>Ga0233427_10004055_pt1 | contig 12403 bp, 9 predicted proteins | sample SI_118_April2016_5_FD_179885 | JGI IMG/M metagenome (GOLD analysis project Ga0233427, IMG submission 179885) | Seawater microbial communities from Saanich Inlet, British Columbia, Canada - SI_118_April2016_100_MG | ecosystem: Environmental > Aquatic > Marine > Inlet | place: Canada: British...
TTTGACTTTGTCGCCGTTTTCAATAAACTTAACCAAGTTTCTGAACTTGATTTGGTAATCTGCTTCCTCAGTCCCGGGACGATACTTGATCATCTTGACGTGAGTTTTTTTCTGTTTCTTCTTAGCGTCGCTCTTTTGCTTCTTTAATTCATACTGAAACTTTCCAAAGTCCATCACGCGGCATACCGGGGGATCTGCATTTGGAGAAACTTCTACTAAGTCTAAACCTGCGTTTACTGCTAATTCAAGAGCTTCATCATTACTAAGGACTCCTAATTGCTCGCCCTTGTCATTAATGACTCTGACTTTTGGTGAGCTGATTAACTGATTAATCCTTGTTGTAACCTTATTTGGTCTTTTAATAATTACTCCTGATTTATTAAATCTGTCAACGCCTCTAGAGACATCGAACCCAAGTCCTCTCCGCCCCTTTGACGAACAGATACTTGGTTATTTTCCTGCTCTCGATCGCCAACCACTAAAATATATGGGTAGCGTTGCATCGAGTGCTCGCGTATTTTAAAGCCTATCTTCTCATTTCGCAAGTCCGAAATCACTCTAAGTCCTTGTTTTTTTAGATTGTCCTCAAGATTTTTGCAATATTCCTCTTGTTTTTGAGAAATATTAAGAATAACTGCCTGGATTGGGGCAAGCCATGACGGGAACGCTCCCTCGTAATGCTCAATTAAAATTCCAGTAAACCTCTCAATAGATCCGACGATTACTCTGTGAAGCATGACTGGGGTCTGCTTAGTGCCATCCTCAGCAATGTACTGCGCCTCTAGGCGCTCTGGCATTGAAAAGTCGGCCTGTATTGTTCCGCACTGCCATTCACGATCGAGGCAATCCTTAAGAACGAACTCTACCTTAGGTCCATAGAAGGCCCCCTCGCCCTCTTGCAGATCCCAGTTGATCCCTTTTGCATCAAGAGCTTCAGCCAGAGCGGCCTCGGCCTGATCCCAAACCTCGTCAGCGCCGACACGCTTTTCGGGCCTTGTAGATAATTTAATGTCAATATTTTCAAAACCAAAATGCTTGTAGACCTTAAACGTTAAATCGATGAAGGCTGACACTTCGCTTTGTATTTGGTCCACAGTACAAAAAATGTGCGCGTCATCCTGAACAAAGTTGCGAACACGCATGATTCCATGAAGCGTGCCTGAAGGCTCATTCCTGTGGCAAGAGCCGAACTCTGCAATGCGGAGTGGGAGGTCTCTGTACGACTTAAGGCCGTGCTTGTAGATCTGGACGTGGGCTGGGCAGTTCATCGGCTTGACGGCGTAGTCTCTGTTCTCAGAGTGCGTCGTGAACATCGCATCACCAAACTTGTCCCAGTGACCCGACTTCTCCCAGAGCGACCTATCAATGACCTCAGGCGTGTGCACCTCCTGGTAGCCATTGTCTTTGAAGACCTGACTCATATACTGCACGATTGTCTGATAAAGCGTCCAGCCCTTGGGATGCCAGAACACCATTCCAGGTGCCTCTTCTTGAGTGTGAAACAGGTTTTGAACTTTACCAATCTTTCTGTGGTCTCTCTTCTCTGCCTCTTCTAAGCGGTGAAGGTGCGCCGCCAAATCATCCTTGTTCTCCCAGGCCGTGCCGTAAACTCTTTGCAGCATCTCGTTATTCGAGTCACCTCGCCAGTAAGCGCCAGCCAGCTTCATAAGCTTAAAGGCCTTGAGTTTGCTGGTTGATGGGACATGCGGACCGCGACAAAGGTCGACAAAGTCTCCCTGCTTGTAGAGCGAAAGAACCTCGTTGGTCGGGATAGACTCGATAATTTCAGCCTTATAGTGCTCACCCATGCCCTTGAAAAACTTGACCGCCTCTTCTCGCGTCATCTCCATTCTCTCGATTGGCAGATTTTGCTTCACAATTGCGTTCATTTTTTTCTCTATCTTCGCCAAATCTTGCTCAGAGAAACCGTCCTTATAAGCAAAGTCGTAATAGAACCCATTGTCAATGACTGGCCCGATGGTGACCTGTGCCTTAGGGTAAATCTGCTGAGTCGCCTGTGCTAGGAGATGCGCAGTTGAATGCCTTATCACCTCGAGCGCCCTTTCGTCTTTGTTGGTAATGATAGCAACATCAGAGTCAGCCTCAATCATGAAAGAGGTATCTACAAGATGGCCATCAACCTCCCCTGCAATCGCCGCCTTTGCAAGACCTGAGCCGATCGATGATGCAACCTGGGCCACTGTGAGTGACTCGTCATATGATTTAACTGTGCCGTCAGGCAGTGTTACATTAGGCATAACGCTTGATAAAAATCAAAAAATCTAATTTTACCTTGATAGACTTAGTGTCATTACCAAAATTAAGCGTTTAAATCAGTTTTGGGTAGCCACTTTAAAGTATATTAGGCCGTTATGAAAATCAATCGTCAATCACCAGAATTTTTAATCCTCTTGATGACCGTTGGCTCGGCAATTAGCTGGGCAGTCTGGCTTAACCTGCTCAACAACTTTGCGATCGAAGAGATCAGTTTTACCGGCGCCGAAATGGGAATCCTGCAGAGCCTCAGAGAGATTCCAGGCTTTCTTGCGTTTACCGTTATCTTTGTTCTGGCCTTCATACGAGAACAGAAACTGGCTTACATCTCACTTGCGCTTCTTGGCAGTGGAATTGTACTCACAGGTTTTGTTGAAACGAACCTGACCTTCTACCTAGCAACCATCGTCATGTCGATAGGGTTTCACTACTTCGAAACGATTAACGGCTCACTGACGCTGCAGTGGGTTGATAAGGACAAAACTGCGGAGTTTTTAGGTAGAGTGATTGCCACCCGATCAGCAGCATCAATCATTGCGTTTAGCTTTGTGTGGGTTCTTTTTCAGCAGTTCGAGCTCAGCTATCTTTGGCTCTACATGATGGGTGGTGGCGTGTCAGTTGTCATTGTTGTTTTTTGCTGGCAAAGCTTTCCAATGTTCCCTGAAAAGGTCAGCCAAACCAAAAAAATTATACTAAGGAAGCGCTACTGGCTTTATTATGCACTTCAATTTATGAGCGGAGCCAGAAGGCAAATCTTTGTCGTTTTTGCAGGCTTCTTGATGGTTGAAAAGTTTGAGTTTAGTGTCGCCGAAATCTCACTTCTGCTTCTTGCAAATGCAGCCATCAATGTTGTTTTTGCGCCAAAGATTGGTCGCCTCATTAAGCGCTTTGGTGAACGTAAGTCTTTGATATTTGAGTACGTCGGACTGAGCCTTATTTTTACGGGTTACGCCTTTGTAGAGAGCAGCTATTTCGCAGTCTTCCTTTATATTGCTGACCACCTCTTCTTCTCTATCGCCATTGCCCTTAAGACCTACTTTCAAAAGATTGCTGACCCTGCTGACATCGCCTCAAGCGCTGGCGTCTCCTTTACAATCAACCACATCGCTGCAGTCTTCATTCCAGTGGTCTTTGGTCTGGTCTGGCTGTACTCACCGTCCCTGGTTTTTTTAGCGGGTGCAGGCATGGCATTTGTCTCTCTTCTTCTTGCTTTTAATATGCCATCAGAGCCCTCCTCTGGCAATGAGGTTTTATTGGGGAAATTTTCTTAAGTCAGTTTCTAATAAAACTTAAATTAAATTATATTTCTTTACTGAAGACTCTAGATAAATTGGTAGACTATTAAGCTCAAATTGAAATTAATCCCCTCCTATGAAATACTACTCCTACTTTTAACTCTATCTTTCTTTTCAATACAAACTTTTGCGGGGTCTTGTCCTGATGGCAGTGATCCAGTAAGAAGCGTTTCTGATGACGGCACTTACTTTGTATTTAACTGTGGAGGACAATCATCATCAGAATCTGGCTCTGTTCTTGTAAAAGCTAGCGACATTAATTTTCCAGGTAAATTTTATACAACAGAAATCAGCGCCTGCAAAGCCTTAGTCCCCATATCTTTTAGCTCGAACTCTTCTATTAATTTTGTTAAAGGTCTAGCTGGCTATGATTGGCATGCTGATCACTTAGCGAATAGCAACTCCATGAATGTTTACCATCAAAAAATTACAGAGCCAATCAATATGTTCATGGCAGCAACACATAACGCGTTAGGAAATGACAATCAAGCTAATACAAAGATGGCTATAAACTTGTTAATAGAGTTGGCTAAAACAGATACCTTGTATGACAGTATTGGCTATATCGAAGTTAAAAAGAAACCCGGTTGCTATGCCGGTGGTGATATAAATGCGCGCTGCTGGTACCATGAATATGAATTTGCACGTAATGTATTTTCAAATTACCTGATTACTGCATTGTGGCTAAAAGATGAATTAGACAATCAAGAGTTTAAAATTGTAGATAAGTACATTAAAAAAATGTACAAAAAGTTTCTGCAGCCAGTAGAGCTTCAGAAACAAGAGCAAGGTTTTTACGCTACTGCTAACGGAGGTTTATCAATTCTTGCATTCGCATCTTGGACGAATGATAAAGAACTTGCTGCAGAAGAAATAGACCATAGATTTAAAGAAATGGACAGGCTATTTTATGAAGATGGCTATATCAATAACAATTCTTTCAGAGGCTATAGAGGTCAATGGTATCACTCTTATGGGTTAGATATTGCACTTGGTTACGTCTATATTGCCAATCTATGGGGCGCAGAAGTACCAGATAAGCTTCAAAAGAAATTAGTTAAAGCAGCAGAAGTAGTTAATTTGGCAATCACGGACTGGGATAAGTTTAAAAGTAGAAAGCATAGTGGTGAAAATCACAATGCAATTGAAGATCCAAATAACGCTATAAAGCATACTCATCAAATGGCAGTTGCAATAGACACACTAATGAAAATTGTCACTGGTTTAGAGCTTCAGAACGACCCTGTTTACCTTCAAAAAAGAAGGTATCAAATTGGAAAGTCATACGGAATAGATGAATTGATTGGATTTCCCCCAGATTGCACTCTTGAAGCATTAACGTTTGAGCTGCAGTTGGAGGAAGAGTCTGAATTAAAAACTGCAACTCCTAATGTAGCAACATCCAATTCAGACCCTACTGTCTCAAAAATTATAGAAGTCCTTCAAGGCGACAAGTTCATCGTAGAGATTGCAGAGCCGCACGAACTTGCTGGCACAAATATTAATCTTAACCTGCGTGATGTTGACGCTCCAGACGCAGTCAAGTCTTGCCCTAAACAATTAAAATTCGGCATTAAAGTGAAAGATATTGTTGCTCAAAAATTGGCAGATGCGTCAAGCATCAAGTTGAAAAACTATAGAAAAACAAGTAAAGCTGTTATTGCTGATGTCATTATCGATGGTAAAGATCTTGGAGCAGAACTCATAGGAAAAGGCTATGTTTCAGATGAGTACGGCTACTGGAAGCCTTATTTTTGTAGTGCACTCAGTGCAACCAATCAGGCTGATCAATACTTGATACTGATGAAAAAAAGGCAATTTTTTGGTATGAAAGGTCGATCGTTCTTGACCCTGATGGAAGCAAGAATCAGCAATCTCACTTCGCTCTCTCTCATATGTATTCCAATTTTGGTAATGCTGATAAATCGTTAGAGAATCTTAAAAAATCTGCCTCTCTTGAATGGATTCCAGCAATGGAGCAGCTTGGCTCTGACTACCTGAATGGCAATGGCGTCAAGAAAGATCCTAATCAAGGCAAGAAGTTGCTTAAGAAGGCTTTTGATAAAGGGAGCCAAAGAGCAGAGGATATATATTGTGGATCACTACCGAAGGCCAAGCAAAAGACCTGTAAGCTTTAGTTAAGCACTTTCAATGGATTCAATCATCAGTTGTAAGGATTCATTTCCTCTAAATGAATTGACGTTTAGTTTATATGCCACCCTAGCCTTCTTGGATTTGAGCTTCTCTTGAAAAAAAGCGATTCCCTCTATAACTGAATTTGTGCCTTGTAACTTTAAATTACACTTCAGGTGTTTTTCTCCAACAATTCTCTGTTCAACCAGTTCAAAGTCGCCATAAAAAATGGGCTCTTCAAAGCCCTGACCCCAGGGCGAAGCTTGACGAAGCAGCTCAGCATTCTTAAGGGTTATTTCAGCTGAATCAAGACTTCCATCGGTTAGAAGCTCGATGATTGGCTTTTTGCCTTTGAGATGTTTTGTAATCGCTTTAGTAAATGCGCCCTTGAACTGCTCAAAGTTATCTGGATTAATGGTCAAACCTGCCGCCATCGCGTGTCCACCAAACTTCTCAATGAGTCCTGGATTTTCTCTATCAACAAGGTCAAGTAAGTCTTTAATGTGGACATCCGGAATGGAGCGTATAGAACCCTTTAAAACGTTATCAGCTTTAGCAAAAACAGCGGATGGGCACTGATAGGTTTCTTTGAGTTTTCCAGCAACAATGCCGACCACACCCTCGTGCCATGACTCGTCATAAAGAACGATTGCAAAATCACTCTTATCGATAGCCTGATCTTCAACAATAGCAAGCGCCTCATCCTGCATTCGAGTCTGCTCTTTGCGCCTTTTAATATTAAACTCTTCAAGCGTTTGCGCATACCTTCTCGCATCATTCATATCATCCGATAAGAGGCAACGAATACCCTGAGAAATATCACTGAGTCTTCCGGCAGCATTAATTCTAGGTGCGACTGTAAACCCAAGGTCAGGGGCCTGAAGCGACTCAACTGACCTTTTTGTTAGTTCAAGGATCGCAAGGATGCCTTTTGAGCAGTTCTTTTGACGAATACGCTTTATTCCCTCATTAACCAATATTCTGTTGTTTTGATCGAGTTTTACAACATCTGCAACGGTTCCAAGTGCAACTAAATCAAGAAGCGTTCGAAGATCTGGATTTTGAATATTATTCTTTTCAAAATAACCTTGTTTTGTGAGATAGGTTTTTAGCGATGAAAACAAATAAAAACAGACCCCGACCCCAGCCAAATTCTTCGATGGAAAATCACAGCCCCTTAAATTAGGATTTATAATTGCATTGGCATTGGGAAGCTCGTTTGGCGGAAGGTGATGATCTGTGATAATAACATCAATACCAAGCGACCTTGCTAATTCTGCGCCCTCATTACTCGATATGCCATTATCGACAGTAATAATGAGATCTGGCTCTTTATCACGCTTTGCCTCCTTCACGATCTCAGGACTGAGACCATAGCCATGCTTAAAACGATTTGGAACTAAAAAATCGACATGTTTAGCGCCCATGAGTCTGAGCGCTTTAATAGCAACAGCGCTGGCTGTTGCACCGTCCGCATCAAAGTCACCAATAATCAGGATCTGTTTATCCTCTAAGAGGCATTTCTCAAGAAGTTCTAGGGCTATATTGAGTTGGTCAAAGTTGGGTTTAAGAAGACCGGGTAGGGCCATTGCGAGCTGAGACTCAGAGACGCCTCTGGCAGCATAGATTCTTTTAAGGATTAAGGGTATGTCGTCAGAATATGACTCATACAGTGATTGATCAATCTCTCTAGTCAGCACTTCTTACAAGTCTTACAAAAGTGTCGATTGTTTTCTCACGCGCTTTTGAGCCGCCATAGAAAAAAGGAACCTCAAAGGCGAGCTTAGGATTATTTGTCACTGAATCAGAGGTCCAATAAGTATTCCTCTGAGTGTGAGGAAAAAAGGCAGTATCAATAAGCGTATCGCTCTCACCATAGTAATCAACAATCGTATTTAATTCATCGAGTGATGGAAGGCGCCAATCTGAATAACCGCAAAGGTTTGATTTGTTTATATCAGCTGTGAATGATAGTGTATTGCAGTTTCTACCCCAGTAACAATTCTTACTAAAGGTGCCGTTATCCCTCCCACTCTCACCATCAAACCAGGTGTAGGTGTTAAGGCTATATTGAACGCCCTCTTCTGCACTCTTCACTTCCCAGACAAGTGACTTACTGTCATCTAAAACGCAGGACCAAGCCTCACTATCTAAAGCTAAAATTTCGCCAGAATCTGAAACTTTATGCATTTCAGCTATTGCCGAAATGTTCATCAAATAAAGTAAAGGGAATAAAAGAAATTTCTTCATTGAGTTTGAGTGGAAGTCATTTATTTAATATTCTACCATTTATGGTGATTCTCAATGCAATTGGAATTTTATTTACTAGTCGATTTTCTCTCAAATATAAGAAGCACAACACCCACAAAGATTAGGCTGTCTGCTATATTAAAGACAGGCCAATAGAAACTATTGACATGAACATCGATGAAGTCGATGACAAAACCATACTGCGCTCTATCAATTAAGTTCCCTACCGCGCCTGAGAGAAGCAGAAACTGTCCTAATAACTTTTGACGATATAAAGAAGGCGTCCTTTGCGTCCAAATCACGATCCAAATAGAAACCAAGACAGAGACTACTAAAAGAAAAGACTTTTGCATCATACCACCGCCTGCCAGAAAACTAAAGGCCGCCCCAGTATTTTGAAGGTAGGTCCAACTTAGGAAAGGGTTAACAATAATCGACTGACCTAAATCAAATGAGGACATAAAAATTTGCTTAGTAAATTGATCTGTTAACACCAATCCAAGAAATAAGAGATAGTAGCCTTTGTGCTTCATCAATAACATTAATAATAATTACATTCTAGAGTTTGAAAATTACTTTAAATAAGCATCAACATTTATTAAGTAAACAGCACCTATTTAGTCAATGTGTTTATAATAAAACTCTAACTGTATTATAAATATTATGGAGGTTTCATGGGTTTTTTAACAGGTAAAAAGGCACTCATTGTTGGCGTTGCTTCAAACCGCTCAATTGCTTGGGGAATTGCTGAATCAATGGCGAAAAATGGCTGCGAACTTGCTTTTACCTATCAAACTGACAAACTTAAAGGTCGCGTTGAGAAGTGCGCTGAAATCTGTAACTCATCTATTGTTATTCCATGTGATGTTTCAAGTGATGAACAAATCAATGAGACTTTTAATGAGCTTAAAAAATCCTGGGACAGTTTTGACATTTTAATTCACTCAGTTGCCTTTGCAGAGAGAGCTGAGCTCGATGGCAACTATCTTGAGGTCACAACGCGTGAGGGATTCCTTAAGGCGCATGAGATTAGCTCATACAGCTTCACAGCACTTGCAAAATCAGCGATGCCGATGCTTAATGAGAACGGTGCTTTATTAACGCTGAGTTACTTAGGCGCTCTAAGAGCAATCCCTAATTACAATGTGATGGGCATTGCTAAAGCTTCTCTTGAAGCGAATGTTAGATATATGGCTGCAGCAATGGGAGCTGAGAAAGGTATTCGCGTTAATGCGGTATCAGCAGGCGCAATCAAGACGCTTGCAGCAAGTGGCATCAAAGGGTTCGGTAAATTACTTGATCATGCTGCTGAGAGCTCTGCACTTAAACGCAATGTAAGTATTGAGGAAGTCGGCAATGTGGCAGCGTTTTTATGCTCAGACCTAGCATCTGGCGTCACCGGTGAGGTCACCTATGTCGATGCTGGATATAACTTCTATGAAAAAGGTCCCGATCTTTAACCGCGGTTAAAGATCTTTACAGAAGATCAGTAAAAACTTTTATCTCTGCACTCTCTCTTAATTGCTTTATAAGCGAGACGAACATTTCATTGTTCTCTTGGCTTAGATAAAGCGCTGAGATGCCTGTATCTGCATCCTCATCAGGAATTCTTACGCCAGCCAAATCAATAACTAAAGACGTTGATCTATCAGCACTTTGAGCGGAGTAATTATGTCTTCCTTCTTCAGGTTTTGACAACGTAAATGACTTAGATGTCACATCGTATGGCAGTTCACTGGCCCTTGAAATCCATCCTTCAGAAATCCACTCCAGGCTGTTCTCTGAGATTAAATTATTGGCTGTTTGCTCATCACCACTTGAGAGCGCTGAAGCAATTCTCTGAGCGATACCTTCAATCACTTCTTTGGCGGCAGTTGTCTTAAGAGCAGACTCAATTTGACCCTCTACCTCACTTAAGTCTCTCTCTCGCTCTGACTGCAAGTCAGATAATGCTAGAACAACAAACTTTTCTGAATTGATCTCCATAACCTCGGAGTTCTCACCCTCATCAATAACTGCAGAACTAAATGCAGAAGCCACAAATTTTTCATCATACTGACTGCTACCATTACTGAAATAGTCACTCGTTTGAAGCTCAAGACCAAACTGATCTGCAACCATATCTAAAGACTCTTCATAGGATAGATTGATGAACTCTTCTAAAGAACCAAACAGCATTTTCTCTTTCGCATTTTTAATATAAAGTGCGGCTAACTGCTCCTCAACTTCATCAAACGCTTGCATTGTTTCAGCCTCTACATCTGTAAGCTTAATAATATGAAAATAACCATAATCAGTAGCAACCACATCACTAACATCACCAATATTCATAGCAAATGCTACCTCATCAAATTCAGCGCCCATTAGCTCTTTTTCAAAAAAGCCAAGATCGCCGCCCTCTTCATTTGAGGAGCTGTCTTCAGAGTTCGCTTTAGCGAGTTCTGCAAAGTCAGCGCCCTGATTGATCTGCTCTAATAACTCATTAGCTAATTCTTCACTCTCAACTAATATATGCTGCGCCCTTCTTCTCTCAGAGTTTGTATAGAGCTCAGCATTGTCATCGTAAAGATTTATAAGGTCGTCATTAGTTGGACTTTCAGGCTCATCCATACTATCTAATGTAAGCTCGACAAAATCCACTTTAACCTTTCGACCTTCAATGAAACTCGATCTGTTCTCATTAAAATAATCTGAAATTTGATCTTTAGAAACGCTTACCTGATCTAAATAATTATTTGTATTGAGTGCAATATATGAAACCTCTCTTTGCTGAGATGCAAGATCATTAAGCTGTTCAATCTGAATTGATGACATAAAGGCTGAGCCACTTAAATTCCTCTTAATTTGCTCGCGTGTCAACGATCTTGATTGGGCCAACTCGTACCCAGCAGGGGTGTAACTGTTGAGCCTTAATAGTTGCGTATATCGATCTTGTGAAAAGACGCCATCAACTGAAAACGCTTGATTTAATTCAATGACCGATTTAACCTCGTCATCTAAGGTAACAATATCTAATGAGTTTGCATAGTTTTCAATCAACCTTTCATTAATCATAGAGTCTAATAGAGTCTGCTTAATGGCATTATCAATCTCTTGAGTATAAGCTGCGCCTAATTGTTGCTGGAGGTTACGTTGCTGGCTGTTTAACTCCTGATAATAGATATTTATGTCAATGTCTTCCTCATCAACAGTGGCAATAGAGCTATTAGCAGATCGGCTAACATAATCTTGGATTCCAAACAACGCAAACGGGACTGTAATTAGACCGACAATGAGATACGCGACCCAACCTTTTGATTTATTTCTTATTGCACTTAACATAATAATATTTATACCTATGATGTTGATACTTTTTTTATCAACCAATTTTAATTAACTCAAATTCTAATTTGAGATACCTATCAAGAGTTAAACACTAACTCAAGATTTAATTTTTATAGCGCTAGGGATCTTATATGAATGTAGATCTTACCATTTGCTTTTTGAAGCATTATACAAGGCTATGTAACTCATCTATAAAAGTTTCATGCCTTATAATTTACTCATATTTTTGTGATAATTTATCTAAAAGATTACTTACATCAACTGGGTCAGTATTCCATGCAGTCACAAATCGAACCGCTTTTCCGTCTAACTCTTCTTCATTGATGTCATAACCTGAATTATTTAAATAATCAATGACATCCCTGGGCAGATGTACAAAAACTTCATTAGACTCAGTTGGATAAGCTAAATTAATATTTGAAAAGGCATTTAACCCTTCACTTAATATCTTTGCCATAGCATTTGCATGGCCAGCATTTCGAGACCATACATCATCTGAGATATAAGCATTTAATTGGGATGATATAAAACGCATCTTTGAGAGTAACTGGCCAGATCTTTTATGAAGGAATGGGAAATTACCCACCATTTCAGGTTTAAAGAAAACGATTGCCTCTGCAGCAAGACAACCATTCTTAGTACCGCCCAAAGTGAGAACATCAACTCCTGACCGCCATGTCATCTCAGCTGGACTAACCCCAAGGGATACTAGGGCATTAGCAAAGCGTGCGCCATCCATATGGACACTCATTTTATATTTATGAGCTATTGTTGATATTTCTCGAATCTCATCTAATTGATAAACAGTTCCAGTTTCACAGGACTGGGTAATACTCACAACTGAAGGTTGAGTCACGTGCACATTACCAGACCCCCTAACAATCTCATCAAGCTCATTTGCTTTAATTCTTCCATTACTACTTCCTATAGGATGCAGTTTAGCACCACCAGTAAATAGCTCTGGCGCTCCGCACTCATCTGTATTAATATGAGAAAGCTCATGGCAATATATTTTTCCATAAACAGGAGCTAACGCAGATAAGGCCAGGGCATTTGAAGCAGTCCCAGAAACCGTTAAAAAAACCTCAACATCAGTTTCAAAGACCTCAGATAATTTTTCTTTCAAT
>Ga0233427_10004058_pt1 | contig 12402 bp, 12 predicted proteins | sample SI_118_April2016_5_FD_179885 | JGI IMG/M metagenome (GOLD analysis project Ga0233427, IMG submission 179885) | Seawater microbial communities from Saanich Inlet, British Columbia, Canada - SI_118_April2016_100_MG | ecosystem: Environmental > Aquatic > Marine > Inlet | place: Canada: British...
CTCAAGTTATTGTTGATGGCAAAGATCTAGGTGGTGAACTCGTAGAAATGGGTTATGCCTCTGAAGATTATGGCTTCTGGAAGCCTTATTACTGTAGTGCACTTACAGCAGTACAAGCAGGTCAACAGCTCTTTAATCAAAACCCAGAAATGTCAATCTTTTGGCTTGAGCGCTCTTTAGTTTTAGACCCTAAGGGAAGCAATAACACTAAATCAACCTATCTCTTAAGTGAACTATATAGTCTAATGGGAGATGAAAAAAAATCAATAGATTATCTGAAGCAATCTGCTTCATTAGGCTGGTTACAAGCCATGGAAGAGTTAGGAAGTCGCTATTTAAATGGCATTAAAGTCAAACAAGATAAAAATCAAGGTAAAAAATGGCTCAAAAAAGCGCATGAGAAAGGGAGTCAGAACGCTGAATTTCTTTATTGTAGCTCACTCCCCAAGGCTAAACAAAACACCTGTAAGTTTTAATTAAGAGCTTTCAATTGACTCAATCATCAGCTGTAAGGATTCATTACCTCTAAACGAGTTCACATTTAATTTAAAAGCCACCCTAGCCTTCTTGGATTTGAGCTTTTCTTGAAAAAAAGCAATGCCCTCCAATACTGAACTTGTGCCTACTAGCTTTAGATTGCACTTCAAGTGTTTTTCACCAACAACTCTTTGCTCCACAAGTTCAAAGTCTCCATAAAAAATGGGCTCTTCAAATCCTTGCCCCCAGGGTGAGGCCTGACGAAGAAGCTCTGCATTCTTGAAGGTTATTTCAGACACATCAAGCTGACCATCCGTTAATAGCTCGATGATTGGTTTTTTCCCTTTGAGATGTTGTGTAATAGACTCAGTAAATGCATTTTTGAACTGCTCAAAGTTGCCAGGGTTAATAGTGAGACCGGCCGCCATAGCGTGGCCACCAAATTTCTCAATGAGTCCTGGGTTATCCCTGTCAACTAGATCAAGCAAGTCTTTGATGTGGACATCCGGAATGGAGCGAATAGAGCCCTTTAAAACGTTATCAGCTTTAGCAAAAACAGCGGATGGGCACTGGTAGGTTTCTTTAAGCTTTCCAGCGACAATGCCGACCACCCCTTCATGCCAAGAATCGTCATAGAGAACGATTGCAAAATCACTCTTATCGATAGCTTGATCTTCAACAATAGCGAGGGCCTCGTCCTGCATGCGGGTCTGTTCCTTACGCCTTTTAATATTAAACTCTTCCAGTGTTTGCGCATACCGTCTCGCGTCATTCATATCTTCAGACAGAAGGCAGCGAATCCCCTGAGAAATATCACTGAGTCTTCCGGCCGCATTAATTCTAGGCGCTACTGTAAATCCAAGGTCAGAGGCTTGAAGTGATTCAATCGGACGCTTGGTTAGCTCTAAGATAGCAAGAATCCCTTTAGAGCATTGTTTTTCACGAATACGCTTAATTCCCTCATTCACCAAAATTCGATTGTTTTGATCCAGTTTAACAACATCTGCAACGGTTCCAAGAGCAACCAAATCAAGCAGAACTCTAAGGTCAGGACTTTGGATACCCTGTTTTTCAAAATAACCTTGTTTTGTGAGATAGGTTTTAAGCGATGAAAACAAATAAAAGCAGACCCCAACACCCGCTAAATTTTTTGACGAAAAATCACAGCCCCTTAAATTTGGGTTAATAATCGCATTAGCATTGGGAAGCTCGTTAGGCGGCAGGTGATGATCGGTAATAATGACATCAATATCAAGTGACCTTGCAAGCGCCGCACCCTCATTACTCGATATGCCATTATCAACCGTAATAATGAGATCAGGCTCTTTATCACGCTTTGCCTCTTTTACAATCTCCGGACTAAGGCCATATCCGTGCTTGAAACGATTTGGAACCAAGAAATCAACATTCTTTGCGCCCATGAGCCTCAATGCTTTGATGGCGACTGCACTGGCTGTTGCCCCATCTGCATCAAAGTCTCCAACAATCAATATTCTCTTATCCACTAAAAGGCAATTCTCAAGAAGCTCAAGAGCAATATTGAGCTGATCAAAGTTGGGTTTTAGAAGGCCAGGAAGCGCCATTGAAAGCTGAGACTCTGAAACGCCTCTAGCAGCATAGATTCTTTTTAGAATTATAGGTATATCGTCAGAATAAGACTCATACAAGGATTGATCGATTTCTCTAGTCAGCACTTCTTACAAGTCTTACAAAGGTATCAATTGTCTTATCACGAGCCTTTGAGCCGCCATAGAAAAAAGGCACCTCAAACGCGAGCGTAGGATTATTTGTAACTGTAACTGAGGTCCAGTAAGTATTCTTCTGGGTGTTAGGAAACAAGTCAGTATTAATCAGCGTATCGCTCTCACCATAATAGTCAACAATCGTGCTTAACTCATCGAGTGAAGGAAGACGCCAATCTGAATAACCGCATAGTTTTGCTTTGTTAATATCTTTAGTGAAAGAGAGTGTATTACAATTTTTCCCCCAGTAACAATTCTTACTAAAAGTTCCGTTATCTCTTCCGCTCTCACCATCAAACCAGGTATAGGTATTGAGAGCATATTGGACACCCTCTTCTGCTCTCTTAACTTCCCAAACGAGTGATCTATTGTCATCTAAAACGCAGGACCAGCTGTCACTATCTAAAGCTAGAGTTTCTCCTGACTCTGACATCTTATGCATCTCAGCAATCGAGGAAATACTCATCAAAAAGAGTAGCGGTAATAATAGAAATTTCTTCATGAAGCTAGGGTGGAATTCATTTATTGAATATTCTACCAGTTATGGTGATTCTTAAGAGGGCTGGAATTTTATTTACTATTTGATTTTCTCTCAAATATGATTAGGGCAACACCTACAAAAATAAAGCTATCTGCCAAATTAAAGACTGGCCAATAGAAACTATTAACATGAAGATCAATAAAATCAATGACAAAGCCATGAAGAGCTCTGTCAATCAAATTACCCACAGCTCCAGAGAGAAGGAAAAACTGGCCTAATAATTTTTGCTTATAAATTACAGGTGTTCTCTGGGTCCACCATACTACCCAAAGTGAAACCAATAGAGAAACGCCTAATAGGAATGATTTTTGCATTAGTCCGCCATCAGACAAAATACTAAATGCAGCGCCTTTATTTTGAAGGTATGTCCAACTTAGATATTCATTGACAACTATTGATTGCCCTAAATCAAATGAGGTCATAAATATTTGCTTTGTGAATTGATCGGATAATACCAACCCAAGAAATAAGAGGAAATAACCTTTGTGCTTCATAATTAACATAATCAAAAAATAATTAGATTCTAGAGTTTAAGATGGACTTTAATTAGCACTATCACTTATTAAGTAAACAGTATCTATTAAGTCAATGTGTTTATAATTAAACGCTAATTGTATTATAAATATTGTGGAGGTTTCATGGGTTTTTTAACAGGTAAAAAAGCACTTATTGTTGGGGTTGCTTCAAACCGCTCGATTGCTTGGGGTATCGCTGAATCGATGGCAGCCAATGGTTGCGAGGTTGCCTTTACCTACCAAACCGAGAAACTGAAAGGTCGTGTTGAAAAGTGCGCTGAAATCTGTAACTCATCCATCGTTATACCTTGCGACGTATCCAGTGACGAGCAAATCAATGAAACCTTTGATGAACTCAAAAAATCATGGGACAACTTTGACATACTCATTCACTCAGTTGCCTTTGCAGAAAGAGCAGAACTGGATGGCAATTACCTTGAGGTCACTACCCGTGAAGGATTCCTTAAGGCCCATGAAATTAGCTCATATAGCTTTACAGCGCTTGCAAAAGCAGCGATGCCAATGCTTAATGAGAACGGCGCTTTATTAACGCTGAGTTACTTGGGGGCTCTTAGAGCAATCCCTAATTACAACGTTATGGGTGTCGCCAAAGCCTCTCTTGAAGCCAACGTTCGATATATGGCAGCGGCAATGGGAGCGGAGAAAGGTATTCGCGTCAATGCAGTGTCAGCTGGCGCTATTAAAACGCTAGCAGCAAGCGGCATTAAAGGGTTTGGAAAATTGCTTGATCATGCTGCTGAGAGCTCTGCACTTAAGCGCAATGTAAGCATTGAAGAAGTCGGCAATGTAGCTGCCTTTTTATGTTCAGACCTAGCATCAGGTGTTACTGGAGAAGTAACCTATGTCGATGCAGGATATAACTTTTTTGAAAAAGGGCCCGATCTTTAACCGCGGTTAAGGATCTTTAGAGAAGGTCAGTAAAAACTTTTATTTCTGCACCATCTCTTAACTGCTGAATAAGAGAGACAAACATTTCATTGTTTTCCTGACTCAAATAAAGCGTTGAGATTCCAGTATCTGCATCCCCTTCTGGTCTTCTTACCCCACTTAAATCGATAACTAAAGACGTTAATCTGTCATCACTTTGAGAACTATAAGTATGCCTTCCATCTTCAGGCTTTGGTAAAGTGAATGATGTGGATGTAACGCCATACGGCAACTCACTAGCCCTTGAAATCCATCCTTCTGAAACCCATTCTAGGCCATTCTCAGAAATTAATTTGTTGGCTGTTTGCTCATCTCCACTTGAAAGCGCGGAAGCAATACTTTCTGCAATGTCATCTATCACTTGTTTAGCTGCAGCTGTCTTCAAGACAGACTCAATTTGATCTTCTACCTCACTTAAATCTCTCTCACGCTCTGGCTGCAAAGAAGAGAGCGCCAAAACAACAAATTTTTCTGAATTGATCTCCATAACCTCAGAGTTTTCTCCTTCGTCAATCACTGCAGGACTGAATGCAGAAGTGACAAATTTTTCATCATACTGACTACTTCCGTTTGCAAAATAGTCACTCGTTTGAAGCTCTAACCCAAACTGATCTGCAACCATATCTAGAGACTCCTCATAAGATAGATTGATGAATTCCTCTAGAGACCCGTAGAGCATTTTCTGTTTCGCATTTTTAGTATAAAGTGCTGCTAATTGTTTTTTAACTTCGTCAAAAGCCTGCATCGTTTCAGCTTCTATATCAGTAAGTTTAATAATATGAAAGTAGCCGTATTCAGTTGAAACAACTTCACTGACATCGCCAATGTTCATTGCAAATGCAACTTCATCAAATTCAGCACCCATTAGCTCTCTCTCAAAAAAGCCTAGATTACCGCCCTCTTCACTTGAAGAAGTATCTTCGGAGTTAGCGATGGCAAGTTCAGCAAAATCAGCTCCCTGCTTAATCTGCTCTAACAAGTCATTCGCTAATTCTTCACTTTCAACTAGAATGTGCTGCGCCTTTCTTCTCTCTGGGTTTGTATAGAGTTCAGCGTTTTCATGATAAAGGCTTTGAAGATCATCATCAGTTGGGATTTCAGGGTCTTCCATGCTATCTAATGTAAGCTCAACAAAGTCCACTTTTACCTTTTGGCCCTCAACAAATCTTGATCTATTTTCATTAAAATAATCTGAAATTTGATCCTTAGAAACACTGCTTTGGTCTATGTAATTATTCGTTTTAAGAGCAATATATGAAACTTCTCTTTGCTGTGATGCGAGTTCATTGAGCTGATCAATTTGAGTCGCCGACATAAAGGCAGCTCCATTCAAATTTCGTCTGATTTGATCATTATTTAATCTTTTAGATTCAGAGAGCTCATATGAAGCTGATGAATAACCACTCATTCTTAGGATTTGGTTATAGCGATCTTGTGAAAATTCACCATCTACCAAAAATTCTTGTGTACTAGTTATAGCAGATCTAACCTCGTCATCTAGAGTAACAATATTTAAGGAATTTGAATAATTTTCAAGTAACTTATCATTAATCATCCTATCAAGAATCATTTGCTTGAGTTGATTATCTAATTCTTGTGTATATGCGGCGCCTAGTTGCTGCTGATAGTTTCGTTGCTGCAGACCTAACTCTTGAAAATAAAGGTTAATATCAATATCCTCACCATCAACGGTAGCAATGGAGGCATTCGCAGAACGGCTGACATAATCTTGAATCCCAAATAAAGCAAATGGAATTACGATTAGACCAACGATAAGATATGCGACCCAACCTTTTGATTTGTTTCTTATTGCAGCTAACATAATAATTTTTACACCAATATTTTTGAAGGCTTTTTGCCAACAATCAATTACAATTTAACCCAAATTAAAATTTGGGCCCCTATTGAGAGTTAAATGATTAACTCACAATTTAATTTTTTCTAGCTTAAGGGATCATGCATGAATACGGATCTCACTATTTGCTTTTTGAAGCATTATACAAGGCTAAGCCATTTATCTATAGAAGTTTTATACCTTAAAGTTTATCCGTATTTTTGTGATATTTTATCTAAAAGATCGCTAATGTCATTTAGATCAGTATTCCATGCAGTTACAAACCTAACCGCTTTACCATCAAGCTCTTCTTCATTAATATCATATCCAGTGTGATTTAAATAGTCAATGACATCTCGAGGAAGATGAACAAAAACCTCATTCGACTCGGTTGGGTAGGCTAATTCAATATTTGAAAATGCATTTAAGCCCTCACTTAATATCTTTGCCATAGCGTTTGCATGAGTGGCATTTCGAATCCATACATTATCAGAGACGTATGCATTCAACTGAGATGAAATGAATCGCATTTTTGAGATAAGCTGGCCAGACCTTTTATGAAGAAATGGAAAATGTCCAACCATCTCAGGTTTAAAAAATACAATTGCTTCAGCAGCAAGACAACCATTTTTAGTGCCACCCAAGGTGAGAACATCAACACCCGACTTCCAGGTCATTTCTGCCGGACTAACATCAAGAGATACTAAGGCATTAGCGAAACGAGCACCGTCCATGTGAACACTCATTTTATGATTATGAGCTATTTTTGAAATTGCTCGTATCTCCTCTAACGGATAGACGGTTCCCGTTTCACAGGATTGTGTAATACTAACAACCGATGGCTGAGTGACATGAACATTTCCAGATCCTCTAATAATACCTTCTAGCTCACTCGCACTAATTCTGCCATTACTACTTCTCATCGGGTTCAGTTTAGCGCCGCCTGTAAATAGCTCTGGCGCACCGCACTCATCCGTATTGATGTGAGACAGCTCATGACAGTAAATCTTTCCATAAGCAGGGGCTAATGCTGATAAAGCTAGGGCATTTGATGCTGTTCCAGAGACCGCTAAAAAAACCTCAACATCGGTCTCAAAAATCTCAGATAGTATTTTTTTTAGGGCTAAAGACCATTCATCATCGCCATAAGATTCTGCGATACCTGCATTAGCATCAATTAAGGCATTGATAACTTCGGGGCATGCACTCGTAACATTATCAGATGCAAATAAAGCATTCATTAAATCTCCTTAATTAAACTGGGACAGCGATAACGCCCAAAAAGTCACCGTTTCCAATTAACCCAGGGAAGTGTTTACCAGTGAATACACCATCAATTTTGGCATGATACTCATCTGGAAGTGTCCCTGTTCGTTCAATATTATGAACTTTTGCTATGAGTTGACCCGCCTTAACTTTATCCCCTAGATTAACACAATGTTCAACTAGCCCTGTTGATTCACTAAATATATAACAATTATCATCTGGCATATCAAGATTAATTGTCTTATCAACTTCTAAATCTCCTTTAATAATTCCAGCATGTCGAAGAATATTTCGGATGCCTTTTTTTGCAATTTCAACCGTATAGGCAGTTGTTGATCCGCCACCACCAAGTTCAGTACTTATAAATACTTTACCCATATTTTCAGCAGCAGTATCATACATATTGACTGCATCAATCTCTAAAAGCATTACAGAATGAGGAGCATTAAATGCTTTCATTGCAGCAATACACTCTTTTTGTTGCTTCTTGTCTTCCAATACATGGGCACAACAAAAAGGCAAGAAATTTAATGTCTTACCACCCGAATGAAAATCAACAACGTAATCTGCAAGAGGAAGAAGTGTTCGATTAAAGTAATCAGCAATCTTTTCAGTAAAAGTTCCTTCTGGATTACCTGGAAATACGCGATTCATATTTCCACCATCAATTGGTGATGTTCTCTTTCCTGCTTGAAAAGCTGGATAATTCATTCCTGGAATTATAATAACTCTTCCGTTAATCTCTTCAGGATTTATTTGATTTGTTAAATCAAATAACGCAACCGGCCCTTCATATTCATCTCCATGATTAGCTCCAGTAAAAAGAATTGTAGGCCCTGTGCCATTTTTAGCCACAGTAATCGGAATTACTATAGAGCCCCAGGCTGAATCATCGTGAGAGTGAGGCAATTTAAGAAAGCCATGTTGAAGACCATCTTTATCGAAATCAACTGTCGGGCTAATAGGGGAGTCTTTCATGTAAAGTGAGCATTAAAAGGTTAAAACTCAATTGTACTTAAACACTTTAATATTTACAATCTAAGAAAAAATGGCGGAGCGGACGGACATCGAACGTGCAACCCCTGCTTGACAAACATTTACTTTACAGAACTCAATTAAGGCTTCAAATAAGTCATACTAGTAAAACTCTCGCCAATTAATTAAGTTTTTTAAGGCAAAAACTGTAAAGCAAGTTTATGTAATTCTTCATCAGATTTTTCACCTTTACATGCTATTAGGCATAATTCATAACTTTTTGATCTTCTTCCTCCTATCCATTTTTTAAACCCAGCATGTATAAATACTCCAAGCAAAGCGGAGTAGGTAAAACCACTTTTATGTGCCATGAAATGATTTCCTTTTGTTAATTCTCCGCTTAATCCATAAAGAATATCCATAGGAGTCATCGGTCCAAAATCAGATTCATAAAGTGTTTCAAACAAGCTATCTTTAGCTACATACTCACAAGCACTTTGCAAATCAGGGCAAGTAAGAACAACCATACCATCATCCTTTAAAACCCTTAAAAATTCATTTAAAACTATTTCTACTTCATGCGGGTAGACATGCTCAATATTATGGCATGAGTATATTGCATCAACACTTTCGTTTGAAACTTGATTCATATCTAATAAAGTTCCCTCAATATCTGTATTAACATTATTATTAATATCAAATCTTATTTCACTCCAATTATCATTGTTAAAGCCTTTAATGTCGGCTTTGTTTAAGCTGCCAGGATCTACGTGAAGAAAAGTTTTCATGATTATTTAAAAAAATGAACTTAAAAAAATAATTATATAGAATATTTTTCTAAAGAGAAAAACACTAAAAAAGATTCACCTAAGCAGTGAATTGAGGCTTCGGTAAAAATGGCGTAGCAATTGTTTTTAACTCTTCATCGGACTTGTCTTTTTTAAAAGCTACAATAAATAAATCCCATGCCTCAGGTCTTTTTCCACCAATCCTAGATTTAAATCCAGCTTGAAAGAAAACACTATCCAATAGAGAATAGGTAAAGCCACATTTATGTGCCATAAAATAATTGCCCTCAGCTATGGGCTCTCTCCAACCATATATACTATCTATTGGAGATATCGGTCCACCAGAAGAATTGTATAAAGGCTCTAATAACCTATCATTGGCAATTGCTTCACTTATGCTTTGTAAATCAGGACACGTAAGAACAACCATACCATCATCTTTTAAAACTCTATGAAATTCATTTAGAGCTATGGGTACTTCATGTAAATAAATATGTTCGATATTATGTGCTGAATAAATAGCATCAACACTATTGGTTTTTACTGATTTCATATCAGTAAGAGTACCAACAATATCTGGATTAACGTCCATATTTATGTCTAATCTGATTTCATTCCAATCTGCATTATTAAATCCTAAGCAAGAGGATTTATCTTGAGAGCCACAGCCAACATGTAGTAAAGTTTTCACTTCCGATATAAATTAGGACTAGTAAGGTATTAATATAGAATAGAGATAGTATATCCACTAAGAAATTTTAATGTATTGTATTTGGCGGAGTGTAGGAATGAGATAAAAATTCTGTTAGCCCTTATATAAAAATTAGTTATATAAAAATTTACCCATTTTAAGGGCTTCTAACTAGCTTTAAAGAAGCTTTATCTTAAGTTATTGATGCAAGCTACAAAAATGGAAATGCAATTTTTTTAGCATCTTCTTCAGATTTCTTTTGCTTAAAAGCAACTATGAACAAATCCCATTGCTGCATCCTTCTGCCTCCATACCTGATTTCAAAACCTGCATCAGCAAAAAAATTATCAAGAACAGAGTATGTAAACCCACACTTATGCGCCATATACTCATTTCCTTTCTCAATAGCCTCCCTATGACCATAAATAATATCCAAAGGTGAGATTGGACCTTCAGGTGAAATGTAAAGTGGATTACACAACTTATCGTTAACCACAGCTTCACTTACACTCTGTAAGTCAGAGCAGACAACAACAACTATTCCATCTTCTTTAAGAACTCTAAAAAACTCATTTAAAACAATAGGAACCTCGTGAGGATATACATGCTCAATATTATGTGATGAATATATTGCATCGACACTTCCAGATTTAACCTGACTCATATCCGTTAAAGTGCCTAGAATATCTGGTTTAACATTTTTATCAATATCAAATCTTATCTCTTTCCAATTTTTATCTCTAAAACCTGGTATTTGAGATTGTTTTACAGGTCCACAACCAACATGAAGAAACGTTTGCATAAAATAATTCCTATAGCATTTTTTGTTATAAATTTATTTTCTAATAGTATATATTTTTAAATATGATTAAATATTCGGAATTAGGTACATAAAAAATTGAAGTTAAATAAATGGATCTGCTATTTTTTTTGCCTCCTCTTCAGATTTTTTTTGTTTAAATGCCACTAAAAATAATTCCCATTTATTTTTACTTCTACCTCCATATCTTGATTGAAATCCTGCTTTAGTAAACTCCTGAGATAATACTGAATATGTAAATCCACCTTTGTGAGCCATATATTCATTACCTTTTGAAATGGGAAGCCTCCACCCATAGAGAATGTCAATAGGGCAAATTGGCAGGCCTTCACTAGTAGTATAAAGCGGGTCATATAATTTATCATTTACCACAGCTTCACAAACACTTTGAAGATCTGGACAACAAATAACAACTATTCCATCTTCTTTAAGAACTCTAAAAAACTCATTTAAAACAATAGGAACCTCGTGAGGATATACATGCTCAATATTATGTGATGAATATATTGCATCGACACTTCCAGATTTAACCTGACTCATATCCGTTAAAGTGCCTAGAATATCTGGTTTAACATTTTTATCAATATCAAATCTTATCTCTTTCCAATTTTTATCTCTAAAACCTGGTATTTGAGATTGTTTTACAGGTCCACAACCAACATGAAGAAACGTTTGCATAAATCCGTACCAAAAAAATATTAAATAAAATTTAAATATTATATATAAGACCTATCTGATTCATCCAATTAGATAAGATATTTGACATGATTTATTTGAAGAAATATTTTAATTTTTCAAAAAAAATGAGCATTAAAAACTCCTTAAAGAGGCTATTCGATTAATCTTAAGCTAAAAAAAGGGATCAGCTATTTTTTTTATTTCCTCTTCAGATTTTTTTTGCTTAAATGCTATCAATGATAACTCTCTGCCATTTTTGACTCTTCCACCATATCTAGCAACAAACCCAGCTTGTTGAAATACTGCATCTAAGACAGAATAAGTAAACCCTCCTTTTTTTGCCATATATTCATTTCCTTTTGCAATAGCTATTCTATTTCCAAATAAAATATCAATTGGAGCTATGGGACCAACAGGTGAGTTGTAAAAAGGCTCTAGTAATTGGTCCTTGCCAACTGCCTCACAAACACTTTGAATATCAGGGCATTTAATAATAACAATACCGTCGTTTTTTAGAACTCGGAAGAACTCACTAATGGCAATTGGGACTTCGTGTGGGTATATATGGTCGATATTGTAAGCAGAGTAAACAGCATCTATCGTTCCAGTTTCGACTTCACTCAAGTCAGTAAGTGTTCCCAAAATATCAGGATTACGGCTTTTATCAATATCTTGCCTAATCTCAGTCCAATTATCAATATTAAATCCCTTTAAATGAGAAATGTTTAATGAGGCACAACCGACATGAAGAAGAGTTTTCATTATAAGAATTAAGAGCGTATTGAACTATTATTATAGTGTTAATAGTTTATTCATAAATCTAATGTAGTTTATTTTGCACTGAAAAATATTTTTATGAATTTATTAATATTATTAATCTCTTTAATTCAAATATAATTAATTTAAATGAATAAGACTAGAATATTAGCTATAGATGGAGGTGGCATTAAAGGTATAGTGCCTGCCGTGGTTTTGTTACACCTCGAAAAACTACTTAAAGATCTTTCTAATAATCCAAACTCAAGAATTCATGATTATTTTGATCTATTTTCAGGCGCTAGTACTGGCGCCATAATAATTGCTGGCCTATTGTCTCCTGATAATAACAATCGTCCAAAATATAGCTC
>Ga0233427_10004061_pt1 | contig 12397 bp, 11 predicted proteins | sample SI_118_April2016_5_FD_179885 | JGI IMG/M metagenome (GOLD analysis project Ga0233427, IMG submission 179885) | Seawater microbial communities from Saanich Inlet, British Columbia, Canada - SI_118_April2016_100_MG | ecosystem: Environmental > Aquatic > Marine > Inlet | place: Canada: British...
CCTACGCTACGCTCCGGTCAGCCCAGCAGGGCGACCACAACCGCCGGACTCTAACTTAGAAGGTGGACCACCTCATCGGGGCAGGCCATCAGGCAAGCCGTTGATTGCCTCAATGTTCGCGGTATCTGCGGTGTCGTGGGTGCACCTGAGGGTGAAGCCGAAGTGGTGCTGGACGTCAACAGCCTGCTCTTTGGCCGCACGGTGCGTGGCATCATCGAAGGTGACAGCATTGCCGATGTCTTTATTCCCCAACTGATCGAGCTTTACCGTCAGGGCCGCTTCCTGTTCGACATGCTGATCAGCTTCTACGACCTGGCAGACATCAACCAGGCGGCAGCCGACAGCGAAAGCGGAAAGGTGATCAAACCTGTTCTGCGTATGCCAGCCCTGTGATTGCGGACACGGCGACCCGGGGACTGAGGGTGGCCGCTGACATCGCGGCATGAGCGAATTTTGATGCCTGACCCGGATTTCTTCTCTTGTCAGGAGGCAGGAATGGCTCTGATGTATGTCGTGCCGGTCGATTTTTTCTTTTGATCGGGTTCCCCGTCGTTTGAAAGGCTGATGCGATGACAGACACCCTGGGCCACCGTGCCGTGATCGGCGTGATGACGCCGGCGATGAATACGGTGGTGGAACCCGAACTCGCGAGCTTGCGACCCGAAGGCGTGACGAACCAGATGCAGCGCTTTCGCCTGGGTGGCGAACGCATTTCCGATGACCTTGATGACGAGGCTTCCAGGCTCATGGATTGCAGCCCGGCCGCACTTGCCATCGGTCTCACGACCGATGCAGGCCCGGGTGGCCCGGCCAAACTGGAGGCCCGCTGTACTGAACTCGAAGCCCAGGTCGGCATCCCCGTTCTCAACGCATCGGCTGCCGATTATGCTGCCCTGAATACCCTTGGCGCGAAACGGGTCGCCGTGGTCACCCCGTTCAACGCAGAAATCGATGCCAATGTGAAAGCCAACACCGAAGCTGCCGGCTTCGAAGTGGTGGCGATCAAGGGCACCCAGGCGCCGTCACTGCCGGAGATCGTGGAAACATCGCTCGATGACGTCCGCCGTGTCTTTGCTGAAGTCGCTCTCGACGGGATCGACGCCATCCTGCAGGTCGGCACGGCGTTGCCGGTTGTCGGCCTGATCGAGGAACTCGAGGCCCGACACGGCAAACCCATCGTGGCGTGCAACGCGGCGCTTTACTGGCAGGTCTTGCGCCGCTTGGGGGTCGATCAATCCATCACCGGGTTCGGTACCCTGCTGCGAGACCACTGACGTGGAGCAGGCGCGTGTCGTGGTGATCGGCGGCGGCATCACCGGCGTCTGCTGCCTCTACCAGCTTGCGCTGGCAGGCGAGACCGATGTGATGCTGGTCGAGCGCGAGGAGCTCACCGCCGGTTCGTCATGGCATGCCGCCGGTCATGTCACGCCGTTCTCGGGCAACTGGGGAAACATGCGTGCCCAGCACTACGCCAAGGGTTTCTATGAGGAACTCGCGCGCACGGTCGATTACCCCTTCAGCTTTCATATCGATGGCTGTCTTTATCCCGCCCGGTCACCCGAGCGCATGGACCATCTGCACTACGTCTCCGGCATCGCACGGGGGCAGGGCCTGGAGATGCCGATCATCGATGTCGCCGAGATGGAACGCCTGCACCCCTTCCTCAAGGGAGACGGCCTGATCGGCGGACTTCTTGACCCCTATGAGGGTGCGATCGATCCGGCCCAGGTCGTGCATGCCGTCGCCACTGGCGCCCGTGCATTGGGTGCCCGGATCAAGCGACATAATCCCGTCGAGACAATCGAACAGCAGGCTGATTCAAGCTGGATCCTGCGCTGCCGTGAAGGTGATATCCGGGCTGAGATTGTGGTCAATGCAGCCGGTTTCCGTGGTGGGGAAGTCGCGGCCATGATGGGCCAGGACATTCCGCTGGTGACGCTGGCGCATCAGTATGTCGTGACCGAAGACCTGCCTGCGGTGGCTGAACGCGATCAACGTTTTCCGATCTTTCGTGATCTCGGCGGGGAGTACTACTTTCGCCAGGAACGCGACGGCCTGCTGTTGGGTTCCTATGGGCATGCCGCGCATCTTGTCTGGCACGATGGTGTTCCGCCCGAATTCGGGCAGGAACTCTTTGCCGATGATCTCTCCCAGCTCGAAGCAATTTATGACAGTGCGGCAGCACTTTTCCCGATGCTCGACGAAGCCGGTATTCAACGTTTCGTCAACGGCCCGATCCCCTACGCTCCCGATGCCCAGCCGCTGGTCGGGCCAGCCCCGGGGCTTTCCAATGCCTACCACGCCTGCGCCGTCCAGATCGGGTTCTGCCAGGGTCCGGCAGCGGGCAAGGCGATCGCTGAGATGATCCTGGAAGGCGAGACCGAATGGGACAGCTGGACCTGGGATCCCCGCCGGTTCGGCGATTGGGCGACCCAGGAATTCACCGGCGCGCGTATCTGCGAACTCTACGAAAACCAGTACGCAGCACCGTTCCCGCACCGGGTCTGGCAGGCCGGTCGCCCGGTTGCACGGAGCCCGTTGCACGACGTGCTCAAAGCCAAAGGCGCGGTTCATGCCCAGATCGGCGGTTGGGAGCGGCCGATCTGGTTCCAGACGCAGACCGCCAGGGATGACGGCCAACTGAGCTTCCGCCATGAGAGCTGGACCGAAGCCGTCACGGCTGAATGCGAGGCCGTGCGCGACCGTGTCGGTGTCATGGACCACTGTGGTTTTACCCGCTACCTGGTCGAAGGTCCGGGCGCAGCAGACTGGCTCGACTGGCTGTTCTGCGGGCGTCTGCCCAGGCAGGGCCGGGTCGATCTGCGTTATGTGCTCTCCAAAATGGGCAAGGTGTTGACCGAGGCGACGGTGACCTGCCTGGCCGACAACAGCTTTGTTCTGCTGGGCCCGACCCTGGCAGAGCGGCGCGACTTCGATATCTTCCAGCGCCTGCTGCCCGCAGACGGCAGTGTCGTGCTGACCAATGAGTCGGGAACCCGTGCAACTCTGATGGTCATGGGCCCGCAATCGCGCGAGCTGCTTGCACGCCTGACGAAGGCCGATCTGTCGGCAGAGGCCGCGCCCTGGATGTCGGCGCGTGAAATCACCGTGGCCGGCGCCGAAGTCCTCGCACTGCGTGTGAGTTTTGTCGGCGAACTGGGCTGGGAACTCCACATGGCGATGGCCGATGCGCCGGGGGTTTATGACGCGCTATGGCGCGAGGGCGCCGACCTGGGGCTTGCCGATTTCGGTTCCTATGGGCTGAACGCGATGCGGATCGAAAAGGGCTATCACGGCTGGCAGGCGGAGTTTGGCATCGAATACACACCCTTCGATGCCGGTCTCGACCGTTTCGTCGCCTTCGACAAAGGGCCGTTCCGGGGGCGCGATGCCGTGCTGGCCCAGCGTGACAAACCCGCCGACTGGGTCTTCGTCATGCTCGAGGTCGAACCCGGCGACAGCGATCCGCACGCCAACTACCCGATCCTGGCCGGCGGTAGGCCCGTCGGTTTTGTTACCTCCGGCACAACCGGCTACCGCACCGGGCGGTGCCTTGCGCTGGGTTTTGTTGAGCAGGGTGCAGCCGACCGCAAAGATCTTGCCATCGTCATGTTGGGCGAAGGCATACCCGCCAAGCGGCTTCAGGAAGCGCCATACGACCCCGGCAACTTGAGGTTAAGGGCATGATGACCAGCACTTGGATCAAGGGTCTCTTCGATACAGAACGTTATCCCGTCGGCGACCCCGACTGCACCGCCTATCGCGATCTTGTTGCTCGGGCACGCAAAGATCTGGACGCCGATAACTGCGCCAGACTGCCCGGTTTCATCCGGCCTGACGTTCTCGAAGCGATGCAACGCGAAGCCCGAGGCCTGGCGCCGCGTGCGACCTATACGGAAGCCTGGCTCAACCCGTACTTTTCCGATCCGCCGGAGGATTGCCCCGAAAACCACCCGTTACAGCGTTTCGCTCTGCGTTGTCATGGCATGGTGCGGGGTGATCTGTTCGATGCCTCCGGCGCCATCTGGTTGGCTTTCCAGGATGCGGACCTCTGCCGATTCGTCGCTGATTGTCTGGGCCATGAAGAACTCTTCAGCTACCGCGACCCGTTTGGTTGCGTGAACGTTAACGTGCAGTCACAGGGCCGGGAATTCTCCTGGCATTTCGACCACAACGACTTCACCGTTTCGATCCTGCTCGATGCGCCCGATGGCGGGGGCGTGTTCGAATATGTCCCCGATATCCGGACCGGGGATGATGAACGCTACGATGCGGTCGAGCGGGTCCTTGATGGCGATCGAAGTGCCGTGAGGACCCTGGCGCTGCGGCCTGGTGATCTTCAGCTTTTCCGCGGTGGTAACACCTTGCATCGCGTGACGGCTCCGACCGGCGAGACCCAACGGTTGAGCCTGTTGCTGAGTTACGTCACCGATCCCGGCCACATCGCGTCGCCAGCTTATGCCGAGCGGCTTTGGGGCGAGGTTCACCCTCGACACCTGGAGGCAGACGGCGCAGCGTCGGGAGCGCACATCACGGGCTGACCGGATTTGCTCCAGCCTCGATCATCGTCCACGGAGGACTTCCCATGAACGATCCAACCTATCTTGCCCGCAACACCCACGGCTGGTCCGTCAAGGACTGGGAAAAGGGCGTCGATATCGAGCGTATGCGCCGCTATCGCATGGAAAGGGTCCAGAAACAGCTACGAGCGTGCGATCTGGCCGGTATCATTCTGTTCGGCGGCGTGAACGTGCGCTACGCCACGGGCACCCGTTTCGCCCAGATATTCAATCTGCATTCGCCCTTCCGCTGCGCCTGGGTTCTGGCCGAAGGCAAGATCTCGATGTTCGACTGGGAACGCCTGTTCGACGAGGAAGACAAGCCCGACATGATCGGCGAGGTGCATGACGCGATTGTCTTCACCTATTTCCCGGCAGGCGACCGCGCCGGAGAATTTGCCGACAACTGGGCGGCCGAGATGGCGGCCATGATCGAGCGCGACGGTGGCGGCAGCAACCGTATCGCGATCGATATCTGCGAGCCGATCGCCATGCTCGCTCTGATGAAACACGGGATCGAGATTGTTTCAGGCGAAGAAGTCGTTGAGCACGCCTGTGCGATCAAGAATCCCGACGAAATCACGCTGATGATCCAGTCCATCACGATTGCCGAAGCCGGGCTTGCCCGTGTGCGCGAGAATCTGCGCCCGGGCATTACCGAAATCGAGCTTTGGGCGGAACTCCATCACGAGAACATCCGCAATGGCGGTGAGTGGGTCGAGTACCACCTTGCCGGTTCGGGCGGGCGAACCAATCCCTGGGGCCAGGAATGCAGCGACCGCATGATTTGGGCCGGTGAGTTCTTCGCCATCGATACCGGCATGATCGGGCTTTGGGGATACGGCGCCGATATGTCGCGCACCTTCCACTGCAAACCCGGAAAACCGACCGACGAGCAGAAACGCCTCTACCGGACCGCATAGGAAAACCTTGAATACAACAGGCCGCTGATCAAGGCAGGCGTGACCTTCCGCGAGCTTTCGGAACGCCAGTTCAGCCTGCCTGACGAGCTCTGGGAGCAGCGTTACTCCATGCCCTTCCACGGTATGGGCATGGGCGACGAATGGCCCTCGATCCCCTATTGGCCCGACTGGGACAAGCAGGGTTATGACGGCGTGCTCGAAGCTGGCATGGTCGTGACGGTCGAAAGCTATATCGGTGCCGTCGGCGGCTCTGATGGCGTGAAACTCGAAGACATGGTGCTGGTCACCGACGACGGCTACCAGCTGATGTCGACCTTCCCGTTCGAGGATGAGTTACTCGACTAGAGCAAGGCCTTTTCGAAGGGATAGTTCGTCAGGAGTTCGCAGCCGTCGGCGGTCACCAGAACCATCTGCTCGAGCTTGACGCCGGGGCCGCCGCGTTCAGAGCCGCAGTAACTCTCCATGCACAGCGTCATGTTCTCTTCGATGACGCCGTCATAGATGCCTCTGGCGACATCCTGGGGATAGTGGAGCTTGGGATATTCGTCCGACATGCCGATGCCGTGCGCGGGGCAGGGGTAACGCCGGCCGACAAACTCCTCGGGCTGGCGGAAGGCCTTTTCGGTGAACTCGAGAAAGGTCATGCCCGGTTTGACGAGATCGATGTTGTACATGACCTCTTGATGGGCCTGGGAATAGACCCGGCGCTGTTCCTCGCTCGGCTCGGCCGGGCCGCACAGCCAGGTGCGCGAGATGTCGGCGCAATAACCGAAGGGGCCGATCATATCGGTATCAAAGGCAACGAAGTCGCCGGCTTCGATCACCCGGTCAGACGCTTCCTGGAGCCAGGGGTTGGTGCGTGGCCCCGAACACAACATGCGGCCATCGAACCAGTCGCCGTCATGGGCCATGTTGACCTGGTGCATGACCGACCACAGCTCGGTTTCGCGGATGCCGGGTTCCAGCAGTTCCTGCATATGGGCTATGCCGAACTCCGCGACCGCGATGGAATGGCGCATGCAGGCGATCTCTTCGGGCGATTTGATCGATTTGGCCTTCTCGATGATCGGTTCGGCATCGACCGCTTCCAGACCGACCTGCAGGACAGCCTGGGTAACGCTGGGGTTGAGCATCTCGATCGCGACGCGGCGGTTTTCGCCGGCAAGGCCGATCTCATCGATGAAGGCGTTCAGGCTATCGGCAAAGAGGCGCGCATGGTCGGTCAGGTCAAGTCCGCCTTCGAAGACATTGAGGCGCTCCTGGGCGCGGTAGTCGTCAACCATCAGATAATGACGTTGCGTCGCGCCATGCAGCACGACCGGGCCTTGGGCAGGGACAAAGGCGTACATCGAGGGAATGTGGCCCTGAAAGCCCTGATACTCGCGGCATTCGATCGCGTAACGCAGACTGACCGGGTTTACCAGGACACAAAAGGCGACATCACGATCGCGCAGCTGTTGCTGGATTCGTTCCAGCCGGTAGCGCTGCAGGCGTTCCTTATCGATCTCGGGGCGGGGAACGCTGGCGCGGATGATCGACATGGCTTTGATCCCTTCAAGGCACCGCGGGAAAGTGCGTTTGGTCTGAAAACTGTTGCCGAGAATCAGGTGGTTGTCATCGCCGAAATGACGCGTACCGGTGCTCCCGGTTGACAGCCATCCAGTGTTCAACCTGAATGTCGGACTGATCCGAACCTGCATTCCCGATCACAACGGCTTCTGGAGCCTGACGAACATGGCCATGCGCCTTGCCGTGGATACCGGGGGGACCTTCACCGACCTTGTCATTGAGGATGGCGATGCGTTGCGCCTGTTCAAGGCGCCCACGACACCGGCCAATCCGGCCGACGGTGTACTGGATGTGCTCGCGACCGCAGCCGATGCTCTGGGACTTTCGCGCCGTGGCCTGTTGGAACGGGCCGATCTTCTGGTGCATGGAACGACGACGGCGACCAATGCGATCGTGACCGGGCGCACGGCCCGCACGGCCTTTCTGACCACGGCGGGTCATCCCGATGTGCTTGTTCTGCGGGAAGGCGGCAGGATCGGTTTGCCGCTGTTCGATCATTCGATCCCCTTTCCCAAACCCTATGTGCCCAGGGCGCTGACCTTCGAAGTGCCCGAACGGGTCGCGCCGGATGGAGAGGTCGTCACGCCACTCGACGATTCAGCAATCGACGGCATCTGTGATCAGCTGGAGGCCAGGGGCGTCGAAGCTGTCGCCGTCTGTCTGCTCTGGTCGATCGTCAATCCCGCCCACGAGTTGCGCCTCGAAGAAAAGCTGTCGCAGCGCTTGCCGGGCGTTTTCATCAGCCTGTCGCACCGGGTCAATCCATCGCTCCGGGAGTATCGGCGGGCATCCTCGACGGCGATTGATGTTTCGCTGAAACCGGTCATGTCGGCCTATCTTGGCCAGCTGGAGGAGCGCCTGCGTGACGAGGGTTATCAGGGTCGTCTGCTGGTTGTGACCTCACAGGGCATGATGAAGGATGCCGGCGAACTGGCCATGACGCCGATCCATGCGGTGAAATCTGGGCCGGCCATGGCTCCGGTTGCGGCCCAGCATTATGTCCGCCGTTGCGGTCTGGGCGAGAGTGCGATCGTCGCCGATACCGGCGGCACGACCTATGACGTCGCTCTGGTTCGTCATGGCGAGATTCCCGAAACACGCGAAACCTGGATCGGTCGACCTTATCTCGGCCATATGACCGGCTTCCCCTCGGTCGACATCAGCAGCGTCGGCGCCGGTGGTGGCAGCATCGCGCGGGTCGATGAGGGCGGTTTGCTGCATGTCGGACCACAGAGTACCGGCGCCTTGCCGGGGCCCGCCTGTTACGGCCGGGGAGGGCATCGGGCTACGGTGACCGATGCCGCACTGGTCCTGGGTCATATCGACCCCGACTATTTCCTGGGCGGCAAGATGGTGCTGGATGTCGCGCTGGCGCGTGCTGCGATTGACGCGGATGTCGCGCTGCCGCTGGGCATTTCGACGGTCGCTGCCGCTGCAGCCATCATGGCCCTGGCGACCGAGACGATGGCTGGTGCGATCGAGGACATCACGGTCAATCAGGGCATCGATCCCCGTGATGCCGTGCTGATCGGCGGTGGTGGTGCTGCCGGGCTGAACAGCATCGCAATTGCCCGTCGTCTGGGTTGTCATACGGTGCTCTTTCCCGATGGCGGTGCCGCGATCAGCGCTGTCGGTGGTCTGCTCTGCCCATTGAGCGATGATTTTTCCGAGTTCGGTGTTGTCGGTTCCCACGATTTCGGCCGCACGCAGGTCAACGACGTTCTGGCCCGGCTTGATGAGAGGTGCCGTACCTTTCTCGACCATGTCTCCGATGACGTTCCTTCAGCGATCATGTTCAGCGTCGAGGCGCGCTACGCCCAACAGATCTGGGAAATCAAGATTCCGCTACGTGTGGCCCGGTTCGAGAGCGATGATGATGTCGCGGCGCTTCTGGACGACTTCCATCGTGTTCATGGGGAACTCTTTGCCTTTGAGGATCGAGCCGGAGAGATCGAGTTCGTCAACTGGCGTGCCAGGGTATCCTGCGATCTGCGTACTGCACCTTTGGGAACGATTTCCACTGAACGAGACGGTCCGCCATCGGGCGCGACACGCACCGGCTGGTTCGCAGGAACCATGACCGATGTACCCGTTCATGGCTTCGATACACTTCCAGAAGGAGCGAAGTTTGATGGCCCTGCGATTATCGAGACAGCCTTGACGACGATCGTCGTGGAAGCGGAAACAACTTTCCGGCGCGATGAATCCGGCAGCGTTGTGGTCGAGCTCGAAACGGGCAACGTGGGGACGCCGGCATGAACACCACGAACCCCTCCGAACCGATCGACAGCCTTGATCTCGCGATCTTTTCCAAACGGATGGAGGGCATTGCGCGCAAGATGCAGAACACCTTGCTGCGTTCCGCCCGTTCCGGCGTGATCAACACCGGTCGCGACTTTTCCTGCTGTGTTCTGACCGCGGATTCCGAGCTGGTGTCGGTTGCCGAGAGCCTGCCGATTCATGTCATGGTCGGGCCCGACCTGATGGCTGAATCGATGAAGGCGTTTCACCCGCAGCTCTCGGCAGGCGATGCCTACCTTCACAACTCGCCCTATCACGGTTGTTCTCATGCCGCGGATCTGTCGGTCCTTGTGCCGGTGATGGACGAATCTGGCCGCCACCGCTTTACCGTCATGGCCAAGGCGCATCAGGCCGATATCGGCAACTCGATCCCCACGACCTATCACGCCGCCGCCCGCGATGTTTACGAAGAGGGCGCGCTGATCTTTGCTGCAACCAAGGTCCAGAGCGATTACCGCGACATCGACGATATCGTGCGGATGTGCGAAATGCGGATCAGGAGCCCCGAACAATGGCGCGGCGACTATCTGGCAAGCCTGGGTTCGGCGCGGGTCGGGCAGCGGGAACTGGTCGCGCTGGCCGGTGAGGTCGGATGGGATCGCCTCGAGGTGATGATCCAGGCCTGGTTCGATTACAGCGAGAAACTGATGGGCCTTGCGATTGGTAGGCTTCCGGCAGGCAAGGCGACGGGCCAGACCACCCATGATCCGTTCCCGGGAACGCCACCGGAAGGGATCGTGATCAACGCGACGATCGGGGTCAGACCCCGGGAGGGCACGATCACGCTTGATCTCACCGACAACATTGATTGTCTGCCCAACGGGCTCAATCTGAGCGAGGCCTGCGCCAGAACGGCCGCCATGGTCGGAACCTTCAACAGCCTGGGCCTGTCGGTGCCGACCAATGCCGGCAGCTTTCGAAGGCTTGATGTTCGCTTGCGCGAGAACTGTGTCGTCGGGATTCCTGTGCATCCGACAAGTTGTTCGGTCGCGACCCAGAACGTCGCCGATCGCCTGACCAATGCGGTGCATCTAGCCTTTGCCAAGCTGGCAGATGGTTATGGCATGGCCGAAATCGGAGGGGTTCAGACCGCAGCCCAGGCCGTGATTTCGGGGCACGACAGGGCCCATGAAAACCGTCCCTTCGTCGATCAGCTGATCCTGGGCGACACCCTGGGTGCCGGTGGGCCGAAGGCCGATGGCTGGCTCGCCATGATCACGACCGGTACGGCGGGCATGTCGTTCTTTGACAGCGTCGAGGTCGACGAGATCCGCCACCCCATCCTGGTGCGCCAGCGCCGGCTGATTGCCGACAGCGAAGGACCGGGCCGGTTCCGTGGGGCACCGGCATCTCTGGTGGAGTTCGAACCGCGGGGATCACAGCTCGAAGTGCTTTATCAGAGCGATGGCACCATTCACCCGGCGCAGGGTGCACGTGGAGGTGGTCCGGGCGGACCAGCGCGCAATTTTGTCACGCGAAGCGGCGGTGCGATCGAGGATGCAGACGGCTGGGCGACCCTCACGCTGGCCGAAGGCGATACGGTGACCGGCATTTCACCTGGCGGCGGCGGCTATGGTCCGCCGTTAGACCGCGACCCCAGCCTTGTTCGTGACGATGTTGCCGAAGGTTACGTCTCGGCTGCACGGGCTTTGGCACAGTACGGTGTCGCGATCGATGATACGGGTGGCGTTGACGTTCCGGCGACCGAAAAAGCGCGCGCCGACCAGGAGGGTGGCCTGGGTTAAGCCGCCTGCGGAGAGATGTTATCGCCACCGCCGATATAGGCGACACCATCCATGTCGGTGACGGTCACGCGTCGTCGCCCCAGCTTGGCCAGACCATGGCTCTCCCAGCTACTCATCGTGCGGCTGACTGTATGGAGCGTTGTTCCCGTCATGTCGGCGATGTCCTGGCGCAAAATCGGAAACCCGATCCGAATGCCATCCTCGGCGCGTTCACCGGCCTGGACCACCAGCCGCAGGACTGTGCGTGCGATGCGTTGTTCAACCCGCTCGTTGGCCAATTCGCCCAGGCGTTCCTGGAGTTCGCGCATCCGGATGCCGACGGTTGTCAGAGTGTTGGTCGCCAACAGCGGATGTTCTTCGAGAAGTTCCCCCATCACCTTCTTGGACCAGCGCAAGACCGAACAATCACCGATCGCATTGGCTGTCGCGGGGTAGGAAAGCATGCCGCTCAACACCATGCAGCCGAACATGTCGCCGGAACCCAGATAACGCATGACAATCTGGTCACCGGTCGGCGTCAACTGGCTGATCTTGATCCGGCCATCGTGCAGCAGGTAGAGGTTCGCTGCCGGATCATCCTGGACAAATAGAGTGCCGCCATCCTGGATACGGACCGTCTGCGTGGCCGCGACAAGTTCGCTTACAGCCCCGTCGTCAAGACCGCGGGTCAGGGCCGCGGTCCTCAGGCAGGCAAAACTCGACGACTCGGACACAAACCAACTCCCCGCAACGTATTGCCGGGAGATCATACACGATAAGGAGGCCACGCAAGGATACTATGAAGCACCATTTTGAGAGAAGTACGGCCCTCAAATCACTCTTGCGATGCCGAGATCAGATAGGCGATCAGGTCGGCGCGGTCCTGCTCGTCGCTGATGCCGCGAAAGACCATCTTGGTGCCTGGCAGAAAGGCTTTGGGATCAGTGATGTATTCGCTCATGTTCTGCTCATCCCAGACAATACCGAGCTCTTCCATGTCTGAAGAATAGCCGCCGTAACCCTCGGCCGTTCCCGCCGTGCGGCCGATGATGCCGTAGAGCGATGGGCCGACACGGTGAGAGTCCGCTTCAACCGTGTGGCAGCTCTTGCACTTGCGAAAAACCTTCTCGCCGGCTTCCGGATCGCCTTCCTGCGCCATGGCCGTGGTGGCCAGGGCAGCGGCAAAGGCCGTGGCCGCAAGTGTCCTTAGTGTTTTCATGGTTTCTTCCTGCTGTTTTCTGCTGTGAGGATATGGAATCGTTTGTGATGCGTCATTGTGCAAGCACAACCAGATGTCACGCCGGTGTGACACGACGGACCG
>Ga0233427_10004064_pt1 | contig 12385 bp, 10 predicted proteins | sample SI_118_April2016_5_FD_179885 | JGI IMG/M metagenome (GOLD analysis project Ga0233427, IMG submission 179885) | Seawater microbial communities from Saanich Inlet, British Columbia, Canada - SI_118_April2016_100_MG | ecosystem: Environmental > Aquatic > Marine > Inlet | place: Canada: British...
GCGGACATGAAAGATCCGCCAAGTGTTTATCTGAGATCAAAAGCCCGAGGCGAAGAGGAGGTGAACGCCGCCTCCGAGTCTCTAGCAGTCGATATTTTCAGGCCGTCGATTATCTTCGGCGCGGGCGACAATTTCTTCGGACAGTTCGCGGGCATGCTGCGCTGGCTACCGGTGTTTCCGCTGGTGTGTCCGGACGCGAAGTTCGCCCCGGTGTGGGTGGATGATGTGACCCAGGCTTTTGCCAGCGTATTGGCAGGCGACACTGCTCCGGGTGTCCGCCGCTTCCACGATCTTTGCGGCCCGAAGACCTACACGTTTCGCGAGTTGATCGAATTCACGGTGTCAGTGATTGGAAAGCGCCGGCTGATTATCGGCGTGCCGGATTGGGCAGCCCGGCTTCAGGGCCTGGTTTTGCAGCAGCTTCCCGATCCGCTCTTTACGCTCGATAACTATTACTCACTTCAGGTGTCCAGCACCTGTGATTGCAACGCTCTGCTTTCTTTGGGTGTTCAGCCGAGCGCGCTTGAGACTGTGATGACACCGTTACTCTCGCGGTGAGTCAGGAAGACGCGAATCGATAAGACGCGCCCGGAAATCCGGGCGGTCGGTTTGGAAGGGTTGTCAGCCCTCGGTCCGAGCCTCCCGGGAAAGCAGCGCGGTTACAGCATGCTCGGGGTTCAGCCCCTCAAAAACGATTCGGTAGACCTGTTCACTGATTGGCATCTCGACACCGAGCGCCTTGCTTTGCCGATAGAGTTCGCGCGCGGTATTGATTCCTTCAGCCTCCTGGCCGATGGTTTTCAGCGCCTGGGAGATATCCTGACCCTGACCGATGGCAAGGCCCACGCGTCGGTTTCGGGACTGGTCATCAGTACAGGTCAGTATCAAGTCACCCAAACCCGTTAGGCCCATGAAGGTGTCGGCACGCCCACCAAGTGCTTGACCCAGGCGGGCCAACTCAGCAAGCCCTCGTGTGATGAGCGCCGCCCGGGCGTTGGCTCCGAATCCAAGCCCATCGCTTATGCCCGCAGCAATAGCCATCACATTCTTGATCGCACCACCGAGTTGGACACCCCGCAAGTCGGTGCTCGTGTAGACCCGGGTGTGCCGGTCGCGGAACCAGGCCGCAACGATGTCAGCGTCTTCATGCTGTTCTGCGGCGACGGTCAGCGCGCTAGGAAGTCCCCGAGCCACTTCCCCCGCAAAACTCGGACCGGAAACGACGGCCGGGATGGCGCTTTTTGCCATGACTTCATCAAATACGTCGCTCAGCAGAAGCGAGGTATCGGGCTCAAAACCTTTGGTCCCCCAGCAGATATAGCGGCGCTCGTCACCCAGCAATTGTGTTTTCAACCGCGTCAGCACGTCACGAAATGCGTGGCTCGGAACTGCGAGGACCAGATGAGTTGCTTTTGCTGCCTCTACAAAATCATCTGATGGCGTTACCCATTCATCGAGCGGAATGCCGGGAAGGTAAGCTTCATTCGTTGCGCTCTGGGCCATCGCTTGCGCATGGCCAGGCTCGCCGCTCCACAACAGTGTCTGTTGTTTACAGCGCCCCAAGAGCAGGGCCAAAGCGGTGCCCCAGGAACCTGCTCCGATCACAGCGACACGATAGGGCGAAGCGCTCACGGTATTTGACGAGTTGGGCGACTGCTTGGCGCTCGGCTTAAGCGTTTAAGCCGTAGTGATCGACTCGGCCCCGCCGTTGGCGGCCTCGCCGGATTCTTGATCTTTCTTCTTTTGGTACATCGCATCGAAATTCACCGGGCCAAGCAGGAACTGGGGAAAACCGCCCTTGGAGATCAGGCCAGCAACGGTCTCGCGCAGAAACGGGAACAGAACGTTCGGGCACGCCGCTTCGAGCATCATCTCGTGCATTTCCGTACTACTGCCTTGGACAGTGAAGATTCCCGCCTGCTGGACTTCTGCCAGAAATACCACCTGTTCTTCGTGACGGGCGGTGACAGTCGCTTTCAGCGTGACTTCGTAGATATGCTGTTCAGCATCTATAACGTTCTGCTGTGCCTTGAGGTCAATTTCCGTTTCGGGTCGGTAGTCTTTCCAGGTAAACACCTCGGGACTCCGGGGGGACTCAAAGGACGCGTCCTTGATAAAAACCTGGTGCAGGTGAAACATGGATTTTGCGGATGGGTCAGCAGCTTCGTTCATAATTGGTTCCGTCAGGTTTACCGCTCCAGCGGCAGGTTCTCTTTTTCCCATGCCGCCAGTCCCCCGCTCAGGGTGTAGACGGTCTCGAATTCGTTCTTCCGAAGAACCGTTGCCGCACGGCTTGCCTGCTGACCGTTGCGGCACGACAACACGATCGGCCGGTTCTTGGTACGAAACTTTTCCAGTTGCCCCAACTGGTCCTTGATCTGCGATACCGGAATGTTGATGGCTTTGGGAATGTGACCTTTCTTGAACTCGTCGGGTTCGCAGACATCCACCACGACCGCGTTTTCCTTATTGATCAATTGTGGCAACTGGACTGCACTCACCTGATTGGCGCCACCACCACCTCGACGAAGTGTGTCGAAGCCGATGAGAAGGGAAATAACGACTAAGGCCGCAAAAAGGTGCCAGTTATTGGCGACAAAATCTAGGTCCATGAGGGCTGACTGAAAGGGGATAGGGAGCGGTAGTCTACAACAGGAAAATGACCCCGAGGCCGGTCATTTACGGTCTCTCCTGGCCTATTCGTGAGCGCTGCAAAAGGCCTCGCGCGTGGTTTCCATCAAAGCCAGAATCTTGTCATCGCCGATACGGTAGTAGACTTTATTTGCGTCTTTTCGTGCTGCTAGGATCCCTTTGTCACGCAGGATGGACAGGTGCTGGGAGATATTGCTTTGCGAGGTGCCAACCAGATCCACTAGATCCTGAACACTGGTTTCGGTCCCTTCCGCCAGGATGCACAGAATCTTGAGACGCAACGGATGCCCCATGGCCTTAAGGGATCTCGATGCAATGTAGAGATCTTTCTCATTGGCCAGAAAAAGCTGCTCCATCTCGGCTGTCCGATTACTGCTGTAGTCGATATGTTTCTCCGAGAGCGCCATGTAGTTTGATCTTTTGCTTGGAATATTAACGAAGCATTATACACTAATGTTCGAAAACCTGAATTTTCTCGCCGGGATCTTGCCAGTTTTCAAGACTCAGGGCCCTGATTGTGGTCACGGTCCGGTCGCAGCCGGGCGGTATACTGATGCACATTATCCATCGCCGTCCTAATTGCAGCTTGTGGTTCCCTTATATGAAATTGACTAAAAACTTTGGCCTTTTGGCTTCATTAATGCTCTTGGGGTTTGTGGCTATCTCGCAAACGGCACACACCGATGAGGGTTCGGACGCGACGTCGTTGCCAATCGAGGATCTGCGACTGTTTGCTGAGATATTCAGCATGATCAAGACCGATTATGTCGAGCCGATCGATGATGTCACGTTACTGCGAGATGCTGTGCGGGGAATGCTGGGTGGGCTCGACCCACACTCGAGCTATCTCGATCCGGAGTCGTTCCACGAGATCAATATCGATACGCGGGGTGAATTCGGGGGTCTCGGGATTGAAGTGACCCTGGAAGACGGGGTGATCCGGGTGGTCGCGCCGATTGATGGGACGCCTGCTGACCGGGCCGGTATTCAAAGCGGCGACCTCATTATTCGCTTGGACGGTATGACGGTGAAGGGGAATTCCTTGGATAACGCGGTTGAGCAGATGCGTGGCGAACCAGGCAGTGAGATCACCCTGACCATCGTGCGTGAGGGTGTGGACCAGCCGTTCGACGTCACACTCAAGCGGGCCATTATTCAGTTGCACAGCGCGCGCGGTGAACTGTTGGAAGACCATTACGGCTACGTGCGGGTCAGCCAGTTTCAGTCAGGGACCAGTGCATCGCTCCGCCGCCAACTGGAGCGGCTCGAAGAGCAGGCCGGTGAACCGCTCAGTGGCCTGGTGCTGGACCTTCGCAACAATCCGGGCGGAGTGCTCAACGGCGCCGTCGAGGTCAGTGATCTGTTTCTGCGCGAGGGCGTTATCGTTTCTACCCGGGGCCGCACCGCCGATGCCGATTACACCTTCAGCGCCACCGCGCGTGATGCCCTGGACGGTGCGCCGATGGTGGTGCTGGTAAATCGGGGTTCGGCTTCCGCCTCCGAGATTGTCGCCGGCGCCCTGCAGGATCACGGCCGTGCTCTGATACTCGGGACCAAGACTTTCGGCAAGGGCTCTGTACAGACAATTCTTCCGATGAACAACGGCGCCGCACTGAAACTCACCACAGCCCGCTATTACACACCCAACGGCCGCTCGATTCAGGCAACCGGAATTGAGCCCGACATCGTTAGCCGCCGTCTGCAGTTTGCTGAGTCGCCAGCCCTTTCGGGCACCCGCGAGGCTGATCTTGCGGGACATCTGCAAAACGAAACAGCGGGTACTGATGATGCAACAGAAGAGGCTAGCGGTTCAGAACGCCTGCAGGATCGCGACTTCGAGGTGGGTGAGGCGCTGAATCTGCTGAAGGGAATGGTGCTGGCGCGTCGTCAGGCTGGCTGATTTAGTGCAGTCAGAGATCCTCTCAGCCTTCTAAATCGCAGCGCCAGGATGCGACCTCGATCTCGCGTCCTGCTTCAAAGAGCCAGAGTGATCCGGGTGTGATCCGGATCGTGGGCTGATTCTTGTTGGGGTCGCTGCGGGATTGTTTGCCTGACCACCGCATCACCAGCGCTGTGTCATCGGGACATTCGTTTCTGGCGAATACTCTGCACACAGCAAACCCGACCTGGGCGACGCGGTGAACCTTGAGATCAAGTGGCATGTCCTGGCAGCCCGGTTCCTCTCGCCCCGGCACAAGCGATAACTCGGAAAACTGGCCGTCGCTGTTAATGCTGTAAAAGCGGATGTGGGTGCCGGGGGCCGTCTCTGTCGGTGTCTGGGCGCAACCGGTCAGCCACCCAAGCAAAAGTGCAGCTGCGACCCGCCTCCATATCTTTACAGACGGCTTTGTGCTTTGGGCCAACGGTGGGGGAAAAGATATAAGAGCCATGGATAAGTTGTTAGCAAGAAAGATCGTGGTACCGTGCCACCATCATCATCCCTAAAAGGATGGAGTGCAAGGCGTACAGACCCGCGTCAGGAAACGTATACTGGCCTTGGTTTGTAACGACCCCGCAGCACAAGACCCAAAAGGACATCCCACAAACACCATGTTAAAACAACTGGTACTTGTTGACGGCTCATCGTATCTGTACCGGGCCTTTCATGCCATGCCCAACCTCGCCAACTCACGCGGCGAATCCACCGGCGCGGTCTATGGAATCGTCAATATGCTGCGCCGACTCATGCGTGAATACGATACGCCCTATCTTGCGGTCGTGTTCGATGCGCCCGGCAAAACTTTTCGCGACCGGCTATACAGCGCCTATAAGGCGAACCGCCCGCCCATGCCGGATGAGTTGCGTTCCCAGATCGACAAGGTCCATGCGGTCATCAGGGCGCTCGGACTGCCGTTGCTGTCGGTACCGGATGTCGAAGCCGATGATGTGATTGGTACGCTTGCCCGAGCGGCGACTGCCTACGGTATGGAAACCCTGATCGTCAGTGGAGACAAGGATCTTGCGCAACTGGTGGATACGAAGGTGCGTATGTGCGACAGCATGAAGGACGTGGTATACGATGTGGAAGGAGTGGAAGCCAAATTCGGTGTCCCCCCGGAGCGGATTGTGGACTTTCTGGCGCTGGTCGGCGACACCTCCGACAACATCCCCGGGGTCCCCAAAGTCGGCCCCAAGACCGCCGTGCGCTGGCTCAAGGAATACGGATCACTGGACCAGTTGGTGGCACAGGCCGACGGGGTTCCAGGAAAGGTAGGGGAGAATCTGCGTGCCTCGTTGGATCAGTTGCCGCTCTCGCACCAGTTGGCAACTGTGAAGTGTGATGTGGCGCTCGAGGAGCAGCCCGACGATCTCAAAATTGGCACGCCGGATGAGGATGCACTACGCCAGTTGTACGCCGAGCTTGAGTTCAAGACCTGGCTCGCCGACCTGGGCGGTCTTAACGAAGTGGACGAGGGCGATGGTGCAGCGACCGCCCAGTACGAAATCGTGTTTGATAAAAAAGCCCTGTCTCGCTGGCTCAAGCAGTTATCCAAGGCGCCGCTCTTTGCCTTCGATACCGAGACCACGTCGCTCAACGCGATGCGCGCGCGGATTGTTGGGGTCTCTTTTGCGGTCAAGCCGGGAGAGGGCGCCTACGTCCCGTTGGCGCATGATTATCTTGATGCGCCTTTGCAATTGAATCGCGAGGAGGTGCTCGAAGCGTTACGCCCCTTGCTGGAAGATCCCAATCAGGAAAAGGTCGGCCAGAATCTCAAGTACGACTGTACCGTGCTCAGTAACCACGGCATCACCCTTGCCGGTATGCGCTTCGACACGATGCTCGAGTCTTATGTGCTCGACAGTACCGGATCGCGCCATGACATGGATACGCTGGCACTCAAATACCTTGGCCATAAGACCATTTCCTACGAAGCGGTCGCAGGGAAGGGCAAGGGCCAACTGTCGTTCAACGAAGTACCGCTGGAGGAGGCCGGCCCCTACGCCGCGGAGGATGCCGAAGTCACGCTAAGACTGCATCGGGTACTGTTTGAACGCCTGCAGAACGAGCAGGCCCGGCGGGAACTCTTCGAAAGGATCGAGATGCCCTTGGTGCCGGTGCTGTCAAAGATCGAGCGCACCGGCGTGCGGGTGGACTGCGATATGCTGGCAGCGCAAAGCGCTCAACTGGCCAAGCGCACTGCAGAGTTGGAGGTAATGGCTTACGAGGAGGCTGGGGCGCCTTTCAATATCGCGTCCCCCAAGCAGATCCAGGAGATTCTGTTTGAACGGCTCGAACTGCCGGTGCTCGCCAAGACCCCCAAAGGGCAACCGTCGACCGCGGAGAGCGTACTGGCGGAACTGGCCGAGCAGCATGAACTGCCCCGACTGATTCTCGAGCATCGCGGACTCAGTAAATTGCGCTCGACCTATACAGAAAAACTGCCCGCTCTGGTGAACCCTGATACCGGTCGCGTTCACACCTCCTACCACCAGGCCGCCGTCGCGACGGGAAGGCTGTCCTCCAGTGACCCCAACCTTCAGAACATCCCCGTACGCACCGCTGAGGGCCGTCGCATCCGTGAGGCCTTCGTTCCCGCCCCCGGCATGCGTCTCATCGCAGCCGATTATTCACAAATCGAACTTCGTATCATGGCGCACCTGTCCGCTGATGAAGGGCTGCTGGACGCTTTTGAAAAAGGGGAAGATGTCCACCGGGCGACCGCGGCCGAAGTGTTTGGTACACCTGTCGAAGACGTGTCCAGTGACCAGCGCCGCAGTGCGAAGGCGATCAACTTCGGACTCATTTATGGGATGTCCGCGTTTGGTCTCGCCCGACAGCTGGGGATAGATCGCAGGCAGGCACAGGAATATATCGACCTCTATTTCGAGCGATATCCTGGTGTACGCGCCTTCATGGATGCCATCAGAGCGAAGGTCCGCGAGGATCGCTTCGTCGAAACGGTTTTCGGCCGCCGACTCTTTTTGGCAGACATCAGTTCAAGCAACCATGCCCGCAGGCAAGCTGCTGAGCGTGCTGCCATCAACGCTCCGATGCAGGGAACCGCCGCTGATCTCATTAAACTTGCGATGCTGTCGGTGGACGAGTGGCTCGGTGAGAATGGCCGTGGGGCGCGCATCATCATGCAGGTGCACGATGAGTTAGTGCTAGAAGCGCCTGAGTCGGACACAGAGAGTGTGGCCAAGACAGTGGCCGAACTGATGGCTTCAGTGGCCGATCTTGCCGTTCCGTTGAAAGTGGATGTCGGCATTGGCCCCAACTGGGCGCAGGCACACAGCTGACGTCCGGGTTCAGTCCGTTCGCGACAGCAGTTCGGCTATCTGCTGACGCGCTTCATCGATGCCGATGGCATTGGTAGCGGAAAACAGTTGTGCTGTAGCAAGCGGTATCCGGCTGAGAGATTTCTGGGCTGCGCGCAACGCCTTCATCCGTTTTTCCTGGCCTAGCTTGTCACATTTGGTCAGCAGGATATGGACTGGCAGGCTGACCGACGCGCACCATTCGATCAGTTTCCAGTCCGACGCGGTGGGCTCGCGTCGGCAGTCGACAGGCAGGATCAGCGCCCGTAAGGATACCCGCTCCTCAAGATAGCGCTGGACGATTTTCTCCCAGTGCTGCTGAAGGGCCGCCGGGACCTTTGCGTAACCGTAACCGGGCAGGTCCACCAGGCGAAAATGTGTGTCGAGGGTGAAGAAAATAATCTGCTGGGTCCGGCCGGGAGTCTTGCTGGTACGGGCCAGCGCCTTACGCGAGGTGATAGCGTTGATGGCGCTGGACTTGCCGACGTTGGATCTTCCGGCGAACGCAACCTCGGCGCCGGTATCCTCCATCCAGTCGCGACGGTGGTGTGCGGCGCAGTGATACTCGGCCTTTCGCAGCAGTTGTGGTTCGCAGGTCGTTGAAGTCACAGGGTATAATTGAGTTTTCGTCTGGTCATAGGCGTTCATGCACGCCGGTGACCGAATTCCGCACAGGCGTACTGGTCTGCCAAGCGCACGCGACCCCGGTCAGCGGGCTCGTTAATAACAGGAGCAGTTTAATGAATCGGTTGGTATTCATCATCACGACTATTCTAATGACAGGCATGTCGGCCCAGGCTGTTGCGGGCGACCCTGCAGCTGGACAGGTCAAAGCGCAGGTCTGTGCGGCTTGCCATGGGGCTGATGGTAACAGCACCAACTCCGGTTTTCCTTCCCTCGCTGGGCAAGTGTCCGGGTATATCGGCGGGCAGTTGGCCGCGTTCAAGTCGGGCAAGAGAGCCAATGCCATCATGATGGGTCTGGCACAGCCGCTCAGTGCGGAAGATATGGCTGATATCGATGCCTGGTATTCCTCGCAGACGATTGCGCCACGCAGCATCAGCGAGGATCAGCTTACGCTAGCCAGTGAGGGTGAGTCTCTTTACCGGGGCGGTTCGGCAGAGCTTGCGATCCCGGCGTGCATGGCGTGTCATGGTCCGGCGGGACATGGGATTCCTTCCAACTATCCCCGGGTTGCCGGTCAGTGGCTGGAGTACCTCGAAAGTCAGTTGCTGGCCTTCAAGTCCGGTGAACGGGCCGGCAAAATAATGGGGCCCATTGCGCACCGGCTTTCGGCGCAGCAGATTCATGCGCTTTCCGTCTACATGTCGGCGCTGCAATAGCGTAACCGACCCGAATCTGGCTTTGTACAGCCGGCACGCCTGCTGACACCGGGTACAGGCAGTGGAATCCGGAGACGATTATGGCAACAGAAAAACTCTGGGGCGGGCGGTTTAGCGGCGACACGGACGCCATGGTAGAGGCGTTCACCGCCTCCGAGCATTTTGACCGCCGGCTCGCGCAATACGACATCGCCGGCTCGCGCGCCCACGCGCTCATGCTGCAGTCTTGCGGGATCATCAGCGAGGCCGATGGTCAGGCGATCACCGATGGTCTCGAGACCATTACGCAGGAGATTTCAGCAGGCCGCTTTCAATGGAGTGCGGCGCTCGAAGATGTGCACATGAATATCGAGGCGAGGCTCACCGAACTCGTGGGGGAACCTGGCAAGAAGCTGCACACCGCACGCTCACGCAACGACCAGGTGGCAACCGATCTGCGGCTCTTTACCCGTGACGCGATCGATCAGTTACAGGCAGACCTTACCGCACTGCAGCGAGCGCTGGTCGAACTGGCAGAAGGTGAAGCCGAGTCGATCATGCCGGGGATGACTCATATGCAGACCGCCCAGCCCGTGACCTGCGGCCACCACCTGCTCGCCTGGAACGCTATGCTGGATCGCGACTGGCAGCGTCTGGCTGACTGCCGTCGACGGGTCAATATCTCGCCGCTGGGCGTCGCTGCGCTTGCGGGCACCGGCTTTCCCGTGGACCGGAACATGACCGCAGCGGCGCTCGGGTTCGATGGGGTCTCCGGGAATTCCCTGGATGCGGTATCCGATCGGGATTTCGCGATCGAATTCTGCGCGGCCGTCGCGCTGCTGATGGTACACCTTTCTCGGATGGCCGAAGAACTGGTGTTGTGGGCCTCCCAGCATCTGGGTTTTGTGGACCTTGGAGATGCCTTCTGCACCGGGTCCAGCATCATGCCGCAGAAGAAAAACCCCGATGTCGCCGAACTCGTGCGGGGCAGAAGTGGGCGGGCGGTCGGGAATCTGGCCTCACTTTTGGTTCTGATGAAGGGTCAGCCCCTCGCTTACAATCGGGATAATCAGGAAGACAAGCAGCCCTTGTTCGACAGTTTTGATAATGCACACGCCTGTCTGGTGGTACTTGCTGCGATGGTGCCGAATATGACCTTTGACCGACAACGGATGCGCGAGGCTGCCGGTCGTGGTCATGCGACGGCAACGGATCTCGCAGATTATCTGGTGCGCCGGGGCTTGGCCTTTCGGGACGCACACGAAGCCGTGGGAAAGGCCGTCCAGTTTGCTGAATCTGTACAGAAGGAACTCGATGCCCTTTCGCTTGATGAGTTGCGCGGTGTTTGTGAACTGATCGACAAAGATGTCTTTGAGGTCCTGACGCTTGAAGGCGCTGTTCATTCACGCAATCATGTGGGTGGTACTTCTCCCGACCAGGTCCGTCAGGCCGTCGCTGAGGCCCGTCAGGCCCTGGCTGACCGCTGACCGGCGGGATAGCGTAATCAAAATGGGATTCCTTGCAATGAGCCAAATTCGAAACGCAACGACGCTCACACTGGTCGTTATCGTATTGTGCGCAGGTGTGCTGAGTTCAGGTTGCGGTCAGAAAGGGCCTTTGTATATTCCTGAAACGCCCGCCTCGGAAGAGTCCGAAGACAGCGACAGTTAATCCGAACGTGGATCACTTCGGATATCGACAGGATCAGCTGCACGCAGAAGAAGTTCCGCTTGCCACCATTGCTGAGCGCGTTGGAACCCCGTGTTATGTCTATTCGCGAGCAACGTTGGAGCGCCATTACCGGGTTTTTGATGACGCTTTCGGTGACTGGCCTCATCACATCTGTTTTTCGGTCAAGGCCAACGGTAACCTGGCAGTGCTGCAGGTGCTTGAGCGCCTGGGTGCCGGTTTTGATATTGTATCGATGGGAGAACTGGATCGGGTCCTGGCGTCAGGGGGGCGTGCCAGTGATGTCGTTTTCTCGGGAGTCGGCAAGTCGAGCGACGAAATCGCCCGGGCGCTCCGGGCCGGTGTGCGAATCCTTAGTATCGAGTCTGGGCAAGAACTGGACAGGGTAAATGCGGCCGCACTTGCTGCCAACACCAAGGCGCCGATTGCTTTTCGCATCAACCCCGACGTCGATCCCAAAACCCACCCGTATATCGCAACCGGGCTCCGAGAAAACAAGTTCGGTGTGTCTGCGGCAGATGCGCTGGGGCTTTACCGCAAAGCTGATGCCATGGCAGGAATTGAGGTCGCTGGCATCGGTTGCCACATTGGCTCGCAACTAACTGAGGTGGATCCCTTTTGTGATGCCCTGGAAAAGGTGCTGGATCTAGTGGAAGCTTTGGCACAAAATGGCATCACACTGCAGCACCTGGATCTTGGCGGCGGTGTCGGCATACGTTATTCCGATGAAACCCCGCCCGACCCCAAAGACTATGTGCAGGCCATGCTGGCGATCTTAAAGCGGCGGAACTGCGATCTCAGTGTGACCCTCGAGCCCGGCCGAGCTATCGCCGGAAACGCAGGGATTCTTTTGAGCCGTGTCGAGTATCTCAAGCCCGGGCCCTCGAAGGATTTCGTGATCGTCGATGCCGCGATGAACGACCTTCTGCGCCCGGCGCTGTATCAGGCATGGCACGAGGTGGTCGCGGTAGATCGTCGACGCAATTGCGAGATGCGCGAGTGCGATATTGTTGGTCCGGTCTGTGAGACGGGGGATTTCATTGCCCGCGACCGGCAGCTGGCCGTTGCACCAGGCGATCTGGTTGCCGTGCGTTCGGTCGGTGCTTACGGTTTCGTGATGGCATCGAACTACAACGCCCGTCCCCGCCCGGCGGAAGTAATGGTCGACGGCGATCAGTTGTACGTGGTTCGACAGCGTGAGCAGACCGCCGACCTATTCTCGACTGAGACATTGCTGCCATGACAGTCCCCCGGTTCGCATGAATTTGTTGTCTGACAGACCGGCTGACCCGCTTTTTCTCAGCGTCACGCTGATCTTGTGCGCAATCGCAGGGGTGGCTACCTCGGCCTGGTGCATCCACATCGACGACGTCATCAATAACGATGGCGTGGAGTACATCCGCGCGGCTGAACAATTCGCAGCGCGAAACTGGGCGGGTGCATTCGCGGTGCACCAGTGGCCA
>Ga0233427_10004068_pt1 | contig 12373 bp, 11 predicted proteins | sample SI_118_April2016_5_FD_179885 | JGI IMG/M metagenome (GOLD analysis project Ga0233427, IMG submission 179885) | Seawater microbial communities from Saanich Inlet, British Columbia, Canada - SI_118_April2016_100_MG | ecosystem: Environmental > Aquatic > Marine > Inlet | place: Canada: British...
TGTTCCTGATATTCCGATGACTGAGATCAATGGAATTAAGAGTACTCGTTTAGGAAATCGGCATAAGTCTGAGCCAAGTATTCAAGATTTAAAAGACCCATCTTTGTATTGGATAGGAGAAAATGGTAAAGAGGCTGATAATGGAGAAGGAACTGACTTTCATGCAGTTTCTAATAACTTTGTATCTGTCACACCACTGCAAATTGATTTAACGAAATATCCTGAAATCAAGCAAGTCTCAGATTGGCTTGAAAAAATTAATTATTGACTCCACGTATCTCTCAGCCCGACTGTTTTATTAAATACTAGTCCGGCAGATTCACTATCTCGACAAAAGTAACCCTCTCGTTCAAACTGGTATGCTTTTTCAATTTCAGCATCTTGAAGACTGGGCTCAACATACCCATTTTTAATAATTAGTGAATCTGGATTGAGTACAGATGACATATCATCCACTTGAGAAGGGTTTGGATCTAAGAATAGGCGATCATATAATTTAAATTCAGCATTAATAGCTTTACTTGATTCAACATAGTGAATGACACCTTTAACTTTTCTACCATCAGTTGGATTTTTACCTAAAGTGTCAGGATCATATGTGCAATAAATAGTAGTTATATTCCCATCTTCATCAGTATTAAAACGAGAAGCATTGATTACATATGAGTTTCTTAGGCGTACTTCTTTACCTATTGCTAAACGTTTATATTTATTGTTTGGTGAAAATTCAGTGAAGTCTTGCTTATCAATATAAATCTCACGACTGAAAAAAATTTCTCTCGTTCCCATTTCTGCATTTTGTGGATGAAGTGGAGCCCTAAGAGATTCAATTTTTCCCTCAGGATAATTTTCAATTACAAGTCTTATTGGGTTAATTACTGCCATTGCCCGAGGGGCAGATTTATTTAAATCATCCCTAATTGAAGATTCTAAAATCGAAATATCTGTGAGACTATTAACTTTCGAAACTCCTATCCTTTCTGAAAAGTCTCTGATTGATGCTGGAGTATATCCCCTTCTTTTAAGTCCAGAGATAGTTGGCATTCTGGGATCATTCCAGCCAGAGACATTATTATTATCAACAAGAAGTTTTAGTTTTCTTTTAGAAGTGGTAGCATATTCAAGATTTAATCGAGAAAACTCATATTGATGAGGCCTATCAGGTTTGTTAAAAGCATCTAAATTTTCTAGTATCCAATTATAAATTCTTCGATTGTCTTGGAATTCAAGAGTGCAGATAGAGTGTGTGACGCCTTCAACTGCATCCCCAAGACAGTGTGCAAAGTCATACATTGGATAGATGCACCAGTCATCTTGTGTTTGATGATGAGTTTCAAAACGTATTCGATAGAGTGTTGGATCTCGCATACACATAAAGCTTGATTCCATATCAATTTTTGCTCTCAGTACGCACTCTCCTTCCTTAAATTCACCTGCTTTCATTTTTGCGAATAAACTTAAATTTTCCTCAGTAGTTGAATTTCTATGCGGACTATTTTTACCAGGATGTTTAAGAGTACCCCGATATTCACGTATTTTTTCAGGGCTTAAAAAACAGACATACGCTAATTTTTTTATTATTAATTCTATAGCGCAGTCATAAAAAATATCAAAATAGTTAGAGCTAAATTTAACCTCATTATTCCAACTAAAGCCAAGCCATTCAATATCTTTTTTTATAGAGTTAACATATTCAATATCTTCTTTAGAAGGGTTGGTGTCGTCAAATCTTAAATTACAATAACCATCGTAATCTAAAGCTGTACCAAAATTAAGGCATATTGACTTTGCATGACCAATATGGAGATAGCCATTTGGCTCAGGTGGGAAGCGAGTAATTACTGAATTATGTTTTCCTTTTAAGATGTCTTCATCAATCGTATTACGTATAAAGTTACTTGGCTTTGGAGAAGACTGCGTAGTATCCATTAGAATGAATATTGATCATAATTTAAGGTATGTGAATTATATCATTAAAAGTCTGATTCAATAAGAGGCGCGTAAAAAGTGAATGACGTTGTAAAATGGTTTTATGAGAATAGCTATAGTAAAACTTTCTGCGTTAGGTGATATTGTTCATGCAATGGTTGTTTTGCAGTTTATTAAGAAATTTAATAAAAAAATTTTAATTGATTGGATTGTGGAGGAAAGTTTTAAAGATTTATTGGAGTTTCATCCAGATGTTAACAATGTCCATTTAATTAATATAAAGCAAATTAAACAGAAAAAATCTTTGCTTGCTTTTATTAAGGAGTTTAAAAAAATTCGTAATTTACCATCTTATGATTTAGTTATTGACATGCAGGGGTTAATTAAGTCTGCGATTATTTCTAAATTAATACCATCTTCACAAACTTTAGGTTTTGATAAATTTTCAACCAGAGAAAGACCCGCTTCTATCTTTTACAATAAAACATTTGCTTGTGCCTATGGTAAGAATATTATTCAAAGAAATATAGAACTTGTAGAGTTTGCCTTTGGATTTAAAGTAAGTAAAAAACAGATACAAAATAAAGATCCATTTTTATTTTCCAGAAAAAACCAGTTTGATACGAAGCTCTCTAAAACAAAAAAAAATATATTATTAATACCTGGGGCATCGCATAAATCAAAATGCTACCCTGCATTAAAATTAGCTGAAATTTCAACTTTAATTGATGCAAATTTTTTAGTAGTTTGGGGAAATAGTGAAGAAAAGTCTCTAGCAGATTCAATAAAAAATATCTCTCCAGAAGTGAATATTTGTGACAGATTATCTATTGATGAACTAATATTATTAACTTCAAAGCTTGATCTTGTCATAGGTCCAGACACAGGACCGACTCATTTGGCATGGGCTCTAAATGTGCCTTCAATTACTCTTTTTGGGTCTACTCCAGGATATAGGAACACATTTAAAACTAATATTAATAAAATAATAGAGTCGGGTTCAGCAGTTGATCCGAAAAAAATTAATAAATATGATAATTCAATAAAAAATATTAATGTTCACGATATTATAAAAACTGCTTCAACTTTAATCTAATAAATTGTTAGCCAGTAATTACTTTTTTTGCATCAAATATTGAGTCCAAGATAAATTTTGCTTTAGTTGATGACTCATTAATTTTATGGCCACTCTTTAGAATTATTGTATTTTTTATTCCAGCAGCATTTGCAGCAGTTATGTCGCTTTCCTTATCACCAATCATCCATGATTTTTTCATATCTATATTGTAATTATTTTTTGATTTAAGAAGCATTCCTGGTTTGGGTTTTCTGCAATTACAGTTTTCATGAGGCCCATGTGGGCAGTGATAAACATCCAAAATATCAATATCATTTTTCTTGAATTGACTCAACATCCAAGTCGTAATTTTTAAGAAGTCATTTTCAGTATATAGTTTACGAGCAATTCCTGATTGATTTGTGATAATAATGATTTTGTAATTTAATTGGTTGAAATAAGCACATGTTGGAAAAATACCACTGATGAATTTGAAATCTTTACTCTTATGTAAGTAATTAACTTCTTCGTTGATTACTCCATCACGATCGAGAAAAATAGTTTTTATAGCCATAAATTAAGGTGAGTATAATATCGATTATTATTATAAATAATATTACAGGGTGTATCGTGTTTAAACATTTTAGTCTAGATAAGATATATCAATATCTATTAATTATATTGGCATTTCTAATGCCACTTACTGTTTTTGGTGCTAACTTAATTATTGTAATTATTTCAATAATTTGGATATTCTCAGGAAGTTATAAATCAAAATTTAACCTTATATTTAGTAACAAGATATTAATTGCATCAATTATCTTTTTCCTATTGCATATTGTCGGCCTAGCTTGGACAGAAGACATGAGTTGGGGAATTCATATTGCCCATAAAATGTGGTATTTTATTGGACTGTTTCCAATTTTATATACGATAGCTAAATCTGAATACGTCAGATACTATATATCCGCTTTTTTACTTGCAATATCCTTTACAGAGCTTATTTCATATTTAATTTGGTTTGAGTTAATCCAGCCATTTAAGTATGCTTCTATTGAAAATCCAACTCCCTTTATGAGTCACATTTCTTACAACCCAATTTTAGCTGTTGCGATTTATATTGTCTGTCACGAGATATTATTCAGTTCAAAAATTTCTACAATAAGAAGGTTTTTATATAGTTTTCTTTCTATAACTATGTCTATAAATATGTTTATTACAGGCGGTCGTGCGGGACAAGTAATGTTTTTTGCGGTAATAACAATATTAATTTTTCAATATTTTCGTGATCAAAAAATCAAAGCGATAATATTAATAATTATTTGTACTTCAAGTATTTTTTACAGTGCCTATCAATTAAGTCCACTTTTTCAAGAACGAGCATTGGATACAATTGAACATATAAAGAACTATGACAATGCTCAACAAACTCCTATTGCTGAGAGAATCACTTTTACAATTAATTCATTTCATTTAATTAGGAAAAACCCTTTATTTGGTGTAGGCACAGGAGATTTTCCTAATGAATATAGCTATATTAGTAAAATTAACAGTCCAGAAATGCGTCCAACTACTAATCCTCATAATATGTATATATTAATATTATGTCAGTTAGGAATTGTTGGATTATTGAGTTTTTTATCTATTTTTTATTATCAAATTAAGTTTTCACTCACTTCATCCAATAAGTTTAATCATGACTTTGGATTGGCACTCCCATTTCTGTTTTTACTAATTATGTTTAGTGATTCATATCTCTTGGGCCACTTCACTTCACTGGTTTACATTTTTTTTAGTGCATTTTTGTATAAAGATATTGAAAAATCCTAAAAAAATTTTAATAATAATTCAGCGTTCTAACGGTGACGTATTTTTGATCTTTTCATTGATAAAGTCTCTTTATGATGGCTTTCAATCTCCTCAGATTGACCTTTTGGTTAATGATGATACTCTCGCAATTGCAAAACTTATTCCTTTTATTAAGAATATTCATACTTTTTCTTATAAGAAAAAGAGTCAAAGTAGATGGAAGCAAGAAAAAAATATTATTATCAGTCTATTTAGAAAATATGATTTAAGTGTCAACCTAACGGCAAGTGATAGAAGTGTTTTTTATGCTTTGATTGCCTCAAAAATAGCAATTAGTGCCTTAGAAAAAAATCCTATAAAATCTTGGTGGAAAAAAATACTTTTAACTCACTATTATTTTTTTGATTCTTCTAAGCATATTCTTCAAAATAATTTAAAGCCACTTAAATTCTTGAATATTTCTTCAAGTAATTCACATTGCTCTTTTGAAATCTCAAATGAGTCAACTAGGGCCTTAGAAAAAAAATTGCAAGATTTAAAAATTAAAGACTTTATTATTTTTCATCCATCTGCACAATATCATTATAAAATTTATCCTCAACATCTGCGTGATAAGCTTTTAAATGAGTTAAGTAAATTAGGTGTTTTTATATTGATAACTGGAAGTAATAGTAAAATTGATTTAGAGATAAAAAAGAGCTTGCCAAAATTACCAAATCTAATAGATTTTATTGGAGAAACAACTCTTGAGCAACTTGTTTCATTAACTAAACTATCTCTAGCATATATTGGTATGGACACACTAAATATGCACATTGCAGCTTCACAAAATAAGCCTATCTTTGCAATCTTTGGCCCTACTAATCTGAAAATATGGTCTCCGTGGTCAAATGATTTGAATATCGCAGCCACCGAAAACCAACCAATGCAAAAATATGGCAATATCACTATTTTTCAGGCGGCTTTACCATGCGTAGCATGCGCAAAAGCCGGGTGTGACAACAACCAATGGAGAAGTGAATGTTTATATATTATTGATCCAAATATAATTCTTAATCAAGTCACTTATTGGTATGAAAATGCATCAGTTTAGTAGAACTTATAAGCCACCTTTTAAGAATTCAATTCCAAACTACATTGATATTCATCTAAAAAAAGTTAGTTTAAAAAAGCGACTTTTAAAGTATTTAAGGCGAAGATTATATATATTCATAAGAGACCAAAATAAGCTTGAAGTTTTTGAAATCCTTGAGGAACATAAGAAAATTTTATGGATCAATATGTCAGCTCCAAGTCTAGGAGATAGCCTAATGGACCTCTCTAGCAGAATATTACTTAAAAATAGACAAGTAGATTTATTTACAAATAAAAAAAACTCACAGATTTATGATTCTGACTTAATATTCAAAAACATTTATACAAATTTAAAGAAAGTACCCAAGTCGAATTATGATCTTGTGATTATTGATTCTTTCAGCACAAGGAGTATGAGGATTAAGTCATATTTGGCTAAAAAAACTCAATATGTAGGGATTTTTGGCTACTTTAATGGTCCAGAAATTAATAGAACTTTATTTAGTTTCTTTCAAATGAATAGTCTTCTTGGAGATATTTATAGAGAAAATGAGATAAAAAATTTAGCTAAAAACTCACTAAATTTATCTGAAAAAGACGAGGCAATTGTAAACAATATCGTTCCAAAAAATTTTATTTCTTTTGTGTTAGGCGGTGAGTGGGGGTATAAAACTTATGAAAGGTGGGAAGAGGTTATAAGTAAAGTAGTTGCAAATGATAAAGAAATATTTATTGTCCTCCTTGGCTCTAAAAATGCTAATGATATTTCAAAAAAAATTTTAAAAAAATTTCCAAATCATAATATTTTCAATTTTATTGATAAGCTAAGTTTTAATCAAACAGCAGGAGTCATAAAAAAATCTAAAGTAGTTTTTTGTTGTGATGGAGGATTAATGCATGCAGCAAATGCTTTAAATACAAAAAATATTACTCTTTTTGCAAGATTAGCCCCAGAGATGCTAATTACAAAAAAAGCTGACTCAATTCAATTATATGATAATGAGGATGTCAATAATATTTCAAGTGATGCAGTTTTCTTAAAGTATTCTGAGATATCTAATTTCTCTGATAGTCATCTTCTAGACGAATAATATCATCTTCGCCTAAATAACTTCCAGTCTGTACTTCAATAATTTCAAGTGAAGAATTTTCTTGGTTTTCAAGTCTATGAATTTCTCCTTTAGGTATGTAAGTTGACTGATTTTTTTCTAATGCAAAAGTATTATTTCCACATGTAACTGTTGCAATTCCACTTACAACTATCCAGTGTTCTGCTCTATGCCTGTGCTTTTGAAGAGAAAGTTTTGCTCCTGGATTGACTAAAATACGTTTTGTTTGAAAGTCATTGCCTACATCAACTAAATCATAGTAGCCCCATGGCCTATATACTTTTCGATGAGTTATTGTTTCATTAGGATGACTTTCTTTGACTTTATCAAAAATCATCTTAAAATTATCACAATCATTTTTTGTAGTCACTAATAATGCGTCTTGAGTATCCACAATTATTAAATCCGACAGTTCAGAAACTGAAACTAGTCGATTTGAACTATGAATGTAACTATTTTTAACATTATTGGTAATGACATCTCCTATAGTCACATTACCATTAATATCTTTAGATTTTGTTTCAATCAGTGCATTCCATGACCCAACATCACTCCAACCTGAATTTAAAGGAACCACCATCGAATTATTCGATTTTTCCATTAATGCATAATCAACAGATTTATTTGGACATTTACTAAACTCTTCTGCTTTTATTCTAATGAATTCCGCGTCTTTATTCGCATTTTCTAGTGATTTTTTACAATATAAAAGAATTGATGGCTCATATTTATTTAAATCTTGAAGAAAAGTTGATGCTTTAAACATAAACATGCCACTGTTCCATAAATATTTTTTTGATTCAAAATATTTTTTTGCTAATTTTAAATTTGGTTTTTCTCTAAAAGATTTAACAGCAAAATAATCAGCTTTTTTAATTATTTTGGTTTCAATATATCCATATCCAATATCCGCCCTATCTGGAACAACTCCAAAAGTCACTAGTTTACTACTCAAAGCTAAATCTTTAGCAACAAGAATTGCATTATGAAATGAATTGATATCATTAATTGCATGATCAGCTGGTAATACTAATAGAGTTGCATCTTTAAATTCGTCGATAATTTTCATTGCTGCAAGTGTAATTGCTGGCGCAGTATTTTTACCCTCTGGTTCAAGAATAATGCTCGAAGGTTTAATATTAATTTGTCTGCATTGTTCAGCCACAAGAAAACGATGCTCTTCATTACAAATTATTATTGGTTCAATTGATGTTGCAGGTAGTCTTAGGATTGTATCTTGAAGTAATGAAGTTTCATTAACTAGGTTAAGAAATTGCTTAGGAACAAGTTTTCTAGATAATGGCCAGAGTCTAGTTCCACTACCTCCAGCTAAAATAATTGGAATAATCATTAATTTTTATGTATTGGTTTAGTTTTGGGTACAGGCCATTTTGATTGGAGCTCATATAACTTTACATAACGATAGAAAGTACCTTCAAAATTACCAAATGCAATTACAAACCCAGGCCCACCATCCAAGAATCCAAGTTTAAAAAAGTAGTGCTTGATAAATGCCCACATACCATGTAGAAAGGCTTTTTTGATACTTCCATTCTTACGTTTTTCAATTAACTTTAATGCTCCCAGAGATGAATATCTGTTTGCTTTTAACATTACTTCTTCAGTATTTTTAAAAGGAAATTGCCAAATTTCATTTTTCAATGTACCAATTGTTTTGCTACTATGACTTACATATCCCTCATGAACAGGTTTAGAATCATAGCTCATCATGCCTGATCTAAAGAGTTGAGGTTGTCTATAGTTTGGGAACCAACCAGAATAATTGATCCATCTGCCCATAAAATAATTTTTTCTTGGAACGTTGTAAATATCTAAAGGAGCATTATTTATAAGGAATAAAATTTCATCTCTAACTTTTTCAGTACAACGTTCATCAGAGTCTAAGCTAAATATCCAATCACCTTTGCAGTGTTTGATTGCCTCATTCCGAAGATTTCCATAACCGTTGAAATCGATATGGAATACTTTAGCACCCATGCTTTGCGCCAACTCTGTAGTACCATCAGTACTATGTGAATCAGCAAGAACAATTTCATCAGCCCATAGGACGCTATTAATACAGTCAGTTATTTTATCTACTTCATTATAGGCAATAATATATGCTGAAATTTTCATGGTTTTCTTAAATTACTTCAATATGTGGTTAAATGTTACCCAAATATTGTAAGTTTTAAACTAGAAATGCTAATTAGCTTAATTATTACTACCTATAATCGCCCTGATGCATTACTAATCGTTCTTCAGAGTGTCCAAACTCAAAGTCAATTACCGTACGAGGTAATTATTGCGGATGATGGAAGTTCAGAGCTAACTAGAAAAATAATTACTGACTTTTCTTTAAAATCAAACCTCAAAATCATACACTCTTTCCAACAAGATAAAGGCTTTAGGGCTGCAAAATCAAGAAATAGAGCAATATCTATGGCAAGTGGAGAATATATTATTCTTATTGATGGAGATATGGTGCTTCATTATGATTTTATTTTTGACCATTCAAAAAAAGCACAATCTGGTTATTTTGTTCAAGGAACGAGAGTCCTATTGAGTAAAAATCGAACAAAACAGGTAATAAAACATAAAAATTTTTTCTTTCATTTTTTATCTAGAGGCCTTAGTAACAGAAAGAATGCAATATATTCAAATTTTTTATCATTGATATTTACCAGTTATAAGAATTTTTTACATGGCATCAAAACTTGTAATGTTTCATTTTATAAGAAAGATTGTATCGCTGTAAATGGGTTTAATAATGAGTTTGAAGGATGGGGAAAAGAGGATAGTGAATTTTTTCAAAGACTAATGAATAATGGCATTAATCGAAAAACATTAAGATTTAATGCAATTCAATATCATCTCTGGCACCCTGAATCGAGTAGAGGGGCAATTTTAAGAAATGAGCTATTATTAAAAAACACAATTGATAATAATCTTGATTGGTGCAAGGATGGGATTAATAAATTTCTATGAATATTAGCCTATTACTCAAAGCCTCTCTATTAAAGCTAATCAGCAGACATAAATTAAGACCAATCAAAATCAACAGATCTCCAAAATTTTTAATCTTAATGCATCAAAATATTGGAGATATGATTGTTTGTAGTCCAATATTAAGAGAAATAAAAAATAAATACCCAGAGTGTATTCTAGAGGTTGTAGCCAGTCAAGTTAATAAAGAAATAGCTTTTACTAATCCATATATTGATAAAGTTTATCTATACCAAAATCGTTGGCACCGGTTATTACCGTTGTTGATGCAGCTTAGATCTTGTAATTTTGATTTTGCAATAGAACTAGAAGCAAAAATAATTACAAGAGTAATCCTAATGTTAAAGATAATAAATCCAAGATGCATTCTCTCAGTTAGTAAGAGGGAGGGAAGATATGGCATTGATCCAGATGGAGTTATGCCATATGATTATTATACTAATAGTAATCTTAATCATCAAAGAGATACATGTTTAGATATTTTGAGGTTACTAGGTATTAACTTTAAAGATAAGAAATATGATATTTTTTATTTACCAAAACATAAGAAGAAAGCATCAGAATTTGTAGAAACTATAAATTCAAAAAAAATTATTATTGCACTTAATATTACTGGCTCGAGTAATGAAAAAAGAATATCTAATAAGAACATAAGTAAACTAACTCAAAACCTTTACTCAAAAAGCAAAAATATTGTAATTATTTTATTGCATAAGCCTGAGCATAGAAAATGGCTAAGAAGTCTTATATCTCATGAACAATCTTCGTATGTGCTCCCATCGTATCCAACTGAATCAATCCTGGATGTTGGTGCATTGGTTGATGCAGTTGACTTAGTTATCACGCCTGACACTTCTTTAGTTCATATTGCATGTGCATTTGATAAACCCTTGCTTGCAATATATCGAAATGATGTGAATGCTTTTAAGGCATGGCACCCAAAATCTAGTAGAAATCGAGTAGTATTTTCTAAAGAATTTAATAGCTTAGAAACTTTAAATATAGATGAAATCTCATCTAAAGCCTTCGAGTTAATCTCGTTAAATATTAAAAAAGAATTATAAAAAATTGTAATGAAAAAAAATAAAAAAATTAAGGCTTTGATATTAAAGTTAGTAACTAATAAAAAGAAAACAATATTTGATATTAGAAAATCAAAAAGTGTTTTAGTATTAAAGTATGACAGGATAGGCGATATGGTTGTAACTACACCTATATTTAGAGAGTTAAAAAAAGCATTTCCAGATATAAGTATCTCAGTTCTTGCTAGTAAGGAGAATAGAGATGTTATTAAAAATAATCCATATATTGATAGCATCTATATAAATTATAAGAATAGTATCCTTAAGGACTTTCCAGTAATGTTAAAAATGAGAAAAAAAGCTTTTGATGTTTGCATTGAGTTAGAGCACTCAGTTATTCCCCATGCTATCTTTAGATTAAAAGTCATTAAACCTAAAAAAATTATTTCAATCCACAAAGATGGGAGATATGGAGTAAGTGGGAGTGATTTAAAACTTTATGATTACTTTACAAAAAAAGATAAGAAAAGTCATTTTGGTAAAATTTGGTTAGATACTCTTACTTTTTTTGGGGTTGAGTCTAATTCATTAAAATATGATTTATTTTTAACCAATAATGATAGAAAGAAGGCTGTAAGTTTTCTCAACTTTTTTGAAGGAAAAATAAAAATTGGAATCAATATAGAAGGTTCTTTTCCAGAAAAAAGTATACAAAAAAAAGAACTAGAAAGGATTTGTATTGGTTTGCAGAGTAACTTTCAAGATATAATTATCATAGTATTAGCTAGCCCAAAAAAACTGCAAGGAAACAAAAGACTTATTTCTGAATTAAATTTAAATTATGTTTTCTCATCATATGAAACTAAAACAATTACTGAAGTTGGTGCGTTAATAGAGCAATTAGATTTAATTATTACACCTGACACATCAATAGCTCACATTGCCTCATGTTTTGATAGGCCCGTGGTAACAATCCATGAAAATAATAAAGACAGTTTTCGCTTATGGTTTCCAACCTCATCACTTAGCAAGACAGTATTTGCTAAGAGTACTTATGGTTTGATTGACTACAGCGTTGATGATGTTGTTAAATCGGCTACTGATTTTCTAAAAATAATAGAGATGAAAAAATGAGAATAATGGGAACAAAGTTTTGTGGGCATGACAGTGCAATATGTATTCTGGATACTTCATCTAAGAAGATTTTTGCTATAAGTACAGAGCGAGTTACAAGGATTAAGCATGATTCTCTTGACATAACACCAATTATTGATGCATATGATTTTAAAAATATTGATTATGTTGCTCACTCCTATGCCGACTTTGAAGATAAGGGCCATGATGGTGAATTAAGAGAAAAAATGACC
>Ga0233427_10004071_pt1 | contig 12360 bp, 10 predicted proteins | sample SI_118_April2016_5_FD_179885 | JGI IMG/M metagenome (GOLD analysis project Ga0233427, IMG submission 179885) | Seawater microbial communities from Saanich Inlet, British Columbia, Canada - SI_118_April2016_100_MG | ecosystem: Environmental > Aquatic > Marine > Inlet | place: Canada: British...
TAGGTGTTGGTTGGGACTATTCCCGTCACGGTTGTGCCTGAAGGTTGCCTTACTACACCGGCGCCATCGTATTCAGGAATCACGGCCTCAAGAAGATTAAACATTGACTCATAAAGCGCGACATCAACCACTTGACCCCCACTTTCACCCTTTTTATTCGCCTCATCCTTAGCCCGCAATGCCATCAATATACCGATAACAGCGTGCAATCCTGAAACAGTATCGCCAATACTCAAGTTAGGTCGCACCGGCGCCTCACCTGGGTATCCATTTACAAAACGAAACCCGCTAATGGCTTCACAAGCTGAGGCAAACCCCGCTTTTTCTGAGTAGGGCCCGGTCTGTCCATAACCAGAAATACGTGCATAAATGAGGTCAGGGTTATCAGCTTGTAAGCTAACTGGGTCAAGACCCCAAGATTCAAGGACCCCGGGTCGGAAATTCTCTACGACGACATCGGCCGTTTTTAATAATTCCTTGACGATATCCCGTCCTGCTTCAGTTCTTAAATTTAACGAAATGCATTTTTTGTTACGTCCAAGGCTACGCCACCATAGTGATGTGCCGTCTTTAACCTCACGCCAATTGCGAATAGGGTCCCCACCTGGAGGTTCAATCTTAATAACCTCAGCGCCGAAATAACCCAGCATGCAACCAGCAAATGGGCCCGCGAGTAACTGGCCTAATTCAATAACTCTCAACCCTTCTAATGGTTTACTCATAAATCTATTACCTTTGAAAAAATGATCCCAATACCACCAGGTGCTGATTATGTCTTATAAGCCCAAGTCTAATTTTCACTTCAAGCGCTGAGCGAAACACTTAAGCGTTGCTATGATACGCAACTCAATTATGATTGTAACATTGCCGGTAAAAATGGACTTTAATATGTTGTCAAAAATGCTCCGCATTATTGTGTTTTCATCTCTAGTGTTTTTACAATCAACGAATGCTCAAACTGCTGAATCAGGCCCAAGTGAGCATCTTGTCGGTAAAGTTAATCTCGCTGAGTTCCAACAGCAACCCCATAAACAGTGGTTTGATCAACACTATGGCGCCCATACTCTTGATCTGGACATTCTAAAAGAAATTAAGCCCTTGTTAGCCGAGGTCTCGATTACTGTTTTTATGGGCACTTGGTGCCATGATAGTCAGAGAGAAGTGCCAGCACTATTAAAGATACTCGATGCCCTCTCTTTTGATGAGACTAAACTGGATATTATTGCTCTGTCTTTTAACAAAGACACACCTAAAAAGATTGAACAATATTTTGATATTAAACGAACTCCCACCATTATTTTTAGTCGGCATCAAAAGGAGATAGGTCGGTTTGTTGAGTATCCCCAAAAAACACTAGACGAAGATATCCTGGCCATTCTTAAAGACAGCAATTACCGACACTCTTATGCCGATTAATAAACGGGAACGTTGGCCTCACTTAATTGTCGTATAAAGATAGCGGCTAAGAGCTCGTTCTTGCATGATTATTAATAGAGTTTGGTGCCATCAATCTTAGTTTCTGTATGATTTAAGAGGGTTACATCATAAAAAATGAATCCCTTGGCCTTGTTTCGTAGTATGTTTATAGGTGGAAGTGTTAGTTGGCAGTATTGTATTTTGGAATAAATGGCGTAGAGCTGAGTTATCACTTAAATCATTGATACTTAAAGGTTGTCGTTGGAGAAGTAAATGTACAACATGGGTACAAGTAACTTATTAGCGTACAGACATAGTCTCACTATGATTAAGGGCTTTCTGTTCTTAGTGTTAATGTTGTTTTCCTTAATCTCTAGAGGCCAGGTCGAGCAGGATCAGACTGACACTATCGAGAGCTATTTAACAGCAATCGACGACTTAGAAGCAGAACTTGGTGCCTACTCAACACAGTTGTCAGACTTATACCTAGGCCTTGGAAAATCTTACGCATCAAAAACAGAATATTCCGACGCATTAGCCGCGTTTCAGCGTGGGATGCAAATAGAACGAGTTAATTTTGGCCTACACAGCCTATCCCAAACACCCTATCTAACGTCTATAGCGGATACCGAGAGTAATCTTGGCAACCAAGAAAAATCATTGAAAGCACTTAACCAGGCCTATCAAATAAGTGTAAAAAACTATGGTGGTACGGACAAACGCATGGTCCCTGTGATCAATTCCTTGATCGACTGGCATATGAACATCTATCACCAACAACGACCAAAGGTAGGCTATAGCAATCTAGTTATGTCGGAAAAACTGGCCAATGACATGAATTTTATTTTAGATGAAAATATCTCTCTTAATCATCCAGAGGGGCCTACTTACTACCGGCGTATCGCGGATCTTCATTTCGTGATTGCTAATCATATTACTAAATATGGTGAGCCTAGGGAGACAGGGTTTACTGTATCTAGCGGCTTAGACTCAAGAAGAAGCAGTGAAGTTAGAACCTCGTACCGTCACTTTCATCGCGGCAAGACAGCTTTAGAGAAAGTGATCCAATCGAGCATAGAGCAAGAGAACTCAACGCCTTATGATCAAGCAAACGTTATTGCCGATCTTGGCGACTGGCATTTACTGTTTGGTCAAAAGTTATCTGCTATCAAGACCTATCAACTGGCCGATGAAATATTAGATTTAGATGAAGATCCTGAAGATGCTCGTCAATCCTTGTTTGGTAAGCCAAAAATCATAGAATTCGGTATAAAGAAGCAGGATCAGGACACTATGCCGAGTGAGAATGAGTCTATGAGTGTGCAAGTCTCTATGCTTATTTCAGAGGGCGGCGTCGCTTCAGATTTTTATCTGGCCAATGAATCAGACTCTTTAACTGATAATGAAATGAAGCTGTTGAAAAAATATTTTAGCGGTAAGCGCTTTAGACCTCGTATTGTTGAACGTCAGCCGCAAGAAGCAACCCATATTGTTAATTATGACCGTCCAGCCAAAGGAGTTGAAGGTTGAAAAAGACAGATTATACCGGCATTTGGAAGGCTGCTAACCGAGGAGTCTTGTTACAAACATTTGTCTTCGCGGCTGTGCTGACGCTACTTACATCTTGCCAGATGCCCTCGCCGCCTCAATCAAGCGGTTCGTCTGGGTCACCTCCATCGTCTGGATCACCTGGATCACCCGGATCACCTGGATCACCTGGATCACCTGGATCACCTGGATCACCTGGATCACCTGGATCACCTGGATCACCTGGATCACCTGGATCACCTGGATCACCTGGATCACCTGGATCGCCTGGATCGCCTGGATCGCCTGGATCGCCTGACGGTGGGGACTCTATTGGGGATCTCGATCAATCACTGGATGATTCACTCGACGACTTTGATAGCACTGTCGCCGGTCAAGGATCATCTGACAAACCCGCGCAAATTGACATACTAAGCCCCAGTGGCGCTAGTAGCATTGAGTCTGATAGCGACCAACGCCCGTATGAAACGGCGGAAAGTATTGCGGAGGGTGATTCTGACATCGAGGAACGAGCGGCAACAGGCCCTGATTCAGACAGTGATGGTGAAGGCGCTGGTGATGGTGGCGGACAATCTTCAGGCAATAATAGCTCAGAATCTGGTGAAGCTATCGTCGTTCAACCCCTACCAGATGATATCGATGACGGCCAAGGGGACGATATTGTTTTGCGCCAAATAAGGGCTGCCGCCACTCAAGAATCTGACCCCGTATTGCGAGAAAAATTGTGGGATGAATACCGACGAATCAAAGATGGAACCTAAGGGATAACCAATGAAGTTTATGCCTCACCTTTTTACATGCTGTTATTTATCTAGGCGGTTGCCGTCTCGCCGGTTACTCGTCTCTATAGTGGCGTCTCTGGTATTAATAATTAACGCCCAAAGTACTTTCGCAGCTATCGATAAAGTTACCTCCTCTACGCCTCTGTCGATTAAAACGCCTTCGCGCCCTATGGCTGAAAGTTCTCTGCTTGATGTGGGAATACCTACACTAAATGACGGCCTTAGCCTAACCGACGAAGATGACACCGTATTCCCTGAAGTTCGTTTTGCTGAAGCAATTTATTTTTCTAATCAACTGGCAAAGGTTATGGAAAAAAGTGGGGCCTGGGGCGCTATTAGAGTCACACCTAATGCTCAAGTCATTACTGACGTCTATATTACAGGTACTATTATTCAGTCAGATGGCGAGGCTTTAGAACTGGATGTTGAGGTAAAAGATACGAGTGGCAAAAAATGGTTTGCCAAGACCTATAAAAAGGTTGTGGGAAAATTAGCTTATGACAGAAAGGCGAAAACAAATATTGGTGATCCCTTCCAGAATGTTTTCATTCAGATAGCGAATGATGTCCTGACCTATCGAGAGAAATTTTCTGACAAGAAAGCGACTGAGCTGAGGACCATTTCCGAACTACGCTTTGCCCAGCTATTTTCCCCAGAGGCTTTTAATGAATACATTACACCTGGCCCAAACGGTATATTGGAAGTACAGCGGTTACCCGCAGAAAATGACAGCTTGTTGGAGCGCGTAAAAAAAATAAGAGAACGTGATTACTTGTACATTGATACGATGCAAGATTATTACGATGGGTTCTCCCAACAGATGCACTTTGCCTACCAAGAGTTCAGGAATTCCTCTTACGATTCGGTCGTCAAGGCGCGGCAACTTAACCGACAAGGCAATCAACGTATTATTGCAGGTATCGGCTCTATTTTAGCGGGTATATACGGTCGAAGTCAGTCTGAAACATCTACCGAAGCCTATGCGAGCTCTGCCACTGCAGCGGCGGGTGGCTTTATCTTAAAATCAGGCCTAGAGAAAAAGCAACAGTCTGCTGCCTATGATGAAAGTGTCGCTGAAATGGGCTCATCGTTAGAGGCGGAAATTGCGCCTCAAGTGATCGCCTTAGAAGATCGCACCATAACTCTTACCGGCACGGTGCAAGCGCAGTACACGCAATGGCAGGAGCTTATGCAAAAGATCTACACACAGGAACGAGGCGCCCTCTAAGGCCTGATAGACAATAAATGACCAATAAACCCCCAGTGAATAATCAAAATAAGACTCAAAAGTTAGTCATCATAACGCTCATCGTCTTAGTTGCGGCCGTTGTCATTGTGCTCCCTAACTACGTTTCTGAACCTTGGCTTGCGGATGCTAGCCAAACCGATTTTAGTCCCCCTGCGCCCGCAGTTAGTCCCTCTGCTGCTGCCGAAAAAACCAAGTATCGTCAAGATGCTCAGTCGCTCTTAGCTGAGATCATCAATATTCGTGATCGGTTAAAAGATCAAGCGGTTGCACGTTGGGGAGACTTACAATTTCGCGTTGCCTTGCAAGGTGTGGATCAAGGCGATGAACAATATCGCTATGGCGACTATCAAAAGGCAATAGACACTTATCAATTATCTCTAGATCAAATGAAAAATCTTGAGTCTGTTGCGCAATACGAACTCGTCGAGGCTAAAAAAATGAGTCTCACAGCAATCGAATCCGCTACTGTGGTCTCTGAAGCTGAGCTTGCTATTAATAAGGCTGAACTGGCAATAGCCATAGCCCCCAATGATAAAGAAGCCCAGATATTGGTTAATAGAGCAAGTAAGCTCTCCCAGCTCATTACATTACTGGCTGAGGGCAGATACCACAGTGAGCAAAACGACTTGGAGTCTGCTAAAGCTGCCTATGAGAAAGCCGCCGCGCTAGACCCTCAACACATTGCCGCCGCCGCCGAGCTTCTCATCATAAAAAAATCGATCACTGAAGAAACCTTTAGGAGCCATATGAGCGATGGTTTCGTCGCCCTCAATAAAATCGACTTCGAGCAGGCATTCGCAGCCTTTAATCGCGCTGGTGTTATTTACCCTAATCACCCAAGTGTACAACAAGCTCTAAATCAAGTGACCTCTGAGCAATCACAGTTGTTAGTAGATAAACAAATGATTCAAGCTGACACGCTTGCCCAGCAAGAACAATGGCAAGAGGCCTTAGCTATTTATCAGCGACTACTGCTAACCGACAATAGTCTGACAGAGGCTAAGGTTCGTAAGATTTCGGTCTCAGTGCGCGCTTCTCTTGATAGGCAGATTACCGCCCTTCTCGACGAGCCACTTTCGTTAACTGCATCGCCTGCTTTTTATAAAGGTAACAATTTACTTACTGATGCCAAAGGGTTTGCAAATCCGGGGCCACGCTTGCGACGCCAAATTGATCGATTAGATAAAGCTCTACGAGCTTCTCAGATACCGGTAACCGTCATTATTCAATCAGACAATCTCACCGAGATTAGCGTATATAAAGTCGCTAATTTAGGCACCTTGCAACAAGCTTCGATTTCATTGAAGCCTGGCCTCTATATTGCTGCAGGACGACGTACTGGCTATCGAGATAGCCGAGTAGAATTTGAAGTTTCTGAGCAATCTCCACCCGGACCCATCGTGGTTATTTGTTCAGAGAAAATATAAGACTAAAGTACTCGGAAGCCTTCGGACCCTATCGCTTAGTGACTGTTACAAACAAAAGCTGGCATGTGAAACCTGTTTATTGCGTATACTTTAAATACCAAGAGTCGACCTTCTCTCCACAGGAACGTTGGTCTAACTAAGAACAATAAAATATGACGGATCAAGACAATAAAAATAAGCCTATCAGTAGTGTCGATTTCAGTCCGATAGAGACGGGTTTGGAGCAAAAATCTGCTCCTATCTCCTTAGGAATGAAGATCCTAACGGGTCTCATGACAGCTGCCATTGTTATTATGGGCTACCTTTACTCAGCCAAAGCGGTTATTTTCAACGTTGATCCTATGGATGCAGATATTGAGATTAAAGGGCTATCATTTCACATTGGTGACAACTATTTACTGCTAAAAGGTGATTATGCCATTACGGCGACTCATCCTGGTTACTACCCTTTGAATTACCCACTGATGGTGAGCGACGAAGACAATCAAGAGGTCGCATTGGCACTGAGCCCACTTCCCGGCAATTTAGAGGTCACTTCTGAACTATCAACTATAAATGTCACTATGGATGGGGCAACTCTAGCAACCGTTCCAGGATTACTCACGGGTATAAATCGTGGTCTTCACCGTTTTACGTTTAGCAAGCGTCGCTACTTTCCTCTTGTCAAAGAAGTTGATATTCAAGGGTTGGATATCACACAACAGATCAGCCTTGTATTGCAGCCAGCCTGGGGGCAGATGCTATTCACATCCAAACCGATAGGCGCTGCGGTGAGCATAGATGGAGAGATTGTAGGCAAAACACCGATGACAACAGAGGTTTTAGAAACCGGCAGTGAACTCACATTAGATTATCCTGGCTACAAAACCTTCACCAAAACCGTTACCCTCAAAGCGGGTACTACCGCTGAACACCCACTAGTAGTGTTAGATGTCTCAGATGGCACGCTCCAGATTGCAACGATGCCCGCGGGAGCAACCGTCACCTTAGATAAAATATTTTTAGGGCTTTCACCATTAAAGGTAGATGTCCCGCCCTTCAACGACCAAATCCTCGAGTTTTTCCTTGATGGGTATTTAAAAGCCAGTAGGACGGTCAAGGCCGAACCGGAAAAGGTCTCGGTCATTGATCTTAGGTTAAAACCCAATATTGGCAGTATTTCTGTGAGGGTTAGCCCTGAGAATGCAAAAATAACAGTGAATGGACGCTCACTAGGGGCAGGCAGGCAGACACTCTCTTTACCTGCAAAACCGCATACATTAGAAGTGAGCATAGCCGGTTACGAAACGCAGATCGTGCAGATCACTCCACGCCCAGACCAACAGCAAGACCTAAATATTAAGCTACTCACACTACAGCAAGCCTACTGGTCATCACGGCCCTCGGTCATCAAGAGTACGGTGGGTTCTGAATTAAGGTTATTTCAACCTGACCAATCCTTTACTCTTGGCGCCCCCCGCAGACAACCAGGGCGTCGTGCTAACGAAGTTGAACGGTTGGTCCGATTAGAGCGTCCCTTTTATTTAGGTTCTAAAGAAATTAGCAATGCTCAGTTTCGACTCTGGAAGGAGGAACATAGTTCAGGTGCCATAAGAGGCATGAGCCTAGATATGCGAGATCAACCCGCGGTCAAACTAAGTTGGGAAGACGCTGCCTTATTTTGTAATTGGCTCAGCAAGAAGGAAGGTTTGCCAAGCTTCTACCAAATTCAAGACGGAGAAGTCACAGGCTTTAATTGGCAGTCCCACGGTTATCGACTCCCCACTGAGGCCGAATGGGCTTGGGCCGCCAAGATTAATAATCAGGGCGACACTATCGTATTTCCTTGGGAAAATGGCCTCTACCCACCAACCAGTGCCGTCGCTAATTACGCCGACAAAAGTGCGTTAGGTTTTCTCTCTTTTACCATCGCAAACTACAATGATAGCTATGCAGTATCCGCCAATATTGGTAGCTTTAGTCCCAATATGAAAAATCTCTACAATATGAGCGGTAATGTCGCAGAATGGGTGAATGATTATTATGAGGTACGACTTCATCGAGGAGAGCCTATAGTAGACCCAAGAGGAGCAGAGTCAGGGAGCAGGCACGTGATTCGCGGAGCGAGCTGGGCATTGGGTTCTCGCACAGACCTTCGCTTAAGTTTTCGTGAGGCTGGTAGTGATGGACGAGTCGATGTAGGCTTTAGATTAGCGCGCTATGTTGATCAGCCAGGAGTCACACCATGAGACTAGCATTAGCACTCTTAATGTTGCCTTTGTTGGGTTTTAGCCAGCAACCCACTGAGCCCTCCGACCCCTTGGTGGTTGTCGATTCAGCAGCGACAACTCTAGAGGTGCCGGATAAAGAGGTATCGTCAGATGAAGACCAGGAAGCTGCTGACTTTAAACCGACTGAGGAGATTTCAGAAGATTTCCCAATCCCACTTCCTTATGATATTTAACCCCAAGAAGATAAATTTCACAGCCACGAGAAATAAGGGAATAGCCAATGAAAAGCCCGACAGATAAAACAACCAACGAAATGTTTTTCCAGCTAATTGCATTGCTGTTGTCGATTATTATTATCCATACTATTTTCGTTACCGTGGTCAGACCCAATGCTGAGAGCACGATACAACGTCACGCAGAAATGGCTGCAGCGGGAGAAGAGTATGAAGTGCCACGGTCTTTCTTTATTGTGATCAAAGATTTAGAACAGGAGTCCTGTTTTATTTTAATGTTTTGGGCTCTGTCTATTATGGGCTATAAAACTCGCACTGCTGTTCGAGAAAAAGCGATGCTTAATTTACCGCTTGTGAGTATTGCCGAGGGCACCAGGGTATTGCCAGATGATGCAGGTCAACTGGCACGGCCGTTGCAGTCCCTGCCGTCAACACAGCGCGGTTATCTTCTACCTCGCGCTCTTCAAACCGCGCTCTCTCGATTTGAAGTGACCGATAGTGTGCAATTTGCGGCTGAGGCGGTCAGTAATGTTTGTGATACGGAAAATGACCGGCTTGACTCAGAGTTATCAATGGTTCGTTATATCACCTGGGCCATACCGTCTATCGGCTTCATCGGCACGGTACGTGGAATCGGTGCTGCACTAGGGCAGGCCCATGAGGCCATGCAAGGTAATATCGCTGGCGTCACCAGCAGCCTAGGAGTGGCCTTTAACTCAACGTTTATTGCTCTTCTAATCAGTATGGTTGTGATGTTCTATATGCACCAGCTGCAGTTGATACAGGAGCGTCTGGTGCTAGATTCCCAATCCTATTGCGAAAACAATTTACTTCGTTTTTTAAAAGCTAAATAAGTATCGGATCACAGATGTCACTAGCTGTTTTAGAACTCAACGATCAGGCGTTGCTCATTCATACTGAGCAGGGCCAAAGCATCAGTGAGCCCGGTTTTGCCCAATTAACAAGCAAAGGCATTGAAACCGGTGAAGTCGCTCGAAGCATAGCGTGGCGGTCACCCCAGTCGAGTTTTAATCAGTATTGGCGTCAACTTAATCAACTTCCACTGCCTAGCAACCAACGCTGGGCACGACATAACGCTGATATCGCATTCGCTCAAATTGAGCAGCTCTTAAATGCTACCGCTGCGCCGGAAAAATTAATTCTTAGTGTTCCTGGTAGTTTCTCCGACGAACAAATGTCATTAGTAACAGGATTAATCGACGCATCTTCAAGTCAACTGTACGCCGTAATCGATAGTGCTCTAGCCGCTGGATTGGATTGTCAGAATCAGACTTGGATCGTAGAATTACAGCTTCATCAAACAGTTGTGAGTCTTATCCAACCTCAAGATAAGGGTACTCAGGGTTCAATTGAAGTCGTGCAACAAGAGCTTATTCCCGATCTAGGCATCATGACAATTTACAACTCAGTTGCCCGACATATCAGTAACAGCTTAGTCACCGAGTACCGCTATGACCCCTTGCACAATTCCGAGGGCGAGCAAACTATTTATGACCAAATACCCACTTGGCTATCGACTTTAACAGTTAAGCCGGAGGTCACCATTAGCATAAGCTCCCCCAAGGGAGAGCTTCCCTTGGTATTACGTAAACATAAAATAGAAGAATTAATTGAAGGTCGGTTGGCTAAACTGACTGAAATTCTTGAAAGCACTGAAAAAAATGATGTGGTTTTTACGCATAGTGGAGCCATTATTGGCCGGCTAGTATCTCGCTTTGCAACTGCGCGGCTACTTAGTGCTGATCAGGGATGCCGAAATTGTTTTTCAGTCCAACAGGAAATCGCTTTAGAAAGTGAGCAATTGCATCGTATTAGATCATTAAAGACGGGCTTATTATCAGACAAAATAACGATCAATCAAACCCATCAGTCAGGCTATGCAACTCACTTGCTATATAACAATCAGGCATGGCCGCTGGCAACAGCGATTAGTATTTATCTAAAGAATGATCAGCTTTCTTTTAAGTCCGGGGCAGATAAAGACGCGACTCTAGCGCTCATGATTACAGATTCAGAATTAGGTGTGCTTTACCAGCAACCCGGCAACGAGGTACTACTCCCTAAGAGCTCTCAGCCCGGTGGTTCAATTGTCATTGCAGGCCATAAAGTTAAATTAATCGAGGTTAATAATGGCTAGAAAACGGCGCAATATCGCCTTTAGCTTGTCCTTTCTCGATATTATGGCCTGCGGTTTTGGTGCTGTGACACTCCTATTTTTGATCCTACGCCACAACGCCACTGAAGTAATAACCCCAGATGAAAGCCTCGCAGCTGAGGTTGATCTATTACAAATGGATATTCAGCAAGCCACGGAGGAAAGAGCTGTATTACTCAATAGTTTAGATAAGATTAAATTAGACCTTGTGCAAGCACAGGGCTTGTCCGCAAGAGTCATTACAGAGCTGGAGGAGCAAGAGAATAGCATCCAAGAAGACCCTAACAATATGGACAAGCTTCGCCAGCAAGTTGAACAGTTAGAGGAAGAAACTGCTCAGATGGAAGAGATTGAATTTGGTGACACAGTACGAAAATTTAGTGGCGATGGAGTCAGGCAATATCTTACCGGCCTCAAATTAGGCGGCGAGCGGGTACTTATCTTAGTGGACGGCTCTGCCAGTATGTTAGCCGATACAGTGGTAAATACACTGCGAAGACGAAATATGGACGACGACCAAAAACAACAATCAGTGAAATGGCAGTGGACAATGCGTACGGTAGAATGGTTACTGGCACAGTTGCCGCCAAGTAGTCGCTATCAAGTCTATATTTTTAATGCTGAAGCAACTCCAGTTAGCCCAGATACAGATGGTATATGGCTTGATGCTGCAGACTCGTTGGCCCTTGAAACTTCAGTGCGCGACCTTAGCAATCATGTCCCTAACTCCGGCACTAGTTTAGTCAATGCATTTAGTGTCTTAGCCGATTTTGATGATCAGCCTGATAATATTTTTCTACTCACAGACGGTCTGCCAACAATGAGTGAAACCGCCCCCAAAAAATATATGGTTACTGGCGGTCAAAGACGTAAGCATTTTAACGTTGCGCTGACGAAGATCCCTGCGGGTATTTCGGTTAATACTATTTTATTTCCCATGGAAGGTGACCCTGAGGCCGCGGCACTTTATTGGCAGTTAGCTTTAGATACTGAAGGTGCGTTTATAGCGCCATCAAGAGATTGGCCATAATGAGAAAACAACGCCGAGAGTTGCAAGAAGCCAGCATTTCCTTTCTAGATGTCATTAGCTGTGGTTTTGGCGCTATCGTGCTGTTGTTAGTCATCGCCAAAGTGGGTGATCCTTCGGCTCTAGAAGATGCGGAGAAAAAGTTACTCGGGTCAGTCAAAAGTCATCAAGAGCGCTTATTTGAAATAAGGGGTGAATCGGTCATTTTGGATCAGCGTTTACAATCCCGTAAACAGCAACTTTCCGAACTTTCCGAACGCGTTGCCCGATTGAAGGAAAAACTAGCCAGTGT
>Ga0233427_10004076_pt1 | contig 12347 bp, 9 predicted proteins | sample SI_118_April2016_5_FD_179885 | JGI IMG/M metagenome (GOLD analysis project Ga0233427, IMG submission 179885) | Seawater microbial communities from Saanich Inlet, British Columbia, Canada - SI_118_April2016_100_MG | ecosystem: Environmental > Aquatic > Marine > Inlet | place: Canada: British...
GCGTCGTGTAAATCTGTTGGGTCACTGTGCATATACCGATCTGTCATTGTGACACTGCTGTGACCTAACAAGTCCCGAATAGTCAGGGCTTCTACACCTGACATCTGTCCCAGCCAAGATGCGCAACTGAGAGGCTCTCAGAACGTCATTCCCATAGAGGAAACTCCCCTCTTTTCGTATACGGCGAGAGGCTTATCAGGGGCGTTCTTAAGGCTGTGTAGAAAACATCGATTAGAGAATCTTAGATTCCATGACTTGCGTCACGAGGCCACATCACGATTCTTTGAAAAAGGTTTAAACCCTGTAGAGGTGGCCACCATTACAGGCCATAAAGATACGAGGATGCTGATGCGTTATACGCATCTTAGGGCGGAGGATTTGGTTAAGCGGTTGGGTTAACGCTTCCCTGCCATCTCAAGAAAGACAGGTATCAGCGTAGGTAGATGATAAAGCGATCGCTCTACTCTGACTGCATGAAAGAGACGACCGCGCCTCCAGTGATCTCAGGATGAACCCATATTCCGGGATATGGATGACTCTGGTAGACAACACGGTTCGTATCTAGAACCCTTTTTGTCTCATCTAGGTCTCGCACACTGAACCCAACACCGAAAACTGAAGGCACGGCTGGCGGGGAGGCGCCAGGAACCCATTTAGCTAGGGCCAAGGGATTCACAATATAGATTTTACCTTTCGATAGTTTGAACTGTGCAACACCTGTCATCGGGAAGGTAGGTATGGAGTTAAGAAGTCGGGAGTATTTCATGGAAACTGAGTCAACATCCTCGACGCAAAGTGCCACTTCTTCAAGAGAGAGCGCGCCATTTGGGTGCTCCATCCACTCTGGTTGCCAGAGTAATTCGCGGGTGAGGTGTTCGATGAATACAATTTTTGCTTCGGGGAAGAGGGTCGACTCCAGCGTAACGTTGTTAAAGACTGCTCGACTTGCGTTCTCGTGGTGAGATTCACTATTGACCACCCTTTCGAGCCGCCTCGGCTCTTCGACCCCATCAAAACGGCGTGACAAAATCCTGTGGTTGGTCGCCGCATCTGCACCCTCGAACGCAATAATGTGCAGTCCCTCGTACTTATTGAGCATGGTTCGTGCAGTACTGTAGAGTTCTAGATCCGTTAGGCCCATAACTTCAAAGTATCCTTTTTCAAACATCACACAATGATTGCCTGAGCCAAATTGCTCGACAGGACTACCCGGCTCACGAGACCCTAGATGGATACTTCGCGGCGTCAATTTAAAGCCAAGGCGCTCATACACTGCTCTGCCAACGTCTAAGTCCCGGAGGATTAATCCAACATGATCGAGTTCTAACGGCAGTTCTTCGTTGTTCATGTTTCGCGATCTTTTCTAATTGCTATCTAGTCGTTGAGCGCTTGGCTGTACTGGAACGATCTTGCCTCAACTGTGCGCTGCCATTTCCGTTTTAATGTATCGAGCAATATCGGCATGGGTTGCAACCCATGCTTGACCCGAATCAAGGATATGCTGAATGAGATTTTCAAGAATCCATATTCGAGATCGGTACCCGATAACATGGGGATGCATCGTTAAGACGAATAGGCCCCTCTCTCGTACTGCCTCATCATATTCCCGCTTGAAGATGTCGAACACCGCAGTCGGTGGTGTATACGGCCTAAGCCCTCCAAACCTTGCCATCATTAGGTAGGCGGCATCATCACGAATCCACTCAACTGGAAGTTCGATGATCCCGGTAGGCTGACCATGGTCAAGCAATTCGTATGGATCATCGTCCGCAAATAAAGAGGAGTCATACAGTAACTCTAGTTCACGCTCTATACGCAGGGTGTGTGGACTGAAATCCCAGGAAGGTGTCCGCATGCCGACAGGACGGATTCCTGTGATGTCTTCAAGTGTATCCGCCGCCCGGAACATCAGATCTTTTTCTACTTCATAAGGCAAAACCGAATTGAGTTCATGAATCCAACCGTGAATACCAATTTCGTGCCCAAGATCGATTACCTTACGCTGCTCGTCCGGATGCAACAGCGCAGCAACCGCCGGGACGAAAAATGTGGCGGGGACATGGTATTTTTCCAACACGTTGAGGATTCGGGGTACGCCTTTTCTTGTTCCGTACTGACCCCACGACAGCCTCCCGACTGATCTACCTCCGTCACGGAGTTCATTGGTTTCATGGTCTGAGTCAAACGAAAGCGCCACCGCCACAGCAGCATCTTTTGGCCATCGTGGCGGTAGTAGATTTTGACCTGCTCTCACCTGATCTACCAGGCCACGCCAGTGAGACTCACTCCACTCCCAAGGTTCAAGTTCATCAACCATTTTTTTTAAGAATCTCCTCTACACGTTAATTTGAGAACTTTTCTATACGCCTGCAATTGGCTCGATGTCGGTACCATCATGAAATCGGGATAGTTTGAACGGTTTAGGATCCAAGAAAAAACTCTGGTTCACAGCCATTTGGGCTGCCAGCTCTCCCGCTGCAGGGCCAATTCCAAACCCATGTCCAGAAAACCCGGTGGCGATAACGCAACCGGGGAGCGTATCAACCTCGGATATCACTGGTACCGCATCAGGTGTCACATCAATCATTCCCGCCCACCGTTCAACAATTTTCATCTGCTTGAATGACGGAAACGCGGCCGAAATGTTTTCTTTTGCCTGATTCAATAAAAGGTCTATCGGTGCCGGATTGAGAATTCGCTCTTTTTCGAAAATTGTAGTTTGGGCAGAATTCCAGCGGGAGGGGTATCTGCTCTCAACCGTTAATCGGTCAGATAATCTAGGTCTAAGACTTTTTCGACTCATCCAAGCTAAACGAAGGAAGTCTCTCAAATATCGAAACGAATCTGGCGTGAGATCATAGGGGATTCGGGTGCGACCGCCCAATGCGACGGTGTAACCGCCGTCTAAGCGCTTCCGAACCGTAAAGCCCGAAGAGTAGATACAAGTTTCTGGGCCTCCCGAAATCGGGGCGGTGCGAAATACCGATGACCGGACCTTGAGTTGTGGAATTCTGATATCGAGGTTTCTCATAAAAAGGCTGGTCCATGCTCCCGCGGCTACGATCACAGATTTGCACCGGGTTAGTCCCATCTCGGTAACCACACCACTCACTCTTCCGGCCGTTGTTTCGATCGAACGGACAGCGGTGTTAGTAAACACTTTTGCGCCATGATCTTTTGCCGCTTCGATTATTGCTGGGCCTGCCAGCGTTGGCTCCGCTCGCCCATCTGATGCAGTGTGAAGACCGCCCAACCAAGTTTGATCAGTAGCAGGAAGAAATTTTCTTATGGCGTCCGGACTTTTCAAATCGAAAGGAACACCATACTCACGAGCGAGTTTGGTCCACGCTGTTAGCTTTTCGAGCTCTATCTCAGTCTGTGCCAGACAGAGAATTCCACACTCTCTGTACCCTGCATCTCTACCGATGCGACCACTCATCTCTCGCCATCTCTGGAGCGACTCAATAATAAGGGACATTTCTCTTGGATCGCGTCCTTGTTGCCGACACCAGCCCCAGTTACGGGAAGACTGTTCAGCAGCAATCTCGCCTTTTTCAAAAAGTGCGACAGCTATCCCTTTCTCAGCAAGCGTGAGAGCAGCAGACACGCCAATGATGCCCCCACCAATGATGACCACTTCGGTCTCAACGATCAGCCCTACATTTGGTTTAACCTTTTCAGGAATTGGTGCCATATTCGGTGCTCGATACTTATTGTGGACTTTCCTATTCGATTCCAGATAACCGTCAGATTATTCAATAGAAAACCATCTAATGGGACAATAACTCACGATTCTGGATCAAACAATTGGAAAAACCGAGGAATTACTGATGGAAGATTCTGCGCTTACGAAATGGGTTGCCATTACTGGAGCAGCCTCAGGTATCGGCTTAGCAACTGCTGACACTCTTCTTGATGCGGGGATGAAAGTGATTGCACTCGATCGAGACGCCGAAAAATTAGACACCGCTTTCAAACACCATAAAAGATCAGTGATAACGCGCCAAATCGACGTTACTAACGCTGAACACAGTCGACACGTTATGAATACCGTAAGAACTGAATCTGGTCCACTCTGTGGTCTAGTTAACGCGGCGGGCATTTATCCTGTAACACCATTTATTTCGCTCGAATTGGACGAATGGGATCAGGTTCTGAATACCAACCTGCGTGGAGCATTCATTATCGCTCAGTGGGTGGCCCAGACAATGATAGAAGATCAGGTTCAGGGAGCGATAATCAATGTCACCTCCACATCTGCGACATTTTGTCGTCCAGGTGTGGCGCACTACGGAGCTTCGAAAGCAGGACTGACACAACTCACTCGGGATATGGCGCTAGAACTTGCCGAATATGGAATTCGTGTTAACGCCGTCGCTCCAGGCCTTGTTGCAACTGATTGGGTTCTTGATTACGCAAACAGTGGCGATGCAGATGAACATGCTGCGAAACTGGCTGCAATTCCAATGCGCCGGATGGGAGACGTCAAAGAAATCGCGAATCTCATCTGCTTTCTTTTGAGCGATCAATGCGGCTACTCGACGGGCAGTACGTTTCTTGCGGATGGAGGTCTGACACTCGGAATACCTCGATATTAGGCTTCGCTATTACGCCTATATCGAGATAAAACAAAACCCGGACTGTTCCGATTAATCCACCCTGTTAATTCCCAGCTTGTTTCGGCGTTCGAGCCACCAGCTCCATGTAGGAGGCCAATCCTCCCACACGCTTTCGGGTTCCAACTCCTCAGCAGCGTGAAGTGCCCAGTGTGGGTTATAAAGAAACTCTCTTGCGAGAGCGATAAAATCTGCGTGCCCCTGCCTAAGGATTGCCTCCGCGTGTTGTGGTCGAGTGATAAGGCCGACTGCAATCGTTGGCATCCCGACATTCTTTCGAATGAACTCGGCATATGGAACTTGATAGCCTTCGTCTAGAGATTTTCCGGCTTTCTCGAGCTTAGTTAACGAGTTGGCTGCCCCGACTCCACGCGACGAGCAGTCAATGATGTCAACTCCAACAGCGCCTAAAGCAGTCGATAGTGCTGCTGAGTCTTCCAGGCTCCATCCACCCTCGACGGCATCGACAGCGGAAATACGGAAACTCAGAGGATACTTCTCCGGCCATCTCCCTCTTATCGACTCAGCAACCTCTAGAGCAAAGCGCATCCGGTTCTTAAGTGGGCCTCCATAACCATCACTGCGCGAATTACTGATCGGCGAATAGAATGAATGAATAAGGTATCCGTGAGCGGCATGGACCTCGAGAAATTCGAAGCCTGCCCGGTCGAGCCTGTTCGCTCCTTCGCCAAACTTATCGATCAGTACGTGAATATCATTGGTCGTCAGTTCATGAGGTGGGTGGTAGCCCTGAACATGTGTTGACCCCATTGGACCCACAGGCTGCCACGGAGGTTCTCCTTTATCGGCATCTTTCATCCCGAGAGGCTGTAAACCGTCGGATGGCCTCTGTCTTGATGCTTTGACCCCGGCATGCCCCATCTGGGCCGCCGGAACCGAGCCTGATATTTTTAGAAACTCAGCAATTCGGGCTAAAGGAGCGACCTGTGCCTCATTCCAGATTCCTAAATCCCAATGTGTGTTCCTTCCAACCGGATCGGGAGGAAGCACCTCCGTAAAGACGCATCCCACACCCGACACCGCAAACTTGGCCAGATGCTGGTAATGCCAATCAGTGGCTATCCCATCGTCACCGGCTACATACATCTGCATGGGTGACAATATGATTCTATTTGGGAATTCTATTTCGCGAATTCGATAGGGTGAAAAAAGCAAAGATTGTCTTGTCGCCATATAAAACGATCCTTAAGGTTGGTCAATGCCGGAAAGATCCAACCCATAAATTTGGTGTGCCGTATCAAGGCTAATCTTGCCGTTCTCAAGATCGTCGATGACTGCACTTTTATCCCGCGCGCTTGGTTGGCCAAAGCCGCCACCACCGGGGGTTTCAACGATCAGACGCTCTCCCCTTTGGACAGTCGTGAAGACCTTAGACGTAATCGTCTCTTGGCTGCCGTCATCTCGAATGATGATGGAGTGTGCTTTGCTTCCATCATGACCACCCTCCGAGCCTCTAGCGGCATGCCGATGCCTCTCCCCACGATGCGTGAGCGCAGTGTTACTGCTCAGGAACTCAATCTCCCGAACACAGCCAAGTCCGCCGCGAAACTGTCCGGCTCCACCAGAATCCTTGCGCAACCGCATCTGATGAACTCGGATCGGCGCTTCCAACTCAAGAGCTTCTACTGGCATATTCATACAGTTACTCCCGTCGGTCTCAATAACATCTACACCATCCTTGTTTGGCCCGCCGCCACTACCGCCCGCATTAAACTCGCCCACGACAAAGGGTCGATCATCGCCCACTTGCCCTCCAAACATCAGTACGAGCAAGGAACTCGCGCCATCGGCTGGCACAATTTCCGGACTGGCTTGACGTAATGCACCGACAATACAGCCAGCAATGCGCTTCAAGGTAGCGGTTCTTGAATTTACGGGTGCAGGCTCCCTTGGATTAACCAAAGAGCCTTTTGGTAGATGAAGTGTCACAGGTCGAAAACACCCACCGTTGGTCGGTATCGAACTATCTGTAACCGCTCTCACAGCATAGTATGCCGCTGCCTGAGAACCTGATTGGACCGCATTGAAAGGCCCTCGAGTTTGAGGATCAGTTCCTGTGAAATCACAATGGAGCGTATCACCACTGATAGTGACTGCCACGCATATCTTGACCGGCTTATCAAGATCGACGCCGTCATTGTCAAGATAGTCTTGATAAACATAAGTGCCATCCGGTATCTCCCGAAGAGCATTGCGCGTCAGATGCTCTGATCTATCCAGCAATGCGGAAAATATGAATTTTAATTTTTCACTCTGATATCGGCTGGCCAGCTCACACACACGCCTTGCGCCTATCGTGCACGCCGATATCTGAGCGCCGATATCTCCCATGAAAACATCTGGAATCCGGACGTTTAACTTGAGCATTTCTACTAACGTATCGTTAAACATGCCTTCATTGCGCAACTTTAGTGGGGGAATACGGATCCCTTCCTGATATATCTCTACAGCATTGGGTGGCACCGACCCGGGCGACATGCCCCCCACATCCTGATGATGTGTCATCGCGGCGCTGATTGCGATAGGCTTCCCCTCGAAGAAGATAGGCATGATGATCGCGATATCCGGCAGATGTGTTCCCCCGAGATATGGATCATTCATTATGTATAGATCACCGGATTTCATTTCCGCCGGGGGAAACCGCTCGAGAATGGTTTTCACAATCGGTATGAGCGTAGCTAGATGAATTGGTATTGCAATCGCCTGCGCAAGAGTCTCTCCCTCAAGGGTAAACAAACTGGCGGAGGCGTCGAGACCCTCCTTCACCACTGTGGAAAAAGAACTCCGCAACAACGTCGATTGCATTTCATTTGCAATACCATCTACCTTGTTTCGCACCACCTCTAAGGTAATCGGGTCGTTGGTTTGATCGTCAGGGGCTTGTGAGGGCATGTTACCTATTCCTATCCAGGACTAACTCTCCCGTTTTTGCCACTTTTGCCTGCCAATCGGGATAAATAACTGTTGTGGTATCTGACTGCTCGACAACAGCTGGACCCTGAATTGTCGATTCCGGCGGCAAAAGAGAGCGCTCAAAAATGGTTACTTCAATATCTCGGTCTGGCTCGATCATGATCATTCTTTTCCCTTTGATTGAATGATCGATGCTATCTGTTTTAGGAGCCTGCACCGATAACGTCACCTGCTCAGCGCTGCATATAGTCCGTAGGTTGACGATTCGAGCTGGCGACTCGGTTGAATACCCAAACACTCTTTCATGGTGTTTTATAAAGTCGCGGTAAAGCTTAGAGATAAACGTCTCCGCAAGGTCGGTTTCGATCTCAAGATAATGGGACTGACCGATGTAACAGGTATCGACCATATGCGTTATCTTGACGTCTTCGACATTTATCCCCTCTTCTTCCATTAGAGAAATGCATTGGTCTTCCAGCTTTGTAAATTCCAGACGAAGATCTTGAATGTCAACTGTATCAAGGTCCTGCGGGAAAGCGCAGGACGTCTCGTGCTCTATCGGCGCTGACAAGAGGCCCTCCGCGGAAAGTACTCCTGGGTGACGAGGGATGATGACTTGCTGAATACTGAGTTCTTCTGCTAGCGGGATCGCATGCAAAGGGCCTGCCCCACCTAGCGCAATTAAACTGAATTCCCGTGGATCATATCCTTGCTTGATGGAGACCAGGCGCATTCCCTCTGCCATCTGCGCATTGACTACCCGGTGAATGCCAAGGGCGGCCTCCTGAATGCTCATTGATAACGGCCCTGCAATCTTCTCCTCTATAGCCTCTTTAGCCAACGCAGGATCAAGACCCACACTACCCGCGGCAAAATACTCAGGATTGAGGTAGCCTAAAACAACAGAAGCATCTGTCACAGTCGCGTTCTCACCCCCTCTCCCATAACACGCCGGACCAGGCTCAGCCCCAGCAGATCGGGGCCCCACTCGAAGACCGCCCGCATCGTCGATCCAAGCTATGCTCCCTCCACCGGATCCGATCGCGTTCACATCAACCATCGGCGTTCTAACAGGATAACCGTCAATATTTCCCTCGGGTCGCACAAGTGGCCTGCCCTCGCTGATCAAGGCAATGTCACAACTGGTGCCACCAATATCTACCGTGATGAGATTACGGTGTCCGAGAGATTGGCCAGCATGGTTCCCGCCCATCACACCTGCGGCGGGGCCAGAAAGGAATAGTCTTACTGGCTTCTTGCTAGCTATCCCTGCCGAACTAATACCGCCGCGAGACTGCATAACTTGTAGCTTTGCGCCAATATCGGCGCGCTCCAAGGAACGCTGCAGGCGCCCAAGGTAGTCCGAGAGCACCGGTTTTGTATAAGCATCAAAAGCTGTCGCCACAGTCCGTTCGTATTCCCTAAACGCAGGATCTACCTCGAAAGACACGGAAACAAAAAGCTTGGGGTAAGACGCTCGGATAATTTCGCGAGCACGAATCTCATGGACCGGATTGAGAAAAGAGAACAGGAAGCAGATTGCCACCGACTGAACGTCCTGATCGACGAGCTTCTCAAGCCCCACATGCAACGACTCTTCGTCAAGCTCGGTCAGGACCTCTCCGGAAGAGGATATTCTTTCTTTAACCCCAACTCTTCGAGAGCCTGGTGCCAAAAAGACTGGAGTTTCTGGCTCCAATTGCAATTCATAAATATTAGTTCGCATTTGCCTGCCAATTTCCAGGACGTCGGAAAACCCCGCAGTCGCTAATACACCAGTCCTCGCTCCTTGGCGCTCGATCACCGCATTGGTTGCAACAGTTGTGCCGTGAACAAAACGATTAACATCTTCAGTGTCGAGTTCATGATCAAGCAACAACTGCTGAACGCCATTCAATACCGAGATCGACGGATCCTCAGGCGTGCTGGGAACCTTCAAGACAATATCTTCGTTGTTTTCTCGACGGCAGATCACATCAGTAAACGTTCCCCCTGTGTCGACACCGATTTCCATTGCTATTTCTTAACCTCCTCCGAACAGATAGATACTGGAGCTTGCAGACAGGTCTAATCTGCGGCAAACATCCGGAACGCAAATTTCTTTATTCCCTACAGTGTATCTACTGGCTATGTTCCGAGCCAAATCGAAATGTAATCTATAAGACATTCCGGGTGGGCTTTGCTCTGTTGCTGTCTCAATGGAATAATCAGTTTGGAAGGATTCAGCGAAGTGGAATTGACCTTCGTATACAAAACATGGAACCCAAGGGGCATGAATGTTGCACTCGAAAGAACTTTCGTGGCTAATTAAGTCCCCTACCCCCAAATCAGGCAATTTACGCAACCAATAAAGGTGTGAATTTATGGAACAGTCCGCAGCAGATGATGTCCAGGTAAGTGAACGACTTCAACCGATTTCCGTGGCAACTGAATACCTGGGGGGCTATAAAAGTAAAGTCTCGATCAGGGATCTGGAGCCTTATTATCTTGATGAGCCGAAGGAACTTGGCGGGAAAAATACTGGGCCGACACCACTTGAGAATGTCCTGGCGTCCCTGTGCGCCTGCACATCGATGATTGTCCACATCATGAAACGAGAGATGCGTTTTCAGTTCAGTGACATGCGGTGTACGGCTGACGCGAAAACTGATCTTAGACGGGTTGAAATGAAGCGCACTGGAAAAAAGTACTCGGAAATCGAACCCTTGAGTTATCATTTTTATGAGGTAGACCAGACCATTTATATCTCAACCGACGAGTCTGATGAACGCCTGGAAGAGTTAAAGAGTCACGTTGCAAAACTCTGTCCTGTAAGTCGCCTTCTTGGGGACGCAGGCGTCCCTTTAAGTGTTTCCTGGGTAAAGCAGTAGCCTACAGGAGCCAAGGCAACTTTCTGCCAAAACCGTAGACACAATCCCTGTGACGGAACGAATACAGCCCTCAACAAATCTACGCGCTAGGACTGACTTGTTTGTTTTCCAATAGCTCCACATGGAAGGCATTCCTTTGGATGCTGGTAGCCGGCGCCTGCGCAATTCTGATGGGGCTCTCTGGACGTGAACTGTCATCTGAGATGGATCTTTTTCAGATCATGTTCTGTCGTAACCTGATTGCACTAAGCTTTACTATCTTTGCGCTGTTATGTACCGGACTTGAAGGTGTACGAACCCGTTTTATCAAACGACATGTTTTTCGTAATCTCGTTCACTTCTCAGCAACCTATCTATGGTTTCTTGGAATTATTTCAATCCCGATGGCAGCCGTTTTTGCACTCGAGTTCACCACTCCGCTATGGACGGCTATTCTTGCGGTGCTCTGGTTAAAAGAGCGCTTAAACTCATCCCGGATATTTGGAGTACTTATCGGATTTCTGGGAATCTTGGTCATTCTTCGTCCGGGTATTGCGGTTATCCATCCTGCAGCATTCGCCGTTATCGCCTCAGCAATCGGTCTGAGCGTGGCCTACGTGATTACCAAAAGCGTTGTGCACGAAGACTCCGCTTGGACGATTCTCTTTTGGATGAATCTTATCCAATTACCTTTGTCGTTAGGTCTATCTCTACAAAATTGGGTGTGGCCCTCGGAAGCCCTAATACCCTGGGTATTGGGTATTGGTATTGCCGGATTTGGTCTTCATTTAGCGATCTCCCAAGCCATGACGCATGCTGACGCATCCGTCGTAGTGCCGTTTGATTTCTTGCGTCTACCCTTAATTACAGTAGTCGCATGGTTTATGTATCAGGAATCACCGGATATGTTTGTATTTATCGGAGCCGGTGTTATTGTGTTCGGAAACGCCATCATTCTGAGGGGCGAGACATCAAAAAAGACGCTCAAAGATTCAAGTCCGGGGGAAATGTAAGATATTTGACCTTTAGCGTGGCGAATCTCATGCAAGATTAACAACAACAGTTTGCATAACTATAGTAAGGGAAAAAAATGACTTATCGGGTTGGGGTTGACATCGGCGGTACCTTCACAGATTTCTGCGCGTTTGATAACGAGAGCAACTCGATCCTCACGCTCAAAGTCCTTTCAGAGCCCGATAATCCTGGGGCAGAGGTAATGCGCGGAATCAAAGAACTTGAGTCGCGCTACGGAGTCAAGCCCGAAGAGGTAACCTACTTTACTCATGGCACGACCGTAGGCGTCAATACCCTGATCCAACGCAAAGGGATCAAGCTTGCTTTATTTGTGACGAAAAACTTCGAAGATGTCCTGGAGGTCGCCCGTCTCAAGATGCCCGATCCCTACAACCTGTTATCGACCCCGCCAGTCCCTTTAATTCCGCGCGAACGGGTAGTGTCGGTCGATGAGCGTACTCTTCACGACGGCACGGTTGAAAAAGCGCCAGAACTGGAAGGAATTGCAAAAGCGCTTGGAGACGCAAAGTCACTCGGCGCTGAGGGTGTGGTCATCGCGCTGATCAATTCCTACAGTAACCCGGAAAATGAGCATAGGGTCAAAGCATTCCTTCAGGAGATAGACCCCGACTTCCCCGCTTTTTGCTCGTCTGACGTCTGGCCGATTATTCGGGAGTATGAGCGGACCATAACCGCGTCAGTCCACGGTTATGTCCAGCCTCGAGTCAGTTTTTATCTTGAATCATTACAAAAAGCATTGCTGGATGCAGGTGTTGAAGCCAATCCAAAAGTAACTAAATCAAACGGTGGCGTCATGTCCGCCGAATCAGGCCGAACCGAATGCGTTCAGATGTTGCTGTCAGGCACTGCTGCGGGTGTCATCGGTGCGAGCTTTATTTCCAACTTGTCTGGCTTTGACAACACGATGAGCCTA
>Ga0233427_10004084_pt1 | contig 12327 bp, 10 predicted proteins | sample SI_118_April2016_5_FD_179885 | JGI IMG/M metagenome (GOLD analysis project Ga0233427, IMG submission 179885) | Seawater microbial communities from Saanich Inlet, British Columbia, Canada - SI_118_April2016_100_MG | ecosystem: Environmental > Aquatic > Marine > Inlet | place: Canada: British...
ATTATCTTTGACTCTGTGGAGAGTTCTCTTTCAGTTCTAATTTTAGGCTTATTACAAGACCATCAAGTTAGTGTAATTCCTTATAATGTGTCAGGACTTTTTGCCGTGAACTTTTTGCCAGTGCAATGGCTTCTTCACGCAGGTAATAGTCATCGGGTTTCCAGTTCCTGGTTTGCAGGCGGTAAGGACGCAAACCGGAATCAATATCATCTATTTTACAGAACAGTTCATCAACTGGAGGTCGCTGAACCCAAGATTCACCCAGATTTTGTTCAAGTGCATAGTACCAGCGGGAAAAATTTTCCAGGCGTACATCCTCAAAATATCCGATTGGATTTAGTGTTTCCACAAGCTTTCTGAGCGCTTTATTTTGCTGAAAACGGTCATAATCAACCACGTAAAGACTTTCGGATAAAAACAAGGGTGAGCCGTGCAGCAGAAGGCCTTTTGATTTAAGCGTGTTCCCTGATTGTACTATTTCAAGCCCCACACTTCCCTTTTCTCCGTTCATCACTGCTTCTTCCACATCTTCCACCGGTTCTACCTGTAGTTGCGGATATGCGGCCATCACGATTCCGCTGTAACGGCCTTTGACAAACACATGCCTGCCGTGTCTCGAAAGCGTCTCAAAATTAATTGGGCTCCGGCTGCTGCCGCCTTTTTTTGAAATCAGGAAAAATCCCACCATATCCTGTACTTCTCCTCCAAGCAAATCATTATAGCTGGTGAGCATTGCAGAACCTGCTACACGAATACTTGTCGGCTTGTCTAACTGGTAATTGTACATGCCCCATTTTGTCACATTTGTGGGATCACCAAGGTAATGCTGGGTCATTGAAAGCAGTTCATCGAGTCCAACAACTGTGAAATCCACCTCATCCAGTTTGATCAGTGAAGAACCATTATGCGGCTCCTCTCCTTCCACACGGATTTTTGTTTTTCCAATTTGCCACTCATAAGCAAGGAATCCCAAACGATAAGGTCTTTGTTTACGCTTTCGATCCACCGAAATTGAAAAACAATGCGGTGCTTTTCCGGAAATTTCCTGTAAAAAACTCAGTGCTTCCTCCAGATCAGGTGTACTCCTGGGCTTGCTTTCAGCTAAGACTTTCAAAATTTGATCAATCTCTTCATTGTTTGCGTCCAAGCTTTTCAGTTTACGCAGAAAATTATGTAATGTGCGTCCGGTGCGTGGTACCGCACAAGTAACGTCAAATGAAGGTTTGCTGGCCGAGGATGAGGTCAAAATTTATGCTCCATGAGATAAATTGAGTCTGAGGTTCTTACAAAAAGTCTGAAATATATACAGTTCTATGGCTCTTTACGAAGGCATCAAGTCTGCAATAACCCATAAAGCGAATCAATTATTTTCTTGAAAAGAAAATATACATTGTATCAATTTTTATAAATTAATTCTCAGAAAAAAAGCCAAAGCTCTGACAATTGAAATCAACTTTTTCTTAATCTGAACTCAATATTAAGAACACAAATTTACTATAATTATAGTTTTATTTCAATAGATTCATGCCTCTTCAAGAAGAAGAAACAAGTGTTGTATTTTGACTTTTTACGGTTTAATCATCACCTAATTAAAATACATTGGACATATTTTTTAGTTTATAATATAAAAATAAAAAGAGTGACTGACCTAAGATGAAAATAACAATTTCTTCATTACTTCACTAAAGCTGAGAGAGAGTAAAGGTTGAAATGGTAGAAGACGAAAGAGAGCAAACTGAATTTGATGAAGAGCTTAGCAGGCAGGAAGCATTAAATACTGAAAAAGCGGGAAACGCAATTGTTCCGGATGAGAAAATTACGGAAGAGGAAACTGTTTTGGAAGGTGTCTGTCCGCTTTCATTTGAAGGAAATGGGGCAGAACTGTTTGGAATATTAATGAAAAATTTATTATTGAATTTGTTGACCTTAGGAATCTATTACCCCTGGGCAAAAGCCAAACAGCTGCGCTACTATTATGGCTCCAGTAGAATTCATGGGAGCGATTTACAATTTCATGGAACGGGCCGGGAGATGTTCATCGGTTTGACGAAGGCTTTGGTAGTTTTGGCAGTTTTGAACTTTATCTACGAAGGAATTCTTGCAGGGATTTTATCAGAAAGTCTCCTGCTCCTGACGGTTTTCCTTTATTTATTCATCTTTTTTTTGCTGATCCTGATAGCTTCGGTTGGAGCAAGACGTTACCGCATGAGCCGGACTTCGTGGAGGGGGATCCGTTTCCGTTTTTTGGGCACTTTCAAAGACACTGTAATCATAGTTGCAAAGGGATGGATATTGACCGTGCTGAGTTTGGGATTTTATTATCCATTTTATCTTAACCGTTTTCAGGACTTTTGGACCAAAAAGACAACTTTCGGAAACATCGCGTTCAGTTATGACGGGTTGAGCAGGGAAGTTTTCCGGATTTGGCTCAAAGGCATGCTGCTGACAATACTCACTTTGGGCATTTATTTATTCTGGTTAAAAGCAAATCTGCAGCGCTATTTCTGGAGTCATTCCAGTTTTGGTGAATCCCGAATAATTTCGAAACTGTATGGTGGAATGTTATTAAAAGAAACACTGATTTTTTTACTGATTATGATTCTTACATTCGGAATTGGACTGGCATGGGCCGTTGTCCGCTACAAAAAATTCTACGTGGGAACCTTTAGCCTAGAAGGAAAAATAGATCTTGCTGCAATCAAACAGTCTGAAGCCAGGTTGACAGGTGCAACTGGAGAAGGAATGGCAGATTTCTTTGATGTGGAAATGTAGAAATGTCAAAAACATGGAAGGCACTTTATTTTGACGGCCGCACACCAACTCACCGGAAAGTAGATGTTCAAACGGACAGACAGGGTGTCAGGATTGAGTTCAAAGCCGGTACGAAACGGATTTGGCGGTATGAGGACTTTAGTGTCCATCAGGATCGTTTGCAGGGTCCTCTTCGATTGGAATACGGAGAATTCCCTCTAGAAATACTCGAAATTGCCGATCCAGAATTCGGAGATGTTTTGGGAAAAAGGCTACCAAAAAAATCCCTATTTTTATCTGTGGGATTTGCCATGCTGGCAGTGCTGCTGGTTCCGGCGATTATTTACTGGGGAATTCCATTGGCTTCCGGTTGGTTTGCGTATTTTATTCCGGTATCCATAGAAAAACAGGTTGGGCAATATGTGATTGATGAAGTGTTTCCAAGTCGCATAGTTTGTAAAACAGATGCGGGAGAACAGGCATTGGAAAAACTGGTGTCACGTTTAGTTCCTCTGGACTCCGAATACGTTTTTCAGGTAGAAGTAGTGGATTCAGGTCTCGTAAATGCTATTGCTTTTCCGGGTGGCAATATTTTGCTTTTCCGCGGACTGCTTGAAAAAAGTCCCTCTTCGGATGCAGTTGCCGGTGTACTGGCTCATGAGATGCAGCATGTTTTTCAGCGGCACGGTACGGAAAATTTACTGAACCAGGTTGCATTGTCCGGACTTTTTAAGATGCTGACTGTAGAAGCAAATGCAATTGTGGAAACTCTTTTTGCGGGTGTACAGACACTATCACTGCTGAAATATACCCGGGAACTTGAAACTGAAGCTGATGCTTTGGCCCTGCAATTGCTGTATCAAGCCGGAGTGGATCCTGTGGTAATGCTGGAAATGTTTCAAGTGCTGAAAAACCACTCCTCCTCCGTGCCGGAAAGCATTTCAACACATCCGAATATGTCTTCCAGGATGGAGAAACTCAAAATTATAATTGATCAAAAGCCAGATTTTATGAGCAAGCCAGTTCTTTCCAAACAAAATTGGGAATCCCTGCAGAATATTTGTAAAAATTAATAGTTGTTGTACTGGCAAAAAATTATCTTTCTCGTAACAAACCATACTCAACAAATTTTCACTCAATCTCTTTTGTCAATCCCACTCACCGATCTGGATGAGGACAAGCTTTGCGGGATTGACAAAAGAGTGGGAATTGTTGGTGTCTAAACTGCCTCCACTGCTTCCAGAACAAGTTCTGCAACATCTTTTACCTGCATGGACTCACTTTTGCCTTTTGCGGTAATTCCATCACTGAGCATGGTCATGCAGAACGGACAGCCAGTAGCTACTGTTGAGGCTCCGGTGCTGATGGCTTCTTCGGTACGATTTTCGTTGATTCGTGTACCTATTGTTTCTTCCATCCACATCCGGGCACCCCCGCCTCCGCAGCAAAAGCTTTCGCTGCCGTGACGCTTCATTTCCCTCATCGGCTCGTCTGCAGCATGTTTTAATAAGTTCCTGGGTGCTTCATATTCCCTGTTGTAGCGCCCCAGATAACATGGATCGTGGTAGGTGATTGTATCCTTGAGATTACTTTTAACCGGCAAACGTCCTTCATCCACCAACTTGGCAATAAACTGTGAATGATGAAAAACCTCGTATTCGCCGCCCAGCTGAGGATATTCGTTTTTGATGCTGTTCAGGCAGTGCGGACAGGCAGTTACGATTTTTTTGATCTTGTAATTATTCATGGTTTCCACGTTTTCACCTGCCAGCATTTGAAACAGCATTTCGTTTCCGGAACGCCTCGCCAGGTCACCGGTACATTTTTCCTCTGAACCCAGGATCGCAAATTTTACACCGGCTTTTTGGTAAAGCGTGGCGGAAGCCCGGGCAATTTTCTGGTTGCGGCTGTCAAAAGAACCGGCGCACCCGACCCACATCAGCACGTCAATTTCCGGTGGTTGACCTTCCGTTTCGGATTTTGAGTCTGCCATCAAGGGGATACTCATACCTTCCGCCCAATCCGCTCTCTGGTCAAAACCAATTCCCCATGGATTAAAGTTCCGTTCAAGACCTTTAAAAGTCGAAGCCATTTCTGGCGGATATGCTTCTTCCACCATGGTTTGATTTTGACGTAAACCTAGGATACGTGGAACATGCTCAATTGAAACAGGACAAACCTCTTCGCAAGCCCGGCAAGTCGTACAGGCCCAAAGCGTTTCCGGACGGATAATCTCTCCAACCAGTGTTTTATCTTCTGCGGTCGACCCTGTCCGGAACAGTGAGGATTCCTCATTTCGTAAATGCTGCAGCAGGGATTGATTGAAACCTTTTAATGTGAGAGGTTTATTGGTTACAAATGTGGGACAGACATCGTGGCATCGCCCGCATTCAGTGCAGGAAAAGAGATCCAGCCCTTGCTTCCAGGTCAAGTGTTCCAGTTTACTGACTCCGATCCGACCCTCTTCCCAGGCGCTCTCATTTTCCAGGTCTGCCAGCGGCGGAATGGAATGTGGATAATCCAGTGAGCCAAAAAACACATTTGGAAGTGCAGTCATTTCGTGAAACTGTTTGGTGTGGATCATTAAATTCACAAAAATTAACATTAATGCCACATGTCCCCAATAACTGAAATGATAGAAAAAAGCGTTGGCACCTTCTCCAAGTCCATTCAGGACTGAAGCAATTAAGACAGTAAAGGGGGCCCATTCCCATTCTGAACCGTAAACAGTGCTTTCAAAAAAGTGCAGCTGCTGTTCGTAATTTTCTATTAAATTGAGTCGTGCGGCGTCAAACAGCAAGTCGGTCAGCATTATCATACCGATGAAAAGCAAAACGTAGATGCCTTCCCAATTCAAATCAAGTCTTGCTGTTTTGGACACAAGTCTCCTGTAAAGTGCAACTAAAATCATTGTCAATACAGCCACCTCACCTACGTTATAAACCGAAATATAAGCATAGCCCAGCCAGGAGTCTGATCCGAGCAAAGGCAAATATTCCTGAAATCCACTGACAAATCCTTCGCCCATCAAGGTTAATTCGCGCACCCCAACAAGTAATGCACCCCAGAAGATAAATGCGTGCATTATTCCAGAACCACGTTCACGGCTCCGACCGATTAATTTCTGCTGACCGAAACCAATTTTGAAAAGCCGTCCAATCCTTTTGCTAATATCGTTCAGGCGGTTTTCAGGTGCCATTTTGGTGAGTGCACCAAGCTTTACGGTGATGTTCAGAGCAAATACTCCCCAGGCAACCAGCATTACTAAAGTCATTAACCAAGGATTCATTTTTACCTATTAAAGGGGGTTTGTGAAAATAAAATTTTAATTAAAATTTATATCTGAAAATAGAACGAATTGCTTTCATTTGCAAGGCAATTCATAGAGATTACTTCTCTTTTAAGACATCTGGTGTTATGGTAGTACACTAGATCCATACTTCAAAATATAAATGCTGAAAAAACTCCCAAAAATTATTTTATTTCTAGGTTTGCTCTTTTTTATTGCAGGTTGTAGTTCGGCCAAATTGTTTTACAGTTATGGAGATTCAATTGTTTCATGGCAGCTGGACTCATATTTTGATCTCACAAATGAACAGGAAGAATGGGTGGAAGAACGAATGCGATTGCACCTTGAATGGCACCATAATGAGGAACTGCCGCGCTATAGACGCTTCCTGTTAGATATCCAAAAAAGTGCAAAAGACGGACTCACGATGAGTGAGCTTGATGAAGGTTTTTACCGTTTTGGAACTAAAGTAGATCGGATATTTGAACGTTTGATACCGGATGCAGTATTATTCCTTTCTGAAATAAGTCCTGAGCAGATTAACAATTTGGAACTGGTAATGGACGAAGAAAACGAAGAAATGATGAAAAGAATGGAAAATCAGCAGGAACTAATACAGGAAAGACATGAGAATTTCTGGGATCAAATGGAAGACTGGTTTGGAGAATTCAGTATAAGTCAGCGAGAACAAATCACGGAACTGCAGACAAAATGGTTTACTGAATCTCCAGATCCTTCTCCGGAACGTATGGAACGACGTCGAAAGTCGCAGCTCCAATTTTTAGCCTTGTTACGTTCTGTTCCAGAAAAAAAAGAACTTGAAAAATGGTTTCGCCAATGGTCTCTAAGTTGGGAAGGCGAGACTAATCCAGCCAGGAAGACGAAAATTATACAAAACAAAAAGAGAATTCTGCTGATTGATGCTATTTTATCGCCTGAGCAACAGTTGCACGCGGTTCGGGAATTAGATGATTGGGTAGAAATACTGGAGGAAAAAATTGAAAACCCTTAGGGGTTTAATAGTCATTTGGCTGGACTTTTCTTGAAAAATGAAGCAATATAATTTTCAAAAAATTTATAATTTTAAACTTATTAAACTGAAAAACTATGAGCGAAATGTTGTTTACTTCAGAAAGTGTAACCGAAGGTCATCCTGACAAAATTTCTGATCAGATTTCTGATGCAATTCTTGATGCAATGCTGGATCAGGATACCGCCAGCCGGGTGGCTTGTGAAACCCTTGTGACCACCGGAATGGTTGTGGTGGCCGGAGAAGTTACTACAAAAGCGTGGGTTGACATGCAAAAAGTGGTGCGTGATACTGTCGAGGAAATCGGTTATACAGATTCCAACATGGGCTTCGATTTCAATACTTGTGCAGTACTCATCAGCCTGGATAAACAATCTCCTAACATAGCACAGGGTGTCAACGAAGGTGAAGGTGCACATACTGAACAGGGTGCAGGTGACCAGGGATTGATGTTTGGCTATGCCTGTGATGAAACCCCGGAACTGATGCCTCTTCCTATTCAACTTGCACATCGGTTGACTGAGCGGCTCTCCCATGTCCGTAAAGACGGGACAATGGATTATTTACGTCCGGACGGGAAATCTCAGGTGACCGTCCGTTATGTTGACGGCATACCAAAATCTGTGAATGCAGTTGTTATCAGTACTCAGCATGCGGAAGAAGTAAGTCAGTCTCAATTGCACGAAGATATAAAGAAAAATGTGATTAGTCATGTGATACCTGAGAAATACCTGAATGATTCAACACAATATCACATAAATCCTACAGGTATCTTTGTGATAGGTGGTCCGCAGGGTGACTGCGGTTTGACGGGACGCAAAATTATTGTTGATACTTACGGTGGAATGGGACGTCACGGTGGAGGTGCATTTTCAGGAAAAGATCCTTCAAAGGTTGATCGGTCTGCTGCATATGCAGCACGTCATGTAGCAAAAAATGTAGTTGCGGCAGGACTTGCCTCACGCTGTGAAGTTCAATTAGCTTATGCGATTGGAGTTGCTGAGCCGGTTTCTGTTTCTGTTGAAACTTTTGGAACAAACAAGATTGATGAATTAAAAATTATTGAATTGATTCGCAATAATTTTGAATTAAAACCGGCAGGACTGATTCGGGCCTTGGACCTGCTGCGACCGATTTATAAAAAAACTGCCGCATACGGACACTTTGGCCGTGAGATTCCGGAATTCACCTGGGAAGCGACAAACAAGGCAAATGAATTGAAAATACAGGCGGGATTATAATTCATGGTTAGTCAGGATATCTTGATCATTAATCGTCTTGGGCTTCACGCACGTGCTGCAGCCCAATTGGTAAGAATGGCCAATGAATATCCTTGTGACATTCGCCTGACTATGGATGAGCGAAACTCTGACGCAAAATCTGTTATGGAAGTACTGATGCTTGGAGCCACAGAAGGTACTACTCTAAAACTAAGTGCAGATGGGAAAAAAGAGGACGAAGCCCTGAAATCTATTGTTGACTTGTTCGCAGCACGTTTTAATGAGTTGGAATGACGGAAATACTAAGTGGCAGGACCAGGATATACGGGATCATCGGCTGTCCTGTGGAACACTCATTTTCTCCTCTGATGCAAAATGCGGCATTTGACGCATTAAAAATAGATGCCCGTTATCTTGCATTTTTAGTAAAACCGGAGCAGATCCAGCAGGCAATTACTGGAATCAGGGCCCTGAATATTCATGGAGTCAATGTTACCGTTCCGCATAAAAGCTCTGTAATTTCCTGTCTTGATGAAATCTCACCTCTTGCACAACTGATTGGTGCAGTCAACACGATAAAAAATGTGCGGGGACGTCTCATTGGAACAAACACAGATGTTTCCGGATTTATCCGCTCACTGGAAACATTAAATTTTTCTCCAAAACATAAATCGATTGCTCTGATTGGAGCAGGTGGATCTGCCCGTGCTGTGCTTGCAGGACTTGCAGATGCAGGAGCATCCTGCATTTTTATTCATAATCGTACAGTCGGACGTGCAGAAAGCCTTGTGACAGAATTTTCTCAAAAATTTCCGGATACTCAGTTAAAATCCGTTTCTGTAAAAACAATACTCGAAACTTCTTTAGATTTGCTGGTTAACACGACTACTGTCGGAATGGAGACAGATGCAAGTCCGTTGGATTTGAGTCAATGTCGTAAAATAAAGAACTTGGCTGATCTCATTTACAGTCCCCCACAAACAAGACTTCTCAAGCAGGCAGAAGAGCTTGGCATCCCTGCCATAAACGGTATGGGCATGTTGCTCAACCAGGGTTGTGACGCTTTTACATTTTGGACAGGTCAACCTGCTCCGGAAACAGTGATGCAGGAACAGTTGCTTAACCTGGTTTGAGTGATTTTATTCGGAAAATATTATGCAGATTCCTTTTGAAGTAGATTCTCCCCAAAAAGACGAAAACTCCAAAAAAGAAGCCCCGATTTCAAATACTTCAATTCCCGATATTTCTCAAAAAACTCAGGATACCCAGAATCCGGCATCTAAGCAGGAAAAAAAACCGCTCACAGTTTCACAGCTAACCCGCCAGATTTCGTTGCTGTTGGAAGGCAAATTTCGCTCATTGACCGTGGAAGGTGAGCTGTCAAATGTTAAGAGGGCTGCCTCGGGACATTGGTATTTTAGTCTCAAGGACGATCAGTCACAAATACGTGGTGTGATGTTCCGGAACGCTGCAGCCGGTTTGCGTTTTGAACCGGAAGATGGCTTGGAAGTAGTGGTGCAAGGACACCTCACTGTTTATCAGCAGAGAGGCGAATATCAGGTCATGGTTTCCTCAATGGAACCAAAAGGCTTGGGGGCTCTTCAACTGGCCTTTGAACAACTTAAAGCCAAACTTGATACAGAAGGCTTGTTTGCTGCGGAACACAAGCAGTCCATACCTTTTTTACCTCGAAGAATTGGAATTGTGACTTCATCCGCGGGCGCAGTAATTCATGATATGCTGACTGTTCTGGAGCGCCGTTTTGATGGAATTCCGGTTTTGTTTTTTCCAGTTCAGGTACAGGGTGAAATGGCAGCACCAACTATAGTGGAAGCAATTCAGCATCTGAACAATCTTCGTGATTCACAGCAGATAGACGTTTTGATTGTCGGCAGAGGTGGAGGTTCGGTGGAAGATTTGTGGGCATTTAACGATGAGAAACTGGCAAGAGCGATTTTTTCATCTGATATCCCAGTCATTTCTGCGGTTGGACACGAAACTGATTTTACGATTGCCGATTTTGTCAGTGATCTGCGTGCACCAACTCCGTCTGCAGCAGTGGAACTGGCTGTGCCTAAAAAAGAGGATTTAGAACATACCGTCAGTCAAAAACAGGAGCGGTTGCAGCGAACAATGCTGCTGCAGCTGGAACGACTCAGGGAATATGTTGAAGCTGTACGCCTGAGATTAGCTTCGCCTGATTCCATGCTGCAGCAACATGCTCAGCGCGTGGATGACCTGGATTCTTTACTGCGTGAAAGAACAAAGCGTCAGCTGGAAAATTTACTCATTCGAACTTCTGGTATTGCAGAAAAACTTTTTCTGCTTAGTCCCGGACGTGAATTGGACACACAGCAGCAAAGCCTGAACCTACTGCAGCATCGTTTAACACGCGCCATTGGTCTTTTTCAAATCAAGCTGACCGACTCGGTGCAGCAGGAGATGGATTTGCTGGACAGCCTCAGCCCGCTTTCAGTTCTTCATCGAGGTTACAGTGTAACGCTGGATAACAAAGGTAAATCATTACGATCTGTAAAAGAGGTTAATTTTGGAGATAAATTGCAGGTGCGAATGGAAGATGGTACCCTGCAAACAAAAGTAGTATCAGTTAAACCAAAACATCCAAATTAAGGAATTATAATGGAAATAAAAACTATTCCCTGTTTAGAGGACAATTTCGCATATTTGTTAATTTGCCCAAACACGCAGCAGGCAGCAGTTGTTGATCCATCAGAAACAGCTCCTGTGCAAAAAGCAATTGAGAAGCATGGCGTGGAATTGACAACGATTCTTAACACGCATCACCATTGGGATCATGTGGGCGGTAATAAAGAGTTAAAGGCAAAATATCCAGAGTTAATAATTTACGGCCATGAATCCGACCGCGGGAGGATTCCGGAACAAACTGTATTTTTGAAAAGTGGAGATGAAGTATGTTTTGGGGAGCAAACTGGAACTTTTTTACACAATCCGGGACACACTTCCGGAGCCATAACTTTTGTGTTTGGCAAGACCGCGTTTACTGGAGACACTTTGTTTGCGGCAGGTTGTGGACGTCTTTTTGAAGGAACACCTGAGCAAATGCATGATTCACTTAATATTCAAATCGGTGGACTTCCAGACGATACTGAACTGTATTTCGGACACGAATACACTGTAGCCAATTTGCACTTTGCTTTGAGCGTAGAAACAGGAAATATGGAAATTAATAAAAAACTTGCTGCGGTTACTACTCTGCGTTCATCTGGTAAATTTTCCACTCCCACTACTTTAGCAGAGGAGCGTAGGACAAATCCATTTATGCGCTGCTCCTCAGCCGAAATTTGCGGAACTGTTACGTCCAAGGAACCAGGACATAATCTTTCAGAGAAAGAAGTATTTAGGACATTGCGGGAACTAAAAAATAATTTTTAAGAAATGCAAAAAACTGATCTCACAGAAAAAGATGCCTTAAAAGTTACCTGGCTTGGTCTGCTGGCAAATCTTCTTTTGGCACTCGCCAAAGGCTTCATCGGCTTTATTGCAAATTCATCAGCCTTGATCGCGGATGCCGGTCATTCTGTTTCAGATTTGCTTTCTGACGGAATCACCCTCTGGGCGGTGCGCATGTCAGGTATTCCGAAAGACAAAAATCATCCTTACGGACACGGAAAATTTGAAACTGTCGGCACTTTTATTGTTGCGCTTTTACTGCTATTTACTGGAATCGGAGTGGCCTGGCATGTTTTTAATAAAATGGATTCACCAGAGGTGCCTGGAACAATTGCACTTTGGATGGCGGGAATTGCAATTGCAGTTAAAGAAGTGCTTTATCATGCCACAAGAATGGTTGCCAGGCGAACTGGAAGCCGTATTTTGCTCGCAAATGCGTGGCATCACCGATCGGATGCAATATCTTCTGTGGCGGCACTCGTCGGAATCGGAGGAGCGCAATGGGGACTTCCATTAATGGATCCAATCGCCGGAGTACTAGTTGCAGGTCTGATTATAAAAACTGGAATAAACATTGGTTATGAAAGTATACGCGAACTGACGGA
>Ga0233427_10004085_pt1 | contig 12326 bp, 11 predicted proteins | sample SI_118_April2016_5_FD_179885 | JGI IMG/M metagenome (GOLD analysis project Ga0233427, IMG submission 179885) | Seawater microbial communities from Saanich Inlet, British Columbia, Canada - SI_118_April2016_100_MG | ecosystem: Environmental > Aquatic > Marine > Inlet | place: Canada: British...
GCCTTGGCGCGACATGCACACCAAAGCTTTTACGATTAAATTAAAATCGGGTTAGTAGCGATCCTGACGACGTGCGCGTTCTGCGCGACGGATCGTTTGGATACGCTCTTTGCCTGCAAGGCGGCGCGCGGTTTTCGCTTTCATGTGAAATTTGCGATCTTTCATTTCGGCGAATAAACCAGACTGGTTGCATTGGCGCTTGAAGCGGCGTAGTGCTGCTTCAAGAGATTCGTTTTGACGGACTTGGACCTTAATCATCGGTATTGTATTCTTTGTATTTGCGGGGTATCCTGCAAACAGGGTCAGATAGTGTAACCTATAGCACCAAAACCGTCTACAAGCTGTGAGCTCAACTAACGAAAAAAAGCACGAAAGCCTAGAAGGAGAAGTGCTCTCCATAATTTTCCAGAGCGAAGATAGTGGTTTTGCCGTGGTGAGTCTTCGGGATAATAATGTAGCGGTCACCGTAGCGGGCGATTTCTCGCCCGTGGCATCAGGTGAGTACCTCAAATTGCACGGGAGTTGGTCCGAACATCCCAAGTTTGGTAAGCAGTTTAAAGCTACATGGAGTGAAAAAACAAGTCCTACGACTTTAGATGGGCTCAAAAAGTACTTATCTAGTGGTGCATTCGAGGGTGTAGGCCCCGACATGGCCAGGCGCATCGTCGATCACTTTGGCGACAGCACCATGAAAGCCCTCGAAGGTGGGTCCAAAACATTGCAGGCGGTTAACGGTATCGGCCCCAAACGCGCATCCACCCTCGCTGAATTGTTCAAGGAAGGTAGCGCCCGCCACCGTGTGATGGCAGAGCTACGCGGCTTTGGCCTGAATGCCCGTCAGTCTAATAAGCTGTATGAGATGTTTTCTGCCGAGGCCATCAACCGAATTCATGCCGACCCATATGCCTTGGTTATTTGGGTGCGCGGTATCGGCTTCAAAACTGCCGACCGCATCGCCATGCAAATTGGCATCGAGCGCGATTCGGCGATTCGCGCGGGTGGCATTTGTGCGCACCTGCTTAACGAAGCAAAAAGCGAAGGCCATTGCTGCCTTCCTGAAAGTGATGTGATTACTTCTTTGCAGGCATCAGAGCTATCCGAGCAATCAATCATTGAAGGGATTAAATCGGTTGTCGAAAATGGCCGTGTGATTTTAGAGTCGGCAGCCGATGACAGCGGCGTACCTTGCTTTTATTTACCCGAATTATTAAACGCTGAAATATCTGTAGCGAAAAATATCAAGCGCTTGCAAGATTGTGACGAACACATTGCAGCTTCATTCGATGAAGTAGAAAATGTCATTGCCCGTACCGAATATCCCCCAGATGAATCACAGCGCTTGGCACTCGACATGGCGTTGGCGGAATCATTTTGTGTCATCACTGGCGGACCGGGTACTGGTAAAACTACGACCATGCGCTTGCTGTTAGAAGTGTTGCATACGGCGGGTGTCCAAAGAATAATTTTGGCGTCACCAACAGGTCGTGCGGCCAAGCGTTTAGCCGAGGCAACCGGACACGAGGCCTCGACGATTCACCGCTTGCTAAAGTTCGATCCCATAAGCGGTCAGTTTTCTAAAAACGAAGAAGAGCAACTTGAAGTGGATTACCTAGTCATCGACGAAGTTTCAATGATGGACCTCAAGCTATGCGCGTCATTGCTAAGTGCGGTCCCTGACAACGCAAAGGTGTTGTTCGTCGGCGACGCCGATCAGTTGCCATCCGTCGGCGCGGGTGCAGTGCTGCGCGATTTCGTTGCCTCTGCAAATATTAAAACGTCGCGACTCGAGCGCATTCATCGTCAGGGCAAAGGCAGTGGCATTGTCTCCGCAGCTCACGCCATCCTGAACGGCGAAATCCCGCAAACGGTGCAAGGCGATAATGGCATCGGTGATTTCTTTATTTCGTATCACGACGATGCCGAGCAAGCCACCGATGTATTACAGAAAGTCATCACCGAGCGCATTCCCGACAAGTATGGCATTGATATTGATAAAGACTTGTTAGTGCTTTCGCCAATGTACCGCGGCGCACTAGGGGTTAACGATTTAAACGATCGGTTGAGTCATAGTTTAAATCCAAACGGCAATGGTCCCGTCTGGGCGCGCGGATTACGTGTCGGAGACAAAGTCATGGTCACGCGCAATGATTACGATCGCGAGATTTTTAATGGCGACACTGGCAAGGTGAGCGCCATCAGCGATAGCGAAGTTACCGTCGAAATAGGCGAATACCTTCATTACTATGGCAGTGACGAGCTGAATGATCTCATACCTGCTTACTGCGTGACTGTGCATCGTGCGCAAGGCTCTGAGGCGCGCGCGGTGGTTATTGCATTAACCAGTAGCCATTTCCCAATGCTGCGCAGAAACCTGCTTTACACCGCTATCACGCGCGGCAAAGATCTGGTGGTTTTAGTCACCAGTCCGTACGCATTACGCCAAGCTGTTGCCAACAACGAAGAAAGTCGGCGCTTCGGCGGATTACTTGCGCGCTTGAATAAGTAGGCGCTACTCTTTAAGCACCATATCGATACACATAACAGCGCCTAGGATTAACTTGCGCTTGTCGTCGTCGGCTGGCAGTTGATCTGATATTTCAAGCATGTAATTGTCGGCACTCGTAAACATCTCTTTGCCAAGACCCGCCCACTTTTTGGTTACGTGTGCCAGTTCGCGGCCCTCATTGTCTAAGAATCTGAAATCCCATCCGGTCCATTTGCCTTTAAGCTCGCAGATGTCGTGACCACGCGAGTCTTGCACTTTGAATTTGCCTCCAATTGAGAATAACTTTTGCTTGAAGCCGCCAATTTGTCGATCGTTTTCATCCATCACCGCCACATTTGACATGAACAAGGTCACGCCACGAGTTATACGAACGATGCGTTTGCCGCTTGCATCTTTTATCTCAACATCAAAAGGCGTCATGCGCTTGGCGTCTGAAAAGCGCAGTACTTTTGTTATCCAGCCCAAGTTTTTTTCACGGCACTCGAATACGATGTTGCCCGTTTCTGGGTCATAAATATCGTAGTTGTTAGCGGCCTTAAAAATACCGGTGTGCTCTTTTATTAAGTATAAGTTTTTATTAATCACCGTGATCTCTTTGGTCTAGTCTTTAACGAATTCAAAAGCTCCGTCAGGCAGCAAATATAAAATCAACATACGGCCACCCTTAACAGTTGGGATATGTTGCGAACCTGCGGCGTAAACCGTCCATCCGGGTTCGTTGCCGTCAAAGCGCGGTTCGCCATCGACGGCAAAGCACAAATCGACTTCGCCCTGTGGATGAATATGGTTCGGTCCAGCGCCGTCCATTAGAACCGCGTCGCATGACAGGTTATGCGTCTCTTCGCTATTCTTGAAAATGCGCGAGTACTGCATTGGCGCTTTGCCATGGTCACACAAGCTGCCATCGGCCACACCGGCGCGCATCAATTCGCCCCACTGCTGCACTTGCTCGCTCTCAAACGGAAATGCTGTGTCAAGTTGTTGTTTAGCAGATTTTGCGTCGCTTAAATCTAAAGCAGCGACGAAAATCAAAAGATCTTTTATGGTGTCTGAATTCATTAGTCTGTGTAACCTAATTCGCCAAGCTGTTGCAGCTGTTTGCCGCTTAACTCGCGCTCGGTGATATGCGGGAATAAATCGTTTGCCATGCGTGTAGCAATAATAGCTCGCATTGCGGAAACCACTTCGGGGGACGCGTCAATGATATTGTTGCGTTCATCGAAATCAGTCGCCAAATCGTAAAGGGTCAGCGGGATTAATTCGTAGGGCTTGCTATCGTCTGGGTACGTCAAGCTCGCATAAAATTTGTAATCGCCATCCATCACCGACACGTGGTCAATCTTAAAAGAAATGGCCGGTCGCGTTTGGTATGCATCATCAACAACCGATTGGCCATCGACATTAACCGTTGTTATGTTGGACAGTTCTAGCATGGTGTAAACCGCATCAATCATCTCGGGGGCGTAACTCAACCGATTTGACTTGGCGACACCTGGGCCAGAAATAATAAAAGGCACGAGTATCTCTTCATTGTATAACGAAGAGCCGTGCTCGACGCCGCCGTACAAGCCAAAGCCCTCACCGTGATCAGACACAAAAACAATAATCGTTTCACGCGAGCCTAGTTTGGACTGCTCAAGCAAGCGCCCAAGCTGTTGGTCGAGATAAACGACCTCTTCTTTATACAAAGCATGCAGGTAATCCGACAGCGGCAAAAAATCATCTGGGCGACTCTCGTTGTCGCAGTAGTTTCGCAAGTTTACGCGCATAAAATATTCATCTTCCGGAGCAGCGCTGTAACCAGCGGGACGCTGATCAGGTCGCGCAATGCTACCTCGAGCCGGATTTGGCGCGATGTAAGGAGAATGTGGGTCAAAATATTGCGCCAACATAAAATACGGGCGATCATCTTGCTGCAAGTCTTGCAAGTAATCTATCGCCGAATTCGTAGTACGCTCTCCCTCTTTATAGTGCGGCAAGAAATGCTTAATGTCGTTGGGGAACAAAATACGGTTTAACGGAAATGTGATGAAGCGTGTAGGCAATATTTGCCCCATCAAGGTATGCCGCCTTATCACTGACAGAAAATCAACAAATGGAGTTTGGTAATGAATACCGTGCCAAGTATCAAAGCCATCTGAAAAAGCTTGGTGCCCAGCATCTTCATCAACAGAACTCAGCAACATGTTCGTCGAAACAGCAGCGGTGTTGTAGCCGGCCAATTGATAGCGTTCGGCAATAGGCAGGCATTTATTATCGGCCAACATACTGCGGCTTGGCCAGCGTGATAGGTTGCCGCGCATTCCTACTTTTTCGATATCAAAACCTGTGAGCAGAACCAAGTGCGACGGCAATGTTTGATTGCATGGCGCAACGGCATAATCGGCCCACGTACCGTCTTCGCGCAAGGCATCGAGATTCGGGGTCGGCACTTCAGGGTCAAGCACCACGTCGGCGCGCAAAGTGTCTACGACTACGAGTAGCACATTCGGGGCATCCTGGTCCGGGGTAGCCTCGACGGCAGAAAGCTTCAGCGCAGGGCTCTCGAGCATCTGCGGGGCAATACGGATTTGCGGAAGCAAGAAAAAGGCTAAAGCCGGTAGCGCGTAACTCAGCTTGCCGAACAACAGTAGTCGCTTTCCGGCATGAGGCACACTTTTTCTCTTCAACAACGCGAGTGGTAAAGCGAACCACCCGGCAAATGCTAAGCAAGCTCCGGCCAGTGCATCAAAATGTAAGTTGTCGGTAGATTTTATTTTTGCAAACGGCCACCAGCAAAGTCCGCAGAATAAAGCATTACAAGACAACGAGAACACCAACTCACGTAGCATCAACGATTCGCCACCGTTCATCATTGCCAGCGCGAGAATAATCAGTGCGGAGCCTAAAACAGCTCCTGCAGTGGCAGAAAAAATGGTTTTCATGTTTCGTCTAGTCTAATTGTCACTAAAAGATTTAGCGCGCCAGGCCTCTACTTCTTAGAGTAAGCTTGCGCACGTAATGCTTCGATATCTTTAATAGAGCGTGGAATCATGCTGGAAATAAGTTCATAACCATCTTCGGTGATTACCACAACGTCTTCTATGCGAACGCCGATTTTCTCATCCGGCAAATAAATGCCCGGCTCTACAGTGAACACCATGCCCGGCTCTAGCTTCGCTAGAAAGCGACCCACGTCGTGAGTAGCCATGCCAAGCCAGTGTGAAGTGCCGTGCCACATGTTTCCGAAGCCCCGCTCGGTAATTACTTTCTGCGCAGCATTTGAAACAGCGCGCAAAGTACTGCCTGGTTTACACAACTTAAACGCAGCTTCTTGCGCATCGTAAACAGCTTGATAAACCTCGCGTTGACGCTTAGTGAATTTCTTACCCGTCGGCCATGTTCGCGAGATGTCCGCGACGTAGTGATTATATTCTGCGCCATAGTCAATCATGATGACTTCGTTGTTACCCAACGCGCGCGAATTTTCATTGTAATGCAAAGTACATGCATTTAGCTCAGAAGCAACGATTGGTGCGTATCCGCCCTGCCCCATACCGCCTGCCACCTGAAACTCGTACATCATGCGCGAAGCTAGTTGCCATTCATAATCTCCAGGCATGCTGCTCGACATTACCGCAGTGTGACCAGCGCCTGAAGCGACGCAAGCCATCCGCATCGCTTCTATTTCTTCTGAAGTCTTTACTACCCGAAGCCCATCGAGTGTTACAGAAATATCTTTCACCTCAAAATCGTGTAGCTCTTTCAGCTTGTTAGAAAAACGCGCCTCGCGGTGTTGCCCCTTGTCATACGGGTTAGCCATCATCTCGCGGACGGCCGACTGCAGATTGTCGCGCGACATCATCCAGTTCTCTGCGGGTTGACGCTGCATGTAAGCGATTTCATATTTCTTGCGTAAGTCGTCAAGCGCGAGACCGAAATCTGCACTATTCGCGCCAAGCTCTAAACAGTTTTTGATACCGGTTATTTCTCTTGCTTCGTCGGGATCAACCAAATCGCCCTGCCAACGCTCGGCGCCATCGCTCACTGCTGGCACGAACAAATATTCTTTGCGAGTATCGGTAGTCATTACCAAAATCGCGTTGGGCGTAGTGATTCCTGTGAAGTACCAAAAGTTATTGTCTTGGCGGAACTCGCGGTAATCTGGGTTCGCGCCCTTGCCACGAAGAATGATGACGCCAGGGTCTTTATCGTCGAAATGGTCGAGAAGTTGGGAACGGCGCTCGGCGTGCCATTTGGCATCGAACAAATCTTGTCCGCGACCGTCTTCTGAGTGCTGCTGCGGCAAAGCCGACAACGCAAGGGCCGCTATGGTGATGGCATTAATCATGGTCTTAGATTTTAGTCTCGCGCTACAATGTAACAACATAGATACATGGACAAGCTCTATCTCGACCACGCCGCCACCACCCCACCTGGTGTTGAAGCCCTTGCGGCTTTTAACGCCGCCGCCGCCGATTGTTACGCCAATCCCGGCTCGCTGCATCAGGCGGGTGCAGATGCAGCGCGTTTAATAGAGAAATCGCGACGTAAAATCAGCAATTTGCTTAATGCCAGCAACTACCAGCTGATTTTCACCGCAACTGGCACTGAGTCTAACCACCTGGGCATTCGTGGCTACGCCCGAGATGGACGCGCTCTCGTGGGCGCCATTGAGCATCCTTCTTCCCTAAATTCTGTTGAGGCGCGCGATGGAGATAGCGCAGTGCTTCCAGTAACGGGCGATGGTCTCATTGATATCGAGCGTTACCGAGCATTGCTCAGCAACGATGTGAAATTAATTAGCGTGCAATGGGTCAACAACGAGCTCGGATGTGTCCAGCCACTGCGCCAACTCATTCAGCTCGCAAGACAGCTGGCGCCACAAGCACACTTTCATGTCGATGCCATTCAAGCGGCGGGCAAATTTATGTTGCACTTTGATCAGCTTGGCGCCGATAGCTATGCCATCGCCGCCCATAAATTTGGTGGCATACGCGGCTGTGCGGGCTTCTTTTACAAAAAAGACGGGCGCGCGCCTGAACCGACCTTTGTGGGTGGTGGGCACGAACTTGGTATTCGCAGTGGCACCGAAAACACTATGGGCATTGCAGCAATGGCGGCGGCGCTTGAGCAGCGTCAAAAAGTGCTTCTCGAAAACTCAAACTTCTTGCATGACTCGCGCCAAAAGTTAATCAAGGCCATTACCGAGCAATGTGATATCCAACTGCTTGGACCGCAAGACGAGGCTTTGACCTCAGGCTCAATCATAAGTTTTGTCATGCCAGGAATGCGCGCCGAACCTTTTTTGCACCAACTAGAAACTCACGGTATTTACATTGGTAGTGGCAGCGCCTGCAATGCCCACGGCCACAGCGAGTCGGCAACGTTGGCAGCTATTGGATTAAAAGAAGAAATGCGCAACAGTGTGTTACGCATATCGTTTAGTGATTCGCTTAGCGACGCATTAGCGCTGCGCATAGCCACAGCTATGGCTCTTACAGCGGCCTTCTTTAAGGACTAGAGAACTGTCGCGGCTTGGCGTAATCGCCGGCACTTATTCGTAGCCCAAAACCACGTCTTCAATCACTTCGAGAGTGATCCCTCCTTCGCTAAACATCTCGCGCGTCTCTTGACCGGAGTGATAACGCTTTTCGCATACCACGCGCTTAACGCCAGACGCCATAATTAGCATCGCGCAGCGGCGGCATGGTTCCATGCGGCAATACAAAGTAGAGCCTTCGAGTGAAATACCGTGACGTGCAGCTTGGGCGATTGCATTTTGCTCTGCATGAATAGTGCGCAAACAATGGTCGCTAGTATTTCCCGCGGCGTCCGTTATCTTTTTCATTAAGTGACCCACCTCGTCACAGTGCGGTAAACCCGGAGGCGAGCCAACATAACCCGAACATATAATTTGCTTGCCCTGCACGACGATACATCCACTGCGACCGCGATCGCAAGTTGCGCGCTTAGAGACCTCGTGCATTAAGCCGAGAAAGTATGCGTCCCAGGTAGGTCGTTTGCTCATACTATAATTGTAGTTTGATGTTCAAAATCAGGGAGCCGTTTTCGGATTTCTTCCATTACGGAAGAACAGCGCTTGAACTAGGCCAGCACGTCCTGGAAAAATACCCCGGTTTTCCTTGCCGTTTCTTGCCAAGTAAACCCTGCCGCATGCCGAAGACCATCTACCACAGCTTTCTCTCGCAAGGCCTCGTCCATAGACATCGCGTCCATTGCTAATGCAAATCCATCGGCATCATCAACCGGCAGCGCCGGCCAAATCCCTGCGGACACTTCTGGGAGACAAGAAGAATTAGACAACACTCCAGGAACCCCCGTGGCCATCGCCTCTAGAATGGGTAGCGCAAATCCTTCGTAATGAGAAGGCTGTAGCAAGCATTGAGACGCGCCCAAAATTCCGGGGAGTTCTTTTCCGGAAACATTCTCTATCCAATGCACAGAGTCTGTCACGCCCAACGCTGAAGACAACTCCTGTAATGATTTCTTGTATGCCTCTGTAGCGCCCCCGCCCACGAAAACTAAGTGCATCCCTTCTTGCAAGGACCGCGACTGGGAAAACGCACGTAAAGATAACTCTAGATTTTTATGGGGAAACCAACTGCCCAACTGTAGCAAAAAAGGAAACGTAAATCCAAACTTTGCGCGAACTGCAGCAATCGCCTCCGGTTCTTGTGGTTGGAAATGTTCATGATCCACACCCAAAGGTACGACAGAAACAACACCGGCATACTTCGGGAAATACTCAAAAAGGCGACTTTTACCATGCTCCGTCTGACAAAGAATACCATCGGAGCGGGCAATGTTTCGCCGCAACCGTGCCCCTGTTGCTCCTCCCCCTTGAGAGGTATCTAATACACGAAAATCATGCAACGTGAAGGTCGTCGGCACAGAAGAAATGGCCGGCAGGTGATTGCCAAAGCTATGAAACAAATCGGCGCCACCTGCCGTCATCCAAGAAGAAAACGGCAACCAAGATCGTTTCACCGACGGCAACCAATCATCGACAAGGCCTCGGCGTGACCAGCGACTTCCCCTAATGCATAAATTCCATTGGGAAGATGGGTGAAGGTCAACTAATTCAGGAACGACCGCCTGAATATATCGAGCAATTCCGCGACCCTCTTTTTTTAAGACTTGCGTCACATCAAGAGCAATTCTCATTACCAGCCCACTCCTTTCGCACAGGGATTTAATCCATTGGGCGCCGCATTCCTGCCAAGCGAAGTCAAAAAAACTACGGCGCCAAGAAAAGAGGTGTCAACGAGGAGGGTGGCGGTTGCCATAGCAAGTATTCTAATGCTGCCCCAATCCCCTCTCACCTCCTAATGAATCATTCTCCACAACCCGGTAGCCGCAAAGAAGTTCTGCGACTTGCCTGGCCAATCGCCATCTCGATGATGTCGTTTACCATCAAAGGTTTTGTCGATACCTTAATGGTGGGCCAACTCGGAACCGATGTGCTCGGCGCGGTTGGATTGGCGTCGGTGGCAACCTGGATGGCAATGACATTCCCATGGGGAATCTTGCGTGGGCAACGGCCACTTATCAGTCAATATCTTGGGGCCGGACAACCAGAGAAGGCCTTTTCATTTGGTATCCACGCTTTCGCATTGGCGCTATTCTGCGGACTAGCCGTGTTAATTTTCTCCGGGCCACTAACGTCGGCATTTGGCATCTATGCCGGATCTACCGATTTGTCCATGGGCGAAGTTCAAATAGCTAGTGACTACTTTCTTACGCGGATGCAGTGGTTATTGCCGACATTCCTCACTTTAGCTATTGCTGAATATTTACGCTCAGTCGGCGAGACTCGCGTACCGATGCTAGTTGATATTTTTGTCCACCCTTTGAACATCTTTTTTAATTGGGTACTCATTTTTGGTCACCTGGGTTTCGAACCCATGGGTGCAAAGGGCGCGGCCCTCGGAACTGGAATCGCCGATGTTTGCGCCTTGACTTTAATTTTTATTATTGTTAAGCCAAAGCACAAATTAACGATTGGGTTATTGAAACTAAAGCTAGACCGACTGCGCGAAGTGCTTAGCGTGGGATTCACCGGTGCTGTCCAGTATTCGCTCGAGGCCGTTTCCTTTGTTACCATAACTTGGTTCATCGGCAAGACAGGGACCGTCGCCGTTGCCGTCCACCAAGTTGGCATTCAATTGATTCACGTCTCAATGCTAGGCGGCGCTGCTATCGCCGACGGCGGCTCGGTGTTAATTGGAAAATATGTCGGTGAAAAAAATTACACTGCTGTGCGTAAAACCCTGCGCTCAACTTTAGAAATCATGACGCCTTATATGCTGCTCATTGGCGCATGCTTTGTCATTTTCCGCGAACAAATTGGCGACATGTTCATCAATAATGACGACCCTGTTGAATATGCTACTGCTATGCGCCTAAGTAGTGGGGTCCTGATCGCCGCTGCTATTTGGCAACTCGGAGACGCTTTGCAAATCGCTTTCCGCTTTGCGCTGCGCGCAGCCGGCGACCATGTGTGGGTGATGTGGGCCGGAATTCTATGCACGTGGCTGCTTTCAATGCCCGTAGCATGGGTGGTAGTCTTCGTTTTTAATGGCGATGTCGCCGACGTATGGATGGCATGGAATGTAGAGATATTTGTCGGCGCAGCGGTTTTCGTTCACCGTTGGCGCTCTGGCAAGTGGGCGAAAAAACGTTTGGTATCCGACTAAAGAGTGGTGTTATCATTGCGGCGTGACAAATCCCAACACATCAGCGCCCACATCAACGTCAACATGGGTCATCCGTATTTTATCGGTAGTCTTGTTCTTCTTGATTGCGTGGTTGTTCTCGTTTGTCGTCGATGACTTAAACGACGTCGGCGCGCCAAACAATCAGCAAACTCTCGTGCAGTATGTCGACGTCGACCTATCTCGCGAACGTGTAAAAGCAAAAACTGACTTAAGGATTATTAACGACAAGGTTAACGCCACTGGCGAGGCTATAGACAAGCTCAAAAGCGCTGGCGCTGACTTTGAAAAGTTAAGGGGCATACAGGAAAATCAAGTGGCCGAAATGACTCGTTTGGGCGCTAAGCTGCAAGACATTGAAAAAGAGTTTGCACCGCAAGACAAGAAATATCGCGCCGCATGGGCAATACTGTGGAACGAGCATCGACTATGGGTAGCAGTCTATAAACTTGCGTTTATTATCCCGATGTTCGTCTTGGCGGCATGGTTGCGATCGCGCCGCCGCAACTCGGCAATGAAGCCTATTTTTACTTCTTTGCTAGTCGCATCTTTTTGGCACTTAGGGGTTATCGCCGGCGACCACTTCCCGGAACTTGTCTTTAAATACATTGCGATTGCTGTAGGTATAGCGATTGTGCTGGCTACATTAGTGCACTTATTACGCCGCGAATCCGAACCCCGTGATTTAGATTTGCTTAAACTACGCCGCGAATCTTACGCCAACAATATTTGTTCATGCTGCCGCTTCCCAGTTCGCCGTAACGACAACGATAACTACACATGCCCAAGTTGCGGCACCCAACTGTTTGGCGCGTGTCATTCATGCCAAACAACGCGACATAGCCTGCTGCCATACTGTGGCAGTTGTGGTGCGGAATAAGAAATGGTGGGCCCACCAGGACTTGAACCTGGACTCGACGAATTATGAGTTCGCAGCTTTAACCAATTAAGCTATGGGCCCATCGTTTCAGTGGCATATTGTACGGTGCGCCCCCCTTATTGTTAACATGGATATATGGTTAAACCTTACCTCGCTCTAATTGCATTAGCATTGTGTGCATGCGCCGCTCAAGAAATTGGCACTTCTACGCCGCAGCCCAATA
>Ga0233427_10004088_pt1 | contig 12322 bp, 13 predicted proteins | sample SI_118_April2016_5_FD_179885 | JGI IMG/M metagenome (GOLD analysis project Ga0233427, IMG submission 179885) | Seawater microbial communities from Saanich Inlet, British Columbia, Canada - SI_118_April2016_100_MG | ecosystem: Environmental > Aquatic > Marine > Inlet | place: Canada: British...
CGTGTTGAAGCTGAGCTCGGGCATCTTGGGTCAGGCCCAGTCGCACACGCATTGCCAGTTTTCGTTGTCACGATGGAGTTCCTGGGCCGGTTCACCTGGCCTGATGCCGATGAACTGTGCGGTGTTCATCCAGTGGTCGACGCGTTTATCAGCCAGTTCATCCCACATCGACGCGACAGTCGCGGGGTCGAAGATTTCTTCGACAATCAGGCCGCCTTCGGCACGCATGGCCTCAAGAATGGCCTCCTTGCCGGCGCTGGCCGGTAGACGCTTGAGTTTCATCGGGCCTCTCAGTCTTCGTCCTTGAGGATGTCCTCGTAATCCTTGACCCACAGGCGGTCATAGCCGCCCTCACCACCGGGCAGGTAGCTGCGCCAGCCGAGCAGGCGCTGGGCGAGGCGGGGAAGCTGGAGCGCGCGTTCGCGGGTCACGGCAAATGCGTGGGCTTCCTCGGGCGTTAACCAGCCTGGATTGAAGCTCATCTGCACGGCATAACGCCACTGGTCCGCAGTGCGGTTGTGACCACCGCCATGGAAGGTGTAACCGGAATAGAACAGGGCATCGCCCGGTGACATTTCCGCAGCGACGGTTTCAGCGGGGTCGGGCTGGCGCTGGCTTTCATCCCAGCTGTGGCTGCCGGGGATGACACGGGTCGCGCCCATGGCGTCGGTCACGGGCGTGAAGGGAAAGAGCGTGTTGAAGCTGAGCTCGGGCATCTTCGGGTGGGCCCACGCATAGACACGGCGCCAGAGATCGTTGTCGCGGTGGAGTTCCTGGGCCGGTTCGCCCGGGCCGATGCCGATGAACTGGGCGGTGTTCATCCAGTAATCGACGCCGCCGGATTCTTCGAGGAACGCCGCCGCGACCTCGTGAATGAGCGGGGTGAGCATGATGTCGATAAAGGCGTCGCTGTGCTGGGCGAGGCTGGCAAAGCGGATGGTGTTACGCCCCCAGAAGACCTCGTTGTCCTCGCCGGGGACACTCGAACCCGGGCCATGTTCGGCACGCTTGTCGGCGAGTTCATCCCAAAGGGCTTCGATGACGGCAGGGTCAAAGATACCCTCGACGACAAGGCCGCCGTCTTCGACCAGGACCTCCAGGATCGCCTCCTTGCCGGCGCTGGCCGGTTGCCTCTTGAGTGCCATGGTCTCCTCCCCGGTGTTCGCGCCCCATCTTAGCGCCATTGCAGCTATCCGTGCAGCGCCCGGTTCAGCCCGCAACGATCACGCCTGGGGTAGAGGGTGTTTCCTGCGCATGCCGGTCATGGCGTTGAAGGCGATCGCGGTGAAGACAATGGCTCCGCCCCAGAAGGTCGCCTCAACCGGAACTTCCGAGAGAAGCGCCCAGACCCAGATCGGCGCGAAGATCACTTCGGTCAGCGACAGCAGAGCAAGTTCTCCGGCAGGCACATACTTCGCGCCGGCAACAAAAAGCGCCATGCCGAAGGTCATCTGGACCATGCCCATCATCGCGCACCAGAAGAGGTCGTTGCCCGAGACAGCCAGGCCGATGCCGTCGACAAAGGAGATGGCCGAGGTGACGACACAGGCGAGCGCTGCGCCGAGCACGATGCAGGGCATCATCTCGACGCTGCGGCCGGCGCGCACGGCAACAACGATGAAGGCAAAGCCGATCACGACAAACACGGCCAGGATGTCGCCGATCCACTGGTCCGGCTTGTCGCCGCCACGCTCGCCAAAGCTGATGTCGAAGCCGTTCGAAAAATCGACGCTGAGGCCGAGCCCGCCCGAGAGCATCACCAGGACACCAAGGATGACACCGGCCATGGCCAGCATGGTGGCGGGCCGCACGGATTCGCGCAGGAGAAACCAGCTCAGCACTGCCGAAATCACAGGTGCTGCGGCAAGCATCAGCACGGTGTTGGCGACATAGGTGTATTCCAGCGACCACATGAACAGCGTGTTGGCCGTTGCCGTTCCGACCGCGGCCACGATGCCCCAGGGGCTCAGCACACTGCGGAACACTGCGAGCATGCCCCTGCCATAACGCCAGGCGATGAAAAGTGTCATGGACGAAGCGAGAAAGAAGGTGCGCCACGCGACGATCTGCCAGACCGTGGCATCGTCGACCAGACGGAAGAACAATCCGCCCAGGCTCCAGAACATGCCGGCACCGGCGACCAGGATCAGACCACGGGTGTAGTTCTCGGCGCGCCCCGGCTGGGCGGCAACATCACTCATGATGCGCGCCCTTTGGGGGCGGCAACACACTCAAGGGGGATAAACGGGCCGATGGCAGTGCTCCTTCTGGGCGGAGACTGCACCGGCCGGTAGGCCGTTATCCAGCGTTATTCGCAGCCCTCAGGTCGGACGGAAGATGCAGCGCCAGTGATTGGGTGCCAATTCCTCTGCCGAGGACTCGTAGCCGCGTTTGGCAAACAGGCGGCGCAGGGGTGCCGGGCAGAACGGCGCCTCGACCACGATCACTTCATCGGGGCCGGCCTCTCCGAGTTCCTTGAGGATCGTCTCCAGCGGTTCCATGCCATTGTCGAAGATCGGCCTGGTGTCGATCGTGCGCGCAGCCGCGAGATCGACTTGATCGACCCAGTCAGGGCGTACCGGTTCACCTTCCATCGGTTTCGACGGGGTTTCCCCCGGGGCATCACCGTTGGCGATGGCGATCAGATCGCCTTCGGGCGAATTCACCATGATCGCGACCTCGGCCAGACTGACCTCCGACGCCACGGCCTCGTTGCGCAGAACGCGGTTGAACTCGTGGAACGCCGGATTGTAGGCAAGGAACGCATCGAACAGATCCTCGCGTGCCATCCAGGCATCGATCAGGCTGGTGTCTCTTGTCGTGGTCATGGTCTTTCCCCGCCGATGATGCGGGAAGATTGAACGTTCGCGGGCCAACGAACGTTGCGCCAGATCAAAGCCAGCGTGGGCAGCGCAATCGTCCCAGTGAGACCTAGCTGGCTGGATGCTGTCCCAAATGAATCGGGAACTCGAGCGTCATGGTCCACGATACTCCGGTGCGATTGATCAGTGCTGCCTCGTCCGGCCGGGCCGCTGCGAGAAAGGTTTCGATTTCACGGTTGGCACGTTTGAGGTAGAGCGCCTCGCGCTCTCGCAAGCCTTCAATTACTGCATGATCACCGTCACGTGCAGCTGCGGCCTGCGCCTTGCCGTGGAACCGTGCCCAATAATAGCCGGGACTGATGGTGATCTCGGGGGCAGGGCCTGCAACCCCGATGCCGGTGAACCCGACCTCCTGCATGAACCCATTGAACTCGTCCTGTGCAGTGATGTGGGGGTGATCGAGGTTGTCCTCGATACGGCCCAGTTCGGGCATCTTCGAAAGCCATGAAGCGAGCTGACAATAGGCGCCGCTGGGACCTGACAGGTTCTGGCTGACGACCCGGCCGCCGGGTTTCAGACAGGACATGCAGTTTCGAAGTATCGCCCTCTGTGTCGCAGGATCGTTGTAATGATTGACCGATCGCATCGTGATGAGGTCGAAGTCTTCAAGCGCGACGTCTTCGATGTTTGCACAAAGTGTCTTCAGACCACGCCCCTGGGCCAGATGCAGGAACTCCTGGTTGGCGTCGACCACCACGGCTTCGAACTGCCGGCCGTCGACAGCAAGCGCGTCGGCAACAATGGCGGGCAAAAAACCTTCACCACCGCCGAAGCTCGCATACCTCACACTCTGCCCCAGGTCCGCAATCAACGGTGCAATCGCGATCTCGACAAACGCCTGCGCGAATGCCGCGTTCGAAAAATAGCCGTCGTTGATCTTGCCCATTTCAACACCGTGAGCGAGATCGGCTGACGTAATATCGGGTTCATGTTCCATATCGACGGCCTCGATTTCTCAAACGCGCCTGCGTCGACGAGTTCTGGCCGGACTCTAACTCACCAGATCGGGCAGAACGGCTTTGCGTTCGGCCATGAAGGCCAGCAATTCCTCGTCCTTGGCTGCGTCGAAGGCCGGCGCCTCGTACTCTGCCAGCATGCGTTTTGCCTTTTCGACAGCGCGCTGATCTTGTGTCTTGGCGCCTTCGGCTTCCCACTGCTCATAACTGTTGTTGTCGGCGACTTCGGGCATGAAGAAACCCTTGAGATAGTTCTTCTGGGTGTGGGCACAGCCCAGGAAATGGTTGCCGGGGCCGACCTCGCGGATCGCTTCCATGCCAAGGCCGTTCTCGGAAAGGTCGAGTGGCTTGCAGAAGCTCTGCAGCATGGCGATCTGTTCGGTATCCATGATGAACTTGCCGTAACCAGCCGAAAGCCCGGCCTCGAGCCAGCCGGCCGAATGGAGCACGAAATTGGTCCCGGCCAGCAGTGTGGCATTCATGGTCTGCATCGATTCGAACGCGGCTTGGGCATCAGCGATCTTGGCACCGTTGAGCATGCCGCCCGAGCGCAGCGGCACCTTGTAGCGGCGCGAAAGCTGGCCCACGGCATAGATCATCTGCAGGGTTTCAGGCGTTCCCATCATCGGTGCGCCCGACTGCATCGAGACGGTCGCCAGGAAACTGCCATAGACCATCGGCACCCCGGGTTTGACGATCTGCGAATAAGCCAGCCCCGCCGTGACTTCGGCGTTCAACTGGGCGATGGCGCCCGCCGTCGCGACCGGCGCCATCGCGCCCGCCATAATGAAAGGTGTGATCAGAACAGCCTGGTTGTGCTGAGCGTAGTGGCGCATCGCGCCCAGCATCGACGCGTCCCAGACCAGCGGCGAATTGCAGTTCACCACCGAGGTCATGACCGTGTTGTCGCGGACAAAGTCGGCGCCGAACAGAATCTCGCACATCTTGCAGGAATCGAGCGCGCGTTCCGGGGCCGACTGCACGCCCATGAACGGTTTGTCGGAATATTTTATGTGGCTGTAGACGATATCGAGATGACGCTTGGGTACCGGGACATCGACCGGCTCGCAGATGATGCCGCCGGAGTGGTGCAGTTCGGGCGTCATATAGGTGAGCTTGATGAAGTTCTGCAGATCTTCGAGCGTGGCGTAGCGCCTGATGTTGTCGAAGTCGCGTACGAAGGGTGAGCCGAAGGTCGGGGCAAAAACGGTGTTCTTGCCGCCGATCACGACGTTGCGCTCCGGATTGCGCGCCACCTGGGTGTAGGTCTCGGGGATCATCTCGAGTTTTTCTTCGATCAGACCACGCGGAATGTGGACGCGTTCGCCCTTTACATCCGCGCCTGCTTCCTTCCAATCGGCCAGCGCCTCTTCGTCGCGGAAGTCGATGCCGACCTCTTCGAGAATTTCCATCGAAGTGTCGTGGATCAGGTCGAGCCCGGCTTCATCCAGCAACTCGTAAACCGGAATCTCGCGCGTGATGTAGCGCTTCTGCACGATCGGCGCACCGATCCGTTCCTTGCGCCTGGCCGCACGCCCACCGCGTCGTTGTTGTCCCTCTGCCGCCATGGCTCTTCTCCTGGATGATCGTGCCGTCATGTGAAGGATAGGCACGCGGCGAGTCAATCGCCGTTTTCGTTCAGGGAGGGCGCTCTGCATGTCCTCCTATGGCTCGAGCACAGGCCGCGAAGGTGCCGAAACATCACCCGGGACCCCAGCTACGTTCTTCAAACATCAACGTCTCCGCAGGCAGGCCACATCAACCTTCCCGGGGTTCAAACCGTGATATCGTATCTGGACATGACATAGCCGGAATACGCTTGATCGCCCTGCAGAGCCGACATCCGGAAGCCAGGGTAAGTCGATCAAACCCTTGACCAAAACGCCGCAATGGTCACATCCCTGTCAGGTTGGTCGAAATTGCACTGGAATTGGTTGACCGATGTCGCGATCACGACAGGTGATGTCGCGATTATTCTAGCCACGGGACATTGAAGGGGCCTACCTGTGCGAACCGAGTATTGGCCCATCACCGCGCGGGAGTTTGCGTTATGGCCGACGACGAAGATGATCTCGATCTCAGCACCCTGGACGACGATGAACTTGTCCAACAGATGCACGAAGACCTCTACGACGGCCTGGCCGACGAAATCACCACCGGGGTCAATATTCTGCTCGAACGTGAGTGGGCACCCTACAAGGTCCTGACCGAAGCGCTGGTCGAGGGCATGCGGATTGTCGGCATCGATTTCCGCGACGGCATCCTCTTCGTTCCCGAAGTGCTGCTTGCCGCCAACTCGATGAAGGCTGGCATGTTTATCCTGCGTCCGCTGCTGGCTGCGACCGGCGCGCCCAAACAGGGTTCGATGGTGATCGGAACGGTCAAGGGCGACATCCACGACATCGGCAAGAACCTTGTCGGCATGATGCTGGAAGGCGCTGGTTTCGATATCTGGGATATCGGCATCAACAACGATGCGGATGCCTATCTGGCCGCTCTCGACGAGCACAAGCCGGACTTCCTGGGCATGTCGGCCCTGCTGACGACCACGATGCCTTATATGAAGGTCGTGATCGACACGCTCAAGGAACGTGGCCTGCGCGAGGAGTACATGGTTCTGGTTGGCGGAGCGCCGCTCAACGAGGCCTTTGCTGACAGCGTCGGCGCCGATGCCTACTGCCGCGATGCTGCGGTTGCCGTGGAAACAGCAAAAACCATGGTTGCCGAGCGCCGTCAGGCAGATTCGGCGGCCTGAGCCAAGCTGGTGGCCGACCGCAGTCTTGTCATTGCCTGCGGTGCGCTGGCCTGGGAGATCATGACCCTGATCCGTGTCCATGGCTGGGACGCAATCGAGGTTCGATGTCTCCCGGCCGACTGGCACAACAGGCCACAGCTGATCCCCGAAGGCGTGCGCGAAAAGATCCGTGAAGCACGGTCCGAATTCGAGCACATCTTCGTAGCCTATGGCGATTGCGGAACCGGCGGCATGCTCGACGTTGTGCTAGAAGAAGAAGGCGTGGAACGCATCGGTGGGGCGCACTGTTACCAGTTCTTTGCCGGTGAAGAGGAATTCCTCGCCCTGCATGATGCAGAGCCCGGCACGTTCTATCTGACCGATTACCTGGCCAAAAATTTCGAGACCCTGATCCTCAAAGGCATGGGCATCGATCGCCATCCCGAACTCGAGCCGATGTATTTCGGCAATTACAAACGACTGATCTATCTCGCCCAGACCGACGCCGCCGAGATCGAAGCCAAGGCACGCGCCGCGGCCGACCGCCTCGGGCTGGTTTACGAGAAACGTTTCACGGGTTACGGCGGGCTCGAACCGATGCTCACCAAAGCCCAGACATCCGTTGCAGGAGCTGCTTGATGGCAAAAATCACCGTCGTCTACTGGCGCGATATTCCAGCCCAGGTAATCGTCAAGGAAGGGCGCAAGAACGCAAAGCGTGTCCTGCCTGAACGCTTCGAGAAAGCAATCGATCAATCGGCCATGCACGCCAAGCTGCGCGACACCGATTCCTATCTGGAACACTGGCGCCGCGGCGATCCAATCGCCTGTGGCGACGATCTGGAAGCCGAGGCCGATGCCATGGCGACCAAACTCGATGCCGAATTCAGCGATGAAATTCTGGCGAACTACATCAAGGCCGGTGGCCTGACACCGGAAGCCTGAGAGAAGGACTGGGAACGATGAAGTCTAAGGGTAATCTCGAGGCCAAGCTGGCCTCTGGCGAATTTGTCATCACAGCCGAGACGACACCGCCCGACGGTGCCGACGAAGCTTCGGTGATGGACAAGGTCGGCTGCCTCAAGGGACTGGTCGATGCGGTTAACGTGACCGATGGCGCCGGTGCACGTGCCCATATGTCGGCGCTGGCCTGTGCGGCGATCATGGCCAAGAACGGCATTGAGCCGGTTCTCCAGTTTACTGTGCGCGACCGTAACCGCCTTGCTATCCAGGGTGAGATGATCGGTGCCCCGGCACTCGGCATTCATTCCATTCTTTGTCTTCACGGCGACAGCATCACCAACGGCGACCAGCCCGATGCCAAACCGGTCGAGGACACAGACAGCAAGGGCCTGATGTCGATGGCGCGTCAGATGCGCGACGAGGGCACCTTCCCTGCCCCGTCGGGCCGCGCAATCAAACCGGCCCCGGGCCTCTTGATCGGTGGGGCTGATTCACCGCGTGATCCCGACGCGGATTTCAAGCCGACCGGTCTTCTGGACAAGATCGAAGCCGGCGCTGATTTCTTCCAGACCCAGTTCGCCTACGACATTGATATCCTCAAGCGTTACATGGCCGCCCTTCGTGATCACGGTGTGACCGAAAAGGCCAAGTTCATCGTTGGCGTCGGACCGATCATGTCGGCCAAGTCGGCGCGCTGGATGACCGCGAACCTGTTTGGCGTCGATGTCCCCGATCACGTGATTGCACGGATCGAAGGCGCCGATGACGAGAAGGCCGAGGGCCGCAAGGTCTGCGCCGAACTGGTCGAGCAGTACCGTGAGATCGAAGGCATCGCCGGCGCACACCTGATGGCGCCGCGCGGTGAAAAGGCTATCGCTGCCACCTTGAGCGAATACAACCTGCGCGGCTGACTGCCGCCTGTCTGGAGACTGCGCCATGCGCGCAATACGTCTTTGGTCTGTCCGCCATTCGCGCGGCCTGATGAAGCTCTACGACCTCTTCGAGGGCGTCATCATGGCCGTCGAACCGGCGACCCGTCGCCTGGGATACAGCAGGCTGGAGGCTCCGGTCGTTGCCGTCGAACACGGCATCAAGGCGCTGATGTTCGATTGCCAGATGTGCGGCCAGTGCGCGCTCTCCTCGACAGGTATGTCTTGCCCGATGAACTGCCCCAAGAACCTGCGAAACGGTCCCTGCGGTGGTGTACGTGCCGACGGCCATTGCGAGGTCAAACCCGACATGCCGTGTGTCTGGGTCAAGGCCTGGGAAGGCAGCCTGGCGATCGCCAACGAGAAGTTTCTCGACGTGCAGCAGCCGGTCGACCATCGCATGAAGGGAAGTTCCTCCTGGCTGCGTCTGATACGCCAGAAGAAAGACGGTGACTATCCCCAGCCTCGTTCGTCAGCACGCGATGCCGCCGCCAGGAAGGCCGCCTGATGACCGACGAGCGCCCCGACAACACATTTCCGACCGGCCCTCTGAACGAGGGGCCGGCATTCCCGGAGATGATCGATCCCGGGCCGATTGATCCTGGTGCGCCGCTTGAGCCACTGCCCGGCCACACCTCGCGTGGCCGCCTTGAACGTGTTCTGCGTGCCGATGAATTTGCTGTAACCGCTGAATTGTCACCGCCCGATTCCGCTGACCCTATGGATGTCTTCGAGCGTGCTTCGATCTTTGACGGTTGGGTCGACGCTATCAACGCGACCGATGGATCCGGCGCCAATTGCCATATGTCGAGCGTTGGCGTTTGCGCCCTGCTCACGCGCGTGGGATACGCACCGGTGATGCAGATATCGGCGCGTGACCGCAACCGGATCGCGATCCAGGGCGATGTGCTGGGCGCTGCGGCGATGGGTGTTGCCACCATCCTGTGCCTGACCGGTGATGGCGTGCAGTGCGGCGACCATCCCCAGGCCAAACCGGTGTTTGATCTCGATTGCATGGCTGCACTAGAGATCATCCGCAACATGCGCGACAAAAGCGAACTGGCATCCGGCCGCAAGCTCGATAAGGCGCCGGAACTTTTCCTGGGCGCTGCCGCCAATCCGTTCGCACCGCCCTTTGATTTTCGTCCGCTGCGCCTGGCCAAAAAGATCGCCGCCGGCGCGCAGTTCGTGCAGACCCAGTACTGCTATGACATCGACCTGTTGAAGCAGTACATGCAACGGGTCCGCGACATGGGTCTCCATGAAAAGTGCTTCATCCTCGTCGGTGTCGGCCCGCTCGCTTCGGCGCGCGCGGCCAAATGGATTCGCGGCAATGTGCCGGGCGTCCATATACCCGACAGTGTCATCGCGCGCCTGGAAGGCGCCGAAAAGCAGAAGACCGAGGGCAAGAAAATCTGCGTTGAGCTGATCCAGCAAATACGCGAGATCGAAGGCGTATCGGGCATTCACCTGATGGCGTATCGTCAGGAAGAAAGCGTCGCCGAAATCATATCGGAGTCCGGTGCTCTGGAGGGTCGAACCCTTCATGCCGTCAACCCCGTCATCCCAGGCTATATGCAACAGAGGTACAAAGTTCAGGCATGACCGAGACCGTGATCAGCTCGGCGACAAAAACCGTCGTCATCGGGTTCGAGCAACCCTTCACCGTGATCGGTGAACGCATCAACCCCACGGGCCGCAAGAAGCTGGCCGCCGAAATGGCGGAAGGCGACTACAGCCGCGTTGAATCCGACACACTGGCGCAGGTCGAGGCCGGTGCCCATATGCTGGACGTCAATGCCGGTGTGCCGCTCGCCGATGAACCCCAGATGCTCTACGACTGCATCAAGCTGGTGCAGTCGCTGACCGATGCGCCGCTCTCGATCGACAGTTCGATCGTGGCCGCGCTCGAAAAGGGCCTGGAGGCCTATGTCGGCAAGCCCTTGGTGAACTCGGTGACCGGCGAGGAAGAACGCCTTGAGGTCGTCCTGCCTCTGGTTGCCAAATACAACGCCGCGGTGGTCGCGATCTCGAACGACGAGACCGGCATCTCCGAAGACCCCGACGAACGTTTCGCAGTGGCCAAGAAGATCGTCGAGCGGGCCCAGGATTTCGGTATTCCGCCCTGCGACGTGATTGTCGATCCACTGGTCATGCCGATCGGCGCGATCGGTGCGGCCGGGCGCACCAGCTTCCAGATCCTGCGGCGCTTGCGCGAAGAGCTGAAGGTCAACACGACCTGCGGCGCGTCCAACATCTCCTTTGGCCTACCTGCCCGTCCGGCGCTCAACGCGGCGTTCCTGGCGATGGCTGCCTCCAACGGCATGACCTCGGCGATCACCAATCCGCTTGAAGGCGAGATCATGACGGCAATCCGTGCGGCCGACGTGATGATGGGGGTCGACAAGAACTGCAAAAAATGGATTTCGTTGAACTCAGGCGCCGGTGCCAAAGGTGAATCGATCGCTGAAGCGCGTGCCAAGCGCCGCGAAGGACGGAGGCGTCGTGTCTGAAGACCCGCTTGTTGTTTTCACCCCGTCAGGTCGGCGGGGCAACTTTCCGCGTGGCACGCAACTGTTACAGGCCGCGCGCGAGCTGGGCGTTGACCTCGATTCGGTTTGCGGTGGACGTGGCATTTGCACACGCTGCCAGGTCCGGATCGGCGATGGCGAATTTGCCAAACACGGCATTTCCTCGTCGAACGATCATCTGACACCGCTGACCGATGCCGAATCACGTCAGCGTGAAAGCGTCCTGCTTAAGGAAAACCGGCGGCTTTCCTGCCAGGTCCGTATCGGCGGCGACCTGGTGGTTGATGTCCCTGAAGAAAGCCAGGTGCACCGACAGATCGTGCGCAAGCGGGCCGATGCCCGCGCCGTTGACGTTGATCCGGTCGTGCGCCCCATGTATGTCGAGATCCCCGAACCCGACATGCACGATCCCGCGTCTCATCTGCGCCGCCTGGAAAAAGCGCTGAAGGAAACCTGGGATGTCACGGTTGCGGGCGTCGACGCCCATGTTCTGCGCAAGCTCCACAAGACACTCGAAGACGGCGGCTACAAGGCGACCGTCATGGTGCGTCGCGGCAAACGCCTGATCGATATCCGTCCGGGCTTTCACGACAAGGTCTATGGCCTTGCCGTCGATGTCGGCTCGACCACCATTGCGATGCACCTGTGTGATCTGCTGACCGGCGAGGTGCTGGCATCTGCCGGACGCATGAACCCGCAGATCCGCTTCGGTGAAGACCTTATGAGCCGTGTTTCTTACGCCATGATGAACGAGGGCGGCGCCGAGGCCATGACCAAGGTCGTGCGCGAGGCGTTGAACGAACTGGCCCAGGAAACCGCAACCGAAGCTGCGATCGATCCCAACGACATCATGGAAATCACGATTGCCGGCAACCCGGTGATGCACCATCTGGTCCTGGGGCTCGATCCCACGCCGCTGGGTTTTGCACCCTTCGCACTGGCGACCGACGACGCCACGATCATGTTGGCATCCGATATCGATGTTCATCTCAACACCGGCACCAGAATCTATGTTCTGCCCTGTATAGCGGGCCATGTCGGCGCCGATGCCGCCGGCGTCGTGCTATGCGAGATGCCCTACAAGAATGACGAGATGACGCTGATCGTCGATGTCGGAACCAATGCCGAGATCATCCTTGGCAACAAGGACGGGCTGCTCGCTGCCTCATCACCCACGGGCCCTGCCTTTGAAGGCGCCCAGATCAGTTCGGGACAGCGCGCCGCGCCCGGAGCGATCGAGCGGGTCGAGATCGACCGCGAGACCCTGGAGCCGCGCTTCAAGGTGATCGGCGACGACCGCTGGTCGAGCGAAGAGGGTTTCGACATCG
>Ga0233427_10004089_pt1 | contig 12321 bp, 12 predicted proteins | sample SI_118_April2016_5_FD_179885 | JGI IMG/M metagenome (GOLD analysis project Ga0233427, IMG submission 179885) | Seawater microbial communities from Saanich Inlet, British Columbia, Canada - SI_118_April2016_100_MG | ecosystem: Environmental > Aquatic > Marine > Inlet | place: Canada: British...
TGTGTCTGAATAGAAAGTTGAGGTATATCAAGGTCATTTTGAGAAAATACTTGAACAGGAAGGAAAATAAAAAACAACATTAACCATGGAATAAGACATTTTGCGGACTTTATAATGCGGAAAAATGTCCTATTTGGGACAGGTATAGATTTTGATTGCCGGTGCATTGATGAGAAAAACTCCGATGAAGGCAAAGGAATCATAATTGGCGGGAAATGGGAAAACGTAAAAATGACTGCAACAACTCTTTAGGTCGCTCATTGAAGACGCAAAACTACAAGTTCCAATCTTATGTAAAACGAAGAATTTACTGTACTTTATCTGAAATTAGGTGACACATGCAAACTTATTGCATCTCCAGTACCATGTCTATACTTATTCTAGATAATTCGGGCTGCTTTCCAAATCAAAACAGCTGGATTATGCTGTATTTTCATAGTATTCTAGGCAAGGCAGCTGACAGGTTAATTCCAAAACAACTAGTTAAGGTACAAAATAATGAGGTTTTATAGTTTTTTATTAATGGCAATTATCATTTTATTCGGAAGCCTGGTTAGCGAGTTCCACGAAGTCCGCGCGGAGGAAGGATTATTAAAAACAGAAAGTATCCGTCAGAAACTTTTTGGACGTATGGATGACAGGAAGAAGTCTAAGCCTCTACGTTCGGTCAGTGGAAACATCTTAATTGGAGTTTTCAGTAGAGTTACTGATTCAGAAAGCGTTTGGATCCGTATTGAAAGACGTTCAGAATATCGCAAATGGACATTCAAACTATCCAAAAAAAATCTGAATTTGCCGCGTCAGGAAGTACGTGTTTGGCTTAAATATGTTTCACCAAAACTTTCCATCAGTCACGGCAATGATTATAACGAGTGGTTCCGTGAAAAAGCTGCATTTGAGATGCAAAAGATTTTTTACAACAGGCAGGTAAGAATCAATTATGATTACTCAGACAAATTATTTCGGCTGGATGGAATGGTCTGGACTGGCGACACAAACATAAATATTTGGTTAATCCGTAATGGCTGGTCATTCTATCTGCTGGAAAATGAACCGCCTCTGGAGCATCAAGATTTACTTTCCGCAGAAAATGAAGCCAAACAACTTAAAGTTGGGCTTTGGAAAGCAGAGTTACAGTAGGTTTTCAGGCAAAAGATTTAATTGGACTTTCAAAAGTCCAGTAATTTTATTCAAACTGATGTCGCCTCCAGCGATAAGGGCTATCAATGATTATTCCCGGTTCGTTTGCAGTTTCCAGTATTTCCAAGCAATCCAGGAAAATTTGCTTTTGTTGAGGCCGGTTAAATGATTCACCCATGGCATGACCGAATGGATATTTCAAATGGTATGTACGAGGCGGTTTAACCGACTCGGTAATCTTACGGGCAAGCGAAATGCCTACGGTCGCAATTCCTTGTCTCTCGACTTCACGCTGAACCAAACCGACCGTCTGGTTGCAGATACCTCAGGCGGGCACCAACAAAGCTATATCAACTTTCTGCTGCTTGATTTCTTTTGCTGCATCAACAGCGCTTTTTTGGATTAAAATCGTCAAATGAGGTTCTTCTATGTGTCCCATGAAACTGTAATGAAATTTGTTGGAGGGGCCTACTCTGCCTTCAGCTTGCAGTTCTAGTAAGACCTCAAAGGGTAGGATCAGATTTGGATCCAAATCGGCGTCACGGTGATCATAATATTTGTGAGAAATGGTTAAATCTTCTTTGGTGACATTGTAAGGAATTCGGCGAAAAGAACTGTCTCCATGAGGATCAATCATATTAAAAGCTTTGTCGGATTTCAAATGAATACCACCTGTTGTAAATAAGGCAATTTTGCATTCTGGTAGCGGTTTGTTAAGCTTTGTCCATGGCACATGATTAAAGAATACAGCTTCATAGCTGCGTGCCCAATAATTTTTCAGTACAGGAATACGAAAAAGCGCAACCAAAAGTGTGTCAATTAAAGATTCTTTTAACATCAATAATTATTAGAGAGCAAATGAAGTGTCAATCAAAGATAAAATAGCAATCGTTCAGCAACAATTAAAACAAGCGGCAATCCTGTCCGGACGTACACAGGAAGACATCCGGCTGATTGCAGTTAGTAAAACCAAATCTACTGAAATGATACTGCAGGCCCTAGCGGCCGGTCAGAGCGCATTCGGTGAAAACCGGGTTCAGGAAGCACTTGGAAAAATTGAGGACCTGACCAAACTCCCCTTGGTAGAATGGCATTTGATTGGTCATTTGCAAAAAAATAAAGTAAAGTTCTGTCCCGGAAATTTTCAGTGGATTCATACGATTGATTCTACCGAATTAGTGAAAAAATTAGAAGCCCGTAGTGCTTTTGCACAAAAGAAAATCAATGTGCTGCTTCAAGTTAATCTTTCCCGGGAAATTACCAAATCCGGACTACATGACTGGGAGGATATTTTGCAAGTATCAGAAACTATACTATCTGGTAAATGGCTTAAATTGCGTGGACTGATGACTATTCCGCCACCAAATATTGGTGAAACTCCAACTAGAAAAATATATGAGAAACTTCGCTTATGGCGTGATAAACTTAAGCAAGACCTTGATTCTCCAGAAATCTCGGAACTTTCAATGGGTATGACAGCTGATTTTCATTGGGCTATTCAGGAGGGGGCAACTATGATTCGAGTGGGAAGTGCAATTTTTGGGGAGAGGAATGAAGATATGGATAGTTCAACGAATATGTAACAATTGGTAAATATTTAGGAGATAGTAGGTAATCACCTATAAAACCACTTATTTTATGTTGAAAACCGATCTTGTGCATAACAGCAAAGTAAGACTTGTTTCCTGGATTTGCAACTGATTTTAAGTGAGGAAACCGAATTTTCCTGAAAGTGTGTTCCAAAGCACAACATGCGGTTTATGTTGCAAAACCTTGTCTCCAATATATTTTTGCAACCCACCACCCTAAATCTAAACAACCTGGAGGATCAAACACTCCCACTCCACATGATCCAACAAAATTACGTTTTATTTTATCCTCTACGACCCAACAACAATAACCTTCTTTCCAGAACAACTTCTCCTGCTTATGAATGAAGCTCCGAATTCGTTTGTCACTCCAAGATTTTCCCTGATTGACGGAACGCATTATTTGGGGATTTTATTCTAAAAAGAAAAAATTAGGATAGTCAGCAGATTTCCATGGTCGAATCAAAACACGCTCAGTTTCTAAAAAGAATGATTCGGGTCTTTACGGTACATGAGAAAAAGTCGTTTGGAATTGCTCTGTCAGTCTAAATCTTCTGTGACATCAACAAAAACCACGTCTAACTTACACTAATTTAGCAAGACTGAAATGCCTCAAATTCACTGAACTTTGGGGTTACAAAAAAAATGTTGATCAGTTAAAAAACTAAAAATATTATTTTTTTTAAAAAAGCCAGGGGATAAGTAATGTATTCTCCAGAAAATTTTCTGTATTAAGCATGATGAACCTGTAAATAGTCCTAAATCCTTGTTATTTTGAGAGAAGCGAGGAATCTTGCATATGCTACTATTCTAATATCATTAAGATATTTACCAAAGGTCGGAATGACATATTGTTGATTTCAGACTTATTACAAAACCATCAAGCAGGGTCAACCCATTTCCCATTCTCCTTGATGAGGTCGATTAATCGTTCCACAGCTTGTTCAGCGGGCACATTCCGTTCCTTACACGTCTTTCCGTGAAAGAGATTTATTTTGCCAGGAGCAGCGCCAACGTAGCCAAAATCTGCATCTGCCATTTCACCCGGACCGTTTACTATGCACCCCATGACCGCAATTTTAACTCCCTTGAGGTGTGTAGTGTGTAATTTTATTTGTTCAGTGGTACTTTCTAAGTCAAAAAACGTACGACCACATGATGGACAAGAAATAAAATCTGCATTAAAAATTCTGGATCGTGTGGACTGCAAAATAGAACGGGCTACAGGGATTTCATTTTCTGACGGTTCTGTAAGTGAAACTCTGATTGTGTCTCCAAAACCGTCGCAAAGCAAGGCGCCGATTCCCACTGCACTTTTTATACGTCCATCCAGTTCATTACCTGCTTCAGTAACTCCCAAATGCAGAGGATAATGCATGTTTTCATCATCCATTACTCTTACAAGCTGCCGATATGACTCAATCATTACCAGGGGATTAGAGGATTTCATGGAAAGTACTGTTTCTTCAAAATTATGCTTCCGGAGAATACGTAAAAATTCCATAGCAGATTCAACCATTCCTTCCGGCGAATCTCCAAAGCGGTTCATCAGTCTATCTGAGAGTGAACCGTGGTTTGTACCGATTCTCAGAGCACATCCGTATTTTTTTAGGTTTTGTATTAGCGGAAGCAATTTTTCTTCAACACGTTCCAATTCTTCCTGATACTGCATATCAGTATATTCACGTACTTCAAATTTTTTCCGGTCGACATAATTACCTGGATTGATGCGGACTTTTTCCACAAATTCACATACATTAACTGCTAATTGCGGATTAAAATGAATGTCTGCTACCAGGGGACGTTCGATTCCACGCTTCTTCATTTCAGTACGGATTACGGGCAGACTGTCAATTGATTTTTGATTTGGGACTGTAAGTCGGATAATCTCACAATCCACTGCATCTAATCGTACAATTTCTTCTATGCATGATTCAACATTTGTGGTTTCAGAGGTCAGCATTGACTGAATCATAACTGGTTCAGAACCTCCAATCTTTATGGAACCGATTGAAACAGTGTTGGTATAACGTCTAGTGGGAAGCAATTTAGCTTATTGTGTTTTGGGTTTAAGTTCTTATTGAGTGTGAAAAAATTTCTGCACTCAACATAGTTTCATAGTCTGTCAAACACCGAACCATGTCCAGGGAGAAACAGGCGTTCATAAAAGCGATTTGCGTATTGATCTGTCATGCCGGCAATATAGTCACAAACTATTCTATTTTGATCCAGAACACTTTTTGCCTCTTTCCATAAAATCTGAAAAGATGAAGGTAAAAGCATCTCAGCTTCAGATGAGAGTGTTTCAAACAGTGAAAGCACAACCTTACGTCCCCGATATGTTGCAGCTTGTACAGTATTAAGTTGGATGACATGACGCGAAACAGTTTCTTTCAGTGATTTGAGGAATTGGAGTGGTTCTTCCTGAAGAATTGCATTCCATCCCAGGAGGGGATCTTCAAATTTTTCATTAAGTTTCAATTCTGCAGAAGTAATAAGTGCATGAACCAGTGCTCCAACAGCTTGTTTGCGGTTGTGCCCAGAGTTTTCACCATGTTTGAAAAGTTTTTTTTCAATTTGCAAAATATTATTATCCTCTGCCCATTTTGGATCCAAATGTTTTGTGACTTCCTGCCAGTGGTCGCGAGTCAACAATCGCAAAACAATACCATCTTCAAAATCATGAACCCCATAAGCAATATCATCTGCCAAATTCAACAATGAGGTGTCCAGAGCTTTGTGGAACGAAAAACCATGATTTGATTGTGTAGGTAAAGTTTGCTCACGGAAATGTTTTTGGTCTGAATCTGAAAGTGGTTCTAAAATCCAGTTAAGCACCTCCTCCTCTGTATCCAGATAACACTTTGGAGGTTTCCAAGCTTGTTGTTCATTTGAATTTTTAGAAGTACCGGATACTTTCGGTAGTGTTTTTTTACAAAGTTTGGAATAGGGTACAGGATATTTTAGAACTCCCAGAAGGTTACGGCGCGTTAAATCTAATCCATACTTGGGTGTGTGTGATTCCAGTTTTGTGAGAATTCGCAATGTCTGTCCATTGCCTTCAAATCCTCCACAGTCGTACATTGCAAAATTGAGAGCAGTCTCTCCACCGTGTCCAAAAGGTGGGTGTCCCAAATCATGGGCCAATCCTGTCGTTTCTATCTGTTCTAGTCGTGGAAGCAGGTCTTTTAGTTCCGGATATCGCTGTACAAAATTAAGTACAAGACCCCGTCCAATTTGAGCTACTTCCATTGAATGTGTCAGACGTGTACGATGGAAATCTCCGTCCAACACTCCGAGTATTTGTGTTTTTGCCTGCAATCTTCGGAATGCAGAAGAATGAATTACCCTTGCTCTGTCTCGCTCAAAATCCTCACGATGATCGTTTTTCCGTTGAACACCGTAAGGAGCGCGACGTTCTTTCCATGGGTCCATTTATACGGTTTTATACGGATGTGAGAATAATTTATGTTTGAAATATTTTTTTATGATTATCATGGATTATAAAGGATTTTAATTATATTTTCACCGGATAAAAAGAAGAAATAATAACCGGATGCATGCTAATCAATTTTTGGTTAACGAACCGAGAAAGTCTGAAGTCTTCAAATCACTTGATATATCCTTGAATTTAATTATTATAAGTTGTTAAATCTTTATATTAAACTAAAATAACTTAGATAAATTTTTTAGTAAAGGAGAACAGCATTTGAGTGAAGATAAACTAGAAGTCGAGGGGATTGTACTTGAATCCTCCAAAGGTATTTTTCGGGTAAAACTTGAAAATGATCATGTTGTTATTGGCCATTTGTCGGGAAAAATGAAAATGTATAAGATTCGTGTACTTCCTGGAGATACAGTCACAATAGAACTTTCCCCCTATGATCTGAAACGTGGAAGAATAGTACGGCGGGAAAAAGTTGAAGGTTGAAAGAAATTTTATCTTTAAAGTTTCATTAATAATGATCGAAAGCAGGTTTGTTGGGTACTGTAGATAAATGGGTTACCCAAGATTTAACGATTGATCTTGGATGAATATATTTGAACAAACGATTTGTGATTGGACCGCAAAGGTTCTAAACAACATTGATGATTCAAGAACTTGGGATACATCATCATTCAACGAATTAGTTGAGAAACCACCCAATCCTGATATGGGAGATTATGCACTCCCTTGCTTTAGCTTTGCTAAAAGTTTGCGACTCCCCCCCTTTCAAATTGCTGTGGAACTGGCAGAGCAGCTTCAATCGTATATCTCACCGGAAACCCCTTTAATTTCAATCCAGGCAAAAGACTCTTATCTGAATTATACTGTTTCTACTGCTGTAATGGCTGAAGTAGTCTTACCGGATATTTTGTGTGGAAAATATTTTACAGAGCCCTCCAACATTTCCCGTGAACGGGTGATGATTGAATTTTCTCAACCAAATACACACAAAGGTTTTCATGTTGGACATATGCGTAATGTGGCGCTTGGAGATAGTTTGTACCGTATCTTTTGTTACAACGGCTATGATGTAGTCGGAGCAAACTACATTGGTGACGTTGGAGCACATATCGCAAAATGTTTGTGGTTTTATAGTAATTATAACACTGAAACTCCTCCGGAAAAATTTCGTGGAGAGTGGTTAGGTGAACTTTACACGCAAGCTGTAAAAAAACTGGATGAAGCAGAAGGTCAAGAGAAAATTAAGTTTCAGAGAGAAATCAGTCAAATTCAGCAAAAACTGGAAGCAAAAGACGAGCAATTCATTCAAGCATGGGAAAAAACGCGTGAATGGTCTTTGTTGGATTTTCAAGAAATATATGAGTGGCTGGATGTAAGTTTTGACCATATTTTCTATGAGTCCGAGGTTGATGAAGAAGGCAGGCAAATTGTAATTGAAGGAGAAAAAAAGGGGATATTTCAGTATTCAGAAGGTGCAATTGGGATTGATCTTGAGGAGGAAGAACTTGGTTTTTTTATGCTCCTGAAATCAGATGGGAACACCCTCTATTCCACAAAAGACCTTGCACTTGCACAACACAAATTTAACCAGTTTGGAGTGAAGCGCTCGATTTATGTGGTTGGGGCTGAACAGACGTTGCATTTTAAACAAGTATTTGCCACCCTCAAAAGAATGGGCTATGGGCAAGTCGACAAGTGTTTCCATTTGCCGTATGCACTTGTGATGCTTCCAGAAGGTAAAATGAGTTCTCGTGCAGGAAATGTGATTCTGTTTACGCAGTTGCGCAAAGAAATCATTGAAAGTATCCAATCCAATCATCTGGGAGAACATCAGCAGGAATGGAGTAAGAAAGAACTTGAGGAAACGGCTCAAAAAATTGCAGTGGCGGCCATTAAATACGGTATGCTAAATCAAGACTCAAATAAGCAGATTGTGTTTTCAATAGACGACTGGCTGGTTTCTGAAGGAGATACCGGGACCTATCTGGTTTATGCCTACGTGCGAATAAGGAGTATTTGTCGGCAAATTTCGCGTGAAGTGGTCGCAGATGTGGACTTTTCACTTTTAGCACATCCCAATGAAAAAAAGCTTTTACGACAGATGCTGGATTTCAATCGCACTGTATTTAAATCCGGTGAGCAATACCGTCCTTCCTTACTTGCCCGGATGCTTTATGAGTTTTCCAAAGATTTCAGCCGTGCCTACAACACATGTTCAGTAAAGCATGCTGAAACTGAAATGCTGCAAGCTGCCAGATTACTATTATTTCACTGTGTTGCTGAAACTCTCCTGCAGGGTCTTCACCTAATTGGAATCTCACCACCAGAACGGATGTGACAAGATTGGAAAATTTTTTGGATTAAAGACTTTAGAATTCCAGTACCATTCAAGAAAACTATTTTTTTCTTTTATGGTACTGGAACAAAATTTTACAATAAGATCATTTATGTTTAAATGGTTGTTTATTTTACTAATTTCAATCATCCTCTCTACAGAATTATTTGCAGACTATTTTAAATGGGAAATTCTGGTTTCCGAAAATGGTTACGGAACTGAGAGCCAAACTATCCCTGTTGATTCAGAAGGAAAAATCAAATCTGCAGCAAATTTGGCTGAATGCAGGATGGTAAATTTTTGGACACGAATAGAATCTGAGTTGCTGCTGGAGGGAAAAACTTTAGTCTGTGTTTTTGAAGATAAAAGGCAATCTGTCAGTGTTGTTTGCAGAGATAATAACCTTAACCGCAAATACAACAGGGTCAAAGAAATTTATCCAGTTGCAAAAGATGGATTTCGGATCAATCCGGAATTAGGCGCAGTTTCACCCTATTTTGAACTCCGCTGCTATTTTTGAAGATTTGCAATTAGAGCAAAGCATTCAAAATGGACTGCACAGTTTCGAATGAATTCTTTGCGGCTTTTTTCAATGATGTAGATGAAATATTGTGTCCATTTGCTCCAGCTAAATCACTGAGACAACGTACCACGATTGCAGGTATTCCAAATTGTTCTGCAACCTGAGCAATTGCTCCTCCTTCCATTTCAACTGCCTGTGCACCAAATTTTTCATACAACTCTTTCCTGGTTTCTTGACACTGAAGAAAAACATCTCCAGTCAGTATAGTACCCATCCGGACATCTGGAAGTGCGGTATTGATTATTTCTTTTATCTGTGGATCTATAACAAATTCTGCTTTATTTTTTTGTAGCCCCATCGGTATTCCCCCAGCACGGTAAACTTGGATATTTCCGTCTTTCAGTGCACCGTAATCATACTGAATCAAAAACTCGCCAATCAAAACTTCTCCAATTTTCATATCCGGATCAATCCCTCCCGCGATTCCGGATAAAATAAGAGTTTCACACTTAAATTGCTGAATTAGAATCGTGGAAACCATCGCTGAATTGACTTTACCTATCCCACATTCAACTATAATCAACTCATGGAAAGGATGTTTGCTTTTGAAAAAAGTTCTACCACCAACCCGCTGTCCAGAATTTGGAAGCAATTCAAAAAAATGTATTTCTTTGGGGATGGCACAAAGGATTCCAATTTTCATCAAAGACGCAAATATAATTTACTAAAAATATTTTTTACAAATGGCCGGGAATTCTCTTTTTTTGCACCACTCGTAAAACTTTCCGCTTCCAAGTGCGCAGGACGTGGTACCAAATAATAATAAAAGGATTATGATCCACAAACCTTCACTATGTCTGACTTTTAAAATTAGAGCATTGAAAAATTTGCAACATTTTAATTTTAGAACCATTTTCACCTTCCATCAGTTATCTCAAAAACCAAATGTGCAAAATCATTTGTACCACCATCCTGCAGAATTTCATGAAGCCTTTTTCCCATTTCTCCAGGAACACGTTTTTCCAAAAAACTATTCCACCACTCTAGGCCAGTGGAAGCTAAATCTGCCTGGGAAACTATTTCTGCAGCCTTGTATTTTTTGATAATCAAAGCATTATCTACCTGATGTGTTCCTGGAAGTGGAATGAGAACAGTATCTTTTTGTAAAACAGCAAGCTCACCGAGAATTCCCATTCCTGCGCGTGTCAACACTATTTCACTCCTGGAAAGCAAGTCCCCCATGCCCTCATGGATAGTTTCTATCGGGTGGTAATCCGGATGAGAAAAAGTGGAAGATTCTTGTTCTAAAGAATTAGTCCATTTTGTTCCAGTGAGGTGTACAACTTGAAAATCAACAAGCCAATGTTTTATCAAGGGAAAGATGGCTTCATTCAAACCAACTGCTCCCTGACCACCTCCTGTGATAAGTATAAGCGGGCGTTCCGGATGTAGTCCAAAACGTTCATTTGCACTTTTTACACTGGCAGAGTATATTTCCTGACGTACAACCGGGCCTATTTTTCGTTTCAAAGATATGGAAGGAAACTGATTGGCAGTAATATCAAAATAGAATACAAGCGCATTGCTAACTGGAGCCATCATGCGGTTAGCCAGTCCGGAGCGCAAATCCATTTGCATAATCACGTGAGGGATCCTTAAAAGCCAGGCGGCATAAGCTACAGGTACACTAACAAAACTTCCTGCAGAAACAATAACCTGTGGGCGGAAACGGAGCAAATAAATCAAACCTGTTATTCCACCTCCGAGGATATACAAAGGATCGATAAAATTTTTCCAGTTCCAATAACGCCTGAATTTACCAGAAGGAATTATGGAAAACGGTATCTCAGCTTGCTCTACCATTTTTCTTTCCGGACCTAATTTACTGCCTAAGAAAAGAAATTCGGAGTTCTTTTTTAGTTTTCGAATTTCCTGTGCCAAAGCCAGCAGTGGTATGGTAGGACCACCAGAACCTCCCCCTGTGAATAAAACTCGAACAGTTTTATCACTCATAGCTTGCGTCTCTTTTACTATTAGTTGACACTTCCTTCCACAACGATTGTTTGAGCCTTCTTCAATTCTGCGTTAAGAAGGCTGCTCAAACCTACTGCGTCATTGGAGAAGATCCATTCCACTCCACGGTTAATTTCTCTAAAAAGATTATTTTTAGACCTGGGATAACCAACTCCAACATTTTGTCCGCAGTCCAAATGTTGGTTTACTAATTTTCTGTGAAGTAACAGATAATGCCCACCCAGACCGGCATAGTTTTCATTTAACGAGATATCACTTAATATTTTTTCATTAAAAATCGCAACCAAAATTTTTGCTGAATTTTCGGTAAAAGTCACTAATTTCAACATTTCTGGAATCAGGCAGAGCAAATGAAAATCTTTTTGAGGTTTTAACTGAGAAAATAGTTCTTTCAGTATCCTGTTTTGTTTTTCCGGTTGAGGATAAAATTCTTCTTTGGCCTCCACCATTAAATGCAATTTACCCCCGTAGCGCTGAAGTACTTCTTCCAGTGTTGGAATATGAGGGCAGATTCGATTTAGATCTTCCAGTTTTGTTTCTGAAATCCTTGTATTAGAACCATACAATCTCATTAAATCCGGATCATGGGAAACAACTGGATACAAGTCTTTTGTCCAGCGAAAATCAAATTCAATACCCCAAATCCCATCCGTTTCTAGCGCATGATCAAATGCAGTCAAAGTGTTTTCAAAAATTTCTTGGTTGTCATGCTGCCCGCGGTGGGAAATAATTTTACATTCCATTAATTTTTCCAGAGTAGGAGCTTGTTGGGGTATTAAAGCAAAGACCAAGTCACAAACCTGCATCAAGCGGTTTTCCATCCAGGTTGGAAGTTCCATAATAAATTAGAGTGCTATTCTTTTATTTTTTTGTACACAAACATCTAAGATTTCTATACGACTAAATACTATCGGTAAATTCTTCCCAGATTTTCTTTACAAATTTTAATGGTCTCAATTTCACAACTATTTTATGAAAAACTGGCCAGGAAATCGATTCAAGTTTTATACGAATATCTGCCTCTTTATTTTTCTTAGCGGCGGTTTCGGAATTAATTATTGCTACACCTGCATCCTTTATTATTTTCGTTATTTTAAAAAGAATCCCTTTTTCATCAATCACTTGTAAATGAATAATGTGAGAACGAGTAATTTTTTTTGATATTTTCCAAGCCACATCAATTGGAATTTTGTTTTGCTGCAGACTTTTATTTTTACGAGTTAATTTGGAGCAGTTTGTGACGTGTATTTCA
>Ga0233427_10004097_pt1 | contig 12306 bp, 11 predicted proteins | sample SI_118_April2016_5_FD_179885 | JGI IMG/M metagenome (GOLD analysis project Ga0233427, IMG submission 179885) | Seawater microbial communities from Saanich Inlet, British Columbia, Canada - SI_118_April2016_100_MG | ecosystem: Environmental > Aquatic > Marine > Inlet | place: Canada: British...
TAACTAATTTCCATGATTTAGAATCGCCATGAATACCCCTTAGAACGTTATATTTCGATGCAGAAAACTTATCGTGTTTAAAAAATAGTCCATGTGGTAGAAGCTTTTCAATCTCATCTTTTATAAAAGATGTCCAAATATTTCCTCTTAAATCTTTTGATATAGAGGGCTTAATAACCCAAACACCTTTTATTTCATCAGACTCAGTAATGAAAAATTCAATACTCACTCGATGCCTCCAAAATCATCATTATTGAGATCATACTTAACCATTTCAGAAACTAACTCTTTAAATGAAACTATCCGCTTCCAATTTAATTTCTTTTCAGCTTTACTAGGATCTCCTAAAAGAAGCTCAACTTCTGAAGGCCTGAAATATTTTTGATCTACTTCAACTAAAATTTCACCTGAACTTCGATTAAAGCCTTTTTCATTTATACCTTTGCCCTTCCACTCAATAGTAATTCCAATCTCATTAAAAGCAATTTCAACAAATTCCCGAACAGTGTGAGTTTCTCCAGTTGCAATAACATAATCCTCTGGTTCATCTTGCTGAAGCATTAACCATTGTGCATAGACAAAATCTTTCGCATGACCCCAATCTCGCTTTGCGTCAAGATTTCCAAGTTTTAAAATTTTAAGCTTGCCCTGATGAATCCTAGCAACAGATTGAGTAATTTTTTTTGTTACAAATGTCTCACCTCTTCTTGGTGATTCATGATTAAAAAGTATGCCATTACATGCAAACAAACCATATGATTCTCGATAATTAACAGTCACCCAATATGCATATAATTTGGCTGCACCATATGGAGATTTGGGATAGAAAGGTGTTGTTTCACTTTGAGGTTCTGTTCCAGGAATTCCTCCAAATAGTTCTGATGTAGAAGCTTGATAGTATTTACAGTTTAGTTTTGAATCACGAATAGCATCTAGTAATCTTATAGCACCAACGCCAACAACTTCAGCAGTATATTCTGGAACCTCAAAAGACACAGCTACATGAGACTGAGCTCCCAGATTATAAATTTCATCTGGTTGCGCCTTTGAAAGAACTCTATTTAGGTTACTAGAATCAGTAAGGTCTCCATAATAAGTATAAAAGTTTGGATTTCCATCTAAATGATCAATTCTTTTTGTATTAAATGTAGATGATCTTCTCATAATTGCATGAACTTCGTAATTCTTTTCCAACAGTAATTCTGCTAAATATGAACCATCTTGTCCAGTAACTCCAGTTATAAAAGCTTTTTTCACAATTTTTTCCTAGTTAGTTGTATTGTTAATATACCAATCCATTAGCTCTTCCAAGCCTTCAAATAAGTTTTTACTTGGGCTATATCCGAGTAATGTACGTGCTTTATCTATGTTAGCTAAAGAGTGCATTACATCACCTTCTCGAAATTCTCTGTGAATTGGGTCTTTATTAGTTAATTCAGTTTTTTTTCTTAGAAGAAGGCTTTTTATAATTTTATATAAATCATTAAGGCTTGTTTTATCCCCAACTGCGATATTGTAAATTTGATTTAAAGCTTTTTCATTTTCAACCATTGCAGCGAGGATATTTGCCTGGATGACATTATCAATATAACAAAAATCCCTACTTGTAGTTCCATCACCATTTATATATATTTCTTCATTATTAAGTATTAAATTTGTCCAAGAAGGAATAACAGCCGCGTAAGCACCATTTGGGTCTTGTCGCTTTCCAAAAATATTGAAATACCTTAGACCAATTGATTGAAAATTATAATTTCTAGCAAACACATTTGCATATAATTCATTTACCATTTTTGAAACTGAATATGGACTTAATGGATTGCCAATATTATGTTCAACTTTTGGAAGCGCTAAATGGTCGCCGTAATTTGCACTTGATGAAGCATAAATGAAACGCTTAACTTCTGCATCCCTAGAAGCTACTAGCATATTCAAAAAACCATCAACATTTGCCCTGTTACTATTTATAGGCTCTTCTATAGATCTTGGTACAGAGCCAAGTGCTGCATGATGCAGAACATAATCAATCTTTAAACAGGCTTTTTTACAATCGTTGATTTGAGAAATATCTCCATTGATAAATTTAAAATTATGTTTTAATTTTTGGCATGAGGATTTTTCTGCATCATTTATAGCTTGATCAATATTATGCTTAAAACCAGTCGAAAAATTATCTATCCCAACAACTTTTTGATTAAGAATCAGAAGTTGCTCTAATAAATTTGACCCAATAAAACCAGCTACACCTGTAATTAACCAGGAATACTGATTATTTTTTAAGTCATCTAAAATATGCGAATATTTCATTTACAATCTTCCATCAGATTCATTTTTATCTAAGATGTTTTTAACATCAAAAATTACGAATTTATTTTTACAAAAATTTCTTAATTTAGGCTTATCAATTTTTTTAAATTCATTATGCGCAACTGCCATGATAATGCAGTCATATTTTTTTTTGGCCGGCTTATCTATAAGATTAATATTATAATCAGCGCTCGCCTCTTCTTTTGAGGCCCATGGATCAAAAACATCCACATTACAATTTAAATCTTCAAGCTCTTTAATTATTCCAATTACTTTAGAGTTTCTCAAGTCAGGACAATTGTCTTTAAATGTTAATCCCATAATAAGAATATTAGACTTAGGTATTTTAATTGCTTTATTATTCATTAACCTCAAAATTTCTTGAACAACATATGTGCCCATACTGTCATTAATTTTTCGACCTGCAAGAATTATCTCTGGAGAATAGCCCACACTTTTTGCTTTATATGTCAAGTAATACGGATCTACACCAATACAATGACCGCCAACTAAGCCTGGAGTGAATGACAAAAAATTCCATTTAGTTGCTGCAGCATCTAAAACTGACTGGGTATCTATATTTAACTTATTGAATATTTTTGAAAACTCATTAACTAGCGCAATATTGACATCTCGCTGGGTGTTTTCAATTACCTTTGCTGCTTCTGCAACTTTTATACTGGGTGCTTTATGAGTTCCAGCTGAAATAATTTCTTTATAAAGGGCATCAATTTCATCAGATATTTTAGGAGTAGAACCAGAAGTGACTTTTATAATATCAGTTAAACGATGATTTTTATCACCAGGATTTATCCTTTCAGGAGAATAACCACAGTAAAAATCTTTATTAAACTTCAATCCAGAATGCTTTTCAAGTAATGGAACGCACACCTCTTCAGTTGCGCCAGGATAGACTGTTGATTCATAAATCACAATATCTCCTTTTTTAAGAATTAACCCAATACTCTGACTCGCCTTCTTAAGTGGACCAAGATCAGGATTTTTATTGCTATCTATTGGTGTAGGAACAGTAATAATGTAAATTTCACATTTTTTAATTTCATCTAATTTTGATGTATATCTAAGGTAAGTAGCCTCATTTAACTCCTGTAAAGCTATTTCAAGCGTAGAGTCAAATCCATTTTTTAGGTCAATCAACCTATTTTTATTAGTATCAAATCCAATTACATGGCGCTTTTTACCAAACTCAACAGCCAAAGGGAGTCCGACATAGCCAAGCCCTATAACTGCAATACTCTTCTCGGTCATTATGATATAAATCCTTAACTGTTATCGAGATAAAAATGATATTTAAGTACAAAAAACATTTTAAACCAATATTTTCTCGAATAATAAAATCCTATATCAATTATATAACGCAGAGATTTTATGAATTATTTATAATAAGACATTAGTTTAATTAATTCGTAAAGAATAATATGAAATATAACAATATTAACTTTAATAATAAAACTATCTTGATAACTGGTGGTGCAGGCTTTATCGGCAGCAATTTAGTCTTTTATTTTCAACAAAACTACCCTGACTCACATATTGTTGTGTTTGATTGCTTTAGGAGCGAATTAACTTTTTCTAATGGCAATCTTCAAAGTTTTGGTCATTATAAAAATTTAATTGACTTTAAGGGTGATGTCATTTGTGGCAATATAAATAACAAAAATGATTTATTACTCCTTAAAAAGTATAATTTTGATTACATTTTTCATCAAGCTGCTATTTCAGATACTCGAGTATATGATCAAGAAGTTGTTATGCAAACTAATGTTAACTCTTTTTATGACATTTTAAATATTGCCAAAGATAATGATGCTGTTCTAGTATATGCAAGCTCTGCTGCAACCTATGGCAGTCTTTCGTCTCCACAAACCGTTGGCCAAGAAAGCCCTGAAAACCCTTATGGCTTTAGTAAGCATATGATGGATCAAGTTGCATATCGCTTTAGCAATGAAAACCCAAATATGGCAATTGTAGGTTTAAAGTTTTTTAATGTATATGGGCCTCGTGAATACTACAAAGCCAAAACCTCTTCAATGGTAATTCAACTTGGTCATCAAATCTTAGATGGTAATGCACCAAAACTATTTGAATCTTCTGATCAAATTCTAAGAGATTTTGTATATATTGATGATGTTGTACAAGCTAACATTAAAGCATGCAGCCCTAAAATAAATGGTGTCTATAATGTAGGTACTGGGATACCTAGGAGTTTTCAAGATATTGCCGATATTCTGCAAAATGAATTAGGAAGTAATCTTGGTACTGAATATTTTCCTAATCCACTTAAAGGCTACCAGATGCATACGCAAGCCAATATAGATTCTTCAAAAATATATTTAGACTTTATGCCTAAATATAGCCTAGAGGACGGAATTAAAGACTATATATCTGAAATTAAGCGACTGCATGGAAGTGATAATAAATGATTGAACTCCAAAATAAAAATCCTCGAGTGCTTGTTATTGGAGACTTAGTGATAGACCATTATCTCTGGGGTCATTGTAAAAGAATATCTCCTGAAGCGCCAGTTCAAGTTATAGATATTGAGAGTGAGAGTTCAGTTTTAGGTGGTGCTGGAAATGTGATAAACAATCTAAAATCATTAGGCGCAAAAGTTGATGTTATAGGGATTATAAGCGACTCAGAGGCTTCTCATGAACTGCAAAAACTTTTAACTGATATTAATGTTGATACTAATTTTCTAATTACTCAAAAAAATCGTATCATCTCTAAAAAAAGTAGAATTATTGCCTCTCAGCAACAGGTCGTTCGATATGATCAAGAAAGTACTGAAGACATATGCGTGGAATCACAAGGCCTAATTCTTAATACTTTTAAAAAAATTATTGATAATTATGAAGTTATCTTGCTATCTGATTATGGAAAAGGAGTTCTTACTAAAGAACTTACTAAATCTTTAATAAACATTGCAAATAAACACCGGAAAAAAGTACTAGTCGACCCAAAAGGTGCTGATTTTTCTAAATATAAGGGAGCTTATCTGCTCACTCCAAATCAAAAAGAAGCTAGTGAAGCTACTCAAATCAATATTAAAGATAATACAAGCTTAATTAAAGCAATTACTAAATTAAAAAATGATTATGATCTTGATGTTTCGCTTATTACTCTTAGTGAAGATGGTATAGCAATTTTTGACAATAAATTTCGAATTCACCCAACGAATTCTAGAGAGGTATTTGATGTAACTGGAGCTGGTGATACAGTTCTTGCATCACTTGGTTTTGCTCTAGCTTGTAACCTCAAAATTGATCATGCTATTAAATTCTCTAACCTTGCTGCGAGTGTTGTGGTAAGTAAAATTGGCAGTGCTACTGCTTCTCTCGATGAAATTATTGAACTTGAATCAAGCCTTAATAAATCTTCTAGTATTGAGCATATTAAAACATTCGATGAAATTACAGCATTAAGCAAAGACTTAAAATCAAGAGATAAGAAAATTGTTTTTACTAATGGTTGTTTTGATCTTCTGCATGCAGGACATGTTCAGTATTTAGAGGCTGCCAAAAGCTTTGGGGATATTTTAATTCTTGGTCTAAATTCTGACCGATCAGTAAAAGCAATAAAAGGGTCAGGACGACCAATTAATCATGAAACAGATAGGGCTTATATAACTGCCGCTCTTGAAGTAGTAGATTATGTAGTCATTTTTGACGAAGATACGCCATATAATTTAATCCAAACGATCAAACCAAATACCTTAGTTAAAGGTAAGGATTATGAAGGAAAAAAAGTAGTAGGACAAGATATTGTTGACGAATTAATACTAGTTGAATTTGTTGAAGGCAAAAGCTCAAGTCAAATTATTAATAAAATTCAAAAAGGTAATTAGTTATGAAATCAATCATATTAAATGAATTTAAAAATCATATCGCAGTTAGCTCAAAAACAATGGAAGCAATTAGTGGCCTCATTGAAATTGCTGCTAATATTTGCATTAATAGCCTTAAAAATGGAAATAAAATATTACTAATTGGTAATGGTGGAAGTGCTGCTGATGCTCAACATATTGCTGCAGAAATTATTGGAAGGTATAAAGAAGAGCGTAAAGGCTTACCTGCTATAGCATTAACTACTGATTCATCTGTGATTACATCAATTAGCAATGACTTTGGATACTTATCTGTATTTACTCGTCAAGTGGAAGCACTAGCTAACAAAGATGATGTTTTGATTTCTATTAGTACTGGTGGAAGCAGTCCAAATATAATTAGCGCATTAAAACTTGCCAAAGAGCTTGATTGCAGAACTATTGGCTTTAGCGGGAAAGATGGTGGCGCTTTTAATGATTTATGTGACGTCAACCTTGTAGTTGCCTCTGATGATACGCCAAGGATTCAAGAAATGCATATTTTAATTGGGCATACAATCTGTCAATTGATTGACAATGCATTCATTGACTCAAACTAAGACCATCAATTACATTAAGAACGTCTTTTGCCTTAATAAGTTTCATGCAATTATGGTGTTTTAATGGGCAACTCCTCTTCATGCATGGCTGGCAATCCAAGGTTTTTTTGAGAACAAAGCTACTCTTGTTCATCCACTGCGAAGTTTCATTATCTTTTGTTGGGCCAAAAATTGAAACAGTAGGAATTTGAAAACATGCTGCCAAATGCATTGAACCACTATCGCCAGTAATAAATAAATCAAGATTTGAAATATGGCTCATTAGCTCAGAAATACTAGTATGAGCTGCCAAATTTTGATAGTTAGTAACTCCTTTTTCAATTAAAGTTTTTTCAATATCTCCTGCGATATCTTTTTCACTAGGTCCTCCAAAAATAACAATATCATATTCAATAGATAAAGCACTGGCAACATTTGCAAATTCATCAGGATACCAACGCTTGGCATCCCCATATGAGGCGCCAGGATTAATGCCTAATATTTTATTTTTTCCAGATTTAATTTTGTTTACATTATGTAACATCAATTTACCTGGACTAGAATGAGAATTAACGCAGTCATTAATGAAGTTATTGTATTTTTCAACTTGATGCCCTTTAGCATATTTTTTTTTATCAAATTGAAACTTACTTTTGGATGAGACACAAAACTTTATTAATTTTGAGCGAAGAGAGCCTCTAAAAGAAACAAATGCATCAAACTCACCAAGGTCCATTATTAGCTGAAATGTATCTTTGAAAGTTTTATCTAAAATATAAGTTTTAAAAACCCTTGGATGGCCCTTAATTGCCTCAATTGCAACAGATGAGCCTATTAATGTAATTTCAGCATCATCAAAGTAATTCTCCAAATTTTCAATAGCTGGAGTAGCCATGACAGCATCACCAAGCCAAGTAGGAAGCTCAATCAAAACTTTCATTTAACTAACTTATAATGTTTTTTACTTAACTCTAGCCCAAACAACAATTCCAGTTTAATCATTTGTCGATGTTTTTTTTGTTTTGCATTTAATTGATAATTAGCATCAGCTAAATAAATGCCTTTTTCTTTTGGAAGCCAATTTAATACGCAATGGGGATGAAACCCAGTAAACTCTTTAATAATAGACTGATCTATTTGAGAGTAATCAATCTTACTAGGAGACTTACCCCAATATTTTTGAACTTTTTGACTTTTTAGGTTCATTTGTGCCTCACTTCGAACCCACCCATAATGATAACAATAGACACCTACTTTTTTAGCCTTAGGATACCTTCCTTTCTTATTTCCATCTAGAACGAGCCAAAATAAGCCATCAGGAGCATATGACCTTACAGAGCTCTTAATGACTCTCGCTTCAGATCGATACCAGCCAGGTGATTCTAGAAAACTATTAGAGTTGCCATAAAAATGGTAAAAATCAAAAACTAAAGCCTCTACATTTGAGTCATTTAAATGCAATTTCATTGACTCTGTAATTTTTTCTAAATCATTTTCATGGTAGATCTCATCGCCTTCAATATAGAAAAGCCAATCTCCCGTACAATTAAACTGAGCTATCATTTTTTGCTGTCCATAGACATAGCCCTTATCTTGCATCTGATCATTCCATTTAGATTCAATAATTCTAATTTTTGGATTATCAATTGCACGAATTTGCGATAAGGTATCATCCTCACTTTCACCAATATTTATTACAAATTCATCAACAATTGACAAAATAGATTTTATCGACTCTAAAAATGGATAGCCTAATATTTGCCCGTTTTTTATAAATGTAAATGCACTAATTTTCATTTTATTTTTTTAATTACCACTTCCAAATTTGAAGAAAGAACACCTTTAGATTGACTTGAAATTGATCTTATAAATTTTTCAGTTAAAGTATGCAAAAATAACCTTATCAATCTAGAAGGCATCTTAAGTATATTATGTCTAAAAATAAAAGGTCGTATATCTCCTCTATAAAACATTACCTTTAAATCTGAGTTATAGCACCAGTAATTAAGCTTAGGTAAAGTAACAATATTACAATGAGTTACATCGCCATGCTGATTCCCAAGCCCTAAGGGACTCGATCCATTTGGAAACCTTAAAAATATTGAGCCAGTTAACTCTAAATGAACATTAATTTTTTTAAAAAACTCTTCAACTGCATCTGCATTGATATGTTCAATAACATCAAATAAAATTATTAAGTCATACTTAGTTTCTGTATCTATCTTATCGAGAGAGGTGTATGCTGAAAAATTATTATCAATAGCTAAATCAACTAAATTTTCATTTGATTCAACACCATCATAATTAAATTTTTGACTAGCTGCATAACCAAGAAATGAGCCATTACCAAAACCAATTTCTAAAATTTTAGAAGACTTCTTTAACTTTAATAATTTCACAATATTATTAAAATAAGTCTCTTCTAATTTAGAAGTCTTACCGAAAGAATCTGTCTCCCAATTCTTCCAATCTATATATGTGTTATTTTTACTCATAACTATTTAAAAATTATTAATTATCTTTAATTACAATATTACCAATATCTTGACTTACAAAAGATAAATAATCATTTAAATTTTCTTTTGTTATCTGCACCCCTATTCTTTCATTTTCAATTTGGACTCTTGGCTCAAAAACCTCTTGAAATATTATATTGCTAACTTGAGGCTTAAAATGCCAACCATTATCAATAAAATTATTTTCTTTTTGAGTAATATTGTTTAGTCCATAATAAGACCAAACCTGGGCCTCAGTATTATTAACTAAAGTCGATATGGCCGAAAAATATTTATTCTCAATATCTTGATATTTAGAGAATAAGTAATAAAAAGACGCATGCTTTGGCAAAATTATAAAAATATCGTCCTTTGCTCCTAATTTAGCTAATTTAACTATCTCTTCAGATGAGTAAGATTCAAAATTTGAAAAATTACTTTTATCCAAATTATTTAATACCCCTGAACTATTTAAAGATAAATTAAATCTAAAATCAGAATAGCGAGAGTTTTGTTCTAAATGCTGTTTATTTAAATTCTCTCCTCTAAGAGATTTGACAGCATGTTGAATTGATCTAATTGTAATGTCGCTATTAAAATATTTATTAAAAAAAATACTACTCTCTAATTCTTTTAAATATGTCTTATATCTGGCATTAATTTGACTATATTTCTCCCTGCTTTTATTTGAAGAAAAAACATCAAAACTATAAATAAAAAAATTACCCTGTTCTTTTACCTTTGATGCAAGAAGTCTATTTTCAGACAAAGTTGCACCATCGATTTTTATATTATGAGTTTTTTTACCTGTGATATTTTCTATCACTATAGGATTAACCCTCGCCATCCTTGAGCTTCCAATTAGGTAGTAATAGCCATCAGAATGAATCCTTGCATTTACAACATTTGGCTTATTAAACATTGTTAAATTTTTAATAAATTTATCATCTCTGGATTGATAGCCATATGGATCAATTAAATAATTCATTACACTAAAAAGAAAAAGTGTTAATAAAAACGAAAGGAATATTTTTAGTATGTGTTTTTTATACAAAATTACTCCTAAAAGTTAAAGTAAATAAAGTCAACATTTTTATCTAAGTTCATTAAAGATATAGTAAATATTGAGACAATAAAAAACACAATTTTATTATTAGGCCTATAAAAACTTACTATCTCATTCGAATTTTTAAAAAATAAGCACATGAATAATGCGATAAGCAACCACAAAGTAATTTCAGTATCACTATTAAAGTTAGCAAAAACCTCACCAATTACTGTTTTATTTCCATGCAAAAAAGAAATATTCTGAAAAATACTTGGCAATACTACTCCTGAAAATCCGAACATTCCTTTTAAAACCTTCATAGCATCTTCCCATTGCTCAGCCCTAAAAAATATCCAAGATATATTTATAAAGTTAAAGGTTACAAACCAAGCTACTAGTTTATTTAAGTTAACCCCAGTATTACACCAAATCCTATGACAAATAATCGCCAATGCATGCAAAGCTCCCCAAAAAATGAAAGTCCATCCAGCTCCATGCCACATCCCTCCAATTAAAAAAGTAGCAAGCAAATTACAATACATTTTAAAACTACCTTTCTTATTTCCACCAATAGGGATATATACATAATCTCTTAAAAATCTTGAGAGTGTTATATGCCACCTTTGCCAAAAATCTCTAATATTTCTTGCTTTATAGGGACTATTAAAATTTAATGGCAATTTGATATTAAATAAAAGAGCAGCACCAATAGCCATATCTGTATACCCAGAGAAATCAAAATACAATTGAAAAGTATAAGAAAGAGAAGTTATCCAGGCCTCTATTAGACTTAATTGTTCTAACACATCAAATCCATTTGAGGCCCAAATAGAGAAAGTATCAGCAATAACTATTTTTTTAAATAGTCCTATTGAAAAAATAAAAATACCTAAGTAAATATTTTTATAATTTATGAACTTACTCCTTTTTGTAGTAAATTGAGGCATCATTTCTTTATGATGCACAATAGGGCCTGCAATTAACTGAGGAAAAAATGTAACAAAAACAATATAGTTAAGAAAAGTATGTTTCACAACATATCCTTTAAAACTATCGACTAAAAAAGCTATTTGCTGAAATGTAAAAAATGATATTGCTAATGGCAAAGTTAATCTTAAAAGAGAATAATTAGTATCAAAAACATAGTTTACGTTTTGAAGGAAAAAATCACTATATTTGAAGTAGCAAAGCAACAATATGTTAAATGAGAGCCCAAATATTAACAAGATTTTTTTATATAAAGTAGTCCTGGTGATTAAGAGGCTAAATGCAAAATTAATGATTACTGAAAATAGTATTAATGGCAAGTAGATGATATTCCACCAGCTATAAAAAAACAAACTAGCAAAAGCTAGAGATCCAGTAGCTAAAGTTGTTAACCTTATTTTATTTAAATAAAAATATATACAAAAAACCAATGGAATAAATAAGAAAATAAATTCGAAACTACTAAAAATCATTATTTGGATATTCCTTATTTTTTATCGGATGCAAAGTTTACAAATACTAGATTTAAATAGCCCTATTTTCACTTTTAATCAACTTCATTAAATCACTTGCATGAACTAGAACTGAGTCTACAGAAAAACCCATAAGACTATTCCTTTTGGATGAAAATACAGTTCTATTTAAATCACTAGTAGGTGCAAATAATTTATAACTTTCATTATTATTTTCATGAATGGTTATAACTGGTATATTAAAAGTTGATGCAATATGTGCAATGGCTGTATCTGGAGTAATTATTAAATGTAATTTATCGATCAACGCTGATACATCAAGAATATTATTTGTCCTGTAAGCTATTGAAACATAATCTAGCCCCATATTGATTATCATTTCTTTTGCTCTCTGCTCCTTTTGAGGAGAAGAAAGAATAATAATTTGTATCTTGCTATTTATATTAAAAAGGCCCTGGCATATATTAATTAACTCTGAATAATGAATTTTTTTACCTTTTACTGCGCCCTCTAAATTAATTCCTACTAACATCTTATTTGGATACTGGCTGAGAAAATGAATTGCTGTATT
>Ga0233427_10004100_pt1 | contig 12303 bp, 6 predicted proteins | sample SI_118_April2016_5_FD_179885 | JGI IMG/M metagenome (GOLD analysis project Ga0233427, IMG submission 179885) | Seawater microbial communities from Saanich Inlet, British Columbia, Canada - SI_118_April2016_100_MG | ecosystem: Environmental > Aquatic > Marine > Inlet | place: Canada: British...
GCCCGAAGCCATAGATGTTAAAATAGTTGTATCGGAAATGGGAGAACAATGATCTGCCCAAACAGATCCGGTTAAAACGCAGGCGATGGTAGAATAAAGAATATGCATATTCTCTGGTGTGGCGCCGCCATTATTTCCCATGACAGCCCAAGTGAGTGGAATTACCAAAGGCATGAGAATTGCCATAACGCCCCAACTGGATCCGGAGCCAAATGCTGTGGCGGCAGCAATCAAAAAGACTATGGACGGCAAGATTGGCATTGATATGGAATCACCCAATGTGGATACAATAAAATCAGCCGTACCGAGATCTTTAGAAATATCTGCTAAGGCCCAAGCCAGAAGTAAAACCATTAATCCCATAAGCATAAATTTTAATCCACTAAACCATGCATCCAATATTTCATTCAAATTGAGAATTCTTTGTCCCACAGAAAGCGCAGCTGCAGTTAAGGCACTTAATAAAGTTGAATGCATCAATGCACCAAATGTATCTGAACTTCCCAAGATATCTTTGAGTGTATCACCCTCACCCGAAGTGAAAATGAAATAAAGCATGGAAAACACTAACACAGCAATGGGGATAACGGCATTGCGCGCTTTATAATTCACATTTTGTTTCACAAAAAGTTCATCAGCATCTGCACCAGCATCAGCTTCTAAATTGTCCATATTTGGTGCGTATTTTATGCCCGCTCTTGCCCGTTCTTCTGCCTCAACCATGGGACCAAAATCTTTCCCTGATGTTACAATGAGCCCCACCATTACAATAGCTAAAAAGGGATAAAAGCTGTAGGGAATTGAATGAATAAAAAGCATATAAGCCGATTCGTCTAAACCTTCCAAACCTGGAAGCGCATCCGCAATAATGCCAACCTGAAAACCAATCCATGTTGTAATAACAGCGATGGTGGCAACGGGCGCTGAGGTTGAATCAACCAAATAAGCTAATTTTTGTCGGGATATTTTAAGTTTATCGCAAAGCAGTCGGGATGTGTTCCCAACAATCAATGTATTCGAATAATCATCAAAAAAAATGATTATCCCAAATAACCAAATTGCAATTTGCCCCTTTCTTGGGGTGTCTGCTTTTTTAATGAGATGTTTAATAATACCATGCATCCCCCCATTTCTGTAAATAATACCCACCATACCACCTAACATCAATGTGAATAAGATTAAGATTGCATGATCTCGGTCAATCATGGTATTTAAAATGTACACGTAAAAGGAATTCAGGAGGGATGGGATTAAATCCATAATGCTAAAATGGCTTAAAGACCAAACGCCAAACCAAATGGCTGCGAAGAGCGAAGGAATTACAGCTCGAGATGCGAAGGCTAACAATATAGCAATAATAGGCGGAAGAATAGAGATCCAACCAGGAATAACTTTGCGATTGAATTTGTGGATTGTCTCTTCACCACTCGTCAGGTGGAATGAAGCATCTGTGATTTCAGAAATGGAAATTTGATTAAAATGAACTTTTCCATCTGTAATATTGCTTGGAGAGAATATTATCCCATTTACCAAAAGAGCAAATGAATCTTGCTCCGAAAAGTCACCGGAATAAGACACATTAAATTCAATATTTTTTAACACCACTCGTGGAGCATCTACTGAGATGTTTTCACCGAAAAGGGGAATTGACAGAAGTATGCCAAGAAGTGTTTTATATGCAAATTGCTTCATAGAGCAGCACCAATGTTAATGAAAATATTGATAAAATTTTAATTAATATTTAGTATGACAATGAATGAAAATAATTGAATTATCTGTTGAAAATAATTGAATTATCTGTCAAAACGTTCTAAACGATGAAATCCACCCTTATTATTGGTGCCACCGGATTCGTGGGTTCCTATCTCGTTCAGGAATTACTGAATTCACCCAATTTTGATTCTATCACTGTCTTAGTGCGAAAACCGTCATTTGAGTCGCATCCTAAATTAAAAGAAATCATTTTTGATTTTGAAAACCAATCAGAGATGGAATCACTTGAGCCTGTGAATCACATATTTTGCTGTTTGGGAACCACCATAAAAACCGCCGGATCTAAGGATGCATTCCGGTATGTAGATTTTGAATTACCCGATCGCTTTGCCCAATGGGCAGAAAAAATTAATGGGGACTCTTTTTCAATTGTAACCGCTTTGGGTGCCAATTCGGAATCTTCTATCTTTTATAATCAGGTAAAAGGCGATATTGAAAATAAAATCAAAAAAATGTCTATTCCAAAAATTCAGATCTTTCAACCTTCGCTTATTATGGGACCGCGGAAAGAATCCCGTTTTGGTGAACTTATTGGCAAGGGAATTATGACACTACTGAATCCCATTATGATTGGTCCTGCAAAAAAGTATCGCGGCATTCATGCGAAAACCATCGCGCAGGGAATGGTATTTCATTTAGCCAACAGTGGTTCAGGGCTATCAGTATTTGAGTCAGACCAAATTCGATCAATAAAATGAAACACCCGGCTTACTCATTTTTATTAATTATATATTTTTTTATAGTTTTCTACTTCACGCCCCAGAAACAACAGTAACCAAATATTATTTTCATTTTTGCAGTATGATGGCACCAAAACGGCTTTTATCGGCAAATAGGGCTTGGGTGATTGATTGACTGTATAGGATCAAAATAAAACCAGTTCCAATCTCATAGTTCCAAAGCCCACTCTTCTTATAACACACGACTTAAGTCGTGGGTTAATAATCATTTGATCCCTATAAAAACTTTTTTACTAGTATGTATTGCATAGTACTAAACTATACCCGTATACTTGCTATACCAACTAATGAATATTTAGATGAAACTTGAAAATACAAAAGCTCAAATGCGGAAGGGGGTGCTGGAATATTGCATTCTGTCCATCTTAAAAAATGGTGAAGCATACCCGTCTGACATTTTAATACGACTTAAAAAAGCAAACTTAATTGTGGTGGAAGGCACCCTGTATCCACTACTGACTCGCTTAAAAAATTCAGGGCTTCTTTCTTATCGCTGGGAAGAATCCAAGTCGGGGCCCCCTCGAAAATATTATTTTACCACCGCAGAAGGAATTGTTTTTTTATCAGAGCTAGATGAAACATGGAAAGACCTAGTCAAGGCAGTTCGATTAACCATAAAAAAATCATAAAGAATCATGAAGAAAACCAATACAATTAATCTGGGCAGCATAATATTTCACATTGAAGAAGATGCATTTTCCCAACTTCAAAATTATCTAAATGCCATTCGGTCTTATTTTTCCACATCTGAAGGTCAGGATGAAATAATCACCGATATAGAATCCCGAATTGCAGAAATTATGCAGGAAAAGAAGATTAGCATTATTACATCATCTGAAGTAGAAGATGTAATTGCCATTATGGGCAAGCCGGAAGAATACGGCGATGAATCAGACGATGCTGGATTTACGGAAACTCGCGCGACGCCTAAAAAAAGAATGAAAATATTTCGTCATCCAGATGACAAAATTCTGGGCGGTGTTTGCGGTGGGCTTGGCGCTTATTTTAATGTGGACCCAGTTCTGTTTCGTCTGGGGTTTTTATTAACAATGCTTATTGGCGGATTTGGACTTTTGGTTTATCTTATCCTTTGGGTGATTGCTCCTTTGGCAGATCGAGCATCAGATTATTTGGAAATGCGAGGAGAACCGGTAACGGCAGAAACCATCGGCCGCACCGTTGCCTCCAAAATTGAAGAAACCGTGTCGAATGAAAAAAATAAGACATGGGTCCGAAAAATATTAGCCGGACTCGGTGCAATTTTTGGTTTTTTGGTGGAAGCTATACAAGGTATATTCATTGTTTTGGGTAAAATTATAAAACCATTGATTGGTGTTATTTTATTAGGGCTCGGTCTTATTGCTGCCATTGCTTTATCTTGCTTTGTGGCCATTGCCACAGGAATTGGATTTGGCGGTGATTTTCTGGAAATCAATTACACATTAGAATCCATTTTTAATCAAATCCCTGTCCCACAAATGTTTGTTCTTATGGGGATTATTTTATTTGTGGGTATCCCTTTATTCCAACTCATTTATTTAGGATTACGTTTATTGTTTAATATGGCGAAGCAATCTAATGCTGTAAAAGGGACCTTATTAAGCTTGTGGATTTTTGGACTTCTTTTTATGATATTCTTTGGATTTCAGGCGATTACATTTTATTCTGAATCAGCCCGGAAAGAATTGGATATTGCTCTCTATAAAGTTTCTTCGGATACCTTGAAATTGAGTCTAAACCCTCATGAATATTTTTATTGGGATGAAAGAGATACAAAAATCATTGAAACAGAAAATGGCGAACATAGACTTTCATCTAATGTTGAATTGAATATTCGCCCTTCTCAGGATTCATTATTTCATTTGAATATCGAAAAACGCGCGAACGCTGGTTCTTTTTATGATGCAAGAGATTTTGCAGAAAATATCGACTATCATTTTATTGATGATAAAAATTCCTTGTCATTCAATCAATTTTTTCAATTCCCCATTGATGACCCTTATCAATATCAAGAAGTGGAATTAACCTTGCTTATCCCTGTGGGGAAATCAATTTATTTAGATGAAAAATTAAGATACTTTATCTACGATATTCGCAATATTCACCGCATGCACGATAGGGATATGGTAGGGCACATATGGAAAATGCTGGAAGAAGGATTGGTCTGCTTGAATTGTGAAGAACTTGATTCCTATTATGAAACCAGAGATTTTTTAGAAAAGGAAAAGGAAAGGGAGATGGACAGGGACGCTCAAAGAGATATCAAACGACTAAAAATAGAATTTGAAATGACCGAAAGGGAAAAAGATCGTGCCTTGAAAATAGTTGATGAGAAACGAATACGGGTTGAAAAAGAACGGATTGAAATATTGAAAAAATTGGACAAAAATCAATAGCGATAAAAAGACAACCATTTTTCTTTCATTATGTCCAAGATATGAATCAATGATGAAAAATGAATTTTATGAGGTTTATAATTAAAGCAATCACTCTTATTTTATTGAGCCAAATTTTATTGGCTGAAAAAATGGAAACCCTGAAAGACCCAACCGTGGAAGCGGAGCGATTTTATGAATCAATCACTATTGACGGAAATCTAGAAGAAGAAAGTTGGGGGCGAGCCACGGGAACCGATTATTTTATAGAAATTGACCCGGGTGAAAACATCATGCCATCGGAAAAAACGAAGGTCAAAGTTGGTTATGATGAATCAAATCTTTATGTAGCATTTTGGGCATCAGCCAATCCTGCTGATATTCGCGCTTCGTACCAAAAACGAGATCGAGCTTGGGGTGATGATTTTGTAGCAATTTTTTTAGATACCTATGGGGATGCGAATGTGGGAACCATGATTGGCGCAAATCCTTATGGCGTTCAATTAGATGCAAAAAATGATGGGAATAATGATGATGAATCTTTTGACCTAATCTATGAATCTCAAGGAAGGATTACCGATTCCGGTTATCAGGTTGAAATGTCTATTCCTTTCTCTAGTCTCTCATTTCCAGAGCAGGAAGTTCAAGAATGGAAAGTTGGGTTTTATCGAAGCCTTCCACGTGAAAAAAGAGCCCAAATTGTTTGGGGCGGATTTGATAGAACTGATCCCTGTTTCTTATGTCAATTGGGAACCCTTACAGGAATCCGAGATATTAAACAACGGGGTAGTTTAGAGTTTTTACCAGCCATTGTTGGATCTCAAGCTTCAGCTCTAGATGCAAATAATACACTTCAAAAAGGGGACATTAACGGTGAAGCATCTCTTGGAATTAAATATAGTTTCAGTTCAGACCGCTTTGCAGAATTGACAATTAATCCGGACTTTAGTCAGGTAGAAGCGGACGAACAGCAGGTGGACGTGAATACAACTTTTGCATTATATTTCCAGGAAAAACGCCCATTTTTTAATGCTGGAAATGACTTAATTGATACGTGGATTAACCCTATATATACACGGTCTATCAATAACCCGAAAATTGCAGGCCGAATTATCAATCGCGGGCAAAAACAGTCTTGGTATATGTTATCTGCATTAGATGAGAATTCGCCCTACACAATCCCTGGTGAAGAGCAAAGTTTCTCATTAATGGGTGGACCAAGTTTTTCCAATATTTTTAGAATGAAACGCACTTTGACTGAAGGAAGTTTTTTGGGTGTTCTTGCAACTGATAGACGAATGGCAAATAATAATGGAAGTGGTTCGACGGTGGGGTTTGATACACGTTATCGATTAAATAAAAAATATCAAATAGAATTTCAGACTGTTTTCTCAAAAACAGTGGAACCTAAAGATTCTTTGTTGGTGGATGGTTCATTTTTTGGAGATGATTATTCTTTTACATTTGATGGAGAATCATTTACAGGGAATGCAGTGGAATTAGAATTACGACGAGATACGGAACATTGGAACCTGGAAATGGGCTATGATCATAGCACCCCTACATTCCGGGCTGAAAATGGATTTGTATCCAGTAATAATGAACAAAGATTATACATGGAAAGTGTATGGGTTTATTCTCCTAATACTTTTTTAAATAAATTTGTGGGAGGCTTTTATACCGGTATAAACCAAAATTTAGACGGTGAAATAAAAAGACAATCCACTTTTATTTTTAGCAATTTTAAATTGCCCAAGCAAACCAATATTAATAGCAATTTTAACTATACATACTTTCGCCGATTCAAGGAAACTAATTTTAAAAATTTATGGAAAATCGGCACAAACATTAATAGTAAAATTACCAAAAGTACCTCCATTTATTTTGGCGGAAATTATGGTATTCAATTGGCAACATTTTTAGATGTGCCCGAAACAGGATATAGTTTTTCTTTTTACTCAGGTGTGGATCAACAATTGTTTGAGAGACTTTTGATGGGCGGATCTTTTAGTCAATATCAAATGAAAACATTGAATAAAAAAGATGAGTATTATTCCGGTTATTTGGCTTCATTGAAAATGAATTACCAATATAGCACTGCTATTAGTTTTAGACTTATTGGTCAATATAATGATTTTGATCAATCGTTCCAGATTCAGCCTTTATTAAGCTATCAGCCCAATCCGTTTACTATATTTTATATTGGTACCAGTAACAATCAAGTGGATGGGGAAACCAATGAATCCCAACTTTATTTGAAACTGCAATACTTTTTTCAGTAAATATATGTAAATCGATTTAGAAAGACGTTTTAATTCTTTTTTCGATAAAATCGTGGGTTTCAAATCTTCTATACCTGGAATTTATTTTCATCTTTAACAACTCGTAATTATGTAAAACGAATTTGTTTTTTTCAAGCTAATTACTTTTTACTTATTACATAATTACGAATCATCATTCCACCACAATCTCATCGGCGAAAATCCAAGCTTTCCCCCCGGCGCTATCATGCCAATCCGGACATGTTTTTCGGTTAATGGCTTGGATTCGTAGATAACGTGAATCAATATTTAAGGTTTCTATTCTTGCCGTAGTGCGGTTCGCTTTTCCATTTCTTTCACTATCTGTGAGTTCTTGTATTTGCTCATCTGTAAATGTGTTCCCATCTTTGGAAAATGTTACCTTCACTTTCGTAGGTAAAAAGATCCACGCTTGCTGAGATTCTAAAAAACTCATTGAAATTTGGTTCACTATTTCTGATTTACCAAGATCGATCACCACATCCAGATTATCGCCTTCCCAACCTTGCCAGTACCCGTCATTATGGCTCGTGGTTCCTGTGAGTCCATCCACCAAAGTTAAAGGCCCACCACCGGAATATTTTTGTTTATGTGGAATTTTATAATCCACCGATTTCCCAACTGCATTATGAAAATAAATGGTTTTTTCTGATGTTTTTCCCGCTCGTTTTCCATCCATAAATAAAGCTGCTTTGATTGTATATGTTTTATCAATTAAAAAAGAATCCTTGAATTCCTGCGCTGCATTTGTTGGATCAGTTCCATCCAATGTATAGCGAATGGACTCGCCCGGTTTTTCAGATGAAAGGTTAATGCGAAATGCTGATCCTGTACTTTTTTGGCCAGCTTGAATTGAGACAGCAAATGAGCCGGGTGCATGCGTCCAGTCCAAGACATCAAACCGTTTTTCAAGATGGGTGAGTCGTCCATAAAAATCATCATACGAAGATTTTCCAGGGCCGGACCAAAGAACTTCCGATAAGGCGGTCATTCGTGGTAAAACTCGATATTGGGCTCGATCTGGTGTTTGTACGTATTCTGTCCAAAGATTCCCTTGTGCTCCGAGTACGAACTTTGATTCTTCATCCGTGAGTTCTTCTGGGATTGGATTAAAAGAATATACTTTTTTTAAGGTGGTAAACCCACCAATCGCTTCTGGAGATGTTTCCGGATTGGCTTGGTAATAATCAAAATAACAATGGGAGATAGGACACATAATCACATCATGCCCAGCTTTGGCAGATTCAATACCACCTTTCATTCCACGCCAACTCATGACGGTTGCAGATGGGGCTAAACCGCCTTCTAGGATTTCATCCCACCCCACTAATTTTTTATTTTTTGATAATACAAATTTTTCAATTCGTTTTATAAAATAGCTTTGTAATTCATGCTCATTTTTCAACCCTTCATCACGGAGCCGCTTTTGACATTTGGGGCAAGTTTCCCAATTAGTTTTTGTTGCCTCATCCCCGCCAATGTGAATATAAGGTCCGGGAAAAAGCTCGACAACCTCACTGAGAACATTCTCTAAAAAAGTGAATACTTCATCATTCCCTACGCAAAAAATATCATCATTGGGCCAATAGGAACCGGGATTTACAGGTAGTGTATCACCTTTACATGAGAGATTCGGATACGCGGAAAAAACTTCTGAAGTATGGCCCGGCATTTCAATTTCCGGTACCACCATAATATTCCGGTCCGCCGCATATTGGACTACTTCGCGAATCTCATCTTGCGCATAAAATCCGCCATAGCTTGCTTTTTCATTGGGTTGGATCGGTGACCATTCCCGCCAAGGCTCATGGGTCCGATCCACGCGCCAAGCGGATTTTTCAGTGAGTTCAGGGTATTTTTTTATTTCAATCCGCCAACCGTTATCATCTGTAAGATGCCAATGAAATACATTCATTTTATGGAGCGCAATCATATCGATATAGGTTTTGACAAATTCTACATCAAAGAAATGTCGCGACACATCCAGGTGCATTCCACGATAAGCAAATCGTGGGTAATCTGTAATTTTGAAATTTTGGATGTGTGAGTTTTTTGGTGTTTCTCCATTCTCCAATTTCGGCGGACAGAGTTGCCGAAATGTCTGGAATCCATAAAAGAGACCGGATGAGGAGCTGGCGGTTAATTCAATCCTGTGGTGTTCGCCCACATTAAGCTCGTATCCTTCAGCTGGAATTTCAGAACTCTCATCCAATGAAATGATAATATGATCAATGTTGGATTCGGATGAAGATTTGGATATGGATAATGAGACCGCGGGATTCAAATACGCTTGAAAAATTTCCCCAATATGGCGTTCTTCTTGGGACTCATTTTTAAGGATAATGCCTTTTATCGATTTTAGATCGAAGGTGGTATTCAGGATTTGGGTAGAATTAGGTTTTGGGATAATGGAAGTATCATTCATAATAATAGATTGAGTTTGATGTGGTGGTTGGCAACTAAAAAGCGCCAAAAATAAAAATGAGAAAATCGTTTTCCGGTTTGAAGGATTCATTAAATTGTGTTCCATATTGTTTTTAAAAAAGATACTGGTATTGTATCAATCTTGAATAGAAATTAATCTCCATTTAAATGAACCTCACACATCTATTTTGATTCAAAATGACTTGGCTACCTGAAAATTACGATAAAGTACTTTCCAATCCGATCTTGCAAAGTGTCCTGATTGTTTGGGGTGCTGTAATTATAGCCAAAATTATGGATCTTGTTTTCACACGAATATTTAAGCGTATAGTGGATAAGACTGAAACCAGTCTTGATGATCAGATTTTACAGTTATTGCATCGCCCAATATTTTATTCTATTCTATTTGTTGGTTTTTCTATTGCGGTAAAGACAGCCCATCTTTCTGAGTATCTCGATTTTGCATTGTTGGGTCTTCTTAAAACAATCACCATTATTATATGGCTATTTGTATCAATGAAAGTGTTGGTCATTTCAATGGAGTGGGCATCTGCACGAGCAAAAAATCCATTTCTTCAGCAAAAAACACTTCCGCTTTTCAATAATTTGGGCAAAATCGGGATTGGGTTATTTGGTATTTATTTCATATTCTTAAGTTGGGAAATTAATATCAATGGCATCTTGGCATCGGCTAGTGTCTTAGGTGTGATTTTAGGTTTGGCAGCAAAAGATACGGTTGCAAATTTCTTCGCCGGATTTTTTTTGATGGCTGATTCTCCTTTTAAAGAGGGGGATTACATTTTATTAGATTCAGGCGAACGGGGTTATGTAAAACAAATGGGATTGCGGTCCACCCGTTTCATGACCCGGGATGATATTGAGATAACCATACCTAATTCTGTTATTGCCGCATCCAAAATTGTAAATGAAAGTGGTGGGCCCGGCGAAACAGAACGGGTGCGTATAACCATCCATGTGGCCTATGGTTCAGATATTGACCATGTGAAAGATGTTTTGGTGTCCATTGCATTGGGGGATGAAAATGTATTAAACACACCTGAACCCCGAGTGCGCTTTCGAGAGTTTGCGGATTATGGACTCAAACTACAGCTCCTTTTTTGGATCCATAAACCAGAGATTCGTGGAAGAACGATGGATGCAGTAAACACAGAGATTTATAAACAATTCTCGCAAAACAATATTTCAATTCCCTATCCAACTATGAAGGTGCTATTGCCGCGAGATAAAGACAATTCTTGATTCTTAAACTCATTATTTTGGTCATTTATTTTGGTATTTTGCTGGGTATCGGTTTTTTCGCATCCAAACGTGTCTCAAATATTTCTGATTATTTTGTAGGCGGAAAAAAACTCGGCTATTGGGTTGCTGCCCTATCGGCTCGATCCACAGGCGAATCCGGGTGGCTTTTGATAGGCGTAACAGGCATGGGTGCCCTCATGGGTGTAAGCGCTTTTTGGATCGTAATTGGAGAAGTGTTGGGCGTATGGATTTCGTGGCAATTTATGGCGAAAAAATTCAAACGCATGACTGATGAATATGATTCCATTACCATTCCTGATTTTTTAGTCAGCCATTTTAAATCCACTACCCATACGATACGGATTGTTGCTGCCACAGCGCTCTCACTTTTTGTAATTATTTATGTGAGCGCCCAAATCGACATCACGGGCAAAACATTTGAATCCTTTCTCGGACTCGATTATTATACTGGAATTGCCATCGGATTTGGAATTGTGGTCATGTACATTTGTTCCGGTGGATTCCTTGCTGTAGCCTGGTCAGATTTTTTTCAAGGATCATTGATGGCAGTGGGGCTTTTTCTCCTGCCAGTGGTTGCATATTTTAGTCTTTCAAGTGATACATCTATCCTACAAGGATTAAGGGACATTGATCCTGCCTTAATAAATATTTGGGGTCCCGGCGGATTGACCCTCATGAACGGTGTAGCCATTCTTGGACTGTTATCCATTGGGATCGGCTTTATGGGTTCGCCACAGGTTTATGTTCGCTTTATTGCAATAAAAGACGAAGCTGAAATCGAGAAAGGAAAATGGGTCGCCTTATTTTATACATTACTTACGGATTCGGCTGCGGTGATGATTGGAATTCTGGGGCGATATATGCTAACTCAAGCAGGGGATAATCCCGAATTAATCTTAGGCAATGCTGCAGAAAATGTATTGGCGCTTGTCTTAGGACAAGTCATGCCTACACTCATTATCGGGATTTATATTGCGGCTGTTTTGTCGGCGGTTATGTCCACAGTGGATTCTCTTTTGGTGGTGGCTTCCAGTGCGGTTTCTCGTGATTTTTATCAACAAATTCTTCACCCAGATATAGATGAAAGAAAGCTGATGGATTTATCCAAAAAGGTAACATTGACCCTGGCTATATTGGCTTTGGGCGTGGCATTGATGGTATCTGTTTTATCGCCAACACGAACTGTTTTCTGGTTTGTCATTTTTGGTTGGTCCGGAATTGCTGCTACATTTTGCCCTGTAATAATCTTGTCTCTTTTTTGGAAAGACTTCACCGAAAAAGGCGCCATCGCTTCTATGATTACGGGATTTTTATGTATCCCCTTTTTCAAATTTGTAGTGCCCAATATTTCAACGCTTGAACCTTATATAAATAAATTAGATGTGATGCTACCTTCGGTATTATTGGCTT
>Ga0233427_10004102_pt1 | contig 12300 bp, 12 predicted proteins | sample SI_118_April2016_5_FD_179885 | JGI IMG/M metagenome (GOLD analysis project Ga0233427, IMG submission 179885) | Seawater microbial communities from Saanich Inlet, British Columbia, Canada - SI_118_April2016_100_MG | ecosystem: Environmental > Aquatic > Marine > Inlet | place: Canada: British...
TTCCCTTATCGGTCATTACGATGAACCAGAAATCCTCCCTTATGCAATCAGGCTAAGTTGTTCCATAGGCGCTGACGTCAGACAGTCGAGTGTATCCTTGCCAAGCCCCGGCATGAGGTCGCCTGAGCGCCACCCGGCCATATACTCCTCGGCATCGATGTCCTGTTCATCACCCTGCGTGCCGCCCCCCAAATCGCCGTCACCCCGACTCAGCGTGCCGACACCGGAAAAGCGTGAATAGAACGTGCCGATCTCGCTGCTCGTGAATTCGCCCAGAAGTTTTGGTTTTAGGTATCCTTCCGCCGTGTTGGCCCGCGGTGTGCGCACCTCGCGGGTCCGTGCGTCGACAATGCCGAACCCAAAATTGATATTGCCGGCCTTGCCGTAAAACGCACCGACTTCCATGCTCGCTGACAGTTTGGCACCGCCTTGCTCATAGATGATGGTTCCAGCCCGCAGGCCGGTTGCCGCGAGACTGATTGCGATAATAATTAAGAGCCGCCGCATGTCGCATCCGCTCAGGTTCCCATTTTGAGGTCGGGCGCGAGACTAGTCTCAGGCTCTGGGTCGAGTTCGGTGGCTGTTAACCGCGCCTCGTCTTTAGGCGAGATGCCGTGGGCGGCTTTGTAAAGGCGGGCGAAGTGTCCGGCGTGGGCGAAACCGACGGCGAGCGCGACCTCGGCAACGGTGCCGTAGGTGTCGTTCCGTAGCAGCGTGCGGGCGTGTTCCAAGCGTTGGTCGCGAATGTATTGGGCGGGCGTCGTTGCGCAGACATCGTTGACGCGGCGTCGCAAAGTTCTCTCGCTCATGGCCAGGTAATCGGCCAAGTGTTTAACGTCAAGGTCGCGATCCATTATATGTTCGGTCACGGCCAGTGCGAAGGCGTCCATGAACCGCCGGTCGGTGTCGTCCAGTTCCAATGCCCGGTCCCGCACGCCGTCCACCGCCGCCTCAGGCAAGCCCTTCCAGCCGTGTCTCTTTGCCGTCTTTCAAGTGCCAGATTACGCCCTGGCGGGTCTCTAGCGCTTCCATGTCATCGGGCGACAGATCGCAGTAAAGGCCGCGAATAATGCGCCCGATCATGCCGTGACTGACGGTCAGGATCGGTTGATTCGTGCCGAGGTTCGCGAGCCAGTCGCGCGCCCGCGCCTGTAACATGGGCCGGCTTTCGCCGCCGCCGGGAATCTCGAAATTCCATGGATCACGCCGGCGTTCGACGAGGTCTTCCGGGAACCGTTCGGCAACTTCATCGCGGGTAAAACCTTGCCATCGGCCGCAATGAATTTCCATCAATCGGTCATCGAAAATTATCGTTGCCGGATCAATGTCCGCCATCTCACAAATCAACCCCGCCGTCTGCCGGCAGCGGCCTAGCGGGCTGCATTGAAAGGTGAACGAATCAAACGTGGGAAGGTCCTGGGCCAGACGCCGGCCCACGGCTCTTGCTTGATTTTGTCCTTGATCGGTCAAATCCGATTCCCATTGGCCTTGGTAACGCAGTGCGCGGTTCCATTCAGTCTCGCCGTGGCGGACAAGGTAAATTTCGGGGTGTGTCATGATGTGTGTCTCAGCGGCCTGCCGCATAGCCCTGCATGAAGCGCGGGTTGGCGGCGGCTTTCAGCAAATCACCGTCACGCGCACAGGCCGAAACCCGGCCCAAGGACCAGTCATCCTCGGCGTAGATCCGATGCCCCAACCGCTCCAGGGTATCCATGGTGTCGTCGCCGAACCGGGCTTCCATTCTCAGTCCCGCCGGATCCCATTCACGGGGATAGAACGAACCTGGGAAATGGGTGGAATGGAAATTCGGCGCATCAATGGCGGCTTGCAGGTTCATGCCGTGATGGACGTGGCGGAGGAACATATGCAAGGGCCATTGGTCCTGCTGGTCGCCGCCGGGCGTGCCGAAGGCCATGTAGGGCTCACCATCACGGAGCGCCAGCGACGGTGAAAGCGTGATGCGGGGGCGTTTGCCCGGCTGAATGCACCCCGGGTGATCTTCATCAATCCAGAACATCTGGCCGCGCGTTGACAGGCAGAAACCAAATTCCGGGATTGCTGGCGAGCTTGAAAGCCACCCGCCGCTTGGAGTTGCCGCGACCATATTGCCCCATTTATCGATGACGTCCAGATGACAAGTATCGCCCCGGGCCCGGTCCAATTGGTAGGTGAACATGGTGTCGTGTTCGTGAGGTGCCAGATCGTCGACGTTGAAGGTCTGGCCCTTCGGAATGAGCGCCGGCGGATGGCCGTGGCCGTCGAGGGTGCCCGGACGGAATTCCTGGTCGGCGCTTTCACCGACGAGGGCACGGCGCTCATCATTGTAGGCGGCGCTAAGCAGGGTATCCAATGGCACGTCGGTGAAGTTTGGGTCGCCATAAAAGGTGTCGCGGTCGGCGAATGCCAACTTTGCGCATTCGATGATCGTGTGGACGAAATCCGTGCCCAATGGATCCATCTCGGCAATGGGGTAGCCTTTGAGCAATGCAAGCTGTTGCAGCATCACCGGCCCCTGTGTCCAAGGCCCGGTCTTGCACATTGTGTAGACATGATCACCGGCGGGATAATCGAAGGTTGCTGGCGCTTCATAGTGCGCTTCGAAGTTGGCGAGATCGTCGGCTCGCAAAAGCCCACCGTGCCGCTCTCCGGACGTGTCGATGAATTCATTGTCCGTGCAAAAGGTGTCGATGGTTTCGGCGACGAAGCCCTGATGCCAGCATTGGCGGGCTTTTTCGATCTGCGCCTCGCGATCGTCCCCGGCGCTTTCCGCCTCCGACAACACGCGCGCGTAGGTGTCGGCCAAGGCGTGATTCCTGAATAGCTCGCCGGCCTTAATTGGGTTGCCGCCGTTACGATAAAGAGCCGCCGATGTCGGCCAGGAGGCCTCAAAAAACGGCTGGCATTTAGTGATGGCGTCGGCGCAGCTGGGCGCCACGGCAAAGCCATCGCGTGCATAATCGATGGCGTATTTGAGAACGTCGCGCGGCGCCATGGTGCCGTGATCACGCAGCAAGATCATCCAGCCGTCAAAGGCACCCGGCACCACCAGCGGCAGCAGCCCGGTGCCGGGAATGCGCTCCAGGCCGAGGTCTCGGAAAGCCTTGGGGGTCGCCTTGGCCGGCGCTGTGCCTTGGCCGCTTAGGCTGACAACGTCATTGGTGCCGGCCTTGCAAAACAGCGCCGGGACTTCTCCGGCTGGCGAGTTCATATGAGGTTCCACCACCTGCAGGGCAAAACCCATGGCGGTCGCGGCATCGAAGGCATTGCCGCCGTTCTCCAGCACCGCCATGCCGGCAGCCGTCGCCAGGTAATGCGTCGATGCGCAAACCCCGAAGGTGCCACGGATTTCCGGACGGGTGATGAAGGGTGCCATGATGGTTTAGTACCCGATGGCGGCGCCGTCTTTGCGGGGCTCTGAGCCACCGGTCAGGAACCCGCGTTCCCAATCGATCCAGATCGCCTGTGACCCGCCGATGGGTTTGACCGGACGGATCGGCTCATGACCTAAGGCTTTCAGGCCTTCGACTGTCTCGGCGGGCACCGTGCCTTCGATTTCAACCTTGCGGGTGCCGGAAAGCGGGAACACGCGAGGACAATCCTGGGCTTCCTGAATGTCCATGTCGAAATCAAAGTATTTGGTCAGCAAGTGCATGTGGCCGAAAGATTGATAGTGCCCGCCCATGACACCGAACGGCATCACCGCCTTGTCGCCCTTGGTGACCATACCGGGGATGATCGTGTGCAAGGGCCGTTTGCCCGGCGCGATGCAATTGCGGTGGCCGGGCTCAATGACAAAGCCTTGTCCCCGGTTGGTGAAGGTGACGCCGGATTTGGTTGCGTTCAACCCGGCGCCAAAATTATGGAACAAGGTGTTGATGAAACTGCACGCATTGCGGTCCTTGTCGACGACGGTGATGTAGACCGTGTCTTCGTGTTTTGGCAGGGCGACGGGCGGCAAGGTATCCATGCCCTTGTTGGGGTCGATATGCGCGCGGAGCTCAGCGGCGTGTTCTTCGGAAAGCAGCCAGTCCGTCGGCACGTCGGCCTGGGTTGGGTCGGCGACGAAAACGTTGCGGTCCTGATAGGCCAGACGCCCGGCTTCAATTTCCGCATGCAGGCGTTCGACGGACAACGGATCAACACCCTCGGTTTTGATGCCTGATATGATATTGAGCAGCAACAATGCGATCACGCCCTGGCCGTTCGGCGGACATTCCCAGACGTCGTAGCCGCGGAAATTCGTAGATATGGGGTCGACGTAGTCACCAACCGAGTTGGCGAAATCTTCCATTGTGTGCAGGCCGCCAAGGTCACGCAGGTAGCCGACCATATCTTCCGCCAACTCGCCTGTGTAAAAGGCTTCGCGGCCATTATCCGCGACCATTTGCATGGTCCTCGCCAGTTCCGGTTGGTTGTGCATCTCGCCGACCTTCGGTGTCGCACCACCCGGCATGAAGATACGCTTCAGGTTCGGATCTTTTTCCAGCAACGGTGACGCTAAGGCAAAATCAACGCTGACCCGCGAGGAAACCGGATAGCCGTCTCGCGCGTAGGCGATGGCGGGGGCCAGAATTTCACCCAGGTCCAATTTGCCGTGATTCCGGTTCAGCTGGCACCAGGCGTCGATGGCTGCCGGCACGGTCACTGAGTGCGGTGATTGCTGCTCAATTTCGGTGATGCCATTTTCGATGTACCAGTCCGCTGTCGCCGCCATGGGCGCCTTGCCTGACCCATTGAAAGCAATCAAATCGGCGGAGCCTTCCGGCGCGTACAAACAAAAGCAATCGCCACCAATGCCGGTCGATTCAGGCTCGACCACGCATTGCACGGCGCAAGCGGCGATGGCTGCGTCCAGGGCGTTGCCGCCCTTTTGCAATATTGAGATGGCGGTCGATGTGGCCAGTGTGTGTGACGTGGCGGCCATGCCCTGGATGCCGTGGGCCGGTGAGCGGCCGGGGAGTTCGAGATTGCGCATGAGTTATGATTCTTTCTCTGGGACAGGTTTTAAGTTTTGAAGGTCATTCGGATGCCAGCCATGATCTTTTATCACCGTCGGCAACGCGTGAAAGCGACATCTGGTATTGGTACTGATCGGGCCGATAAAGTCCGACAATGAATTCGACAACCCGATCCCTGTGATCGAAAACGACACGTCGAATGCGCAGCAGCGGCGCGCCTTGTTTGACTTCAAGGGCTTCCGCCGTGACGGCCTCGGCCAGGGTGGCGGTGATGGTCTGTTCGGCACCGGCAATCGGAACGCCTGCATTCTCCAGCAAGGTTAGGGGGGCTTGGTTGGTCAATTGATCGCGCTCATATAGGCGGCCAAGTTCCGCCGGAACGTATGTTGTGAGATAGGACAGCGGTTTGCCTTCGATCCGCCGGGTTCTGACCGAACGTTGAACTTCGGCTTTTTTGTTGATGTTCATGATTTCGGCGATCCGCCCATCAGCCTCGATGTACTCAAACTCAAGAACGTGGCCTTCCATTTCGAGACCGGCGTCCGCCAGATGATCCATTAATCCTTGGATGTCGGATTTAAGGGGGGCGCCGGACTGAGTGTAGGTGACCCGTGAACCTTGGCCGCGCCGACGGACGCATAGGCCGGCGGCGGCAACTTCGTTGAGGGCGCGTTTCGCCGTTATACGCGATACGCCGAATAATTTGGCGGTTTCGTGTTCGCTCGGCAGCATCGTGCGGTTGGGATATTCACCGCTGAGAATCTGGTGGCGGATCATCAGATAAATTTGTTGATATAGCGGCGTCGAAGCACCGTTTCCAGGACGTGTTGTTTGTGCAATCGCATATTCCATCGACGCGTTCCATTCGCCGCTCTACATAGAGAACCACGAAAAAATGATATAGAGGCGACACCTTGTTCACAAGCTTGATATCATTTATATATCATCTTGTGACGGGAAATGAGACTATTTGAGCGGCGATTTCATGGGAATATGACTCCCAGGTGTGCCGTGATCATCGTATATTTCCTGTAGTATTTGGACGACCGACGATAACCGTAGACACATGACGAAAATTAAGGCGATGGTGCGAACCAGCCATCACCAAACAAACAAGATAAATGTACTAGGGAGGACACTATGAAATTTAAGTCTGTACTCATTTCCGCCGTCTCCGTGATGGCGCTTGCCGGTCTGATGACGCCCAGCGTCGCCGAAGCGGCCAAAGTTCCTTGCAGCACGGCCAAACTGATCGTGCCGTGGAAAGCCGGCGGCGGCACCCACGTGCTGTTTTCGATCTTTGAAAAAACCATCGCCGCCATGGATGTGAAGCCGAAACTCAAGGTCGTAACGATCCCCGGCCAGGGCGGCAACAAGGGTGCGAAGGAAGCGTCCAAGGCGAAGCCCGACGGGTGCACGCTGTTCGCCATTCACCAAAGTGCATTCACAAGCCATCTGAACGGTCGTATCAAGTTTCACTTTGATGCCTTTGATCCGGTTGCCCTGCTGACGGACACACCGGACATCATCGGAGCGTCTGCCAAGGCCCCGTGGAATAACTACGGTGACTTCCAAAAAGCCGTTAAGGCCGCGCCGGGCACGGTGCCGACCGGTGCGACTTTTGGTTCCACCAGCCAGTTCACCTGGCTGCAGCTTGAGCGCAAGACCGGCATGAAGTTCAAGTATGTGCCCTTCGATGGCACCCGCCAGCGGATGACCGCGCTGCTCTCCGGCGCCATCACATTGGGTGGTTTGAACATTGCTTCCGGACGCAAATACATCGAGTCCGGTGAGCTCAAGGCGTATGCCATCGCCGCCGACAAGCGAGACCCGGCGTTGCCGAACCTGCCGACGCTGAAGGAGTTGGGCGTCGACATGAGCTTTTCGCTGAAGCGCGGAATTGTCGCACCGAAGGGCACGCCTAAGGATGTCATCGACATGTGGTCGGGTATTCTGAAGAAGGCTTCCGAGGACGCCGGCCTGTTGAAGCAGATGACCGCCAAAGGCACGGGCATCCAGTGGGTCGGACCCGCCGGTTATCAAAAGTGGATCGACACGTCCTTCGGCGAATTTAAGACCATTGCTGACGAAATGGGCTGGGGCAAATAAACCCAAGCTGATTTCTCCGGACAATTTCTGTTCGGGGCCTGGAGCGCGAAAGCGTTCCAGGCCCACCTTATCTTTCATTGATTGATATATTCGGGAGACCGTCGCCACATGGCCCGCCTGAACCGTGACACCTACGTCGCCATTTTCCTGCTGTGTTTCTGTGGGGTTTTTATCTGGGCGACGTTCGATATTCGCCAACCCGACTATGGCGTGTTGTTGCCGTCGACATGGCCCCGGGTGATTTTGACGGCGATGACGATACTCAGCTTCATATTTCTTATTCAATCCATTAAAGCCGGCCCCGACGAGCAAATTGACGATCCGGATCGCGAACCCGGCCTCTGGGGGTTTGTGCAATACTGGCGCAATCCCAATCTTTGTTTTGCCATGTTCTTCCTTTTCCTGCTGTCATTGCCCTACCTAGGCATGCTGATCGGTGGCATTTCATTTGTGTTTCTTCTCATGTCTTTGTTGGGCGGCTGGCAACCTCGGCAATTACTGGTGCACGCAGTGATTGCGGTTTGTGCTGTCGGTGCCATGTGGAGCCTGTTCACCTTTGGACTTGAGGTCATGCTGCCCGAAGGCATGATCTACAATCCGTACGCGTTGTGAGGGCGGGCTGATGGTCGAATATCTCTCGGATGCATTTACCCATTTCACGCTGGCTCTGCAGGGGCTGTGGATATGGAAAACCATGGCCCTTATGGCCATCGGTGTTGCCGGCGGGTTGATCGCCGGCGCGATCCCGGGTTTCACCATTGCCATGGCTGTGGTCCTGACTTTGCCGTTCACGTTCTCAATGCCGCCCGAACAGGGCGTGGCGACGATGGTCAGCGTCATGGTCGGCGGGCTGTCCGGCGGTTTGATGGCCGGTATTCTGACCGGTATTCCCGGCACGCCGTCGTCCGTCGCCACGACCTTCGACGGCTTCCCCATGGCGCGGGGTGGGCGCCCCGGGTTGGCCCTGGGACTGGGTGTCTGGTCATCATTTTTCGGCGGTATATTCAGCGCCATTTGCCTGATGACCTTGGCGCCGCAATTGGCCCGCGTCGGATTGGAGTTCCAACCATGGGATTTCTTCATGCTGGTCATGTTCGCACTGACCATTACCGCCAGTTTGGCCGGCAAGCATTTGGTCAAAGGCCTGATCGCGGGTGCGCTGGGCCTTTTGGTGCGGACCGTCGGCGAAGATGAGGCCGTCGGCATGGCGCGCTTTGATTTCGGCTCGGAGGCGCTGCTTTCGGGCTTTGATTTCATTGCCGTCCTCATTGGTCTGTTCGCCTTCTCGCAACTGCTGAGCGACGTCCGCGATCCGAAAACGGCGCGCAAGTCGCTTCAGGAACAAGGCACCGTGAAAGCCAAGATCGACCATATCGGCGCACTCAAGGAAATCGCCAAGCACTGGACCGTTATTCTGCGTTCCTCAACCATCGGCGTGTTTACGGGTATTCTGCCCGGTGCCGGCGGATCCGTGGCCAACATCCTGGCCTACGACCAAGCCAAGAAGGCGTCAAAAACACCGGAAAAATTTGGTACCGGGACGTCGGAAGGAATTATGGCGCCGGAAAGCTCCAACAACGCCGTCGAAGGCGGCGCGCTGATTACGCTGATCGGGCTTGGGATCCCAGGCGACGTGACGGCCGCGGTTATGTTGGGCGCGCTGTTGATCCACGACGTGGTGCCCAGCCCGACCTTCATCGCCGAAGAGCCGGTGCTGGTCTACTCAATCTTCACGGCGTTCTTTATCGCGACGTTCATGATGATCATCCTGCAGTCCTTCATGTTGCGGATGTTCGTGTTGGTGACGCGCATCCGCATGTACATGCTGGCCTGTGTGATCCTAGGGTTCTGCGGCATCGGCGTATTTGCGCTCAACAACGTCACCTTCGATCTCTGGAGCCTCTTGTGGTTCGGCATCATCGGTTTTGTCATGCGTCAATTCGGATTCCCCCTGGCGCCCATGATTTTGGGCGTGGTGCTGGGCAATATCGCCGAGCTTAATCTGGCCCGCGCTCTGGCGATCTCGCCAGACCTGACATTATTCTTCACCCGACCCTGGTCCATGTTCTTCTTGATTATCGCGGTCTTCTCGGCGGCATTCCCAATTTTCCAAGCTGATCGCGGGCGCAAGATTTGGACATTGTTTTATATGCCGCTCGCGTGCTTTGCCGCCGCCTACCCCCTTTACATGATGGGCGGCGTGCCGCGGCCGATTATCGCGACTATCGTTATCGCGTTTGGTGGGTGGACGTTATGGAAACGTTGGCAGTCAGGTTGGGCGTTGGATGGATCGGTCGATGAACAGACGGTGATTCGCGAAGGCTGAAGGGTCCGAGCTCCAATTATTACTTGAATGACCACATCCGAATTATTGATTTCCCGACTAGGCCTCGGCGTGATTTACTCTGCCCGAATTTTTTGATGGAGGACCGGAAGTCCCATGGACTGGTGGAAAGATATTTATGAGGCCATGAAGGCGGCCGACGTCAAGCAGGTGGTTTATGTGCCCGATGCCGGCCACGCCAAGCTGATTGATGCGTGTATCGCCGATAACGACATGCGCGCTGTGCCGTTGACGACGGAAGAAGAAGGCATCGCCATGCTAGGCGGCGCATGGCTGGGCGGGCAGCGCGGTGTCTTGCTGATGCAATCGTCCGGCGTTGGAAATTGCATCAACATGCTGGGACTGATGCAGACTTGCCGTTTTCCCTTGGCGACGTTCATCACTATGCGCGGCCAATGGCATGAGTTTAATCCCTGGCAAATGGCCATGGGCCGAGGCACCGAGCCGGCGCTGAAAGCCATGGACGTGATGGTTGAGAGCGTCGAAGACCCGGCCGATGTGGGCGCCCAATCGGCGGCCCTTTTGCACCGCGCATTCGTCGGCATGCATGCCGGCGCCCTGTTGCTGCACCAGCGCCTGGTGCCGATCAAAACATTTGGCGATTGAGGCTGACATGACTGATCTCACCAGAGCCGATCAATTCCCGCTGAAACGCCGCGACGTGGCCCAGCAAATTTCTGATGCCGGTGGCGAAGACCTGCTTATTGTCACCGGGCTTGGGTCCACCAATTGGGATTTCACCGCCGCCGGCGACCGCGACCTGATATTCCCCTTGTGGGGAGTCATGGGCGGCGCCGTGCCGCTGGCGCTTGGGTTGACTATTGCCCAACCTGAACGCCGCGTCTTTGTTGCCACAGGTGACGCGGAGATGTTGATGGGACTGGGGAGCTTGGCAACGGTTGCCGTGCAGGCGCCTCAGAACCTGGCCATTGCCGTCTTCGACAACGAACGCTATGGCGAAACCGGCATGCAGGCGACGGCAACGGCGCATAACGCCGATATCGCCAGTATTGCCGCCGCGTCGGGCATTAACGTCACCGGCACGATCCGCGAACAGGCCGAGCTGGATGCCGCCATTCCGATCATGCTGGAAGGTTCAGGCCCGTCCGTGCACGTCATCAAAGTTCGCGCCGAGCCGCTGCCGTTTATCTTGCCGCCGAAAGACGGAGCATATCTTAAGGATCGTTTCCGTAAGGCCTTGCTGGGCGACGCCGGTATCGTCTAAAACCGGAATCAACAATTTTCCAGGGAGCAGACCATGGCCGAGCTTGAAAAACTCCAGATGTATATTGATGGCGCGCGGGTTGATGCCGCGGGCGGTGAGGCGTTTGAAAGCCTCAACCCGTTTACCGGTAAGGCCTGGGCGACGGTCCCCAGGGGCGGCCCGGAAGATGCCGAGCGCGCCGTAGCGGCCGCGAAGAAAGCGTTCACATCAGGTGACTGGCCAGCGATGACGCCGACGGCGCGCGGCCATTTGTTGCGCAAGCTGGGCGATTTGATCGCCGAAAACGCCGAGCGTCTGGCCAAGATCGAGGTCCAGGATAACGGCAAGCTGATGGCGGAAATGGGCATGCAACTCCAATATACGCCGCAGTGGTTCTATTATTTCGCCGGTCTCGCCGATAAGATCGAAGGCGCGGTGCTGCCCATCGACAAGCCCGATATGTTCACCTATACGCGCCATGAACCCCTGGGTGTCATCACCATGATCACGCCCTGGAACTCGCCCATATTGCTGCTGACCTGGAAGTTGGCGCCGGCACTAGCGGCGGGCAACACAGTGGTCTTAAAGCCGTCAGAGTTCACGTCGGCGTCCAGTTTGGCCTTTGCTGATCTGATGGAACAGGCCGGGTTTCCCAAAGGCGTGTTCAATGTCGTGACGGGGTACGGCGCGGAAATCGGCGAAACGCTGGTGACCCACGACGATGTTGCCAAGATCGCCTTTACCGGCGGCGGGCAAAGCGGCGCGCATGTCTATGAGAAAGCGGCGGCGGGCCTGAAAAAGGTCAGCCTTGAGCTGGGCGGCAAGTCGCCGAATATCGTCTTCGCGGACTGCAATATCGATAATGCCGTGAAAGGCGCTATCTCGGGCATCTTCGCTGCTACCGGCCAGACTTGTATTGCCGGCTCGCGCTTGCTTGTTGAGGAATCGATCCACAACGAGTTCGTCGACAAAATCGTCGATTTCGCGAAGACCGCCCGAATGGGTGACCCCATGTCCATGGACACTCAGGTCGGCCCCGTGACGACCATGCCCCAGTACGAGAAAATTCTGGGCTATCTAGATGTCGCGCGCGAAGACGGCGCCGAATGCGTACTGGGTGGTGCCAAGGCGGATCGTCCGGAATGCGGTGACGGCTGGTTTGTAGAGCCGACCATCTACACCGGCGTCAACAATCAGATGCGGATTGCCCAAGAAGAAGTATTCGGGCCGGTACTCTCAATCATTCCCTTCCGCGACGACGAAGAAGCCATCGAGATCGCCAATGATGTCGTCTACGGCCTAGCGTCAGGCGTGTGGACCTCAAGCATTGAGCGCGCCATTGAAATTCCAAAACGCATCAATGCCGGCACGGTTTGGGTCAACACTTACCGCGCGGTCAGCTACATGGCACCCTTCGGTGGGTACAAACGTTCGGGATTGGGGCGTGAAAGCGGCCAGGATGCGATCTATGAGTACATGCAGACCAAGACGGTCTGGATTTCCACTGCGTCCGATGTGCCCGATCCGTTTGTGCTGAAGTAGGCTGAGCTTCGAGCTTTTTTCAATCGACCCGTGGCAGGCATCCGGCTGCGCCAATGTTGACTAAGTTCAATATTAACAGCCAGAAATTGTCATTTTCTGGCACAAAACTTCATTGCTCGGAATTAGGGCTCGGAATCAGAAAA
>Ga0233427_10004104_pt1 | contig 12299 bp, 9 predicted proteins | sample SI_118_April2016_5_FD_179885 | JGI IMG/M metagenome (GOLD analysis project Ga0233427, IMG submission 179885) | Seawater microbial communities from Saanich Inlet, British Columbia, Canada - SI_118_April2016_100_MG | ecosystem: Environmental > Aquatic > Marine > Inlet | place: Canada: British...
GCCGCCGATGGCCTGGGCGTCGCTCTGGGCGATACCATTCTTGCCGATGCAGACCTTGCGGCAGGACGTCTGGTCGCGCCCTTCCCGGCCCGGGTCGCAGCACCCGGTTCCTACTTCCTGCTGCGCCCACCGATGGCCCATGGCGGCGAGGCCCGGGATGCTGTCGCCACCTGGCTCGCGGACCGTCTGACCACACGTCTGATCTGATATGCGCGGGCCTGTGTTGACATAACGTCGCCCTGCTCCTTCTATGCGGCCAACAGGCACACAAAAGGACAACATCATGGCGAGCAGCAATCTCACCCGTGGCCAGGCCCTCATGCAGACGGTCAAGGCTTATGGCATCGATACGGTGTTCGGCATGCCCGGCGTCCATACGCTTGAGTATTACCGCGGCATTTCCGATGCCGACATGCGCCATGTCCTGTTCCGGCATGAGCAGGGCGGCGGTTTCATGGCTGATGGTTACGCCAGAATCTCGGGCAAACCTGCCGTGTGTTGTGTCATCACCGGCCCCGGCGTGACCAACATCGCGACCGCCGTCGGTAATGCCTATGCCGACAGCCAGCCCATGCTGGTGATCGCCAGCACCAACGGCAGCGGCGATCTGGGCGCTGGCCGCGGCCGCCTGCACGAGATCACAGACCAGCTCGCGGTGATCAAACCTCTGACCGCGTTTGCCCAGACAATCCATGACGGTCGCCAGATCCCAGGTGCGATCAACCGGGCGTTCGACATCTTTGCGACCGGACGGCCACGGCCCTGCTACATCGAGCTGCCAATCGACAAGATCGCGGAAGCCGCCGAGTTCGCAGTCGAGACATCGCCCATCGCCGGCCCCATGCGCCCGGCCGAAGAGTCCATCGAAAAGGCTGCCGCGGTTGCTTCAGGCGCCAGGAAGCCGGTGATCATCGCCGGCGGCGGTGTGCTCGATCATGGTGCAGCACTGCAGGCGCTGGCCGAGAAACTCGGCGCCGCTGTCATTCTGACGATCGCCGCCAAGGGCGCCATTCCCGACGATCACCCGCTCAATGTCGGTGCTGCGCTCGTGATCGACCGTGCCCACAGGTTCATCGAGGATGCCGATCTCGTCATCGCGATCGGCACGGAACTCTCCGAAACCGATATCTGGATTCAGGACGATTTCCTGCACCTGAGCGGCAAGCTGATCCGCATCGATATAGACCCTGCCAACCTGTCGCGCGACTACACTCCCGCCGCGGCGATCCTGGGTGACGGCAGGCTGGCGATGGAAATGCTGGCCGATGCTCTACCCGCCAACAACGGTAGTGCCGGGTTCGCCGGAAGTTCCGTCGTGGCGGACCTGCGCAAGGCTGTCATGGATGACATGATGTCGACCCCGCTCTCACGTAAACACGCCAAGGTGCTCGACGCCCTGCGCGCAGCGATTCCCCATGATGGCTGGATGATCACGGATGCCACGCAAGTCGCCTATTTCGCCAACGGTTACTGGTCGACCTCGCATCCGCGCAGCTACACCCATCCCAGCGGCTATTGCACGCTGGGTTCGGCCATGCCGTCAGCGATCGGCGCCAAGATCGGTGTTCCGGAACGTCACGGCGTAGCGCTTGCCGGTGATGCCGGCTTCCTGTTTACCGGGACCGAAATGGCAACAGCGGTCGACGAGAAGGTCGCGCTGCCGATCATTGTCTGGAACAACGATTGTCTGGGCCAGATCCGCGACGGCCTGCTGGAACGCGACATTGAGCCAATCGGTGTGACGCCCGGACGCAACCCGGACTTCCCGGCCTTCGCCAAGTCGTTCGGTGCCTACGGACACAAGGCGACATCCCTGTCCGACCTCACGGGCTCGGTGAAGGACGCCTTCGAAGCCGACGGTCCGACCCTGATCGAGGTTCACGAGAACTCCGACTTCCTGAGTTGATTTACACACCACCCGTCGTCGCCCCACTTGATGGGGCGATCCGGCTTCCGGTTTCCGGAAACCCACGGCCTGGAGATGGATGCCCCGGTCAAGCCGGGGCATGACGGACCAGGGTTACGTCTTGTAGCTGGGGTCCTGGGTATCGAGGATACGGCGGATGGCCTGCCAGTTCTCATCGGCTGCCGCGAACGAGGGATCGTTGCCCACTTCGATGGTGCGCGCCAGCGCCTCGGCCGTGGGCATGATGATCTCCTGGCCCGAAGCCATCACATCGACCTGCACCTTGCAGGCGTTCTCGATGTTGTAGAGCGTCAGGAAAGCGTCAGCCGCGGTCGACCCGCAGGTAAGCAGGCCGTGGTTTTCCATAACGGCGATGTTGTTGTCGCCCAGGTCGGCGGCCAGCCGGTCGCACTCTTCCTGACCGGATGTCTGCACGTCCCACGGGTGGTAAGCAATCTGGTCGTGATAGAACATCGCTTGTTGGGTGATCGGCAGAACACCGCATTTCATGCAAGCCACGGCCATGCCCGCGCGGGAGTGGGTATGCAGTACCCAATCGACATCCGGCCGCGCCTTCAGGACGGCATGGTGGATGGCGTGGCCGGCCTCGTTCACGGGCCATTCGCCCCGCACCTTGTTGCCATCGAAATCCATCACGATCAGGCTCGAGGCGGTGATCTCCTCGAAGAACAGACCATAGGGATTGATCAGATAATGCCCGGGTTCGTCGGGCAAACGCGCCGAGATGTGGGTGTAGATCAGATCGGTCCAGCCATAGCGGACAAAGGCGCGGTAAAGCGCAGCGAGATCACAACGGATCTCCCACTCGCCTGCACTGATTTCGGCGGGGTGAAGCTGGGTGACTGAGGCCATGGTGCCTGCTCCTTGCTATTGCGGGCCCCGGGGGCGATGGTTGCGCAAGATTAGCATAATCCTCTCAAAGGTGGAACCTCGTGATGCGGTTGTTGGTGACGGGCGGAACCGGCTTTGTGATGAGCCACGTTCTGGTGAACTGGCTGGAACAGAATCCCGGTGCACAAGCCGTTTCGGTCGATATCGCAGAGCCTGACCAAGCGGCGGAACGGTTCTTTGCTCCGGTGCGCGAACGTCTGACTTTTGTGACCGGCGACGTACGCGACCCCGGACTTCTCGACACCATTCCCGGGCGCGACGCCATCACCGCCATTGTTTGTGGCGCTGCGATGACGCCGACCAAAGGCACAACGGAAAAGAGCCAGGCCGCGATGATCGCGGGGGTCAACATGATGGGCCCGGTCCACTGCCTGGAGCTCGCCAGAACCCTGCCCGGCCTTAAGCGCATGGTCCATGTCAGCACCGGCAGCGTTTACGGTGACAATGGGCCCGATGACGGCTCGCCCCTGCCGGAGGATGGTTATGTCCGCCCCTTCCCCGGCACGCTTTACCCGATCACCAAACTGACCGGCGAATTGCTGGCGACACGCTACAAGGAGCTGTTCGACCTGCCGCTTTCAATCGTCCGGCTGGCCAGCGTTTATGGCCCGATGGATCGATGGACCCCGGGTCGCGATTTCGCCTGTGCGCCCAATGTGATGGTGCACAAGGCTCTTGCCGGCGAGAGATGGACGATCAGGGGCGCCGATGCAGTCGGCGACTTCATTCACGGCGGCGATGTCGGGCGCGCGATCTGCAGCCTTCTCGCCACCGAGAAGACGCCCAACGACATCTACAACATAGGCTATGGCGCCCCGGCGACCCTGGCAGAACTGTCCGACCACGTCTGCGCCTCAGTGAAAGGTGCTGCATGGCGGCCTGCCGCAGAAGGTGAAGCTGCCGATCTCTCGGGCGATCCAGGCCGTGTCACCGGTGCCTGGGGAGCCTACGACATCACCCGGCTGCGTGCCGATACCGGCTGGGCGCCCATGCCGCTTCGTGACGCGATTGCCGACTATGTCGCATGGGTCCACGACGTGGAGCTAACCTGATCCGCAGATTGCGAGCACGCGCGGATCTTTTTTCCTCCTGATGCTGAAAACGGTTTCGGGATCCGAAACCGCGGCAAAAAGAGCCGCTGCGAAACGCTCACGCCATCGGCTGGCGTCCTTGCCAGGGGTCGCAAGAGCAAGCTTGCGGCCTTCCCGGTTGTTGATCAGGTCGTGTTCCCGCTCGAGACAGTCATCCTGCTCGACGAACTCGACAACATGACCCAGCAGTTCAGCGGTCTCATCTCCCAAGGCGATCGTGGTAACGCCCGAGGCATAGGCATGTTTGAAGGCATCGAAGCTCCGCTTGTCCTCCGCTGCGCCTTGAACGTCGCTTAGCCGGTCGAAATGCAGACGAGCAGCCTCATGCAACGCGGCGACGGTGAGCCCCGGAATCACCACAAGACAAACGGCAAGGGTCAGGATTAGGGCGGCGCGGCGAACCACGCCAGTCACATTCTGCATCACCAGCTCATGATTGTGACGTGGACACAGAGTTCCGCCAGTCAGCCACCGGATTCATCCGAGGTGCAGACATCAAGATCGACTGAACACTGATCATAGCTCTGCGCAGCGGCCCGGTTGCAGCGTCTCGAACAAGAAGTCATGCAGGAATCGCACTGGTCATAACTGCCGCCGCTACAGGCAACCGAACAGTCGAGTCTCCTGCATTCCTCGGAGCAAAACCCGGCCTCGTTTTCCATACCGATGATGCAGCCGTCATAACGTTCGTTACAGCTTCCCAGCGCCGCCATTTCCGGCGTCGTGCCGCAGGGTGTCTCGGGGCGCAGGCCCTGAATTGCCTCGAACTCATCGGCGGCGCGTTGAACACGATCGCCATAGTCGTTGCGATCATCGACCGCAGCGCCATCGCGACGCGCGCACAACGCAGCAAAGAGCGGCAGCGGGTCGTAGTCGAAATCAGCCAGAAAACGGGCGGCATAACTATCGGCTTCGCGCTCATCGTCGGGGGAATAGAGTTGACCGAAACGCTAGGCCACTGCTTCCTCGGTCTCCGAGGTGAAACCAACCGGCGTGTGACCCAGCGTGATGTGGCCCCAGCCACGTGCTATCCCGAAAGCAAGTTCGGAAGCACCAGCATCGAGCCAACGAATATCAACCGGCACATGCCCAGGCAGAAACCCGGTTGCCGAAACAGCATCAACCGGCGCCACCGGCAATAACTTCCCGCTGTAGCCGACCAGTTCGCTGGCGACCCGAATCAGGCGCAGACGCGCATCGTCGGCCCCGGCTATACCGGGCCAAACGGCTTCCCATTCCGGAGTGCGCAGATTCCACACCGCTTCCTGTGCCGTCGCACCGGGCAACACTGATATCGTCCCCAACACGAGGGCCGCCAAACCCGCCATGTAAGAGCGGGCCGTTCGACGGATCATGACATACTGCTCCCTCTAGGGCGGCCGTAAAATGCCGCACGCCAGAGATCCAGATTAGTGCGGATCACCGCCCGGTGGAACCACGTCGGGGTTTGGCCTGGGGCACGATCTTCTCAGGCCGACTCGACCTGACATGATCTTGCTCTAGAGTTGCCAAAACCCAGACAAGGCCGAGGTTCTTATGATTCGCAATCCCATTCCCTGGCCCGACGGTGCGCGTTGCGCGGTCGCTTTCACGTTCGACATGGATGGCGAAAGCCTGATGCATGTCGGCCATCCAGAAACGATCAGCGACCGGATCGTCGGCACCTCAGACCTGCGCTATGGCCCGGAAGTGGCGATGCCGCGGCTGATCGACCTGTTTGCCAAATACGACATGAAGCAGACCTTCTTCATTCCAGGCTGGTGTGTGAAGAATTATCCCGACACGATCGAGGAAGTCCTCGCCGGTGGCCACGAGATCGCCCATCACGGATGGCTCCATGGACGCCTGCGCGAGATGAGCGACGACCAGGAGGCCGAGGACATCGCGCGCGGGGTCGAGGCGATCGTCGCAGCGACAGGCGAAAAACCCAGGGGTTTCCGGGCGCCGGGTTATTCCATGTCGCACCGCACGTTGGGCCTGTTGCAGGACCATGGCGTCGGCTACGAAGCATCGCTGTTTGGCGACGACATCCCCTACCTGATAGAGAACGACCGGGGTTCACTGGTCGAACTGCCGAGCCACATGCCGATGGATGACTGGACCCAGTTTGTCAGTTTCTCGGATTTCGGCGTGCGTCAGCCAATCAAGGCGCCCTCTGAAGGCTACAAGGTCCATGTCGAGGAGTTCGATGCCATGTGGGAACATGGCGGTCTGTGGTGTTCGGTCTGGCATCCCTTTGTCAGTGGACGCATTGCCCGCGCCATGCAGATCGAACGCCTGATCCAGCACATGAACGACAAGGGCGGCGTCTGGTTTGCCCGCATGGACGAGATCGCAGCCCATGTGAACGGCCTGGTCGAGCGCGGCGAATGGCAACCGCGCCGCCACCAGATCCCGTTCTGGACCCATGCCGACACTTGAGGAATGACCGATGTCTGACATGAAAAAACAGCTCCTGGACTGGATCGAGGAAGACCGCGAAAAGCTGATCGGTTTCTTCAGCGAGTTTGTCGCAACCCCGACACCCAACCCGCCGGGCGACACACGCGACGCCGTCGCCCATATCCGGCGTTTCCTCGACAGCCACGACCTGGCGCACCGGGTGATCGATCCCGAACCGCTGTTCCCCAATGTTGCCGGCACCTTCGACGGCAAGAGTGAGGGCAAACATCTGGTCCTGAACGGTCACATTGATGTCTTTCCCGCCGATGACGAGGGCTGGAGCCATGGTCCATGGTCTGGTGAAGTCGCCGAGGGTTCGGTCTGGGGCCGGGGTTCCAGTGACATGAAATGCGGCACCTCGACCTCGATATTCACCTTCATGTATCTCAACCGCATCAGGGACCGGCTGAACGGAAAACTGACACTGACCTGCGTCTCCGACGAAGAAACCTTCGGACCCTGGGGCGCGCGTTACCTGATGGAAAACCATCCCGAGGTGCATGGCGACTGCTGCCTGAACGGCGAACCGTCGAGCCCCTATTCCATCCGCTTCGGCGAAAAGGGACCCATGTGGCTGACCTTCCATGTCAGGACCAAAGGTGCGCACGGCGCCTATACCCATGCCGGGGAGAGCGCCAGCCTGACGGCCATGCAGTTCTGTACCGAACTGGTTGCGACAATCGAGGAGATTGAGGTCGAGCCACCCCACAACATCGGCAAGGCGCTGGAAGAGGCACGCGATACGTTCGATCGCGCCATGGGTGAAGGCGCCCACAAGATCATCCAGAAAGTCACCTGCAATATCGGCGTCATCGATACCGGCATTAAGGTCAATGTCGTGCCCGGCAACGCCCGGATCGAAGCCGATATCCGTATGCCTGTCGGTTGCGAGAAAGAAACCGTCACCAGGGTGCTCGACGGCCTTCTGGCGCGCTATCCCCAGATCGAGATGGAAGAACAGAACTATATGGGGCCCAGCTGGTGTGATCCCCATGGCAAGATGGTCGGCATCCTCCAGGACAATGTGGAAAATCTCAAAGGTTTCCGCCCCGTGCCTATCGTGAGTCTGGGCGGCACCGATGCCCGCCTGTGGCGTTATGAGGGGATAAACGCCTATGTCTATGGCCCAAGCCCTGAAGGCATGGGCCAGCGCGATGAACATGTCCCGGTCGACGATTTCCTTCACGTCATACGCAGCCACGTGCTCTCGGCCTATGACTACCTGAAGGCCGAATAGACCGATCCTTTCATTCGGCTTGAAGCGACAGCCGCCTGCTGAAAGGCTGCACGAGCCGACCCACCGACCGACCAATACAAGAGGCCACCATGCCCGCGATCGCCGCCGACCTGATTCTAAAAAACGGACGTTTTGTTACGCTGGACGCAGCCGGTTTGACAGCAGAGGCCGTGGCCTGTTGGAATGGTCGTATTCTGGCCGTGGGCAGCCAGAGCGATGCAGAGGCCTTTGCCGGCCCCAAGACACACACGATCGATCTTGGCGGCCAGACCGTTATTCCCGGCCTGATCGACAGCCACTGCCACCCCGATACCCACGCCATCACCACCACGCTGTGGCACGATGTGAAACCGGACTCCACAGGGACGATCGACGAACTTCTGACGCTCGTGAAGAGCGAAACTGCCAAGCTCGCAGGCGATGCGATGTTCCTGGGCTGGGGCTGGAACGACAAGAAATGCGGCGGCTACCCTACGATCGACCAGCTTGACCAGGCCAGCCCCGACCGGCCGGTCTATATCGGGCGCACGGACGGCCACATCGCCATCGTCAACAGCGCCATGCTGCGTCGTATGGACATTGCCGATGACGCGACCGATCCGCCCCACGGCGCCTATGACCGTGATCCCCAGACCGGGCGCATGACCGGACTGCTGCGCGAAGCCACGGCCAAGGCGATCCATCGCAAGATTTATGATTCCCTGACCCCGGAAAACTATGCCGAAGGCCTCAAGAAGGTCTTTGCCATGTATCACCGCCACGGCGTGACCTCGCTCCACAATTCGCTGACGCGGCCCATGGCGGTCGAGGCCTATCAGATGTTGCGTGACGCAGGCGACCTGACGATGCGCATGGGTATCCTGGTCAACGGCGACGACAAGAAGATGGAGGATGACTACATCGCCGCCGGTATCCGTACCGGGTTTGGCGACGAGTGGATCAAGGTCATCGGCATCGAGTGGTGCCCCGATTGCTCCACTTCGGGACGCACGGCCGCCTATTACGAGCCCTATATCGGCGATGCCGTGCCCGGCGAGCCCGTGCCCAATTCGGGCATGCTGCTCTTTACTGCCGAAGACCTGACCGAACGCGCCGTCCGCGCCCACAAGGCCGGCCTGCGCATCTGCATCGAAGGTGTCGGTGACCGCGGTATCGACTTTGCGCTCGATGCCATCGAAGCGGCCCTGAAGGCCCATCCGGTCGAAGACCACCGCAGCCGGGTCGAGCATTGCTGCTATGTCACACCGGAACTGGTCGAGCGCCTGAAGCGGCTTGGTGTTACCGACAGCTCAGCGACTGGTTTCATGTACGACCTGGGCGATGCCTATGTCGCCAACCGTGGTGATGACGCGATGGCCCACATGTGGCCGCACCGCGCCCTGATCGATGCTGGTGTGCCGGCACCGGGCCATTCGGATGCGCCGGTCTGCGGCGTCAATCCCTGGCAGGTGTTCTGGAGCCTGGTGAACCGGACCGGTGATACCGGCGGCAGCCTTGACCGCAGCCAGGCGATCACCGTGACCGAAGCGCTGCAGACCTACACCACGCTTGGCGCATGGACCGGCTTCGAGGAAGACCTCAAGGGCACGATCGAAACCGGCAAGCTGGCCGACTTTGCCGTCCTCAAGAGCGACCCATGGTCAATCGAGACAACGGCGCTGCGTGACGTCGACGTCGCCATGACTCTGGTCGGCGGCGAGGTGGTCTACGAATCCTAGAATCCAGCGCCATCCCGGGGAAACGAAGCGCCGGGATGGCAGCGTGCTGTTACTCCGCCGCCAAGAGGTGACTGCGAGTCGCCAGGACGTCATCAAAGGCGTCGACATAGCCGTCGATATCTTCGTCAGTCATGGGCAAACACAACAACATAGAATTGCGCCAGGTCATGCGCTGGCCGCGCGCCAGCAGGTCATAAAACAGCAGTTCGCCCTTCAACGCGTTGTCGCGCTCGGCATCGTGCTCGTTGTAGTGCGGCCCTTCGCTGCAATGGATAGCCATGATCGAACCCAGGCCCGAGACATGCATGGGCAGACCGTGTTTTCCGATCACGTCGTTGAGCCGATCACGGAACTTGCCACCCCAGGCATTGAAGCTATCGGCTTTTTCGGGCGTGTAAATCTGGGTCATGCCGGTCGAGCCCGCAGCATGGGTGATGACGTTGTTGTTGAACGTGCCGGCATGACCGATCGGGTTGGCTGAACGCGGGTCATAGCGGCTCATGATGTCCTCGCGCCCGCCAAAGGCGCCAAAGGTCGCACCACCGCCGATGTATTTGCCCAGGGTCGTCATATCGGGCGTGATCCCCAGAATCTGCTGCAGCCCACCGCCCGAGAGCCGGCTGGTCACGACCTCATCGAAGATCAGGATGACGTCGTGCTTGGCGGTGACATCGCGCAGTGCCTGCAGGAAATCCTTGCCAGCAGGAACCATGCCTGCGGCCCCCTGCATCGGCTCGACTACCACGCAGGCCAGATCATCGGCATGTTCGGCGACCAGTTCGACCGTGCGCTCGGTGTCGTTGAACGGCGCCATGACATAGTCGAACGGTGCGTTGATCGGCGACCCGCCATGGGCAAACATGAAGACGCCACCGTGATAGCCACCCTCGAACACCATCACCTTGGATTTTCCCGACACGACCCTGGCCGTGCCGATCGCCATCATGTTGGCTTCAGTGCCCGAATTGGTAAATCGCACCTTGTCGAGGGACGGAAAACGGTTGACCAGTTCGGCAGCCAGGACACGCTCATAACGGTTGGGACCACCCAGGACGACGCCATCGCTGACGGCACGCGTGATTGCTTCGACGATCAGGGGGTTGGAATGGCCAAACAGGCCGGCGCCGAACTCACCCACGAAGTTGGTGTACTTGTGGCCATCGATATCCCAGACAAACTGATCCTCGCCACGGTCGATCGTCAGCGGGAACGGCGGATAAAACAGCACCGTGCGGGTGTTGCCGCCCGGCATGGAGCCAGCGGCCGTTTCGTCTTCGGACTTGCTTTTGGGATTGGCGGCAGAAAACGCCCCCGCTGCTTCCTCAAGCGCGTTTCTGAGATCGCCTTCGAGCGCGACATTGCTGAGCGTAGCCATGATGTTTCTCCCTCTTTGGCCTATTCGGCACCCAGTGAGAGGCTCCCGTCAACCGCATTGATGGCCTTGGCCGCGCGTCGCGCTCCGCAGCGCTTGGCCGATAGCCCGTGCGTGTGGTTTAGTGACCGGAACATCCATGCAAAATTACCCCTGCAACAACCGAGGCCCTCGATGTCAGAGATGTTTCCCAACCTGTTTTCACCGCTGACGATCAACAACGTCACCCTGAAGAACAGGATCTTCTCGACCGGACACATGACGACCCTGGTGACGGGCTACAAACCCAATGAGGAACTTGCCGCCTATCATGAGTCCAGGGCCAGGGGCGGGGCCGGCCTGGTGATCATAGAGGTCGCTCTGGTCCACGAATCGGCGGTCTATACCTCCCACACCATCGCGGCCTACAACGATGACTGCATTCCGGGCTATCAACGTATCGCCCAGGCTGTGCACCGGCATGGCTGCAAGGCTTTTGGCCAGCTTTTCCATCCCGGGCGCGAGAACTTCGACTCGATCGACGGCAGTGCGCCATTGGCCTATGCGCCCTCGGCCGTGCCCAATGAACGTTTTCATGTCATGCCGCGCGCCATGCCGCGCTCATTGGTGCGCGACGTTGTGGAGGGATACGGCGACTCGGCGCTGCGCCTGAAACAGGGCGGGCTGGACGGGGTCGAAATCGTCGCCAGCCATGGTTACCTGCCAGCCCAGTTCCTGAATCCCAACGTCAACCTCCGCGAGGATGAATACGGTGGCAGCCTTGAGAATCGTGTTCGGTTCCTGCGCGAGATCACCGACAACATTCGCGCCAAGGTCGGTGAAGACTTTGTCGTCGGCCTGCGTATCTCGGGTGACGAACAATCCCATGACCAGCCTGATATCGAAACCGTCACGGCAGCGATCGAGATGCTCGATCAAGGCGGCGGGCTCGACTATTTCAACGTCATCGCGGGCTCGTCATCCTCGCTCGGCGGTTCGGTTCATATCGTGCCCCCGATGTTCATCGAGACCGGCTATGTCGCGCCCTATGCCGCCACCGTGAAACACAAGACCAGCGTCCCCGTTTTTGTCGCTGGCCGTATCAACCAGCCTCAGCAGGCAGAAGAGATCGTCGCCAGCGGCCAGGCAGACATGATCGGCATGACCCGGGCCCAGATCTGCGATCCCGCCATGGCGGGCAAGGCCGAGGCCGGCCGGGTCGATGACATCCGCGCCTGCATTGGCTGCAATCAGGCCTGTATCGGGCACATGCACATGGGTGTCGGCATATCCTGCATTCAGCATCCCGAATCCGGGCGCGAACTGATCTTTGGTGAGCGCAAGCCGCTAGTGCAGAAGAAGAAGGTGCTGGTCGCCGGGGGCGGGCCAGGCGGCATGAAGGCTGCTGCGGTCGCGGCCGAGCGCGGGCACGATGTAACGCTCTATGAAGCGTCCGGCCAGCTTGGCGGCCAGACTCTGTTGGCCCAGGCACTGCCCGGCCGCGCCGAATTCGGCGGTATTGTCACCAACCTCACACGCGAGATGGAACTGGGCGGCGTCAGGGTGGTGAAAAACACGGCCGTGACACGCGAGCTTGTCGAGAGCGAGGCACCTGACACGGTGATCATCGCGACCGGCGCCA
>Ga0233427_10004105_pt1 | contig 12294 bp, 8 predicted proteins | sample SI_118_April2016_5_FD_179885 | JGI IMG/M metagenome (GOLD analysis project Ga0233427, IMG submission 179885) | Seawater microbial communities from Saanich Inlet, British Columbia, Canada - SI_118_April2016_100_MG | ecosystem: Environmental > Aquatic > Marine > Inlet | place: Canada: British...
CCTTGGGCTGCAAATGACTATAGATGCTCTGGTACAGACTTTGCTCAGCATCACTTAATGTAAGCTTAGCAAATAATTGATCTTTATCAAGTAGAAAATCACTTACTATACCTCGAGTAAACATATCTATTTGCTCGAGACTCTGCACCTGATTATTGCGCTGAAAAAGGAAGAATAATTGGGTCGGTAAGGCATACCTAGGTATATCAGTATAAAACTTTTCAAGAAATGGGTTTTCAGCTGGATCTTCCAATAATAGCGAGCTATCCAGGTGAGTGGCTATACGTCGAGCCAAACTGGTTTTTCCTACTCCTATTGGCCCCTCAACCACAATATAGCGATATTTTTCAAGTTTCACAAATTTTGCTCTCTTTCAAGCCTTTGATTAGAACAAGCTGATAATAATTCAGCTACACTGCCACGGCTAGGAATAAAAAAATCTTTTGAAATTTCCATAAGAGGTACTAATACAAAAGCACGTTGATGCATTCTCGGATGAGGAAGAATTAGACCACCCTCATTACATACTAATTCATCATACATCAGCATATCTAGATCAAGTGTTCGCGGATCATTAGGTAACCCCCGCACACGACCATGATTTTGCTCAATTTCTAGTAGTATTTTAAGTAACCCGTGTGGAGAAAGGGTGGTTTCAATCTCTACTACTGCATTGATAAAATCAGGCTGATTAGTTTTTCCAACCGGCGCACTTCGATAAAGTGAAGAACAAGCTAATAATCTACTTTCAGGGAGTGCATCAAGCTCATCAAGTGCTCTCTGTACCTGAGATACCGGGTTTTCTAAGTTACTGCCTAAAGCAATTAATGTCCGAGAAAAATGACCCAATTTAACACCTAATATCAATTATTCTGTAGGACCTAAAGATGAATCTATACTTTGTGTATCCCCTGCTATAATCTCATTACGTCTACGCCTTTTTCTCCTCTTTTTTGGCACGTCATTTCTAAGTAACATATTCTCCTGATCGCTGGTTTTAGCATTCTGAAATGTTTCCCACCAATTCCCCAACTCAATATCTATCTCTCCACTCTCACAACGTAATAGCATAAAATCATAGGCCGCTCTAAAACGTGGGTGTTCCAGTAAACGAAATGGTCTGCGTCCTGATCTTCCCAGAAAACGTGGCTGCATTGCCCAGATCTCTTGCATAACTGCATCATATCTACGTGGTATAACAAGTTTTTTCTCTTGTGCTTCCATCAAATCTTTTATCGCCATATGCAGAGCAGGAAAAGATTTCTCACCCGCTGCCATACGTTTATTCCATCCCACCAACACACCATGCCACAATAGCGCGGCAAATAGAAAGCCAGGCGACACAGATTTTTCCTGCTGTACGCGTTCATCAGTGCTCTTCAGTACAAGAGAAATAAAACGCTCATCTACTGACTCTGTAGAGATCATATCTAGTATTGGTAACAAACCATGGTACAGCCCACGCGCTCGTAGATCTGCTACGCAAGTTTGCGCATAACCACATAATAATATCTTTAGGACCTCATCAAATAGTCTTGATGGTGGTACATTTTGTAATAATGGCGCAAGATCACCTATCGGCTGAGCAGTAGCAGAATCTATTTTCATATCAAGCTTAGCTGCAAGCCGAATTGCCCGTAATATACGTATAGGATCCTCACGGTAACGCTGTAGTGGTGTACCGATAATACGTAATTGCTTCGACTTTATATCGCTGTATCCACATAAATAATCCCAGATTTCTTCTCTATCTGGATCATAAAATAATGCATTAACAGTAAAATCACGACGCTTTACATCTTCTTCCTGGCTACCAAATACGTTATCCCTCAAGATTCTCCCATGCTCGTCTGCATGTTGGTGTGGCGTAGATTTGCCATTCTTATTAGTAAACGAATCGCCACGAAATGTAGATACTTCTACAGTATCTGACCCACACATAACATGTACTAAACGGAAACGACGCCCAATAATACGTGACCGACGGAAAAGAGAACGGATCTCCTCAGGCTTGGCATTGGTAACAATATCGAAATCTTTTGGCTTTAATCCCAATAACAAATCACGTACTGCACCTCCTACTATAAATGCAGAATAACCGGCTTCCTGTAAGTTCAATGTGACTTTCGTTGCACAAGAGCTTATGTTATTTCGAATAAGACCATGTTCCTTATGCTGAATAATTCGCAGCTCAGGAATTAAAGATTCTGAAGAAGAGACAGAAGAATTTTTGCCAATGGTTCGATGGAAAGATTTATGGATCATTACTAAATATTGGGAATACCAAGCCATAGATTATACACCTAGCAATATATTGGATACGGAAATACTCATGATTTTCATATCCAACTAATCTAATTCGAATTGATGAAATTTCATTAGGATACTAGCCTACGAATTATTCATATTTATACCTTAAGATAATTACTTTTCTCTCCAAGCCATCGTTGAAGATGACGTTGAGCTAATTCAGGATAGTCACACAACATTTCTTCTGCAACATCACGTGCATCTTTAAGTAATTCCTCATCTCTTTCAGGGTCAGCAAAACGCAACATAGGAACACCACTCTGACGTACACCAAGAAATTCACCCGGCCCACGTAAAAGTAAATCCTGACGGGATATTTCAAAACCATCGTTGTATTCAAAGATTATTCGTAGCCTTTTGCAAGCAATTTCAGATAGTGGTTCCTTGTATAGAAGTATACATACACTAGCATCTGCACCACGTCCTACGCGACCTCGTAGCTGATGTAATTGTGACAGTCCCATTCGTTCAGCATGTTCGATTACCATTAAAGAAGCATTAGGAACATCAACACCCACTTCAATTACTGTAGTTGCAACTAATAACTGAATGGAGCCTTGCTTAAATAGCTCCATTACTGATGATTTCTCTTGCGGAGGGAGCCTTCCGTGCAACAAACCTACTTTCAATTCCGGGAAAATTATACTTAATCTTTCGTAGGTATCTAAAGCAGTTTTTAGTTGCAGAGCCTCTGACTCTTCTATGAGGGGACATACCCAGTAAGCTTGCTTTCCAGCACAACAGGCCTCCTTGATACGTACAATCACTTCCTCACGACGGGTGTCAGTAAATAGTTTAGTGACAACATCGGTTCTACCTGGTGGCCGTTCATCTAATACTGACACATCAAGGTCCGCATAATAGCTCATCGAGAGTGTACGCGGGATAGGTGTTGCACTCATCATTAACTGATGAGTGACCATACCTTCTTTTGTGCATTTCATACGTAGCGCTAGTCGTTGGTGCACACCAAAACGATGCTGTTCATCGATCACTGCTAGCCCTAATTTATTAAATTCTACCTGCTCCTGAAATAGTGCATGTGTTCCAATCGCAAGCATAGCATTACCTGTAGCAATAGCAGAAAGTGCAGCAGTACGCTGCACCTTTTTCTGACTACCTGACAGCCAAGCAATCGATATTCCTAAAGAATTAAATATAGATTTAAACCAATTGGAAAGTTTCTGGTAATGCTGTTCAGCCAATATCTCAGTCGGTGCCATAATAGCCACCTGATAACCATTTTCGATAGCCTGTAATGCTGCCAACGCTGCAACTACCGTTTTCCCACTACCCACGTCTCCCTGTAGCAAGCGCTGCATTGGATATGGTTTAGAAAGATCCCGACTAATCTCTGAGAAAGTTTTTTCTTGCGCGCTAGTAAGATTAAAAGTAAGAGATTTAAGTAGTTTCTTTGTTAGTTCTTTTTTATCTAACAAAGTGGGAGCAAGATTCTTATATCGCTGCTGGTAATGTAAACGCATTGATAACTGCTGAGCCAACAATTCATCAAACTTAATTCTAGACCAGGCAGGGTGAGTGCGCTCTTCTAATAAATGAGCCGGCACATCTGGTGTTGGTTGATGTAAAAGCATAATACTATCCCTAAAACCATCTAACCGATAATGTTTTAGGGTTTTAACAGGTATAGTTTCTGATAGATTATCTATTCTAGCTTTGTCAATTAGCACCTTCCTGACTAGTTTACGGATTATTACCTGGGAGAGCCCTGCTGTAGTTGGATAGACTGGTGTTAATGAGTCAGGCAGTGAGACATTCTCATTTACAACATGGCACTTTGGGTGCACCATTTCAGTGCCAAAAAAACCTGGACGAGGCGCCCCTAACAAACGTACTCTAGTACCTATTGAATATGCTTTTATCTGACTTCCATAAAAATTAAGGAAGCGTATAAAGATGGTACCGCTATCATCTTCTACTTGGAGAACTAACTGACGCCTCGGTCGATACATAACCTTATTAGAGACGATAACACCTTCAATTTGTACTGCCTCTCCTCCGGACATACCGCCAATCTGACAAAGGTGCGTCTCATCTTCATAACGAATAGGTAAATGTAATATTAAACCAATCTCATTATTTACCCCGAGCTTGGAAAATTTCTCCTCTATGGCCTTGTTTGTAAAGCAACTAGGGGTAACGCCACTATTTTTAATACTCCCCTTCACACTTACAATACCATTACCGCATCCATTTCTACCAATGCGCCTCGTGGGAGTGCAACTACTCCTACTGCTGCCCGTGCTGGGTATGGCTGATCAAAATAACTTGCCATGATTTTATTTACCATGGCGAAATCATCAAGGTCAGTCAAAAAAATATTTAATTTAACAATGTCCCCTAGGGAACCGCCACTAGCCGTTGTTACTGCCTTTAAATTCAAGAATACCTGCTGGATCTGAGACTCTATCCCGGTTACCATCTGCATGGTAGTTGGATCTAGTGGGATTTGACCCGATACATAAACCGTATCCCCTGTACTAACACGAACTGCCTGAGAGTATGTTCCTATAGCCTGAGGTGCATCGTCGGTTTGAATAATTTGTTTTTTCATTTTATCTCCAAATGTGTACGGATATCTGCATCACGCTGTACTATATGCACGAAGCAGAACCCTGAAAATATGAACTGATACTACTACCCATTGCAACATGATGAAGGTTACCCTAATACATTTCAACCAATAAAATTAATGCCGATATTATTTATCACTACCTATATACTTAGAACAATTGATGTAAATACTAAAATATAATATTTCTAATACATGCAAAAATTAATTATCCGCGGAGGCACTCCTATTTCAGGAGAAGTACAAATATCAGGAGCAAAAAATGCTGCGCTGCCTATCCTCTGCGCGTCACTTCTAACAAATGAAACTTGTAGAGTTACGAATGTACCGGATCTCAATGATACAACTACGATGCTAAGTTTGCTTGAACAAATGGGAGTAAATGTTTCAATAGATAAAAGATCTGAAATCTCATTAACAGCTGCAAACCTTTCTAATCTGATTGCACCATATGAAATGGTGAAAACAATGCGTGCCGCTATATTAGTATTAGGCCCAATGTTGGCACGAGTAGGCGAAGCCAAAGTTTCCCTACCTGGTGGCTGTGCAATTGGTCTCCGTCCAGTTGATCAACATATTAAGGGACTGCAGGCGATGGGAGCAGAGATTTCTATTGAGCATGGCTACATCCATGCAAAAGCAAGTAATCTTATTGGCGCCCATATAATAATGGATATTGTAACCGTTACCGGCACTGAGAATTTAATGATGGCAGCAACTCTAGCAGATGGAACAACAATATTAGAAAATGCAGCACGTGAACCAGAAGTTATTGACCTTGCAAAGTGTCTTATTTCAATGGGAGCAAAAATTAGTGGCGCGGGAGGCGACGTTATCACTATCAAGGGAGTAAAATCATTGCATGAATCAACCTATCAAGTTATGCCTGACCGGATTGAGACAGGTACCTTTCTAATAGCAGCAGCTGCTAGTGGCGGGGAGATTCATATTAAAAATACACGTCCAGATATACTTGGTGTAGTACTTGATAAATTGAATGAGTCTGGAGCAGAAATTGAGTTTGGGGAAGACTGGATTAATTTAAAAGTGAATCAAAGATTAAAATCTGTAAATCTACGAACTGCACCCTACCCTGCATTTCCCACAGACATGCAAGCACAATTTATGGTATTAAATAGTGTGGCAGAGGGTACTGCAATAATTACCGAGACTATATTTGAAAATAGATTTATGCATGTGCTAGAGCTAAAACGAATGGGAGCCTGTATTGAAGTAGAGGGCAATGCTGCCGTGGTACATGGCGTTACTAATCTTGAAGGTGCGAGTGTAATGGCAACTGATCTACGTGCTTCTGCCAGCCTAGTTTTAGCTGGTCTAATTGCGCAAGGTGAAACTATTATTGACCGTATTTACCACCTTGATCGCGGCTATGAGAGAATTGAAGAGAAGCTATCGTGCCTAGGAGCAAGAATCAATCGTATAAATTAAAGTTATTTACTACAGAAGATATTAACTCTATTCGATAAATAACGATTTTAACAGGCCATATTATGACAATTACTATTGCCCTTTCAAAGGGTCGTATTTTTGATGAAACAGCACCACTTTTAAAAGCAGCTGGTATTGTTGCACTGGATGACCCCGAGAAATCTCGCAAACTAATACTAAAAACAAACCACTCTAATGTGTGGCTTATTATTGTACGTGCCTCTGATGTGCCGACTTATGTACAATATGGTGCAGCAGACATAGGGATAGCTGGAAAAGATGTATTACTTGAACATGATGGAACAGAACTCTATCAACCATTAGATTTAAATATTGCTTGCTGTCGCATGATGGTAGCAGTAAAGAAGGGTTTTGATTATGCGGCGGCTATACGGCAGGGAGCACGCTTAAAGGTTGCAACTAAATATGTTCATACAGCACGGGAGCACTTTGCTGCAAAAAGCATGCATGTTGATCTTATTAAACTCTATGGGTCCATGGAGCTTGCTCCACTGGTAGGGCTAGCAGATGCAATTGTAGATCTGGTTTCAAGTGGCGACACACTAAAAGCGAATAATTTGAAAGCAGTTGAAGAAATTATGCCTATTTCATCGAGACTAATAATTAACCAAGCAGCATTAAAAGTAAAAAGAAAAGCGATCCAGCCAATACTGATAGCATTTTCTGAAGCTGCTAAAAAAAATGGCATGCCGCTTCAGAAGAAAATATCAGAAAGATGGGATATTTCCTTATGAATCAAATTAAACGACTCTCTTCAACCGACTCAGGGTTCACTGAAGCATTAAAAAAAATAACATCCTTTGAAGACGAACAGAATGTAGAGATAGACACAACGGTTTCTGAAATTTTAGCGCATGTAAAAAAGCGGGGTGATGAGGCTGTACTAAAATACACATCTCACTTTGATCATCTTGATGCAGCCTCAATTTCTGAGCTTGAGTTGTCTAAGGAAGAACTACTAAGGGCTCTACAAAGCCTGCCTACCATACAACGAGAAGCCCTTGAGCAGGCTGCAGAACGAATTAGAAATTTCCATAAAAGACAGATGGCCGAGTCATGGAGCTATACTGAACCTGACGGTACGATGCTTGGGCAGAAGATAACTCCAATTGATCGTGTGGGACTATACGTCCCTGGTGGAAAAGCATCTTACCCTTCTACTGTGTTAATGAATGCAATACCTGCCAAGGTGGCAGGAGTGAATGAATTAATCATGGTTGTACCAACACCAAGAAACAATAGAAATGACTTGGTACTTGCTGCAGCGATAATTGGTGAAGTAGATCGTGTGTTTACTATTGGTGGCGCCCAAGCTATTGGAGCACTTGCCTATGGAACCAATACCATCCCAAAAGTAGATAAACTAGTTGGTCCTGGTAATGCTTATGTATCTTCCGCCAAGAGACAAATTTTTGGTGTAGCAGGAATAGATATGGTAGCCGGACCATCAGAGATTCTAATCATTTGCGATGGCATGACAAATCCTGATTGGGTCACGATGGACTTATTTTCGCAAGCTGAGCACGATGAGCTAGCACAGGCAATTCTATTATCGCCTGATATTGAATTTCTCAGATTAGTGGAAGAAAAGATAGCTACCCACCTAGAAAAAATGCCTCGCAAAAATATAATAAGTGCCTCTCTTGTGAACCGTGGCGCCTTAATTCAGGTACGAGACTTAGAAGATGCTTGTGATATTGCTAATCATATTGCACCTGAACATTTAGAATTATCAGTTGATCAGCCAGAAAAATGGGCAAATAAAATAAAACACGCCGGTTCGATTTTCCTTGGGAGATATTCATCCGAAGCCCTTGGTGATTATTGCGCTGGCCCGAATCATGTGTTACCTACTTCAAGAACTGCGCGCTTTTCATCGTCATTAGGTGTATACGACTTCCAAAAACGTAGTAACCTCATCCAAGTATCTAAGCAAGGTGCAGCCAAACTCGGTGAAATTGCTTCTATTCTTGCTAATGGAGAGGGTTTGCAAGCGCATGCAATGTCAGCTGAGTATCGATATAAAGAAAAAACTAGTACCACCAAAGACTAATATTGAATTGCAAGATTCGGGTAGCCCAACCATTCTCTTAAAGAATGTAATATTGATAAGTACGAACACTACCCAAATAGAATAACATTAGCTATTGCAGTATTCTGGAGAGGAAAGATATATCCGTATTATCTTCCTCTACAATATCAATGAATTTAATATTTCTCTTTGCTAAATCTTAATCACAGTTCTTATAGCTACGCTCTTCACATTCGATAGCTAGACTCTGTGCCTGCGTAATTTGTTCAGGAGTCATTTTTTTTGAGATTGAAATCCTCCATTTTTTAGCATTATTATTACCTTTATTTGCTGCAAGACTAAATCTCATATGTGCCCGAACATGATCTTGTCCTACTCCTTTACCATTCGCATACATCCAACCTAGGGCATATTGTGCTGATGGTAGACCTTGCTCTGCTGCGAGTCGATATAATCTTGCCGCCTCTTCATGATTTTGAGCTACACCTTTACCATCAAAAAACATTAAACCAAGGTTATATTGGGCAAGTGAATTTCCTTTATCTGCTGCCAATTGATGCCATTTTGCAGCCTCTTGAAAATTCTGAACCACCCCTTGCCCATTAGCATGCAACAAACCAAGATTATTTTGTGCAAGAGCATAGCCCTGTTCCGCCGACAAACGATACCATTTAGCAGCCTCTGAAAAGTCTTGTTTTACACCTTGTCCATGTCTGTACAACAAGCCAAGATTATACTCAGCATGGGCATTATGCTGCTCTGCAGCTAGTCGATATAGTTTCTCTGCTTCCTGATAGTCTTGCTCTACACCGTTACCACGCCTGTAGAGCAGGCCAAGGTTATTTTGTGCAAATGCATACCCCTGCTCTGCAGCCAATTCGTACCATTTTGCTGCCTCTTGGTAATCCTGGATAACACCCAGGCCATCCTCATATAACAAGCCAAGATTATTTTGTGCGATTACCTTCCCTTGTGTTGCTGCAAGACGATATAACCTTGCAGCTTCCTGATGATTCTGAGTTACACCCTGCCCTAATCTGTACAATACCCCGAGGTTATATTGTGCATCTGCATTTCCCTGCCCGGCAGCGAGCTTAAACCATCGTGCAGCTTCGTCGTAGTCTTGAGTTACACCCCTCCCGCGCCAATACATTATGCTCAAATTATTCTGGGCAAGCGCATATCCTTGTTCAGCAGCTAACCGATACCATCTGATAGCTTCCTGGTAATTTTGCATCACACCTTGGCCATTCGAATTTAATAAACCAAGATTATTTTGTGCAAAAACATTCCCTTGTTCTGCAGACAAGCGGTACCATTTAGCAGCCTGAGAATAATTTTGATTTACTCCTTGTCCTCGACTGTATTGCAAGCCAAGGTTATACTGTGCGTTCGCATTACCCTGCCCTGCAGCTAGTCGATATAACTTCCCCGCCTCTTGATAATCTTGTTCCACACCTTTACCGCGACTGTATAATAGACCAAGATTATTCTGTGCAAATGCATGTCCCTGTTCTGCAGCCAATTCGTACCATTTTGCTGCCTTCTGATAGTCCTGAATAACACCCTGGCCATCTTCATATAGCAAACCAAGATTATTCTGTGCAACCGCATTCCCTTGTGTCGCAGACAAAAGATATAATCTTGCAGCCTCCTTAAGATCTTGCTCAACGCCCTGGCCATTAAAATACATCACACCAAGAATATTCTGAGCAGCTGCATTTCCCTGCTTTACCATATGACGGATTATTTTGTCTGTTTTCTCAAAATCACCCGTAAAATAAGCCCGCTTGGCATCTAATAGCTTTGCATCGGACAACTTGTCAGCCATCGCTTGAGGAGATAAAGTAAACACAAGTAGATGACTTAGAAGAATCCACTTTAGAAACTGCCGCATATTTCTTGATCCTTCCTATATTTTATAAAAAAATAAATGAGACTACTAGTTGACCATAGGTCCTCACATATTGATACCCATAAACCTAAGATTTCATTCCGAATCGTTTCATATTTTACGGTTAATCTTATGCTATTTGAATAGTCAAAAACTTGCACGCACTGTAAAACGAATACTACGTGGCTCAGCCGGGTGAATATGTTTATCTGCTACAGATGCCGCTTCTCCACTTAACTGAGATCTATAAAAATAGGAAATATCATTAGGTTTGCTACCGATCAGATTAAACACATCCATGGAAACCTGAAGATATTTTGCGAAACGATAGCCAGCCCGTAGATTCACCAATGTAGAGCTAGACCCAACCTGAGAGTTATCCTTGATTAGTGGCCTAGGACCAAAATGGCGTAAGCGTATCCCACCAAACCAATTATTACGATCAACAGAAACACCAACTGATGCAACGCGCTGCATCGAGCCCGGAATATAATTACCCAGATGGCCATTACCACGGAATCTAGCTCGAGAAAAAGAAAGATCGGCATCTATAACAACCCAACTAACAGGCCTCCAATAATTAGTGAATTCAATACCCCTTCGCAAACTTGGGTGACTTGCCTCAGTGCTACCGGCATCGCCAACAAATATTAGCTCAGAATCAACATGTAGCTGCCAGATAGATACTGTTGTCTGTAAGCCCGGCACAATACCTGTACGAAAGCCAACCTCATAGCCCCAGGTACGAACTAACGGGGTCGCTCGCCGTGTTGAAACAGTTGGTGAGTTAGGATCAACCCGCTTTGTTATGCCACGAGCATCATTACTATGAAATCCCCCTCCACCATTTAGATAAAACTCAGTTTTACTCCATGGCCCAAAAACAAATGCAAGTTTCGGGCTTATCATGTTGTCGCTTTTTTTCCCTGAGTTAGCTTCAAGGTTGCTATCTACATTAAAATGATAAAAATCATTACGCACCCCAATAACAGAACGGAACCAAGGTGACCACTGCATACGATTCTCAGCATAAAATGATATGTTGTACTCATTTAATATATCCCGCCGCACAATACTTGGGTGAAGCTTTCCGTCAGAATCAAGCTTCGCCATAGGAACGCCCCCTTGTGTACGGGAAAGGCTTGCCGGATTAACATTATCGTAGCGCATTTGAAAACCAACAGTATTTTCCATTTCACGATTACTCAAATTTCCAAACCAAGAGTGACTACTATTTAAGCCCCAAGTATTCCTATCTTCTTTCTGTTGAATCTGATCACCTGCAATAGGAAAATTTAGAAAATTGGTAAAGTTAGAGTTCAATTCAAATTCAGAACGAACATAGTAAGCATTTGCACGAATTGCCTTTAGTTCATTTTTGCGCGCCCACTGACTTGATAGGCTATAACGTGATGTGTTTACACTATCACTGGGGCTTAATGAGCCAAAGCGTCCAATAACCCCACCCTCTATGGCACGTTTAGGAACCTGGTTTGTGGCATTACCATTAGCCTTAAAAGCCATAGCAGTAACTTCAAAGCCATTGTCAGGTACACCCTGACTATATCGGGTAATAAGGCTAAAATTACGAAAATCCTGTTTGACATCCCACGGGCCATCATATTTTTTTAATTTTAGGCCAAATAAAAGATTACCATTACTGATTCTCGTTGAACCTGCAAGAAGGATGCTGTGGTAATTAAATCGCCCCACAGTATATTCGGCTATGGCTTTAGGTAGTACACGAACATAGTCCAAATATGCTGCACCTGCTGAAGAAAAATCTCCTTCTCTTGCAGAATAAGGCCCCTTTTTATAGCGCATACTCCCCAACAACTCTGGTATAAGAAAATTTAAATCTGTATATCCCTGTCCATGCGCATGACTGCGCTGATTAATTTGCATGCCACCGACTGTTGTCAAAAAATCAGTACCATGGTCTAAATTAAACCCGCGAAGAAAAAATTGATTTGCTTTCCCATTTGAAGAATGTTG
>Ga0233427_10004112_pt1 | contig 12275 bp, 10 predicted proteins | sample SI_118_April2016_5_FD_179885 | JGI IMG/M metagenome (GOLD analysis project Ga0233427, IMG submission 179885) | Seawater microbial communities from Saanich Inlet, British Columbia, Canada - SI_118_April2016_100_MG | ecosystem: Environmental > Aquatic > Marine > Inlet | place: Canada: British...
CGACCGCGATCTCGATATCACTGGCCAAACCGAAGAGGTCTTGGCGAAAATCGATGACCGCCTGGCAAAATGCGGCAGCGACAAATCTAAAATCCTCTCGGCGACCATTTACGTCACCGATCTGGCAAACAAGCCGGCCCTCAACGAAGTCTGGAAATCCTGGCTTGGCGAGTTGAACCGGCCGGCCCGCGCCTGCGTCGGCTCGATCGAGCTTGAGCCCGGTGTTCTCGTGGAAATCATGGTCACCGCGGCGAAATAGCCGGACCCCTCCGGTGCCCCCGGACGATCCCGACAAAGACCCAGGCGACGACCGAGGCGAAGACGCTGGCCAGGACCTGTCGCCGCCGCGATTATCGGGTGCCATCAAGGGCATCCTCTATATGCTTGTCATGACGCTGTTGTCGGCGACCATGAACTCAGCTGCGCGCCATGTCTCACAAACCATTCACCCGTTCGAGTTGGTATTCTTCCGCAATCTGTTCGCCTTCTTGTTCGTCGCGCCGATGCTTATCCGCTACGGCCTGGTGGTCTTCAAAACTCAGCGCCTCGGCGCGCACATGGGCCGGGCCAGCCTGAATGTCGTCAATATGCTGTTTTTCTTCACCGCCGTCGCCATCACGCCTTTATCGGAGGTCGTCGCATTGGGGTTCACGGCGCCGATATTCGCAACGTTCTTGGCCGTCTTTATCCTGGGCGAAATTGTCGGTTTGCGCCGTTGGGCGGCGATCCTGGCGGGCTTCACTGGCGCGCTGATTATCCTACAACCGGGTTTTGAGACGGTATCTTTCGGCCAGGGCATGACCTTGACGGCGGCGGCGACCTGGGCCGGCTGCCTGTTGATAATCAAGTCCCTGAGCCGCACCGAGTCGTCGCTTACCATCGTCGCCTACATGGCGACTCTGATGACGCCGTTGTCGCTCATTCCTGCACTGTTCTTCTGGCAATGGCCGAACGCCACGGAGCTGTTCTGGCTGGCGCTCATCGGCCTGACAGGGGGTTGCGCGCAGTTCCTTTTGGCCCACGCCCTGCACGAAGCCGACCTCAGCGTTATCATGCCCTTCGATTTCATGAAACTTGCCTGGATATCACTGATCGCCTTCGCCGCTTTCGGCGAAATCCCGACGCTGACGACATGGCTTGGTGGCGTGGTGATTTTTGCGTCGGGCGCCTATATCGCCCATCGTGAGGCACGGCTCGGGAAATCTTAGAGAAGGTGCCGGCGAATATCATATTCGGGGATATGAGCTATGAACGTTGCTGGTACCTAGGTTGCTGCCGATGTTGAGCATCATGGATGTGTAGTTTGACAGGGCGCTGTCCTGGGATCGTCCGGTTGTCATCAATTAGGCGAGTGTACGTGAGTTCTGTCAGGGGCCGTGCCAGTAATACGTCAACCGACGGGTTGCGGTGTGGGTCGGACCGTTCGGATTAACTAGGCCGTCGCGCTTTAAAGGCGCGAAGCCGCACTTGCCGCCGAGACGGGTGTTCAAGGCATCCTGAGCGCGACCGATAGCGTCCGCGGTGTCGGGTTTGAAGGCCCGCCCCGGTGCACGCCCAAGCATGCCGGCTTTGCCCAGGACGCTTTCGACGCGGTACACGTCGTCGGCGCGGTTCGGCGCCGAGGTGCCCACCGACGCGCTTAATCCGAAGTCGTCACGCGTGAGATCGCCGAGCATCGGATCGGTGGCGTTGAAACCGGCTCCGGCTCCGGAGTTGCCATCGAAACCTGAGGTGGCGTCGTCTCCAAAGCCGTCGCCGCCGCCGCCGCTCGCCGGCGGGGTTTCTGGGGAATTATTTGTTCCGCCCATGGTAAAGTCCTTTCATCTGTGAACAAAAAAAACGCCCGGAGAACCGAGCGCGCAAAAAAAGACGCGGGCACAAAGGCGCCGCGTCCAGCCTATAATCTAGGCCATTTGCAAGATTAAATGAAGGAAAATTTTGCTTTAATAATAAATAAATACGTTAATTGGGTTTATTGCCTAGTAAATTTTCCATATCCACCACATGCTACCCACATTGAGGCGGGAATTATGCAACTGGATATAGAGAGTAAGACTACATCCCAATCCCGCGCGTGTTTGCCAATCTCTTAATACGCATACTCCTGAAAGATCGGGTCGACGGAGCCTTGCCAACGGCGTTCGTAGGCGCGGAGCAGTTCCTCAGCCGGGGTAATCCCCGACTCGGCCGTTTGAAACAGCGGCCGCAGGAAATGCGTCTCATCCAAGCCGACGCTATCAGGTCTGGCCCGGGCTTTCAGGCCGGCGTGGGCGATGCACAAGACATCGAGCGCCACGTCGCCGACGGTTCTATTGCGGAACGGCGTGTGAAGCGCAGTTTTCGGGACTTCGTTTCTGAGCATTTCGCGTTCTTCGGCAGTCCAGTCCTTGACCAAATCCCAGGCGGCATCGAGGGACTGGGAATCGTAGAGTAATCCGACCCAGAGGGCGGGCAGCGCGCAAATCCGAGCCCAAGGTCCGCTGTCGGTGCCGCGCATCTCAAGAAATGTCTTCAGGCGGACTTCCGGGAACGCGGTGCTCATGTGATCTTCCCAATCCTTAATGTTGGGAAGTTCGCCGGGCAGGGCGGGCAGCTTGCCGGCCATGAAATCGCGGAACGATTGACCGGACGCGTCGATGTATTTGCCGTCGCGATAAACGAAGTACATGGGTACATCGAGGATGTAATCGACGTAGCGCTCAAAGCCGAAGCCGTCTTCGAAGACGAAAGGCAGGGTGCCTTGGCGGTCAGGATCGACATCGGTCCACACGTGGCTGCGGTATGATAAGAACCCCGTGGGCTTGCCTTCCTTGAAAGGGGAATTGGCAAACAAGGCCGTGCCGATGGACTGCAAGGCCAGGCTGACGCGGAACATCTTGACCATTTCGGCCTCCGAGCCGAAGTCCAGATTGACCTGTACGGTGCAGCTCGATTTCATCATCTCAAGCCCGTGGCCGCCGACCTTCGGCATGTATTCGCGCATGATTTTGTAGCGACCCTTGGGCATCCAGGGCATGTCGTCGGTCGGCCATTTGGGATGGAAGCCCAACCCCACGAACCCGATACCCAACTCACTGGCAACGGCTTTGCACTGCTGTAAGTGGCTGGTCACCTGATCGCAGGTTTCGTGAATGGTTTCGACCGCGGCGCCCGATAGTTCCAGTTGCCCGGCGGGTTCCAAGGAAATGGCACCGTCGCCGCCCTTGTCTAGGGCGATGACATTGTCGCCCTCATAGACCGGCTGCCAGCCAAAGCGGGTCAAGCCGTCGAGGACCGCGCGGATGCCGACTTCGCCCTCATAGGGCAGCGGTTTTAGGTTATCCAGGCGGTAGGGAAATTTTTCGTGTTCGGTGCCAATACGCCAATCGGATTTCGGTTTGCAGCCGGCTTCCAGATAGCTCACGAGCTCTGATTTGTCGGCAATGGGGGGGCGGGGGGCAGCCTGGTCGTCGGGCATGGGGCACCTCAGTCTTGATGGTCATTGTTCGAAAGCAGTTATCGTGATCTGCGTATATGGTCGGCTTTTTCACTGCGCGCCATTGTCAATCTCAAGACCCGGTGCCGCCGTTGCGCCAATCGCCGCGGGCCGCCTGCCAGCAGGTCAGAACCGCCGCTACCGCCGTTTCTGCACGCAAAATCCGCGGCCCAAGATCGACCTTGGTAGCAAAGGCCAACCCGTCGAAGCTTACAAGCTCGCTTTTGGAAAAACCGCCTTGCGGCCCAATCACAAATGCGGGGGTTTCCCGTGAGGCGCCGGGTTCGATTTTAAGGCCGTGAAGGGCATCAAGAATGGGCGCACCACCGCCGGTTTCATCGGCGCAGATCAAAGGCGTGCCGCCGTTCCAATCGGCGAGGATATCGGCGAGGCGCCGCGCGTCATCAACAACCGGTACGTCCAGGCGCTCGCATTGTTCGGCGGCCTCGATGGTGTTGGCCGTCAAGCGTTCGCGGTTGACCCGGGTGGTGTCGGTAAATTCCGTGATCATCGGGCTGATACGGGCTGCACCGAGCTCGGTGGCCTTGGCGACAACAAAATCCGTCGCGTTTTTCTTCAGCGGCGCGAAGATTAGACGCGGGCCGGCGAACGCCGGCTGCGGTCGGGTTTGATTGACGGTCGTGAGCATGGCGGAATTGCGCCCGGCTTCAGTGATTTCTGATAGCCATTCACCGTCGGCGCCATTGAAAATTCGAACCGTGTCGCCGGCGCTCAATCGCATGACATCTTTCACGTAATGGGCTTGGGCGCGCTCAAGTGCCACCTGCACACCCTCGGCGAGCGGGATCGGCGTATAGAGGCGAGGGAGCGGGCGGACCATGCCGTCATGATAGGCCATCGGTTGGCCGGGGCAAGTCAGCCGATGGGATTGTTCCGGGAGTGGCTTGGGCAGGCTGTCGGTTCTATATTAGCATCATGTACGATAGCGTATCATCAGTGGCGACCGATATTCCGGTCGGTAGTTGGGTCGACAAGTGGGCGCCGGTGCCCTTCAGGCCTTATCTCAGATTGGCCCGCGCTGACCGACCGATCGGTACATGGCTGTTGTTAATCCCGTGTTGGTGGGGTTTGGCATTGGCGACGCCAGGCTGGCCAGATTGGCGGGTGATGGCGCTGTTTGCTGTCGGCGCCTTGGTGATGCGGGGCGCGGGATGCACGATCAATGACCTGGCAGACCGGGAGTTCGATGCGAAAGTTGCTCGGACAGCCGAGCGACCCATTGCCATCGGTGCCATCGGTGTGCCGCGCGCCGTCGGGTTTTTGGCCCTCCAATTGGCACTCGGGTTTGCCGTATTGATCCAGTTCAACACCTTTACCATACAATTGGGTATCGCCTCATTGGCATTGGTTGCCGCCTATCCGTTCATGAAGCGCTTCACCTATTGGCCGCAGCTGTTCTTGGGCCTGACCTTCAATTGGGGGGCGTTGATCGGTTGGTCGGTCATCAAGGGTGGATTGGATTGGCCGGCGGTGGGGCTCTATGTGGCGGGGATTTTCTGGACGCTGGGCTACGACACGATTTACGCCCATCAGGACAAGGCGGATGATTTGCTGGTCGGTGTCAAATCTACGGCCCTGAAGTTCGGCGACGGCACGGGGATGTGGCTGGTTATGTTTTATACCGCCACGATCGGGCTGCTGGTACTTGCCGGGTACAGTGCGGGATTGGCTTGGCCTTACCATGCGGCGATTATGCTCGGCGCCGGGCATCTGGGATGGCAGGTGATGCGTGTTGATCTTGAACACCCCAAGGATTGTTTGGCCAAATTCAAATCGAACCGTGATTTCGGATTGATCGTACTGGCGGGCATGATCGCCGCCCAGGTCTTGGCCGGCAGGGCCTAGATCGGAATCATTTCTAAGGTTAGCGGCGCGAACGGACCGGCGCCCTCTTTCAGTGCATCAGAGCGCTGTCGCCGAAGATCGCCATCATCGATAGACGCCGTAATGAAAGCATCCAAATTGGTTTTAGGGGAAAGCCGGTCACGGACATGACGTTGAACCGCCAATTGATCCATTGCCGGCCAAGTTCTGTTTTGCGCGCTGATCTCCGCGACGGGAATGGGATTACCACTACGGCTAAGCGTGCCTCGGCTGCTGACGTAAAGATACAATGCATCGAGAGAGGGGCCGGCCTCGCATCGGATGCGCAACCCGCTGAGCCGTCCGAACCCGTAATTGGCGCTGGAAATTTCGGTGTCGTGCATGCGAACCAATTGGCCGTCATCCAACCAGGTCACAAAGAGGGCGACGGTGACGCCGGGCGCCTCGCATAGAGTTGCGGCGATGGCACCGTAGCTCGCGATATGAGGGGAATAGACCGAGTCAAAACCCGCCAGTTCAATCCGCACGACGGGAATTTCCGACCACCCACCATCACCAAACTTTCGCATCAGTTGTTCGGGCGATTGATTTGAGCCGACTGCAAGTACCGGATGGTGGTTCGAGACATCGGGAAATGGGTCGGTTTTGCCCAGATAGTGAGGCGCACCATCGCGAAAGATAAATGAACCATCAGGAATAGGATAAGGGTAGGTTTTTGCTCGGTGAAGCGGATCATCTTCCATGAAAACCGCAGCGCCTAATCGTCACCATCACTGCCGGTCGAAACGTATTCTGAAATATCGACCTCGTCGATCTGCGCAGGGTCGAGGAACCGTTCCGCATATTCCTTGTAGATGCCGGACGTCAAAAACAATTCAAACAGGTCCGAGTCGATATGCGCGTCCTTCTTCATGAATGACATGATCTTGACGCAGGCACTGAGCGGTTTTGCAGGCTTGTGGGGCCTTTCGGCCGCGGTCAGCGCCTCAAAGATATCGGCGATCGCCATAATCCGGGCAGGGAGCGACATATCGTCCTGGTTGAGCTTTTTCGGATACCCGGTGCCGTCCATTTTTTCATGATGGCCGCCAGCGTATTCCGGTACCTTGGCCAGGTGCTTGGGAAATGGCAATTGTTCCAACATGATAATGGTTTGAACAATGTGGTCGTTGATCTTGAAGCGTTCTTCCTCGGTCAAGGTGCCGCGGCCAATGGCTAAATTATACACTTCGCCAAGATTATATTTGTGTTCCGGCACATCCAACTGGAAACCATAGGGATTGTCGTTGATCGCCGCCGGCTCGGGAATTTCGCGGTAGATGACGTGATCATCGCGATCCGACAGCAGATTCTCAACGATGGGAAGTGCGGGTTCCGGCGTTCTGTCCATTCGTTTCTTTTCTTCGAAGGAAAGCCCGATCCGGTTGCTAAGCGTGCGCGTCCATTGAATTCGACCGATCTCGGTCAGGCGTTCGACCAGTTCCGGCGCCATAAATTCGCCGCCCATATTGCATTCGGCAATGAAACTGTAATCGTCATCTAATTTGGCGAGGCGTTCTTCAAGCTCACCTTTCAGGGCCTCGGGGTCGCCATCATCAATTACGGCTTTCAAATAATCGATGACCGAGTCGCGCTTCACGACCTCAAAGCGCGTGCGCACCTCGTGAATTCGATCATATATGGTTTCCAATTTGGTCGCCTTGCCGACGACGTATTCCGGCGTCGTGACTTTGCCGCAGTCGTGCAACCACGCCCCGATATGCAATTCGTACATTTGATCGTCATCAAGATCGAATTCGGCGAAGGGGCCGTCATCAGTCGCGCAGGCGGCCCGTGCCAGCATTTTCGTAAGCTCGGGCACCCGTTGACAGTGACCTCCGGTATACGGTGATTTGGCGTCAATTGCCGATGCGATCAACTCGATAAACGAATCAAGCAATTTCTTTTGGGCTTCGAGCAGCTGTTGGTTATCCAGGGCGACGGCGGCTTGTGATGCGAGGGCTTCGATAAGAGGCTGAATTTCCTTGCTGAATGCGATGACTTCTTCGGTCTCATCTTCGACGGCGTTCAACAATTGGAGTACGCCGATAATTTCATCTTGAGAGTCCTTCAGGGGAACAGTCAGGAACGATTTTGAACGATAGCCCATGCCTTCGTCGAATTTTTTGGTGCCGGTGAAATCAAAATCATCGGCCTCATAGGCGTCGGGAATGCTCACCGAAGTGCCCGAGATAGCTGCCCATGTGGCAACGTTCTTGCGATTTTCCTCACCGGTATCAGGATCATACATGCGCAATGGCGGGAAGGTGATTTCCTTGCCCGTCGTGCTACCAAGGGCGATATCAAGGGAATCCGTCCGCATTACAAAGATCTTTGGCCTCTAAATAGAATACGTTCCATCAGGCGGTTGGTGTCGCGCTCCGCAGAAAGCGCAATGCCAATCTCAATCAATCTTTGAAACGGGTTTGAAGTCGTGTCGGTCATAATTTCTCAATAACGCTATTCGTACAGTTCTTTGCACTTCGTTCGAGGCTATTTCAGGCCGCTGCAATCTAACATAATCACCTTAGCGCCGGAAAAGGATAATCAATGTTTCGGTTACCTCAAGCTCAACCAGTATCCAATATTTTGGTAGCCTGTACGTCAATGTAAACCCTTGATGCAGGGGTATCTTTGTTCGCGGGAGAAGACAACTCGACGGCTGTCCTAGCACTTGACGCCCGCATTGATCGCTGCACCAATGGGATCGGACTTTCAGGATGACACCTATGGCGTTTTCTTCACTTCGCGATTTTATCGAGAACCGGCTGGAGCCTGCTGGCAGTTTGGTGCGCGTTAGTGAGCCCGTGTCGCCGGTTCTGGAGATGACCGAAATTCAAGCCCGATTGCTGGCGGAAGGCGGCCCGGCGGTGTTGTTTGAGAACGTCGTCGATGATCAAGGCAATCCCACGGGGATGCCCGTATTGGTCAATTTGTTCGGCACCATTGAGCGTGTGGCCTGGGGCATGAACAGGGAGCCGAACGAGCTTAGAGAAATCGGCGAAACGTTGGCATTCTTGCGCCAACCGGAACCGCCCGGAGGCTGGAAAGAAGCCTTTGAGATGTTGCCGTTGCTCAAAACGGTCATGTCGATGAAACCGAAAACCGTGTTGCAAGCACCCTGTCAGGAAATTATCTGGCGTGGTGAAGAAATCGACCTGGGCAAATTGCCCATTCAAACGTGTTGGCCAGGCGAACCGGCGCCTTTGATCACATGGCCTTTGGTTGTAACGCAGGGGCCGAACCCAAAGGGTGAGGGCGCGGATCCCAGAGACGCCTTCAATCTGGGAATATATCGGATGCAGGTTACCGGTCGGAATACCACGTTGATGCGCTGGTTGAAGCATCGCGGCGGTGCGCAGCACCATGCGCGCTGGAAAGACGAAAAACGCGAACCGCTTCCAGCCGCCGTTGTTATCGGCGCCGACCCCGGAACCATTCTTGCCGCCGTTACGCCAGTACCTGATACGTTGTCGGAATATCAGTTCGCAGGATTATTGCGCGGCCAAAAAGTCGAGTTGACGGATTGCGTCAGTGTGCCGTTGAAAGTCCCGGCGGAAGCGGAAATTGTGATCGAAGGTCACGTATCATTGGATGAATTTGGCGATGAAGGCCCCTACGGCGACCACACCGGGTTTTACAATTCAGTTGAACCTTTTCCGGTGTTTACAATCAGTGCCATTACGATGCGCCGCTCACCAATTTATCTTTCCACTTACACAGGCCGCCCGCCTGATGAACCGTCGGTTTTAGGCGAAGCGTTGAACGATGTTTTTGTGCCGTTGCTGATCCAACAATTCCCGGAGATCACCGATTTCTGGCTGCCGCCGGAAGCGTGTTCGTACCGGGTTGCGGTTGTGTCTATGAAGAAAGCGTATCCGGGGCACGCCAAGCGAGTGATGATGGCGGTGTGGTCCTATCTTCGCCAATTCATGTACACGAAATTTGTCATTGTGGTTGATGATGCGATTGATGCGCGCGATTGGAATGATGTCATCTGGGCGATTTCAACCCATGTGGATCCGGCGCGCGATGTGACGATGATTGAGAATACGCCGATCGATTATCTGGATTTTGCATCGCCGGAATCGGGTTTGGGCAGCAAGATGGGGATTGATGCGACGACGAAGATGTCGCCGGAGACGCATCGTGAATGGGGCCGAAAGATCCGCATGACGGATGACATCATTGAAGAAGTGACCCGCAAATGGGAACGTTATGGCCTTCCCGGCAGCGGCAAGCCAATTTGGAAAGATTAAACCGTTCTACCGGCGCGTGGGCGCGTGTTGACCAATGCGCCGTGGCTGCTTAGGGTCCGGCGCCGATCAGAAACATTAACTTAGCCGGGCAGATATGACCGATTACCGCACGATTTCACAGAATGCGAAGGCTTGGCCTTTCCAGGAAGCAAAAGCGCTGTTGAAGCGTATGGGCTCGAATACGCCCGACAAGGGTTACGTTCTGTTTGAGACGGGTTATGGCCCGTCGGGCCTTCCGCATATCGGAACATTTGGTGAGGTGGCGAGGACGTCCATGGTCCGTCACGCATTTTCATTGATGTCTGATTTACCGACGCGGCTGTTCGCATTCTCTGATGATATGGATGGGTTGCGTAAGGTTCCTGACAACATTCCGAACAAGGAAATGGTTAGCGAGCATTTGGGCAAGCCGTTGACGACCATTCCTGATCCGTTTGGCACGCACGAAAGTTTCGGCCATCACAACAATGCCCGCCTGCAGGCATTTTTGGATGAATTTGGTTTTGACTATGAGTTCGTAAGTTCGACGGAATGCTATCAAAGTGGCCGTTTTGACGATGCATTGCGCGGTGTTCTTGCCAACTACGACGCGATCATGAATGTCATTTTGCCGACATTGGGTGCGGAACGCCGGGCGACCTATAGCCCGTTCCTACCGGTATGCCCGGAAACCGGGATCGTGCTGCAGGTGCCGGTTGTTGAGCGTGATGAAGCCGCGGGCACAATTGTCTACGCCCGCGAGGATGGCAAAAAAATTGAAACGCCCATTACCGGCGGTCATTGCAAGCTGCAGTGGAAAGCCGACTGGGCGATGCGGTGGGCGGCGCTCAATGTTGACTATGAGATGTCCGGAAAGGATTTGATCGAGTCGGTAAAACTGTCCGGACAAATTTGCCGAATTCTCGGTGGCCGTCCGCCCGTGGGGTTCACCTATGAGCTTTTCTTGGATGAGAACGGTGAAAAAATTTCCAAATCCATCGGCAATGGGTTGTCGGTTGAGGAATGGCTTCGGTATGCGCCGCCGGAAAGCCTTTCGCAGTTCATGTTTCAAAAACCGAAAACGGCGAAACGTCTTTTTTTCGATATCATTCCGAAGAATGTTGATGAATATCTTCAGCATCTTTCCAGCCTGCCCAAACAATCCGAAAACAAGCAGATAGAGAACCCGACTTGGCATATTCATCAAGGCAACCCGCCGCACGAAGTTGCGCACCTCAGCTACAATATCTTGTTGAACTTGGCGAGCGTTTGCCACACTGAAGACAAAGCCGTTCTTTGGCATTTCATTTCGCGTTATCGGCCAGATGCGACGCCGGAAACGGCGCCTATTTTAGATAGTCTTGTTAGTTGTGCGATCAATTACTATCGCGACTTTATCAAACCAGGTAAAACATATCGCTTGGCAAGCCCTGATGAGGCAGTCGCTCTCCAGGACTTGTTTGATGCGTTAGGCAAGCTCGCGCCCGATACTACCGCCGAGGACGTCCAGACCGAGGTTTATGAAATCGGCAAGCGGCATGAATTTCCCGACCTCAAATCATGGTTCCGGTGTCTCTACGAAATTCTATTAGGGCAGGAACAAGGGCCGCGGATGGGATCGTTCATTGCGCTCTACGGCATTGAAGAGACGAAGGCGCTCATTCAACGTGCGTTAGCGGGTGAAAATCTTTCCGAGTAACGCGATTGTTTATTAGCGGCAGTCTTGAGCAAACTCAAAATAGAGCTCGCGCGCCCGGTTGAAGACAGGCCCTGGTTGAAGTTCGCGGCCTTCGATGCGTGTGCACGGGGTAACCTTTGCGTAATTGCCTGTTCCAAACAACTCATCAGCCGTCATCAATTCATCGAACGTTATAGCACGTTCCTCGACGTCAATACCGGCTTGACGCAATAAAGCCATGGTACGTTGGCGGGTGATGCCATTCAGAAACGTCCCGTTAATTCCGGGCGTATGGGCGACGCTGTCCTTCACCATGAATAGATTTGTGTAGGAAAACTCCGCCACATTGCCGTTTGGATCAAGCACTACGGCGACATCAAATCCACGCGCGCTGACTTCGCTGACACCGCGGGCTACATTTGGATAGAGACAAGACGCTTTGGCTTCAGTTGGCGCCATTTCCCGAGACGGTCGGCGAAACCGGGTGAGTCCGGCGGTGAACCCAGTGGGTGCAGGCACCGGGGAATTGGCAATATGAATGACAAGGGTCGTCGAATCGGGATCTGGAACAATGAAACCATCGGTCGGATAGAACATGGGGCTGATATACAGCTCGGTGTCGCTGGAGAACTTTGAGACTCCATCACGGGCGAGGGCTTGAATTTCTTCGGCTGACACGCTGGGCCTGAGGCCCATAATTTCAGCCGAACGAATGAGACGTTCGCAATGCAGTTCCAAATCAGGTAAGGCGCCGCCAAGTGAGCGCGCGCCATCGAAAACGTTCGATGCCAACCAGAACCCATGCGCCTTTGGCTGGATAACGGCCGGGCTTCCCGTGTGCCAGTCACCTTCAAAATAAGTGAGAGATTCGCCCTCTATGGTCTTTGCCATTCGCCAATTCCTCTAACACTTCGGGAAAGACAATAGGAAAACGCCGGCTCATACAAGGCCGCGGCAAAAACCGTTTAACTGTGACTAAATTTATTCTGCGGCAGGGTGC
>Ga0233427_10004123_pt1 | contig 12263 bp, 11 predicted proteins | sample SI_118_April2016_5_FD_179885 | JGI IMG/M metagenome (GOLD analysis project Ga0233427, IMG submission 179885) | Seawater microbial communities from Saanich Inlet, British Columbia, Canada - SI_118_April2016_100_MG | ecosystem: Environmental > Aquatic > Marine > Inlet | place: Canada: British...
GTCCTGCCTCTATCAGTGCCACGCGGGCGCCGTACTGGGCTGCGCGCCGCGCTCCAGCGATGCCGCCGCTGCCCCCGCCGATGACCAGAAAATCATAATGTGCGCTCATCCGGAGGATTTTATCCGCAGTCGCCTTGCGTTAACCATTTTTGCGGTGGGGCTGATACCCACTTGCGTTTGATAAAGTCTTCACAAGACCCCATGTCCTATGGACGACTTTTTTCCAAATTAGAGAGGCGCTCTTGACGAAATCCTACTCGTTGAACCCTGATAACCCCCTGCTGGATTTATCCGGTCTGCCGCGCTTTGCCGAGATTGAAGCGGATCAGGTGGAAAGTGCGCTCGATGCGGCGCTTGCACAATGCCGCACAAAGATTGAGGCCGTTGAGTCACAGTGCCCAACGGCCAGCTGGGCGTCGGTCGCCAGCGAGCTGCAGGATATCGAAGAATACCTCGAGCGGGTCTGGGCACCGGTGTCCCACCTAAACACCGTGCGTGACAACGCAGCGTTCCGTGTCGCGGTCGAGGCCTGCCTGCCCAAGCTCAGTCAGTTTCACAGCGAGGTCGGGCAGAACCTGAAGCTCTATGAGGGTTACCGGAAGATCACGAATTCCCCTGACTTTGGCGATCTTTCGTCTGCGCGTAAGAAAGTTGTCAAGAATGCCTTAAGGGACTTTCGCCTGTCCGGTGCTGAACTCGAAGGTGATGCCCGCGAGCGCTTTCGCGAGATCGTTAGTGAACTCTCGACGCTATGCAACCGCTTCGACCAGAACCTGTTGGATGCCACTGATCACTGGTGCCTGGATATCCTGGAGGAAAACGATCTTCAGGGTCTGCCGCAAAGTGCCATTGATCTTGCGCTTAAGACGGCCGAAGACGCCTCTTTGCCTGGCTGGCGTTTCTCTCTGCAGGCGCCTTCCTACATTCCGTTCATGATGTTCTGTGAAAACCGGACACTGCGGGAAACGATGTATGAAGCCTACGTGACCCGCGCAAGCGATACGGGTCCTGATGCCGGAAAGTTTGATAACGGCTTTCTAATGGTGCAGATTTTGGCGCTTCGCGCCGAGATGGCGTCGCTGCTGGGTTTTGCAGACTACGCCCAATACGCGTTGGAAGACCGGATGGCAGACTCTGCCCAGGAGGTCAGTGAATTTCTCCAAACGCTTGCCGGGCGCGCAAAGGAGGCAGCGACCGAAGAGCTGGATACACTTCGCCGCTTCGCCCTGACGGAACATGGTGAGCAGAATCTTGAAGCCTGGGACATCGCGTTTTACTCGGAAAAACTCAAGCAGTCGCTCTATGCCTTCAGTGATGAAGAAATCCGACCGTATTTCCCATTACCCAGGGTGCTTGAGGGCCTCTTTTTTGTTACGGAGAAACTTTTCGGGGTAAAAGTGCGAGAGACATCCTGTGCCAGTGCCTGGCATGACGACGTACAGTTTTTCGAGCTACTGAATGACGATGGTTCCGTGCGCGGGTGCTTTTTTCTAGATCTTTATGCGCGCTCACACAAACGTGGCGGCGCCTGGATGGCCGACTGCATCAGCAGGCGTCGGCTTCCCGACAGCGGGATCCAGAATCCGGTAGCTTTTCTGACCTGTAACTTTATCCCGCCGGTTGGTGATAAGCCGTCGCTCTTGACGCATGATGATGTCGTCACACTCTTCCATGAATTTGGCCACGGACTACATCATCTTTTGACTCAGGTGGATGAGCCCAGCGTCTCCGGCATTAGTGGTGTTCCCTGGGACGCTGTGGAGCTGCCTAGCCAGTTTCTAGAGAACTGGTGTTGGGAGACTGAGGCCCTGAATCAGATCTCCGGGCATTACGAGACCGGTGAGCGGTTGCCGTCGGCATTGCTTGAACGGATGCGAGGAGCGCGTAATTTTCAAAGTGCCATGCAGATGCTCAGGCAGATTGAATTTTCGGTGTTTGATATGGCGTTGCATGAGGGTTCCCCGAGCATATCGGTCGAAGAACTCCAAGCCCGGATTGATGCAGTGAGAAAGGAAGTCGCGGTGCTTATCCCACCCGCTTTTAACCGTTTCCAGAACAGCTTCTCGCATATCTTTGCCGGAGGTTATGCCGCCGGTTACTACAGTTACAAGTGGGCCGAGGTGCTGTCGGCTGATGCGTTTAGCCGCTTTGAGGAAGAGGGTATCTTTGATGAGCAAAGCGGGCGTGACTTTGTCCGATTGGTTCTGGAATCAGGTGGCGTGAACGAACCCTTAGAGAACTTCACGGCCTTTCGCGGTAGACCGCCCAAGATCGATGCACTGCTTAGACACTCCGGCCTGGGGTGATGAGGGTATTGGGCGGTGTCTTGCTGTGGCTTTGCCTGTTGGGGCAGGCATGGGCACTTGGCAACCAGCTTCAGTCCCACCCCTCGCCGTATCTTGCGCTGCATGGCGATGATCCGGTGGCGTGGCAGTTGTGGGGCCCAGATGTCTTTAAAACCGCCAGACGGGAGAACAAACTCATCTATGTGTCAGTAGGATATTTCTCCTGCCACTGGTGTCATGTGATGCAGGGCGAAAGCTACAAAAACCCTGGTATTGCAAAGACGTTGAATCGTGACTTCGTGCCGGTCAAGGTGGACCGTGAACTGCAACCGGCCGTTGACGAGGCACTGATGGCTTTTGTGCAGGCAACCCAGGGTCGGGGCGGCTGGCCACTGAACGTTTTTCTGACGCCGGAAGGTTACCCCCTGTATGCGGTGCTTTACGTGCCACCGGCATCCTTTGTAGAAGTTATCGGCAAGATCGACGCCCTGTGGCAGGAAGACCCGTCGCGCATTGCCACAATCGCCCGTCAGCACGGACCTCGGGGCTTTGCCGACAAGTCACCGCAACTGACACCAGGGCAGGTGCTCGCGCTCGGTCAGGCCTTTGAACAAATGGCGATTGGACTGGCGGATACCTTTGAGGGTGGGTTTGGTAATCAGAGCCGGTTTCCGCATGTGCCGCAACTGAGGTATCTCCTGAACCGCTACGAGCAGATGCCCAGTGCGCGGGTCCGTGAAGTATTGGAGACGACGCTGGACGCGATGGCGCAGCGTGGGCTGTACGATCATGTCGAAGGCGGCTTTTTCCGTTACACGGTAGACCCGGGCTGGAGCGTTCCGCATTTTGAAAAAATGCTGTACGACAACGCGCAACTTGCACGGCTGTATCTGGAGGCCGGTAAGGTACTGGATCGAGAGGATTATGCAGCGGTGGGCTTTGCAGTGCTCGACTTTATGCTGACCCGGATGCAGACGACCAATGGCGCAATGGTGGCATCGTTGTCGGCCATTGATGACCTGGGTCGTGAGGGTGCCTACTACCTTTATGATGATGACACTCTGGAAAATGCACTGACCCGGGATGAACAGCGCGTACTGCGGGCGGTGTGGTCCCTTCCCGAAGCCGCGGTGTTTGATTTCGGTCACCTGTTGGTCAATCAGGCGCTTCCGGAAGCGGCTGCCATTCAGTTGGGTTGGACCGCTGATGAAGTTGAGGAGACCCTTGCCTCAGGAATGGAAAAACTTAGGGCTATTCGGGATCAACGTGTATTGCCGGTAGATAGCAAGGTGCTGGCTGGCTGGAACGCACTGGCCCTGGAGGCTTTTGTCGAAGGGGCAGCCCAATCGGATCAGGCGGTATACGCTCACGCGGCGAGACAGATAAGGCGTTATATCGAGACCACCTTGTGGCAGAACAACCGGCTTTTCCGTGCGAGTGCTGGCGGGTCGGCGCTAGGCACAGTTTCTCTGGCGGATTACGCTTACACGGCACGGGCGTTGCTGGCGTTCAGCCGCTGGTCCAGGGCTCCAGAGGATCTCGAACTTGCGTACCGTGTGACGGAGACTGCCTGGCGGGATTTTTATCGGGCCAATGGTTGGCAGCGGGAGCGGGACCCCCTGCTCAAGGGCAGCGAACTGCAGGAAGTGCTTCGCGACGAGGCACTGCCCGCGGAGGATGCCGTCCTGATAGAGGTGAGTCTTAAACTGGCAGAGGAGAAGAAGATCGTTTCGCTCGCAGAAAAAGCCCGCTCTGCACTTAACCGGGCTCATGAGGATCTGCTGGGCGACGCTTTCTTTTTCCCGTCGCGGATCCGGGCGCTCGAGGTCGCAATTGCCATCCAAAGCAAGCCTTGAGGGGCAGAGAAAAAACGGCAATTTGCTATAATTCTTTTATCGCCCTGGGGTATGTTGTCATCGCCCCCGGTTCATTTGCTGATCTACACAGAGGTTGTCATGACTGAGGAAGTAAACAGCGGCAGGCGTCGCCTGCTCACGACTGTGACCACCGGTGTCGGCCTGGCTGGAGCAGTGGCACTGGCCGTACCGCTGGTCGCGAGTATGAAACCCAGCGCCCGGGCACTTGCTGCAGGAGCGCCCGTTGAGGTTGAAATCGATGACCTCGCGCCCGGCCAGATGAAGGTGGTCGAGTGGCGCGGCAAGCCGGTCTGGATTCTCCGCCGAACCGAAGAGATGCTGGCAGAAATGGCATCATTGACGGGTGAGTTATCCGATCCGGATTCACAAGTCGTCGAGCAGCAGCCTGCTTATGCCCAGAACGAGCATCGCTCCATCCGTCCTGACGTCCTGGTAGTGCTTGGGGTCTGTACCCATCTTGGCTGCGCTCCGAGTAAGGCATTCGAAAAGGGTGGGGCGTCCGGGCTGGGTAGTGACTGGGTCGGTGGGTTCTTCTGTCCATGCCATGGGTCCAAGTTTGATCTCTCTGGCCGTGTCTACAAGAATGTTCCGGCGCCGACCAATCTGGTTATTCCGCCTCACTCCTATGTTTCCGAAAACCGAATCGTGATCGGTGTTGGAGAAACGGAGGCAACTGCATGAGCCTGATCAACTGGATCGATGACCGTTTCCCGCTGTCGAAGGTCTGGAATGAACATATGGCGCAGTACTATGTGCCGAAGAACTTCAACGTCTGGTATTACTTTGGCGCGTTGTCGTTGGTCGTGCTGGTGCTGCAGATTGTCACCGGCATCATACTGACCATGCACTACAAGCCTGATGTGGATCTCGCCTTTGCGTCGGTTGAATACATCATGCGTGATGTTCCGGCGGGGTGGTTTGTCCGCTACCTGCACGGAGTGGGCGCTTCGATGTTCTTCTTAGTGGTCTATCTGCATATGTTCCGGGCAATGCTGTACGGCTCACACCGAAAACCCCGTGAACTGATTTGGCTGCTGGGCATGGTGATCTATGTCGCACTGATGGCCGAAGCGTTCTTTGGCTACTTGCTGCCCTGGGGCAACATGTCGTACTGGGGCGCGCAGGTGATTATCTCTTTGTTCGGCGCGATCCCGTTGATCGGGGAGCCGCTGGCGGAGTGGATTCGGGGTGACTTTGTAGTATCAGATGCGACGCTCAACCGTTTCTTCGCTTTCCATGTGATTCTGCTGCCGTTGCTCCTGGCGTTGCTTGTTTATCTGAAAATTGTTGCACTGCATAAAGTGGGTTCCAACAATCCCGACGGCGTTGAGATCAAAAAGAACAAGGATAAGGACGGAAATCCCGTAGACGGGATTCCCTTCCATCCGTACTACACCGTGAAGGACACCTTCGGGGTGGCCGTATTCATGACTATCTTTCTCGGGATTGTCTTCTTCGTGCCCGAGTTGGGCGGCTGGTTTCTGGAAAAAGACAATTTTGCGCCTGCAGACATTCTGCAGACGCCTCCCGACATTGTGCCTTTGTGGTATCTCACACCCTACTACTCGATCCTGCGGGCAGTCACTTTTGAGTGGTTGCCAGGTGGCGCTAAACTTTGGGGTGTGATCGCCATGGGTGGCGCCATTGTGATGTTCTTTTTCCTGCCGTGGCTGGATCGCGCGAAAGTGCGTTCCATCCGTTACCGCGGCTGGATGTACAAAACGGCGCTCACGGTCTTTGCGGTGACCTTTGTCATGCTGGGGTACCTCGGCACTAAGAACCCCGGTCATATTGATCTCTTCCTGTTCAAGAATGTCATCTGGGCACAGATTGGCATGGTGGTTTACTTCGCATTTTTCCTGCTGATGCCAATCTACACGCGATTGGACCCGACAAAAGCCGAACCGGATCGCGTAGGGTAGATGACAATGAAAAGCATAATGACAAGACTGCTGCCGGTGCTCTGCATGTTGTGGACACCTGCCGGACTGACGGCGGGTGGCGGCAACGAGCATCTCGATTCGGCCTACATCAATCTCTCTGACAAAGTGTCGTTGCGCAACGGAGCGCATACGTTCGTCAACTACTGTCTTTCTTGTCATGAGGCGTCGTTCATGCGTTACGAGCGGATGGCCCAGGATCTTGGGATCGACAAAGACACGCTTGAGCAGAGCATGATGTTCGCGACGGAAAAGCCCGGCGAACTGATGACGGTGAACATGTCCGACCAGAATGCCAAGTCCTGGTTTGGTGTTGTACCGCCGGATCTCAGCCTGACGGCACGATCGCGTGGGCCAGATTGGATTTATACCTACCTGCGGGGATTTTACCGAGACGAGAGTGCGTCGACTGGATGGAATAACACGCTGTATCCCAACGTGGCCATGCCGCACGTGCTATACGAGTGGGAAGGGATGAAAAAGGCGAACTACCAAACCTCAGCTAATGATGCCAAAGTGCTTGCAGGTTTCGAGCAGTTGAGTCCCGGGGCAATGAGTACGCAGGAGTACGACAGTGCGATCCGTGATCTCACTAACTTCATGGTCTATCTGGCGGAGCCGGCGAAGCTGGTGCGCTATCGTATTGGCTTCTGGGTGATGGTGTTCATGCTGGTATTTGTCGGTTTGAGTTACCTGCTCAAAAAAGAATACTGGCGCGACGTCCATTAATGTTCCAGGCCTGTGTCGTAACGGTGTAGTGCGCCACAGATCCTGTGGTGGTAAGAGGAAGTCAACTATGAAGCTTTACTCCGGATCCCAGTGTCTTTTCAGTCATGCCTGTCGGTTCGTACTGAGGGCAAAAGAAATCGAATGCGATGTGGTGTTCACTACCGACAAACAGGTCGAAGATGCTGTTGCTGAACTAAATCCCTATGGCGAAACGCCAACGCTCGCGGATCGGGATCTTGTGCTGTATGACGGCGTGGTGGTGAACGAGTATCTGGATGAGCGCTTTCCGCATCCGCCGCTGATGCCGAGCGATCCGACTACCCGAGCTCAGGCCAGAGTCATGATATCGCGGTTGCGCAGGGACTGGCTGGATGATGTTCAAAACCGTATGGCGTCAGGGGTCAAACTGGAGAGAAACCTGAGCAGGAGCCTTTCAGATGGTCTGGTGGCTATGTCCAATCATTTTTCGGAAAACAAATACGTACTGGGCGAGGATTTCAGTCTGGTAGATGCCTATCTTGTGCCACTGCTCTGGCGACTGCCCCTTCTGCAGGTCAATCTGCCCCGTCAGGGAGGCAAGATTCTCGATTACGGGAATAGGATGTTTGCCAAGTCGTCATTTCAGGAAAGCCTGAGTACGGCCGAGCGGGAGATGCGCGCCGACTGACGTACGGTATCCGGATGGCCACTGAGGACACCTCGCTAAATTCCCATCGCCCCTATCTGATTCGGGCGATCCGTGAATGGGCGATTGATAATCACCTGACACCACAACTGCTGGTCAATGCCGAGGGCCGCGGGGTGGAAGTGCCGGTAGAGTTCGTTGAGGACGGCCAGATTGTCCTCAATGTCAGCCCGCAGGCGGTCGACGATCTTGAGATGGGCAACGAATTCATTTCCTTTTCGGCGCGTTTTAGCGGTGCGTCTCGATCTGTTCTCGTGCCAGTGGACGCTGTGTTGGCGGTGTTCGACAGGGAGAGTCGTCAGGGGATGTCGTTCCCACAGACGTCAGCGGCAGAAGGTGAGGAGGGTAAATCCGCAGAACAGCCTCAGCTGCGCAAAAAGCCCAACCTGAAACTGGTTGAGTAGTTCTTGAAAGTTGCAGTTTAGGCCCCGATATCTTGTAGGGTCCAGGGGAGCAGATTTATGAGTACAGCAAAAATGCACGGCACTACGATTTTGTCCGTTCGTCGTGGAAATCGGGTGGTGATTGGCGGAGACGGCCAGGTTACGTTGGGCGACACCATGATGAAAGGTAATGCCCGAAAGGTGCGTCGGCTTCATGAGGATCAGGTCATCGCCGGATTTGCCGGAGGCACCGCAGACGCCTTTACGTTGTTTGAACGGTTTGAAGGGAAACTCCAGAAGCATCAGGGAAATCTCACGCGAGCGGCTGTTGAGCTTTCCAAGGATTGGCGCACCGATCGGATGTTGCGACGGCTCGAAGCGTTGCTCGCCGTCGCCGATGCCTCAGCGTCACTGATTCTTTCTGGCACAGGTGATGTGATTGAGCCGGAAGAGGGTATCATGGCAATTGGATCGGGAGGGCCTTATGCCAAGGCTGCTGCCAGAGCACTGCTTCAGGAAACCGATCTTGATGCCCGGACCATTGTTGAAAAGTCTTTGCACATCGCGGCCGATATCTGTATCTATACCAACCGTGAACTGACCATCGAGGAGCTTGAGATTCCCTGAGCGTGACCGGCGCTGGCAGGGTGCACTGTACCGGTGCCAAGACTGACTGAACTATCTGGATTTTCTAAAGACCATGTCTGAAATGACCCCCCGCGAGATTGTCGAGGAACTCGACAAACATATCATTGGCCAGTCCATGGCAAAACGTGCTGTGGCGATTGCGCTCCGTAACCGCTGGCGCCGCCAGCAGGTCCCCGATGAGTTCTTGCGTAACGAGATTACGCCCAAGAACATTCTAATGATTGGGCCGACAGGTGTCGGCAAAACCGAGATCGCCCGCCGATTGGCACGGCTCGCGCGCGCCCCTTTTATCAAGGTAGAGGCGACCAAGTTCACCGAGGTGGGTTACGTTGGCCGCGAAGTAGATACCATTATTCGGGATCTGGTCGATATGGCGATCAAGATGACCCGGGAAGAGGCCATGGAGCGAGTGCGCCCCCGGGCTGAGGACGCAGCGGAGGAGCGACTTCTGGATCTGCTGCTGCCGCCAGCGCGCGATTCGGGCGGCGGATCATCCAATGGTGATCGGGACGAGGGCGCAGGGCGTCAGCGTCTGCGTAAACTGCTCCGCGAGGGCCAACTCGATGACAAGGAAGTTGAAATCGAAGTCGCCGCCCCAACCGTCGGCGTTGAGATCATGGCCCCGCCAGGAATGGAGCAGATGACCGATCAGCTTCAGGGGATGTTTCAAAATCTCGGTGGTCAGCGTAAGGTCACACGAAAAGTCAGGGTGCATGAGGCAACACGCTTGTTGACCGATGAGGAAGCAGCCGCTCTGATCAACGATGATGAACTGAAGCACGAAGCGCTGCAACGAGTCGAACAGGACGGCATCGTCTTTCTTGATGAAATTGACAAGATCGTCGGGCATTCTGAGCGGCACGGCGCCGATGTCTCACGTGAGGGTGTGCAGCGTGACCTGTTGCCACTGATCGAAGGGTCGACCGTCAGTACACGAAGTGGCATGGTCAAAACCGATCACATCCTGTTCATTGCTTCGGGGGCGTTTCAACTGACCAAACCGTCAGACCTGATCCCGGAACTGCAGGGAAGACTGCCGATCCGAGTTGAGTTGGATGCACTGGGACCGGAGGATTTTGTGCGTATCCTGACCGAGCCTGATGCATCACTGACCGAACAATACGCAGGGCTCATGAATACCGAAAACGTTACCCTGGAATTTACTCCGGAGGGGATCAACCACATCGCCCAGGTGGCGTGGCGAGTCAACGAGCAGACCGAAAATATCGGTGCCCGGCGTCTTCATACCGTGATGGAACGCCTTCTGGAGAGCATCTCCTTCGAAGCGGCAGATCGCTCAGGACAGGCCTTGGTGATTGATCCCGAATATGTCGATTCTAATCTCAGCAAACTCGCAGACGACGAAGACCTGTCGCGCTATATCCTATAGCGCAAACTTTTATCGGCCGTCGTATACTGGGGTGTCCACCCTGTGACAGGGGGGATGCCGATGCCCATTTTGCTGATCGATGGCCTTAATCTTATCCGCCGGGTCCACGCCGGGGTTCCCGAGGTATCAGAGGACCGCGACGAGGCCGTGCTGAATGGCTGCGTGGCTTCAGTGAGGCGCGCGTTACGCAAACACCAGCCCAGCCACGCGGTGCTTGTGATGGAAGAGGGCGGCCCCAGTTGGCGGTCGCGCGAGTATCCGGACTACAAGAGAGACCGCCCGCCAATGCCGGATGATCTTGTGGTGGGACTGCCAAAGATCAAGGACGCGTTTTCCGAGATCGGCGTCCATGAGTTGTCAGCGCCGGGATTCGAGGCAGACGATGTGATTGCCTCGATTGCAAAACGCACGAGTGGTTCAGGATTTCAGGTGATCATCCTCTCGACCGACAAAAGTTTTTGTCAGTTGGCGAGTTCCCGGATCATACTGGTTGATCATTTCAATAATACGGTTCGTAACCGTGCCTGGATTCAGGAACGTTACGGTGTCGCGCCCGAGCAGATGGTGGACCTGATGAGCCTCGCCGGCGATCCTTCCCTGGGCATTCCCGGCATCCGCTCGGTTGGCGTTCGCACAGCAGCCCGGCTGATCGACGATTTTGGTGATCTCGATTCAGTCATCGACCATGCCCGGGATATTCCCGGCAAACTCGGCGAGAAACTGCGGCAGGGGGTCGAAACACTGCCGCTGATGCGTCGTCTGGTCAGCCTGCGTCAGGATTTGGAGCTCGGCTCCAACCTGCACGACTTTCGTTGGTCCGAGGAGATGCTGGCAAGTGAGACCGAGACTTCTGCTTAAAACCGCCGGCCGCCTAAAGGCGGATGGGCTGGGGAAAGGGGTCGATGTGTTTCAGTCGATCGTCTGGAGAATCTCAATACGATCGCTGTCGGCGAGATCGACGGAAATCCCGTCGATGGTGGTAAATCGCCGGCCTTCAATCGCCTTCTTGTAGGCTTGGTATTTCAACGCTTCGCCTTGACTGTTGGTTACCTGGATATCGATAACCTGGTGCTGATCCTGCCAGTGCAGCACAAAGACCAGCGCTGAGATAGCAATTACCAGTCCGAGCAGCGTATAAGCGACCATGGCTGCGGACACTCCACCCTTGCTGGGTGTGGATTTGGCAGGTGCAACGGGTTTCGCCGATGTGTTCTTGACGCGAAAGACCAGCGCGACCACCAGAATGACCGCTAGTGTGAAAAGAATTTTCGTCAGCAAGAATCGGCCTCGTCCCCAGGGGGCAGTTGTAGGTAAAACCCCTGTGATTCTATGCTGTCTATAACGGTTGTGGGGTCTGTCGCGGCAAGCGTTTTCCTTCCAGCAAGATCCAGTGCCATCACCCGCTCGAGCGGCTCGAGCCTGGCCTTGAGGGTATCTGGCAATACCTCCAGCGCCTCGGAGTCCGGGACAAAAATATACGCCCCTTCTTTGCGATTACTCCTATAAACCTCGCACTTCAAAGAGATAAGTCTGTCTGTGAGGTGACGTTGGGTCGAAGGCGCGCCACTAGCGTTTGCTGCCCCACAGCCATGCCCAGCCCGAGCGCTTTTCGGTATGCTCGCGGTGGGCGACGTCAGTGAAGGCGCGTTCCTCCTTTCCAAGGTAAAGCTGGCGCGGCCGTCCGATACGACTCTCTGAGGACTCCATCATTTCCTTCCAGTGTGAGATCCATCCTACGGTACGGCCGATGGCAAAGAGCACGGTGAACATGTTGGTCGGAAAACCCAGGGCCCGCAGAATGATTCCCGAATAGAAATCGACATTGGGATAGAGTTTTTTCTCAACGAAGTAGGGATCCTCAAGGGCGATGCGCTCGAGTTCCAGTGCGAGATCCAGCATCGGGTCGTTGACGCCCATTTCCGCAAGCACCTCGTGACAGGTATCACGCATGACGGTGGCCCGGGGATCATAGTTTTTGTACACCCGATGGCCAAATCCCATCAGACGGAACTGATCATCAGGATCCTGCGCCTTTTTCACGAATTTCTGGATCCGGTCCCGAGTTCCGATTTCATTCAGCATATTGAGGACGGCCTCATTCGCGCCACCATGGGCTGGACCCCAGAGTGAGGCGATCCCAGCAGCGACGCAGGCGAAGGGGTTGGCATCGGATGAGCCCGCCAGGCGGACCGTGGAGGTCGAGGCATTCTGCTCGTGGTCTGCGTGCAGAATCAGAATACGGTCGATCGCGCGTGCGAGCACCGGGTTGACCTCATATTCCTGGGTGGGGACCCCAAACATCAGGCGCAGCAAGTTCTCGGAATAA
>Ga0233427_10004124_pt1 | contig 12261 bp, 9 predicted proteins | sample SI_118_April2016_5_FD_179885 | JGI IMG/M metagenome (GOLD analysis project Ga0233427, IMG submission 179885) | Seawater microbial communities from Saanich Inlet, British Columbia, Canada - SI_118_April2016_100_MG | ecosystem: Environmental > Aquatic > Marine > Inlet | place: Canada: British...
TTATCATCTATTAGTAAAGTTTTCTCTAAATCAAAACCGCCAGATATCAATACTTCATATTGAGATTTAATGGATAATAGTCCATCAAAAATGAGTTTTGCGGTTAACTCAGCAAAACCATCTATATCAGCAATCTCATCAACTGTAAGGTTAAAAACTTTTTCAATTGAATAACTTTTTAATAGATTTTCACAGTTACCCATTCCAAGTCTTTGAACACCAAAAGCAGCTAAAAAACGCCAATCTTCAATACTTTCTTTGCGTGATCTATCAAGCTGGTCAATAAGATTTTGAGAGGTTTTCTCACCAAAGCCCATTGAAACTAATTCATCCACATTAAGGAGATATATATCGCTCACTTGGCGAATGCTTTCATCATAAAGTTTTTTAATTGTTGCCTGTCCAAATCCATCATTATTACCCAAAATTCTGAAAAAATAAATCATTTTCCCAGTAACCTGATCTGGACAATCAATTATATTAGGACACATCAGGAAATCTGAGTCCCAAATTAAAAGAGTACTGCAGCTCGGACAGTTTATAGGAATATCAACTTCAGCAGTTTTAAGTACCTTGTTAATCTTGGGAATAACCATCCCACTTCGTGTTAACTCAACCACGCTCCCAGAACCTAAACCTTGTTCTTTGACTAACCCATAGTGATGTCCGGTTGCTCTATAAATAGTTGCACCGCTCAATTGAGTCGGCTCCAACTCCGCAACAGGAGTGATCTTTCCAGTTCTTCCTACCTGAGCCGTGACCGAAATAACTTTTACTTGTGCTTTTTCTTTATTTTCTTTATAAGCAATCTGCCAGCGATGGAACTTACGATTCGAGCCCATAAATTCTTTTAATTCAGGATTGACTATTTCAAAGACCACACCATCAATATCAAAATCAACGCCACTTTCTAGCTCAATTACTATATCTAAGAACTGATTTTTGAACTCATCAATACTACCTTGCCAAAAGGGTAGTTGCCTGAATGGAACAAACAAAGCGGCCTTTGCATCAATTGCATCTTTAGCAAACTTATCTAACTCTTTTTCCTTGATGAGACTTGCTTGAAAATTTCTTGGATACTCAAAATGACTACTCAAATGACTTTCAAAATAGCTTCTCTTAACAACAATCTCTCCAGGGCCTTGCCCTCTTTCACTTTCATTTAAAATCCCAAGTCCTCTTTGAAATACTCTACTAACATCACTTCCCTTATTGCCATCACCTCGAGTAAAGAGTTTTTTTCCGTCATCATAGCCTGCAAATCCGTCCAATTTTGCAGTCCCTTTAATTTGAATTTTAGAAAGTAGAATATTTATTTCTTCAGAAAATTTCGAAATTCTTTCTAGCCATTTTTCGATCTCTTCCCAAGTATAAGCTTTGTCAGTTGAGAGCATTTTTTCAGGGAGCTTTATTTTTTCATCAGAAAATCCTTCATTTTCTGCTTCAAGCTTTTGAAGAAATGGGTGACTGGGCAATCTTTTTTTTAGCTCAGGAATAAAGATGAAGTCATAATTTTCATCAGTAATTATAGGGTTTCCACTTCGATATCCCTTGTTAGCTAGAATACAAAATTCTAGCAAGTCAGTATCAGGCAAGTCACTGGCCAATGTGTTTTCATTGGCAATGTCTTGAATTTGTTTTTTTGTCAGCATGATTTAGTAAAATCTAGCTTTGATTTAATAATGTTAGAACTTGGAGGCAATTTGGTCGAACAGCTCTGCACTATAGCTAATTGTTTTCTCATCACCTTCTTCACTAAGATCCACAAAAATTACTATTGTTTTGGACATAGTGTCTTCTTTTAAAATCAATTGGTAGGTTTTTGACATCGATGATGTAGCAAGAAATTTAGAGAAAAAACCCTTATTAGGAGTTACATTAATAAAGTAGCTACCTTCAAGTGAATCTCGGTCTTCAATGTCAATACTTAACTCATCAAGCGCCCAACCCAAAAGCTTCCATGACTCATTTTTCTCAAATGGAAAAATTAAAGAAGCGAAGCCAGTTTCAGATAGGACTACTGAAGCTGCAACCCTGCTTTCTTGGGTATTTGATTGAATCTTAGTAATGGCATCTGAGCTATCACTACCTAAAAAAACCATTAGCTGAAGAAGCATTTCTGTTTCAAGCTCAACATCTTTCTCTCTTGGTTGCCAAACTCTCATTGCCCCATTAACAACCTCCCCAATTGAGCTTAAAGTCAAGTAAACTTCAGACTCCATTGGATTAGCCGTTGGCTCAATACGAATTCTATACTTATCAGCAATTGGTAAGCCATATTGAGTCTTTAAAATTTTTGACAGTGAAGCACGAATTGCACCCAAGGACTTATCAGGTACATTTGTCTCGATCTCCAAGTAATCAGTTTCCAAGACACCAATCTTTTGATTTTCTTTCTCAATTTTAAATCCATATGAACGGAGGAATTCTTTTGATAAGGACCAAACATCACCCGGAGAGAGATCAACTAATAACCACCGGCGATATTTATCTCGCATTACTTCAACATTTTGGATTCTTTTTAAAACATTACTATCATCACTAACTTTAATCACTTCAGTAAATGCGCCCTGAGAGCTCGGAGCTGTAAGATCTGGAGGAATTATTAATGAATCAACATTTTCATCTACTTCATAATTTACCGCTCTACTTCCTAAGCCAATTTTTTTAACTGGATCAGCAACTTTAGAACAACTAGTAACAAACAAACTAATTAACGCTAATATTAAATAATCGGCAATTTTCATATTAAATCTAATTCCTTTAATTCATTTTCAACAACTGACTTGCATTCATTTGACAACTCAAGTAACGGTAATCTAATTCCGCTGTCACACCAACCCATTTTATGCAGAGCCCATTTTACAGGTATTGGATTTGACTCAATGAATAAGTTTTTATGAAGACCTGAAAGCTTTTCATTTATCTTCTTAGCCAGCTTAGCATTTCCAGCAATAGCAGCAAGATATCCTTTTTGAAGCTCTTTGGGAGTAACATTTGCAGTGACTGAAATACCCCCATGCCCGCCCAAAAGAAGAAAATCTATGGCGGTAGCATCATCACCAGTAAGTAGTAAAAAATCTTCAGGACACTTGGCAACAAGCTCTTTGATAACTGATAGGTCTCCTGTTGCATCTTTAATGCCAATAATATTTGAAATTTCTGAGAGTCTTGAAGTAGTATCTACTGACATATCAACTGCAGTTCTTCCAGGGACATTATAAAGGATTTGATCAATACTAACGTTTTCAGCAATTAATTTGAAATGCTGAAATAATCCCTCTTGAGTGGGTTTATTGTAATAAGGTGTGACTAGTAAACAGGCATCAGCACCAAGATTTTTAGCTTCCTGTGTGAGCTCAATCGCCTCTGAAGTCGAGTTTGCTCCAGTCCCTGCAATAATTGGAATTCTTCTTGCAGCATATTTGATCGTATGACTTATTATTTTAAGATGTTCTTTTACACCTACAGTTGCTGATTCACCAGTGGTTCCAACTGCAACTATTGAACTTGTCCCAGAATCAATATGAAAGTCAATGAGGTTATTTAGTGATTCATAATCAACACTCCCATCATCAAACATTGGGGTAATTAGTGCAACATTTGAGCCAACAAAGGAGTGATTTTTATTCATAAATTGATTTATTCAAAATGTAGCTAAAATTATATACGATTGGCCTTCTAATAACAATTCAAGGATCTACTTTAATCCAATGTTTTAATTTGATAAAAGGTCAGGTCGTTTTTGTTGCGTTTTCTTTTTTGCTTGCTCTAACCGCCAAGCATCAATCTTAGCCTGATTTCCACTCAATAATACCTCAGGAACTAAGTCTCCATCGATACTTTCTGGCCTTGTATAGTGAGGGTAATCAAGTAAATTATTAGCAAAGGAATCATTCAATGAGTCTTTATTACCCAAAACATTAGGCAAGCGTCTACTAACTGAATCTATTAATACCATTGCAGCTAGCTCGCCACCACTAATAACATAATCACCAATTGATACTTCAAAATCAACATCATTCTCAATAATTCTCTCGTCAACGCCTTCATATCGACCGCAAAGAAGCGTTAATGATTCAAAGGATACTAATTTTTCAACCAAATTTTGATTTAACGGCTCGCCCTGTGGAGATAGATAGATAACTTTGGTTGCTGGCTCTCGTTCCTTTATTTTTTTGATGCAGTCTCTAATCGGTTTGACCTGCATAACCATTCCAGCACCGCCACCATAAGCTTTATCATCAACATTTTTGTACTTATTTTCACTAAAATCTCGAAGCTGCCATTCTTTAATCGAAATGATCGACTTATTGATCGCTCTAGCAATAACCCCTTCCTCTTTTATTGCAGAGAACATTTCAGGAAAAAGGGTAATGATGTCAAATCTCATTTGAAATCAAAACTAAGAACATATATTCGTAAGCACTTGATAATAAATCTCACTTAAGTCATCAAGATCTTGGACTAAAACAGACTCATTAACTTGATGAATAGTTGCATTGACTGGCCCAAGCTCTACAACTTGAGTACCCTCTTGTGCAATAAATCTTCCATCCGAGGTTCCACCAGAGGTTGATAGTTCAGTCTCAATGCCCTTAGTTTTTTTAATCGCCTGGATACACGCACTCACTAATTCGCCTTTTGACGTTAAAAATGGGTAGCCAGAATGAGACCACTCTATAAAGTAATCCAGGTTGTGTGAATCAAGAATTTCATGAACTTTCTTTTGCAACCCCTCTTTAGTTGTTTCTGTGGAGTATCGAAAATTAAACATCACCGTAGCATCCCCAGGAATAACATTTGTCACTCCATCGCCTGAATGCATATTTGATATTTGAAAAGAGGTTGCTGGAAAATAGTCATTACCATTATCCCACTCTTGTTTACAAAGATCATTAAGCGCAGGAGAAACAAGGTGAATAGGGTTTTTAGCTAAATGAGGGTATGCAACATGACCTTGCTTTCCATTGACCTTCAACACACCATTTAATGACCCTCTTCGTCCATTTTTAATAACATCTCCAGTAATAGAGGTTGATGAAGGCTCACCTAATAAACAATAATCTATCTTTTGGTTACTTTCATTAAGGTATTCCATGACCTTTACAGTACCATTGATTGCAACCCCCTCTTCATCAGAAGTTATAAGAAAAGCAATTCTCCCATTATGATTTGGATTTTCTTTAATATATTTTTCGGTTGCAGTGACCATTGAAGCAAGCCCCCCCTTCATATCAGCAGCACCCCGACCAAACAAACTTCCATCTTTTATTGTTGGTTCAAATGGCTCAGTATTCCAGGCATTCTCATCTCCAGCAGGAACAACATCAGTATGTCCTGCAAAGGCAAATAAAGGTCCATTTTTTCCATGAACTGCCCAAAAATTATCCACATCTCCAAATTTAAGGGGGTATATTTCAAAGCCAATTTTTTTAAGTCGGTCAATCATTATTGTCTGACAACCACAATCATCAGGTGTAACTGAAGCTTTACTTATAAGGGATTTTGCTAGTTCTAGTGTCGAGCTCATGATGGCTATTTTACTTGTAAATTCAATATCGTACTCAGAGCCTCTTCAATTATGTTTCTATCTGGATGATCGTTAGACATAAGGTAAAGTGCTTTCTCCCAAAACTCAATAGCGCCATTAAGATTGCCTTCATGTGCTGAAACAATGCCAGAAAAATATAAAACTTGAATAGACTGCGGGTCAAGACTCAGCGCTTCATCGATCAAAACTTTTGATTTGCCATCAAATTTCCCATCTTGACTGGCTGCAATTGCACTTGAAAATTGAAGCAATAAGTCAATATCTTTCGAATTTATTAAATATGCACTCTCGAATGCTTTGATGGATTCATTGACATTGCCGATACCAATCTGAGCTAATCCCAACATTTTTAATGCTTGAAAGTCATCTGGATTCTTTTCTATAAAGTTTTGAAGCTTCTCGATACTATCGCTCATACTCATTGACTCTGAAAGAGATTGGCTAGATGGGATCATTTTAGGCGCTAATTGAGAATATATACCTAGTGAAAAAATACTAAGAATTAAAATAATTGCGAGTGTCCAAGACAATGGCTTAATTGCAATACTTTCCTTTTTTTCGTCCCTTATCTCTGTCGCTAAGGTGTTAATGATTTCAGATTCAGCCACACGATATTGATCATCAGCAATAAGATCTTGATTGACATCTGATTTAAGCTCATCCTGCCTTTGCTGATTGATAGCAATGTTGGATTCATCACCACTCAAACTCTGACTGATTGGCCTAAATAGAAACCACGCAAAAAATGCAGATGATAATGCAATCATTATGATAAACTGCCAGGCTAGAATCACAATTTAATCCTCAAGAAGTAACGTCGATCGATGGCAGCAAAAAGAGCCCCGAGAGCAATCATTAGTCCGCCTAACCAGATCCAGCGAACAAGCGGCTTATAATAAATTCTGACGCTCCAAGCTCCACCTCCCAAGCCCTCACCGAGTGCAACATATAGATCTCTTGTGATTGAAGGATCAATCGAAGCTTCAGTCATGGGCATGCCTGTTTGGTAGTAACGTTTTTCAGGGCTTAGCTGAGCCACTTTTTTAGTATTTTTAAATACACTAATGTTTCCAATAAATCCAGAATAATTCTCTTTTGAGTGAGGGCTCACACCATTAAAAATAAAGTCATATCCAGCTATCGTTTGAGTTTCTCCGACATTCATTTTGATATCTTTTTCAATACCGAGTTGGGTTGTCACTGTCGCCCCAAGGACAAAAATAGCAATTCCAAGATGCGCAATAATCATTCCAATAAATGACATAGAAAGCTTTGCTTTCGCTCGCATTCTTTTTATGAATAAAACCAAGACATGGTTAACCACCCATATGAATAGACCAACTGCAATTAGAACAAAAATATTATCCGTAATGAAAACCCATGAAAGGAATGTTAATAGCGCAACACAAATCCACTCAAACTTTAGTAAATTGAAAACTCTTGATAGTGAATCTTTCTTCCACCGTACATAGGGGAATACTGCTAGCGCGATGACACCAGGAATCATAATGGGCACAAAAACTGCATTGAAATAGGGGGCTCCAACTGAAATTTTTCCAAGGTTGAGAGTGTCTAGAATGAGCGGATAAAGCGTACCTAAGAGAACACTTAACATCGCAGTGACAAGTAAGATATTATTAATAAGAAGTCCTGTTTCTCTTGAAAGCAATGAAAATGGATTGCTTCGTTGTAATAAGCTAGATCGCCATGTATAAAGAACCAATGATCCACCAATCACAACAAATAAAAAGATAAGAATAAAGAGTCCCCTTGTTGGATCTGTTGCAAAAGCATGTACCGATGTTAGAACTCCAGAGCGCACAAGAAATGTCCCAAGCAGACTCAATGAAAAACCTCCAATTGCCAGAAGCACAGTCCACTGCTTGAATGCACCGCGTTTCTCACTCACACTTAGAGAATGAACAAGCGCCGTTGCAACAAGCCAAGGCATGAATGATGCATTTTCCACGGGATCCCAAAACCACCATCCTCCCCAACCAAGCTCATAATAGGCCCACCAACTGCCAAGCGTTATTCCAACGGTTAAAAAAGACCAAGAAACTAATGCCCACGGCCGAGTCCATCTAATCCATGTGCTATCAAGCCGTCCTCGAATGAGCGCAGACAATACAAAGGCAAATGGAATAGCTAGTCCTACATAACCCATGTAGAGCATAGGGGGATGAACTGCCAGACCAAAGTCTTGGAGCAAAGGATTAAGTTCTCGACCTTCAAGTGGCGACATCATTAAGCGCTCAAAAGGGTTCGATGTAAAGAGAAGAAAAAGTAAAAATCCAAAACTTATAGCGCCCAGAACCACAAGCGTTTGATTAATTAAGTCTGACGGAATTCTTTTTGAAAAAATTGATACAGCAACTGTCCATAGAGACAGAACGAATACCCATAAAAGCAAAGACCCCTCATGCGAGCCCCAAACAGCTGATGCTTTAAATAGTAATGGAAGCTGCGTGTTTGAATTATCAGCAACATATTTAACTGAAAAATCATTACTCAGAAATGCACTCATCAACACAAAGAAGGCTACTGCAATCCAAAAGCCTTGAGCCCAAACTAATGGCTTAGCAAGCTGAGCAAGAGAAGTTTTATTCTGATAGAGTCCTATCGAGGGAATCACAATCAGAACTACTGAAATAATCAACGCAAGAATGAGTGCAAAGTGTCCAACTTCAATCAACATAAAATCATATTTAAATCATGTATTTAAGAGCTAATATTTTACAGGACTTCTTACTGATTCCCACCATGGGGTTTTAGGTAAATTAATAAGATCAAATATCTCGCCAATCATCGGTGTTGCAATATTAACATTCTTTTTTTCAGCCTCTTTAGTAATTCGAATTATTGGCTCATCCCAAGGATGAATCGATAAATCAAATTTAGACCAATGTATCGGAAATAAAACCTTAGATTTTAAATCGATGTTGGCCTGCACAGCTTCATCTGGATACATATGGACATTTGACCAATCAACGTTATAAGCTCCATTTTCAATAAAGGCTATATCAAAAGGGCCGTATTGATCTCCTAATTTCTTAAACGTTTCTGAGTATCCACCATCACCACTAAAATATGCGTTTAATTTATTGGATTTAATAATCCAAGATCCCCATAATGTTGAGTTTCCATTAGTTACTCCTCGTCCACTAAAGTGAAGCGAAGGAGCGAAAGTAAATTTAATATTTTTATAATTCTTACTGTCATACCAATCAAGCTCAGTAATTATATTTTTATTTACTCCCCATCTTTCTAGATGCGCTCCAACACCTAAAGGTACAAAAAAATGATCAACTCTATTAGACAAGTCTTTAATCGCCTTAGAATCAAGGTGATCATAGTGATCATGAGAGATAATAACAATGTCAACTTTTGGAAGGTTATCTATCAAAATCGGGTTTTCAAATGCAAATGGTTTTCCATTAAAAAAATTTCTTTTACTCTTGGAACTAAATGATGGCAGAGGAGAAGCTCTATTAAAAACAGGATCAGTCATAACTACCAAGCCTTCAGTTCTCATAAGAAGAGTAGAGTGCCCAAACCAAACAAACTTGCCTTCTGTTAAATCTTGGCCTTTAAATTTCTTAGTTGGAAGTGGGTTTAAGGGATTTTTCTCTTTAGGTGGTGAGAACCATTCCTTTAGAGTTGCTTTTTTTTCTGAAGTTCGATAGTTTGTGTATGTTGTTTTAATATTGCGAAATTTACCTTCAAAAAAGTTCTCTGAATTAACAATTATCTCTTTGGTATTTTTATCAGGTGAAGATCCAAAGGCAGGATTAATTTTAAGAAATATAAATATCAAAATAGCAATGACAATCAAAACGTAAATTAAATATTTGATCACATTAAGAATTGTAAAAAGAATTTCCAAAATTTACTCCAAAAAGAATGATTGGTTTTGATTGAAATTAAAAAGAGCCCCTAAGAGCTCTTTGTGTTTTTTGATTTATGGTGCGGAAGGAGAGACTCGAACTCTCACGTCTTGCGACACTGGAACCTAAATCCAGCGTGTCTACCAATTCCACCACTCCCGCGAAGAATTCTGAATTATACCCAAATAAATTATATTTTTCTTCATTAAGAAATAGATTTCATTATTTAATTACCATACCAATTCAACTTTTCATTGAGCTTGACAACCTCACCCACAATCATCAAGGTTGGTGCATGAATATCTTCCTTTGCTAATAAATCTGGTAATTCAGTTAATGATGAAATATATACCTTTTGTTCAGGCATTGTTCCTTTTTCAATGATTGCAATGGGCATGTCTTTATTCATCCCATGCTCCATAAGTTTCTCGCATATATAATTAGCGCCACTCAAAGCCATATAGAAAACAATAGTTTGCTGATCAACAATGAGCTCATCCCATGGGAGATCAGTTGTCCCATCCTTTAAGTGTGCAGTTACAAATCTGCAAGACTGAGAATAATCTCTATGGGTAAGAGGTATACCCGAATATGATGAGCAGCCAGATGCAGCAGTAATACCTGGAACAACTTGGAATGGTATGTTGTGTTCAGATAGAGACTCTATCTCTTCACCCCCTCTTCCAAAAATGAATGGATCACCTCCTTTTAACCGACAAACTCTCTTCCCTGACTTTGCAAGTTCAACTAGCTGATTATTAATATCAACCTGCCTGGTTGATTTGTCACTGCCGCCTTTTTTACCTACATATATAAGCTCAGAGTCTCTTCGAACTAGCTCCATTACCCCTTTAGAAACAAGGCGGTCATAAAGAACAACGTCAGCCTGCTGAATTAATCTCAAGGCCTTAAAAGTCAATAAATCAGGATCCCCTGGGCCCGCTCCAACTAGATAGACCTCCCCTAATTCCATCTCTACTGAATCATTAAGCTGTTTTTCTATGTCGTTCTTTGCCTCATTAATTCGCCCTGAAAAGACTTTCTCAGCAATAACACCAGAAAAGGTAGCCTCCCAAAAAGTCCTTCTATCCCTGATCTGTGAAAAACGATCTTTAACTCTTTGTCTATACTCACCTGCAATTTCAGCCAATATGCCATAGGAACTAGGAATGACTGTCTCTAGTTTTGCTCTAATAATTCTAGCTAAGACAGGAGCCTTTCCAGCAGAAGATACTGCAATAATAACGGGTGAGCGATCAACAATAGAGGGTATTATGAAGCTTGACAACGCTGGAGAGTCAACAACATTGACTGGAATTCTCTTATCATGAGCAATAGAAGAAATTAATGAGTTGACCAATGAGTCATCAGTTGCAGCGATAATCACTGAGTAATCCTTAATATCTGCTTGCTCAAAACTCTTTTTAATTAACTTTATGTAGCCATCCTTAAAAAGAGTGTTTATATCTTCGCAAAACAATGGTGATAGACAGTCAACTTTGGCCTTCGCTTTTAATAGTAGGTTAATCTTTCTTAGAGCAATATCACCGCCACCAACTACAAGAGTTGGCTTTTGTTTAATATTTATGAAAATTGGCAAGTGTTCCATAATTGACCCTTATTTAAGCTCTAAAAATTTTTTGACAAAGGGAATTGAAATAGGCTTTTTAGCTTGCAGAGAAGCCTTATCTAAATCATTCAAAGTTGATAGTAGTAGCTTTAAATCTCGCGAATAGTTCTTAAACAAGTACTCATATACGTTGGAGTTAACAGACAAGTTTCTCTGACTCATTTGACTATCAATTACACTCATTATTAGCTCATCATTAAGCTCTTCAAGTTTATAAACAGCAGCTAAACTGAGTCGCGTTTTGAGATCTTTCATAACTTCTAAATCAGATGGCAAGGTATTTCCACTTACGAGGATAAATATTTGAGCCTGTCTAGCTCGATTATATAAATCGAAAAATATCTCTTGATTCTCTCTTAAAATTGAATGAACATTATCAAAGCAAATAAAATCTATTTGATCAACAAAATCCAAAATATAATCTGGAAAAGGGTCGCTACAGTCAATATAAACAGCATTTTTATCAATTTCCAAGGCTTTCAGTACTGCGCCTTGAAGGACATGTGTCTTACCTTGACCTGAGGCGCCATATATATAAACCTCCGACGACTTTTCATTAAGAAAAAGTTGATTTATTAACCTTAACAGTTCTTTATTCGCAACAAAACTTTCCAGAAGCATTGATGCATTAAGACTGATTGGCAAGCCAAGTTGATTCATTTTTTTGTCTCTTGCAATATGAATTTCTTAACCCAAAGAAGGCCATAATCTGCGCCGCTCAAAGCTGTAGAGGTTGCTACTATTATAAAGACCATCTCTTGAATACCTTCAATTCCAATATAAAGTTGGATGAGGAGCAAATATAAAACCAAAGAAATCTGTAATACAGTGTTCACTTTACTAATCAGGCTTGGTTCTAACAAATCACTTTCAGAGCTCTCTTCTCCAAGAAAATAGCCCAAAGCACCTGCAATAATAATCACGTCACGAACGAAAATGATCATAAGCAGCCATAATGGTAACAACTCAATCCAATAAAGAGTAATAAAGGTACACGTTAACAATACCTTATCGGCAATTGGATCAAGAATTGAGCCTAGCCTTGACTGCAAAGAATACCGTTTTGCAATCCAGCCATCTAGTGCATCAGAGATACCAGCAACTAAAAATAATAGCAATGTCAGAAGATACTGCTCTTTTAGTAGCGCTATAACTACTGGAACTGTTAAAATAATGCGTATTATTGA
>Ga0233427_10004125_pt1 | contig 12261 bp, 12 predicted proteins | sample SI_118_April2016_5_FD_179885 | JGI IMG/M metagenome (GOLD analysis project Ga0233427, IMG submission 179885) | Seawater microbial communities from Saanich Inlet, British Columbia, Canada - SI_118_April2016_100_MG | ecosystem: Environmental > Aquatic > Marine > Inlet | place: Canada: British...
GCGCCGAAGGAGCAACCTGCCCCGGAATCTCTCAGGCCCATGGACCGCAGCGGAATGGCCACTCTGGAGAGTAGACGGTGCATAGGGCCGTCTCACCGAAGGGGAAAACCGGCTTTGCCGGTGAACGCTCTCAGGTCACGCAACAGAGGGGGCAATTGCGGGTGCGATTCTGCGCCGGCGATTGTACCTGTGTGGAGGACCCCGAGTGAGCGCTGACGCAGATCTTCTGACGACGCCCCTGAATGACCTGCACCGCGAGCTCGGTGCCCGCATGGTGCCTTTTGCCGGCTATGCCATGCCGGTGCAGTACCCCGCCGGTATCCTTGAGGAACACAAACACGCCCGGACCCAAGCGGGACTGTTCGATGTCTCCCACATGGGCCAGGTGCGAATCACCGCCAAGGGCGGCGCACCGCTCGACGATGCCGCGGCGGCGCTTGAGCGCCTGGTGCCGGCCGATATGCGCAACCTCAAGCCGGGACGCCAGCGCTATACCCAGTTCACCAATGCCGGGGGCGGCATTCTCGATGACCTGATGGTGAACTGCATGGGCGATCACCTCTACATGGTGGTCAATGCCGGGACCAAGGGCGACGACATCGCACTGCTGCAGGCTGGGATCGGCGATACCTGCGAGATAGAAGTGCTGGAATCGCGAGCCCTGGTCGCGTTGCAGGGCCCCAAAGCAGTTGCCGTCCTTGCCCGGCTGATCCCAGAGGTCGCACAACTTTCGTTCATGCAGGCCGCGACCTGGACACTTGATGGCGAGCGCCTGCTGATCAGCCGCTCGGGTTACACCGGCGAGGATGGCTGCGAGATTTCCGTGCCCGGCCATGCGGCCGAAGCCTTTGTGCGCCGGTTGCTCGGCGAGGACGAGGTTGCACCCGTGGGGCTTGGCGCGCGTGACAGTCTGCGCCTGGAAGCCGGTCTGTGCCTCTATGGCCACGACATCGACACGACCACGACGCCGGTCGAGGCCGGTTTGACCTGGTCGATCCAGAAGCGCCGCCGCGAGGAAGGCGGTTTTCCCGGCGCCGACATTATCCAGAGACAGATAACCGAGGGGCCGCCCAGGCGTCGCGTCGGGTTGAAGCCCGAAGGCGGGGCGCCGGTGCGTGAAGGTGCCGCGATCCGCGAGCCCGGTGGCGAGGCCATCGGCGTCGTCACCAGTGGTGGTTTTGGCGCAACGGTCGGCGGGCCGGTGGCGATGGGTTATGTAAGAAACGATCTGGCGGCGCCTGGTACGGCGCTGGAACTGGATTTGCGGGGCAAGGGTGTGGCTGCGGAAGTGGTGGCAATGCCCTTTGTTCCACCGGGATTTCACAGAAAATAGAGCAACGGCTCAAGGGAGGCCTAACAATGAGCGACAGGCTTTACAGCAAGGACCATGAATGGATCGAGATGGACGGCGATATTGCGACCGTGGGCATCTCTGAACACGCGCAGGAGCAATTGGGCGATGTCGTGTTCGTCGAATTGCCTGATATCGGGCGCAGTCTCTCGCAGAACGAAGAGGCCGGTGTCGTCGAGTCGGTCAAGGCGGCGAGCGAGCTCTACGCGCCGCTTGCCGGTGAGATTGTCGAGGTCAACGAGACCCTGGTCGATGACCCGGCCCAGGTGAATGCTGACCCATACGGCAATGGCTGGTTCATGCGGGTCCGCATCGACGACACCGGGCAACTCGATGGCTTGATGGATGAGGAAGCCTATCAGGAGTTTCTTGCGGAGCTTGAGTGATGCGATATCTGCCCCAGACCGATGCCGACCGTGCCGAGATGCTTGCGCTGATCGGGGCTGCCAGCATTGACGATCTTTATGTCGATGTGCCGCGTTCGGCCTGGCTTGATGGGCCGGTGGATCTGCCGCCCCATCAGGGTGAGCTGCAGGTCGAACGTGCGATGGCTGCGATGGCCGGGAAGAACCTGCATGGCGGCAATGCACCGTTTTTTGTCGGTTGCGGCGCCTATCGCCACCACGTCCCGGCTTCGGTCGATGCCCTGATCCAGCGCGGCGAGTTCCTCACCTCCTACACCCCCTACCAGCCCGAGGTGAGCCAGGGCACGTTGCAGATGCTGTTTGAGTTCCAGACCATGGTCGCGATGCTGACCGGGATGGATGTCGCCAATGCCTCGATGTACGACGGCGCATCCGGGACGGCAGAGGCGGTGCTGATGGCCAACCGGTCCACGCGTCGCCATCGTGCGGTGCTCTCGGGCGGTCTTCATCCCCATTACCGCGAGGCGGTCGAGACCTATGCACGTTATGGCGATTTTGAGATCGCCAGCCAGACGCTTGTTCCAGACGGCGTCGAAGATCTCGCCTCCCTGATTGATGATTCCACGAGTTGTGTGGTCGTCCAGACGCCCGACATCATGGGCCGCCTGCATGATTTGCGTGGGCTCGCCGAGGCGTGCCATGCGGCGGGCGCGTTGCTGGTTGTCGTTGTGACCGAGATCGTCTCGCTCGGACTTGTGCGTTCGCCGGGCGACATGGGTGCCGACATCGTGGTCTGCGAGGGCCAGTCGATCGGCAACCCGATGGGTTTTGGCGGGCCCTATCTCGGGCTCTTTGCGACACGCGACAAATACGTGCGCCAGATGCCCGGGCGCCTGGTCGGCGAGACCGCCGATTCCGACGGCAAGCGCGGTTATGTGCTCACGCTTTCAACCCGTGAACAGCATATCCGCCGCGAAAAGGCGACCAGCAACATCTGCACCAATTCCGGTTTGTGCGCGCTGGCATTCACAATTCATCTCGCGCTGCTGGGCGAGGCCGGGATGATGCGGCTGGCCCGGCTCAATCACGAAGCAGCGCAACGCACGGCCGAGCGACTCGCGACGATCGACGGCGTTACGGTGCTCAACGAAAGTTATTTCAACGAGTTCACGGTTCGACTTTCGCGACCGGCAGCAGACGTGATCGATGCCCTGGTTGAACGCGGTGTGCTCGGCGGTGTGCCGATTTCACGTTTTGAGCCCGATAACGGAGAACTGGCGGATCTGATGGTCGTCGCCGCGACAGAAATGACCACGGTCGAGGAGATTGATGCCCTGGGCAACGCTCTTGCGGAGGTTCTGTCATGACCATGGTGACCTCTTCGGGCCATCGCGGCCTTGTCATGGATGAACCACTGTTGTTTGAGCAGAGCGCCGAAGGCCGCACCGGAGTCGATCTGGAAGCGCCCGAAGGCCGCCCCTTGAAACTGGGCGGGCTGGAGCGCGAGGCCCCGATCGGCCTGCCCGGTCTTTCCGAGCCCCAGGTCGTGCGTCACTACACCCGCCTCTCACAGAAAAACTATGCGATCGATGCCGGGTTTTACCCGTTGGGTTCCTGCACGATGAAACATAATCCCCGGCTCAACGAAAAGGTCGTGCGGATGCCCGGGTTCGCGATGGCGCACCCGATGCAGCCCCAGCAGACCGTACAGGGTTGTCTGGAGCTGATTTCGACCCTAGCGCACTGGCTGACAACCATGACCGGTATGCCCGGCGTTGCGATGTCGCCCGCCGCCGGTGCCCATGGCGAGCTCGCCGGGCTGATGACGATCCGTGCCGCACTGACGGACCGTGGCGATGCGCGCAAGCGCGTGCTGGTGCCCGAATCGGCCCACGGAACCAACCCGGCTACAGCGGCCCTGTGCGATTACAAGGTCGAGTCGATCCCGGCCAACGAACGCGGCCGGATTGATATCGAGGCGCTCAAGGAAGCGCTCGATGAGGATGTCGCCGCCCTGATGCTGACCAACCCCAACACCTGCGGCCTGTTCGAAGATGAGGTCGTTGAAGTCGCCAGGCTGGTCCATGACGCCGGTGCGTTTTTCTATGCTGATGGCGCCAACTTCAACGCCATTGTCGGGCGGGTACGTCCGGGCGACCTGGGTGTCGATGCCATGCACATCAACCTCCACAAGACATTCTCCACACCCCATGGCGGCGGCGGGCCGGGCAGTGGCCCGGTGGTGCTTTCGGAACCATTGTTGCCGTTCGCGCCGCTTCCCTATGTCGTCGTCGATGGCGAGGGCTGGCGTCTGGTCGAACATGACGACACCGGCAAGTCATTCGGGCGGCTGCGCAGCTTTCACGGCCAGATGGGCATGTTCGTGCGTGCCCTTGCCTACATGATGAGCCATGGCTCGGACGGTCTGCGCCAGGTCGCAGAGGATGCCGTGCTCAACGCCAACTATATCATGGCCAGGTTGAAGGGCGCTTATAACGCCCCTTTCCCGGGGCCCTGCATGCACGAGTGCCTGTTCGACGACCATTCACTGAAAGATACCGGGGTCAGCACGCTTGATCTGGCCAAGGCCATGATCGACGAGGGTTTCCACCCGATGACGATGTATTTCCCGCTGGTCGTTCACGGCGCGATGCTGATCGAGCCGACCGAGACCGAAAGCCGCCAGAGCCTCGACCTCTTCTGCGACAGCATGCTGCACCTGATGGAACGGGCCAAGGCGGGTGACGCCGAATGGTTCCACAATGCGCCTTATCTGGCGCCCTGGAGCCGTCTGGACGAAACCGCAGCCGCGCGCCGTCCGGTGCTGACCTGGAAACCCGCAGCAGAGACCAACCGGGCAGTTTGACAGCCCGAACAGCGGACAAAGAAAAGGGCGCCCGCGTTGCCGCGAAGCGCCCCCTTCGTTCCGGTGCCCCCCGGAGTAGTTTCAGTGCAGGCGTTTGCCGATTTCGCTGATCGCGTCCTCGACCAGCTTGGCCTGTTCGGCCTCGCCGATCTTGTCGTCGAGCAGCTTGCGGGTTGCCTTCAATGCCAGTTCGACAGCGGCCGAGCGAACTTCGCGTACGGCATCTGATTCGGCCTGGCCGATCCGGTCGAGCGCCAACTGGCGGCGACGTGAGACCTGGTGTTCGAGTTCTTCGGCGGCACGGCGCGACAGGCGTTCGGCCTCTTCGCGGGCATGAGCCACGATGCCTTCGGCTTCCTTCTCGGCCTCGCGCTGCTTGCGTTCGTAGGATGCCAGGAGCTCCTGGGCTTCCTCACGAAGTTGGCGGGCGTGGTCGAGTTCGTCGGCAATCTTCTGGCTGCGGGCATCAAGGCCGCCCACGATCATCTTCGACGCCGGCTTCCAGGCAATGCCGATAGCGATGAAGAAGGCAATCGCGACCCAGAATGCGGGATCGTTGATGTATGCGTCCATGATCAGGCCTCTCTCGCCGCGGCGACCGCACGGGCGACGTCGTCGTCGCTGACATCGACACCGATCAGCTTGGAGGTTGCCTCACGCGCTGCATCGGCTGCCATGGTGGTCAGATTGTCCATGGCATCGGACTTTGCAGCGGTGATCGAACGCTGGGCTTCCTCGATCTGGCCGGCGATTTCGCCATCCAGTTCGTGGTTGCGTGCTTCAGCGGCCTTGGAACCGGCCACAGCCGCTTCGGCGATTGCGCCGTGCGCAGCCGAACGGGCACCGACCAGGGAAGCTTCATAGGCTTCCAGGGCAGCATCGGCGTTCGACTTTGCTTTTTCGGCCGCGTCGAGATCTGTCTCGATCTTCTCCTTGCGCTCCGCCAGGATCCCGCCGATGCGGGGCAGGGCGAAAAACGCCATCACCAGATAAAGGGTGATGAAGCAGACGGCGAGCCAGAAGAACTGCGGCAGAAAGTGCCAGAACTCTAACTGAGGCATGGGCTTCGAGCCTTCCTGTTCAAAAAGACGATGCGCCGCTCCGGGGGTCCGGAACGGCGCGGCGATCAGAACACGAAGAGTAGAAGAAGTGCGATCAGCAGGGCGTAGAGCGCAACAGCTTCGACCAGCGCAAAGCCGATCCACATGAAGCCCTGTACGTTGCCCGCCGCGGCCGGGTTACGGCCAACCGATGAAATCATCGACGCGAAGATGTTGCCGATACCGGCACCAACTCCACCCAGGCCGATCACTGCCAGACCGGCACCAATGAGCTTTGCAGCTTCAGCTTCCATGACCAAATGTCCTCTCTTCTTGCTTAACGAGATTCTCGTGTGACGACCGGATGGCCGCCGGTGATTAGTGCATTTCCAGTGCGTCGTGCAGGTAGATGCAGCTAAGGACTGCAAAGACGTAGGCCTGCAGGAACGCAATGGCGAATTCCAGAATGGTGAGACCCACCACGGCAGCCATCGGGATGGCGCCGGGGATGATGTAGAAGGCGCCCAGCGGAGCAATGAAACCCGCAAAGACCTTCAGCATGGTGTGACCTGCCGTCAGGTTTGCGAACAGTCGCAAACCGAGGCTTACCGGGCGGATCAGGTAGCTCAGCACCTCGATGGGGATGACCAGAGGTGCAAGGAAGCCGGGAACGCCGGTGGGCAGGAAAAAGCCGAAGAAACCGATGCCGTGTTTCATAAAGCCGATGATCGTGACACCGATGAAAACGACAAACGCGAGGCCGAAGGTGACGACGATCTGGCTCGTCACGGTAAAGCTGTAGGGCAGCATGCCCAGCATGTTGCAGGCCAGAATGAACATGAACAGCGTGAAAACGAACGGGAAATAGGCCCGGCCGTCACTGCCGACATTGTCGCGAATCATGTTGGCGATGAATTCGTAGGTGACTTCCACGAGCGACTGCATGCGGCCAGGCACCATCGCGCGCTTGCCGACAAACAGCGTGGTGAAGGCGATGACCAGAATGGTCGCCGCGAACATCCACAACGCCGCGTTGGTAATATGCAGTTCAAGGCCGCCGATGTTGATATCGACGAACTTCTCGACTGTGAACTGATAAAGCGGGCCGTGCCCGCCATCGCCTTGGGATTCAGTCGCCACGCGTCGTCCCGTCCTTCTTGCCACTCTTCGGATCGCGAAGCGATCCGTGGGAAAATCCACTCACGGTCTTGTAGACATTGATGAACCCGGCCCCCATGCCCATGACCAGAAAGATCATGATGAACAGGGGCGCGGTGCCCAACTCGCCGTCAATCCAGATACCCAGAAAAACAGACACGCCCAACGCCGCAACCATCTCAACCGCCAGACGGATGGCCATGCCGTAACCGGATGCCATCGCACGTTTCTGGGCATCGGGCCGGTTGGCGGCCTGTTCCCGTTCGCGTGCTGCTGCAATCCGCTTCTGCAAATCGGAAAGATCAGGCGGATGGTCTTTTTTGGTCATGACCCCCGCTCTCCCGTCATGCGCGGCGCCCCCAAATCCGGGCGATAGAGCGCGCGAACCATACGGACGGCCCCATGGCGTGTCAAGGACACGGGGCGACTCTTTCCAGGTCTAATTTTTTGTTATATTTCAGATAGTTAGTCGCATCATGCCATAGCGCGCAGTTGCTCCGCCGCGTCAAGGTCGACAGAGACCAGCTGAGAGACGCCAGGCTCACTCATCGTGACGCCGAAAAGCCGATCCATGCGTGCCATGGTGAGGCGATGATGGGTGATTACCAGGAAACGGGTGTCGCCGTTGTTGGCAAACTCGTCGAGCAGGTCGCAGAAACGGTCGACATTGGCGTCGTCGAGCGGGGCGTCGACCTCATCAAGCACGCAGACCGGTGCCGGGTTGGTCAGGAACAGGGCAAAGATCAGCGCCATGGCGGTCAGCGCTTGTTCACCGCCCGACAGCAGCGAAAGAATCTGCATCTTCTTGCCCGAGGGACTGGCTTCGATCTCGAGCCCGGCTTCCAGGGGGTCGTCCGAATCGACCATCGAGAGGCGGGCATGACCGCCGAACAGGCGTTTGTAGAGACGCTGGAAATGTTCGTTGATTTCCCGGAAGGCGGTCAGCAGCCGTTCGCGACCTTCGCGGTTGAGTTCGCCGATTCCTGTGCGCAGGCGTGCGATTGCAGCTTCCAGGTCTTCACGTTCCGAGAGCATGACCGAAAGCTGTTCATCGACCTCCTGGGCCTCGATCTCGGCACGCAGGTTGACCGGACCCATGTTCTCGCGTTCACGCACGACACGGCCGAACTTCTGCTCCAGGTCTTCGGCGTCGGAGAGTTTGTCGTGATCGGTCACGATTTCTGTCAGGGCTTCGGGGGCGCATTCCAGACGCTCGTTGATCTGGCGTGTTATCTCGGTTGCCGCCTGGCGTGATTGTTCGACGGCGCCTTCGCGGCGGGCCCGCTCCTCACGACGATCCGAAAGGGCGGCATCGGCCTGGCGCAGATTGCGATCGCACTGGGCCTGGACTGTCTCGGCCGCTGCGCGCTCGTCGGCTGCGGCGCGGCGGACCGCTTCGGACGCTTCAAGGCGTTCGGCAAGCCCAAGGCGCTGGGCTTCAATGCGCGCCGGCTTTTCTTCCATGTCGGCCGATTCGGCCTGGCCGGCGGCCAACCGTGTTTCCAGATTGGTAATGCGTTCCTGTGCGCCACCTGCGCGGCCCTGCCAGGACTGGCGCTCACCCGCGAGCGCGGCCAGACGCCGGGTTCGGAACTCTGCCTCGCGATGGAGGCGATCATGCTCGCCCTGACGCCGCGAAAGTTCGGCACGCTGGGCATTAAGCTCGTCGCGCAGTGCTTCCAGCCCGTCACCGGCCTCAGCCGGGGGCATATCAGCATGCTGCTGGCGTACCTGACCCATCGCCAGCGCCAGTTCGCCGCGTTCGGTTGCGACGCGCTCGGCCATGGCGGCCAGATCCTTGCGCCGTGCCTCGGCGGCCTGGGTCCGGCTTTCTTCGTTGCGCAGTCCTTCGCGGGCATGGGCCAGCGTTTCGGCTGCCGCATCAGCGGTCGCCCTTGCCGTGTTTTCGGTGCGCATCGATTCTGCCAAGGCTTCGGCTGCCGCTGCGAGCGCCTGCTGGGCCGTGTCGTTGATCTGCGATGCGTTCTCGATTTCCTGGCCCAGGGCATCAAGCCTGGTGCGTTGCGCCAGCCGCGCGGCTGCACCGCTCTTGGCGTCGTTGACGACAAAACCATCCCAGCGCCACAGGCGGCCCGAACGGCTGACGAGGCGTTGCCCGGGTCGAAGCTGGCGCGAGAGTTCACCACCCCTATCATCGTCAACCACGCCGACCTGGGTCAGGCGGTGGGCAAGCTCCGGGGGAGCAGCGACATGGGTGGAAAGCGCTTCGACGCCCTGGGGCAGGGCCGGTGCGTCGCCATAGGGCGGCAACAGGGTCCAGCCGGTCGGGCCGTCACGGCCAACCGGTGCATCGATATCATCGCCCAGGGCAACACCCAGGGCGGTCTCATAACCATCGGCGACACGCAGGGCATCGAGCACCGGTGCACCGTCATGGCTGCTGCGCGCGACCAGAGCGGCCAGCGCATCACGTTCGGCTTTCAGTCCGGTCAGTTTGGCGTCGGTGTCGCGCGCCCTGGCGCGGCAAGCCTCTTCGGCTTCGCGTTTTGCGCGCTGGTCGTTCTGTGCTGCGGCGAAGGCTTCACGTGCTGCTTCGATCGCTTCGACGGCCTGGCTCTCTTCGCGGCGCAGGCGGTCGAGCGAGTCTGAGTCGTCGAGGCCAAGGTTGAGTTGGCCGCGTTCGGCTTCGATGTCGCCGGCCTGATGGTCGAGCCTGCCGATCCGGGTGTCGAGATCGGCAATGCGCGCTTCCAGCGCCTGGCGCCGCGCAGTGCGTGCGGCGCGTTCTTCAGCCAGCGCGGTGACGCGGCTTTCCAGCTCCGACACGGCCGTGCGCATTTCGTCTGAGGCGGCCTGTGCCATGGCGACGGCTTCAGCCTCGCCTTCGCGCTGCTGGGTGAGCTGGGTTTCTTCCCGCTCGAGTTCGGCCAGGGCACGGGTGGCATCTTCGGCCAGGGTGCGTTCGCGCTCGAGGTCGGCGCCCAACTGATTCAGCCGTTCGGCGATCTCGCGACGCTGCTCGTTGAACCGGCGTTCCTCTGCTTCCAACGCGACCCTTGCGACATTGAGCTCGTTGAGTGCTGTGCCGGCCTGGGTCTCGGCTTCGCGCAGGGGCGGCAGGGCTTCGGCTGCTTCGGCCTGGGCCGTGGTGGTCTGGGCGACGACCCGCGTCGCTTCGGCTGCTTCGGCCTCGATCACCGTCAGGGCCCCGGCACAGATGGCGACTGCGGACTGGGCATCCTGCCAGCGGCGCAGGAGCCAGCGTGATTCGGCTTCACGAATACGGTCGCTCAACCGACGATAACGTTGGGCCTGGCGTGCCTGGCGCTGGAGATTGGCGAGCTGGCCTTCGAGCCCGCCGACCACGTCGCCAAGCCGTTCCAGATTGGTTTCGGCCGCCCGCAGGCGCAATTCGGCTTCATGCCGGCGCGATTGCAGGCCGGCGATCCCGGCGGCTTCTTCAAGCAGATGGCGCCTGGCGGCCGGCTTCGAGCGAATCAGGTCGGAAATCTGGCCCTGGCTTACCAGGGCCGAACTTTTGGTACCCGTCGCGATATCGGCAAAGAAAAGCTGCACATCACGGGCACGGGTGTCCTGTCCGTTGATCCGGTAGTTCGACCCGCCACCGCGTTCGATCCTCCGGGCGATCTGGACTTCTTCGTTTTCGTTCCAGGCCGGCGGCGCATCGCGTTTGGTGTTGTCGAGGTTGAGCGTGACCTCGGCAACGTTGCGCCCCGGGCGGAAATCGGTGCCTGAAAAAATGACATCATCCATCCCGCCGCCGCGCATCTTCTTGGCGGATGTCTCGCCCATGACCCAGCGCAGCGCTTCGAGCAGGTTCGACTTGCCACAGCCATTGGGTCCGACAATGCCGGTCAGGCCAGGTTCGATGACGAACTCGGTGGGGTCGACGAAGGACTTGAAACCGCTCAGCCGCAGACGTGAAAAATGCACGGCAGACCCTCAGACGTCGGGGAAGGAAGGATGAAAGATAGAAGTCGTCATTCAGACATTGCCCTCGATTTCGCGCAGCAGTTCATCGAATTCCTCGAAAGTCAGATTGCCGGGAACACTCTCGCCGTTGACGATGAAGGTCGGTGTTGAGTTGATGTCATAGGTCTGATCGCCGGCCAGACGCACGGCAAGAATGCCGTCGATTACCGCCTGGTCTTCGAGGCAGGCATCAACCATGGCCGGGTCCTGGCCGCCCATCCGCACGATCGATTTGATCGCCTCGGTAGGGTTGGCCGCACGCGCCCATTCCTCCTGCGTCCGGAACATGACGTCGACGAACGGGAAGAACCTGTCCTCGCCGCTGCAGCGTGCAATAGCCGAGACCATCAGCGCGACCCGGTCGAGTGGAAACTCGCGAAAGACCAGCTTGGCGCGGCCGGTATCGAGATACTCCGCCTTGAGCTGGGGCAACGTCCCGGTATGGAAGGCGGCACAGTGCGGGCATGTCATCGAGGAATACTCGATGATTTCGATGGGCGCGTCGGGATCGCCCATGATCATATCCGGCAGCGGCTGGGCCTCCTGGGCACGCAGTCCGACAACAGGCAGGGCCGCCGCAATGGTAACGGCAGCAAGAAATTCGCGTCGTTTCAGCAAAGTCCGATCCTCTCATGGAATCGAGGCGCCGGAGTGGCGTGGCGTGTCCGAGTATAAGGTGCGGGAGTCCGACGCCTCAAGCGCTCCTCCGCACCCCTGGGGATACTCGTACTGTGGATAAGTTGGCTCACGATGGCGCTGGTCTGGTCCCAAGGACCGCCCGGCCCAGTCGTTCCAGCGCTTCCTTCAGCTTGTCGTCATCGACATTGGCAAGTTTGGTGTCGAGCTCGGCGGCCTCACTCTCGGTCAGGGAGCGCGGCTGGCGCTGTTGATGTTTTTCATGGCGCGCGACCTCGCCCTGCTTGAGTTTCAGGCGTGTTACCGCCCGATGGCCGAAAAATGTCGCGATTCGCTCCAGCACCTTGGGCTCGAGATGTTGCAGTTCCAGCGCGAAGGCCGGTGTCACACGAATCGAGAGCGCACCGTCGCGGCTGAGTTTTTCGGGCAGGCAGACTTCGGCCAGGCGTTCGCCGACAATCACCTGCCAGTCGGTGATCAGGCGCGATTCGGCAAAGCCGTGTTGGCGATAAGCACGTGCCGCCGCTTTGGGCAGCAACAGGCCGGCGCGCGTGGGATAACCGCGCCGCTTGGGTTTCGGTTCTGTCTGTTTGGCCTTTGGTGGGGCCATTGTGCGTCGCCTCGTTCGGGCTGGGTGTGTTATCGGTATGCCACGTGCGGCAGCCGTCGACCCCGACGGCTTTATCCTGTTTGCGGTCGCAATGTGGCGAGGCCATGGCGGAAACGTCAACTTCTGAACTCCAAGCCGATTCCCTTCTGGCCTGGTATGACCGGCACCGGCGCGACCTCCCATGGCGCGCCAGACCTGGTGAAACCGCCGATCCCTATCGTGTCTGGCTCTCGGAAATCATGCTCCAGCAGACCCAGGTACAGGCTGTGATCCCCTATTTT
>Ga0233427_10004126_pt1 | contig 12260 bp, 11 predicted proteins | sample SI_118_April2016_5_FD_179885 | JGI IMG/M metagenome (GOLD analysis project Ga0233427, IMG submission 179885) | Seawater microbial communities from Saanich Inlet, British Columbia, Canada - SI_118_April2016_100_MG | ecosystem: Environmental > Aquatic > Marine > Inlet | place: Canada: British...
TTGTCATCTGGTCCCCTTAGATTTTGAGCTTTAACTATTTTACTAATAATTTTTTTAGCTTCAATGTTTCTATTTGTAAAATTAAATAAGCCAGAAATTCCACACATTGTATTTAGTTTTGAGAATTTTTCTCGATTATAAACATTATAAATGATTTCAATTAATCAAATTATATTTTTTATTTTTTTTCATAATTTCAGAAATTATCAAACATGACTCAAATTCTTTTATTCTCCAATTTTCTTTAGACCCAGGATGCACTCCTATTTCTAATGAACCAAAAATATTTAATTTAAACAAATTTTTTGGCCAGTTAAAATTATTTTTATTTAAGTTCATAAAGAAAAAATTTGTTGTTTTAAAATATTTATTAATATTTTTTTTAAATAAAGGTCCAAGCCAAAAAGTTGGTGACAAAAATTTATTTTTCAAAAATATATTTTGATAATTTCGAACTTTATGGATATTTGTTTGGTTTTTAATAGAACCTATGGCTTTAGAAAAGATAGGAAATTTATGAATATGGCCATGAGAGTCTAGATGAGATATTTTTATTCCTAAATTTGATAATTCATTTATTTGAGCAATAGTCTCAAGACAAATATGAGATGGGTCGATAAGGTTTAATAATGCTTTTTTTCTAAGTTGATTTGTTCTTAGAAAAAAACCATCATTTGTCGTTAATGAAGAAATTTCTTTGTGATGGGTCAATGGTCTATCATCTTCATCTCTAACAAAATTTAAGTGTAGTCCATAAGAAAATTTAGGATTTTTTTTTGCATATTCAATCGCTTGGTTTGTTCCAGGTTTTGAAAGCATAATTGTAGCACTTGAAATAGCATTTAACTCAAAAAGTTTAATTGTGCTTTCCACAGTTTCTTCTGACAAACCAAAATCATCTGCATTTACTATTATATCCACCATCTTTATAAGAATAAAGTAGATCATAATAAAATAATTTCCATCAAAATATTTATTTTTTTACTTAAATAACAAACTAATAAAAACTATTTTAATTAAATAATATAACAGTTTGAATCCAAATGGGTCTATAGTTAATTAAATAGGAGAACATATTTCTTTACTATTTTTCAATTTGATTTTTCTATTAAATAAAAAACATTTCTCTTTAGATCTAAAAATAACCGAAGAAGCTTGTTTTCTAAATACACCAGGTGCATGTCCATAAAAATCAATTTTAGAAAAATGATTAAAATTTTCATCTAAATTTAATACTTTTGAAAAATTATAACCCTCAGAATTATCAAAAATGATTGCACCTCCATCTGAAAGTAAATTTAAATCATTAATTTTTTTTAAAATTTCTTCTCTATTGTGACCATCTATAACAATTAAATCAAATTTTTTGTTTTCACTTTCTTTAAGTTTATCATTTTGATCAATTTTTCTACTAATTATTTCAAGTTTTTCTGATTTACATTTTTTTTTAACAAACTCTAACCAATCTATATCCTCCTCATAGGATAAAACATGGCAATTTTTCTTTATAAAAAATATTGTTGAACATCCGGATCCAAATTCAAGTATTTTTTTTTCACTTAAATCTAATTTTTTTAATATTTCAATTAAGGGGTATGAAAACCATGGTAAATATTCGTTATTTTTATCTACAGCTATACCTTTAAGACAAGTCTTAAAATGGTTATGGTAATACGAAAAATAAAACGGTGAAAGTATTCCTAATAATATGTTTCTTAATTTTTTTAATAAAATATTTTTAGGTAATATATCATATATTTTGTGAAAAATAGAATTATGTCTGTTATGTAATTCTGTATTATTCATGTATTAGTTAACTACTGTAAAATATATAATTAACCTGTACTTAAAAATTATATATTTTTTATATTATTTTAATATTAAACTTATTTTTTTTGAATGATATATAAAAATCAAATTATGGAAAATATTTATTTAAAAAATAATACACTATTCTCTATTGGAAAATTTTCCGAGGGATATGGGTATTTTAAGTTTTTTTTAAAAAGACATAAATTCATCAAGAGTTGTTTGGATATAGGTTGTGGCAATGGTAATTTGTTAAAATTGATGAAAAAAAAATCAAAATATATGGGAATAGATGCTAATGCTGGTATTTACAAAAAAAATAGAGATAAAAAAATAAAATATTTTAATAACGGAAAACAAGTAGATGGATTTTTGAATAAATTAAATAAGAAATTTGAAATTGTAACCTTAATGGATGTATTAGAACATACAGATACATTTGTTGATCTCTTTAAAAAATCATTAAAAAAATCAAGTAAATTTGTAATGGTTGGCTTACCTAATGAAGATTGTTTATTAAGCAGATTTGAATTTCTAATAGGTAAAGGAATTAAAACACATGGACTTGAGATGGTGGGAACTAAACATGGTCATAAACATCAGTGGCTTATACAGTTTAAAAAGGCTAAAAAAATTCTAGGTGATATAGCAGAAAAAAATAATTTTAAGTTAAAAGAGGTAAATTATTTTATAACTCTACCAAAAACTTTTTATAAAAGAATTATTTATAAATTCATTTTATTTTTTACACCTATTCATTTGAGAATGAACAATTTTTGTTTAATATTTGAAAAGAAATAAGAAAATGGTAATTTAAAAGCAATAGCATTTCATTGAATAAAATAAACTAATTTAAATTTGTTTTATAGTAACTTTATTTTTTAATACTAAAAAAAATAACTTAAATGCTTTTAAATATCTTTTTAAAAAAATGTTTGGTTTAAATATAATTCTTATTAACCAGCCTAGATAAATTTTGTCATAAAAATCATTTATTGGAGCTTGTGTTTTATTTAAAAAAGCAATTGCTGCACCCGAACAAATAATTGATAATTTATTAGTTAAATTTCTTTTTAGATAATATCCCAAAACTTCTTGAACATTACCTCCTAGATTAATAACAACATACTTCGGTTTTAATTTTTTTATTAAATTTTTTAATTTAACATCTTTAATATTGTATCTATCATATATGGGTGAAATATAATGATGCGTATTTGTGAATTTTAAATTTTTAAGAAGTTTCTTGTTTTTTAAAATAGATTTCTCGTTTGGTTCAACAAACAAAAATTTTTTTTTAAGCAGTGAATTGTCATTTAGAAAACAGTACAAAAATTTGTATCCAGAGAATTTTTTTACTGAGATAAATTTAATTAATCTAAGTAACAAACAAAAATAACCACTATCTAAAAGTGCAATATCTGCATTTCTTAGAGCGTTAAAGTAATTGTGATCAGTGTCTATTGTCGCAAGACCTGGACCAGACGGAATAACTAATAAACCACCTCTTTCAATTTTTTTTTTAATTTGGTTATAATTTAATTGGAAAAAACTTATTTTACAGAAAATAATTTTCTTTTTTAAATGCATTTTATAATTTAACTTTTATCAGAATATGAATCATAAAGAAATACATCCAAAATTTTCAAATTAAAAATTAATTTATAATTAGTTAATGATTAAGTATATAATTTCTCACCCAATTCAGTATCAAGTTCCTTTAATTAGATTTTTGTCAAAAAAAATTGAAATTGAAGTTGCCTATAGATCAAATATTTCTTTAAGACCTTATTATGATAAAGGATTTAATAAAAATGTTATAATTCAAAAAAATTTACTTAAGGGATATAAATATTCATTTTTAAAGTATATTGGATCAAATAAAGTTACAAATTTTTTTCCTATTACTACAGAATTTAAAACCATCTTCACAAATCGTAATAAAATAATTTGGCTTCATGGAATAAAAAATTGGTATAATTTATTTATAATTATAATTTCAAAAATTAAGCACAAAAAAGTTTTTGTAAGAGATGAAATAAATAATTTAAAAAAGAGAACTTTTTTAAATAAGTTATTAAATAAATTTTTTTTTTATTTTTTTGATAAATTTATCGATTGTTATCTATCTATAGGAATTGAAAATAAAAATACATTAATAAAATATGGTATTAATAAGAAAAAAATATTCAATGTTCCTTATGTGGTAGACAACAAATATTTTTTTTCTAAAAGTAAAATAACAAATAAAAAACTTAAGATTTTATTTACAGGAAAATTAATTCATAGAAAAGGATGTGATTTGTTATTAAAGGCAATTTTTTTATTAAACAAAAAAAAAAATTTTAAAAAAAAAACTAATGTTTTTATAGTTGGAGAAGGTAACCTTAAAGAAAAATATTCAAAACTAAAAAAAGAATTAAACTTAAATAACGTTAAGTTCTGTGGTTTTAAAAATCAAACTTCAATTAAAAAATACTACAAGAATTCAAATTTATTTATTATGCCTTCTAGAGAAGAAAATTGGGGTCTTGCCGTAAATGAAGCCATGGCGTCAACCAATTCAATTATTTGCTCTCATATGGTAGGTTGTTCAAAAAATTTGGTTAAAAATAATTACAATGGATATATCTTTAAATCTGATGATTATAAAGATTTAGCTAAAAAAATTTTTTTATTTCATGATAATCCTACTAAATTAAATCGATTTGCAAAAAATAGTTTAAAAATTATATCAAAGCATTCTTTCAACGAATGTTATAGAGGTATAATCAAAGCTATTAATTATGTTAAGTTGTAATGTTAAAAGTTAAACTAGTAACGACTGGAAGATTTTGGCATTTTCATTTAGCTAGACAACTTTTGAAATTCAATCTACTTGATGAAATTTATTCAGGATATCCACAATTTAAATTGAATGATGAGAAACATATACCATTAGATAAAATAAAAACCTATCCATATTATCAAGTTCCTTATCTTTTTTTTAATAAATATTTTGCAAATAATTCTAGTTTTATTAATCATTATTTATCAGAGTTATCTCATAAAAAAATAGCAATTAAAGTTAGTGAAAATTTAGGTAATTCTAATGTATTAATTGCAACATCAGGATCAGGACTTGAGGCTGGAAAACAAATTAAATCTTTAAATGGTAAGTTTGTTTGTGATAGAGGATCTACCCATATTAATTTTCAAAATGAGACTCTTAAAGAAGAGTACAAAAATTTTAAAATCTACTACAATGAAATCTCAAAAAAAACTGTTGAAAGAGAAACTAAAGAATACCATGCGGCAGATTTAATATCCGTTCCATCATCATTTGTTTATAATTCGTTTTTAAAACAAGGTATTGATCAAAAAAAATTATTTCTAAATCCTTTTGGAGTTAATTTAAATAGATTCAATCCTTTACCTAAAATTAATGATAGCAAATTTAATGTTTTATACGTTGGTACACTGAGTATTAGGAAAGGTATATTTTATTTATTAGAGGCTTTTAAAAAATTAAAATTTAAAAATAAAAAACTCACTCTTATAGGTCCAATAGATAATAATATTAAAGATAAAGTTTTTAAATATCTGTCTGATGAAATTAAATATTTATCTGTAATTGAAAATAAAAAATTAAATAAATATTATTCAATAGCAGATGTTATGGTACAACCTTCTGTTGAAGAAGGTTTAAGTTTGGTGATGGCTGAAGCTTTGGCGTGTGGTTGCCCTGTTATTGCAACAGAAAATACTGGTGCAGAAGATTTATTCCAAAATAATAAAGAAGGATTTATTATAAAAGCAAGATCTATAAATCAAATCCACGATAAAATGCAGTTATTAGCTGACAATAAACTTTTACAAAAAGAAATGTCAAATCATGCAATATTAAAAGTAAAGAAAATTGGTGGGTGGAATGATTATGGTAATAAATGGCATAAAAAGCTTAAAAGTATAGTTAATGAATAAATTAACCATAATCATGCCTGTTTACAATAATTTACCCTTTTTAAAAGAGGCTATAAATTCTGTTATCAAGCAAAAATTTAAAAGCTGGGAACTATTAATTAGTGATGATAAATCTACAGATGGGTCTGTGGATTTTTTAAAAAAAATTAAACACAAAAAAATTAAAGTTTTTTTTCAGAAAAAAAATTTAGGTATTTACGGAAATTGTAAATTTCTTAACTCTAAATCTAAAACATCAATTATTAAAATTTTGTGTGCAGATGATAAATTAGTAAAAAAAAGTTTATTAAATACATATAATTTTATGAAAAAAAATAACTCATGTAAAATTATGGCATGTGGTGATATGAATAATAAAAATACAAATTCAGATAATATTACTAAACAAAAAGAATTTTACTCTAAGCTGAGTAATAAAGAATATTTAAAACTTTCACCAAGGTCATCAATCATTGCATTTATAGCATTTGGAAATTTATGTGGAAATCTCTCAAGAGTGACATACAGAAAAGTAAATGATGGTATGAACCCAGTTTTTAATAAAAAGTTTACATATGCAGGAGATTTTAATGCTTGGGTAAGATTTTCTAATAAATATGGAATTTATTTAATAACAAAAAAATTAATTTTTGTAAGAAATCATCCAAACAGAGGCACTTATAATTTAAACAAAAATAACGATCTTTTTATACAAGTTTCAAAAATTTACAAATTTTTATCAAAAAATGTTGATAAAAAATTTTATCCACTATTAAAAAAACATCTATTACTAAATGATCTACCTCAAAGAATACCAACTTATTTTAAATTTTTAATTTTAGGTAAATTTAAAGAAGCTAGGAAAACATTTTTTAATTTACCTTTTGGTATAAAATTTTATGAATGTTTCTTTTATTCTCCTTTATTCAAATTTAGAAATCATCAATTTAATAAAATAAATAAATTTTATAGATTAAAAGTAATAAATTTAATTAAAGAAAATTTGTAAAAAAATGTCTAGTTTAAAGAGAATTATTTCAGGAACAATTTCAGGTATAGTAAGAAATTTTATAAATTTAATTATTATTATTTTATCAGTACCAATTTATTTAACATTCTGGGATGTTGAGCAATATGGGATATGGGTTCTTATTTTTAGTATTGTAGGATTTTTAAAATTACCAATTTTCACTTATCAAGAATACTTACAAAACGAATTTTTAAAAATAGGAAAATTAAAAAAATTTGAAATTAGTAAATTAATTTATGGCTCTATATTTTTAACATCAGTAGTATTAGGTTTTATCTTGTTATTAACAATAATTATTTTTGAATTTTCATTTACAATGAAATTCCTTAATGTTGATGAAAAATATTTTAATGTAATACAAATTTCAATTTTTTTGATACTTAGTTCTGAAATAATTGCATATATAGCTGGAATATACTCAAGGGCATTATATCCATTTAATTATTATCCTAAAATACACTGGGTAGGTTTGCTCATAGTAATTTTCATACCAGCTTTTCAACTAATCTCTCTTAATTATGGTTTTAAAATAATTGAGCTATCAATTTTAACATTTGTATCAACAAACTTAATAAATTTTATATTTTTAATTTATCTAGTTAAATTATTTAAAAAAGAAAATATCAAATATAAAGGTTTGTTTATTAAACATAATGTCAATCATTTTATAAATTCTTTTTATTTATTATTTGGAAATTTAATCACTTTACTTAAAAATGAAGGCTCCAGACTAGTTATGGTACCTTTCGTAGGAGCTATTCAACTTGTAGCCTATGTAACTATGAAAACAGCAAATAATATATTAAAGCAATTATTTAACTCATTCTCAAATTCACTTTTAATAGAATTTTCAGCATATATTAATAAAAAAGATAAAATAAAATTTATAAAAACATACACCTTTCTTATTGCAATACTAAGTATTGTAATAATTCCAATTGCCTTTTTTTTTCAAATAGTAATTTCAGATTTATTTTTGCTTTGGACTAGAGGTAAAATACAATTTGATAATATTCTATTTGCATCGATGACAATTGCATTTTTAATAATTATTTTCTACCAACCTGCATATTTAATAATTAAAAGTAGAAATTTATTTTTTGAAGAAATGAAAATATCAATAATTAGTAGTATAATTTTTATTGTTTTATTTATAATATTTATTCAAAAATACTCTATACGTGGTGTGGGTTATACTTTGATCGCTACAGAGATAACTGCTTGCATTTATTTTTTCTTATATGCAAATAAATGGTTAGAGAAAAAATTTATAAAATTTGATAAAAAAATTATATTTTGTTCTTTGATAGATCTAATAATATCAAGTGTACTAATAATGTTAATTGCAAAAAGCTTCAATAATTACCTCTTATTAATTTGTATTTTTTCATTGTATAAAATATTTTTTGGGTTCTTGTTGTTTAAAATTTTTTTCAATAAAAAAGATTTTAATTTTTTAAATCAAATAAAATAAAAAAGTTAATAAAAAAATTTTATTTATATTATTTAATATTTTCTTTTTTTATTTGGTGTTAAACTTTGCTAATAGACAAAGTAATTTCTTAGATAATTATGGAAACGAATGGTATAAAAAATTAACCAATTAAAATATGAAGATATTATTTATAGGATCTAGTCAAGGTACATCAAAGTTTAATTATCAGGCTATTAAAAAAATTTATAAAAATACTACTATGCTTGATACACAAAAATTAAAAATTAGCAAAATTCAGGATTATATTTTTCATCATTTTACTTCTAAAATATTGAATTATAAAATTAATAATTTCTTTGAAAAAAAAATAAATAAAAAATATGATATTATTTTTATTAACAACGTTAGTTACTTAACTGAAAAATCAATTTACAAATTTAAACAATATACAAAAAAAATATTTTATTTTTGTAATGACAATCCTTTTGTTAAAAGGGATAAATTAAGATGGGAAAATTTCAAAAAGATATTTCTACAATTAGATATCATTATATTTCACATAAAAAAAAGAGAAATTTATGCAAAAAAAAATAAAATAAGAAATTATTTATTAACTATACCACCATATTATAAACAAATTCACTTAAATAATGTACATATAAAAAAAAAAAGAAACATTGTATTCATAGGCACTTGGTTTCCTGAAAGAGGAAAGTTTTTCTATAATCTAAAAAAATTAGGGATGGATTTTGATATATATGGATCAAGATGGGAAAAAGATAGAAAATATTATAAGTATCTTAAAAAAAATATAAAAAATTCTTTGAAATACAAAGACACACCTAAAATTATAAGCAAATACAAGATTAATTTAGGATTATTATCAAGTGGAAACGATGATGATATTACTAGGCGTTGTGTTGAAATTCCTGCCAGTGGATCACTTCTTTGTTGTCAAAGAACAAATACTTTAAAAAAAATTTTTAAAGAAAATAAAGAGGCTTTATTTTTTTCAACTCCTGAAGAATGTTTTCTAAAATGTAAGAATATTTTACAAAAACCAAAATTATTAAAAAAAATTACCTTTAATGGAAATATTAAAATAAGAAAAACTTTAAATGCTGAAGCTCAAAATATTTTTAAAAAAATTTTTAATCCAAAATTTAGATTAAAAAATAATAAAAAGTTTATATTTAAGTATTAATAATGATTTTAGAAAAAGATAATTTATTAGATCAGTCCAAATTAAATAATTTAAAGTTTTTTTTAATCTTTTTAAATTTATTTTTATCTTTAATTCAACTTCATTTAAATGAATTTAAAATAAGTTTTTTAATAATTATTTTATTTTTAAATATAATAAACATAATTATTTGTAATATAATATTTAATAAAGAAAATTTATATTTTTTTTTATTTCCATGTATTATTTTATTTTTTTCTAATTTTTATTATTTATTTTCACCTTTAATAATAAAATTATTATATTTTGAAAGTATTTTTATAAATTTAAATAATCCATACGAAAGTTTTAGAATTATTCTATTTTATCAATTAGCTATTATTCTAAGTTTTAAAGTATTCAAATTACATTACCTAAATAATGATAAAAGAAAATTTATTTTAGTCGATATGTTGAAACTAAATATTTTTTCTAACTATAATAAAATTGAAAATAGAAGATTATTTTTAATACTTTTTGGTATCAAATGTTATATAGTTTTTTTGGACACTGGATCGCTTTATGCGACAGATTTTGGTGATATTTCTATGAAAATATTGTATGGATTTGAAAGGTTATACTTTCTTCCTATTCTAACAACATTAAATTTATTTTTAATTAAAAAAATTAGCAAACAAGAATTTATTATTTTTTTTTTAATTTATACATTTTCAGTAATATTTTTTGCTTTATTAACTAATTCGAGAACTGAATTATTTAGTTATTTATTTTTTGTAATTATAATTTTAATATCAATTTCACTAACAAATAAAATCTTGTTAGAAAAGTTATTATCTGTGAGAAGTTTATTAATCTTTATAATAATTTTAATTTTTTTAAATTTTTTTAGTCAGACTGTACTTGAAAGTCGAACATATAGATCAGATTTAACACCAATAGAATTATTAAATAAATATAATCGTGGAGTTGATAAAAATTTTGAAAAACAAAACAATAATTCAATTATTGGTCCAGAAGACTACGTTCAAAATAATGTTTTAAACAGGATAACTAGTATTAAATTTTTTGATAAATCGTTATATGAATATAGTTATTTTGATGTAATTAATAAATTAGAATTCAAATCTTTCACCTACAATAGAATTTTAGCAATTATACCCCAAAATTTAATTAATATTTTTAATAAAGACTATAAAAAAATAGAATATCAGATAGCTACTGGAAGTTATTTAGAGCAAAAATTAAATTTCAGACAAACAGGAGATTTAAATACTGGGTCTTATTTGGTTGAACTTTATAATTTAAATAATTCTTATATTTTATCTTTTATAGCAATTTTTATAATTTTTTATTTAAGTTTTTATATATTATCAAATTTTCAAAATATGGAAAAAAATAAAATAACATATTCTCCCTTAATTTTTATTCTTTTTTTAATCTTTAATAAATTGACTATAAGCGACAATTTGTTGGCAATAATATCTAACCTCATTAGATCACCTTTAGAAATAATAATACTAAATTTTTTTTTATATCTTATAGTTAAAAAAAAATTAAACTATTTGGATGAAATTAATACTAATAAATAATTATGAAATTCCATTTAGTAAAAGTATGGATTTGTATACAAAATCTATTCAAAAGGGTTTAAAAAAAAAAATAAAAGTACAGATAATTTATCCAAAAAAATTTTTAAATAAAATTGATTTTAAAATCTATTTTATAAAAAAATGGTTAGGCTATATTGATAAATATTTAATTTTCGGTATAAAAATTTTCTTTACATTAAATAGAAAAGATATTGTTCATATTTGTGATCAGGCTAATTCTATTTTATTTCCATTTATTAGAAGTAAATATAAAATTATTACATGTCATGATTTAATAATGGTCAATTACTCTAGGCAAAAAAATAACAAATTAAATTTTTTTGGTAAAATTTATCAAAAACTAATTTTATATTATTTGATCAAATTTGAAAATATTATTTGTGTTTCAAAACATACCTTAAATAATTTGTCGAAATTTAAAAAAATTAGCAATGGAAATATTAAAGTAGTATATAATTCTTTTAATAAAAAAGATTTTAATACTAATTTTAATAAAAAAATTATTCATGATGAATATTTTTTGCATGTAGGTGCAGATATTTTTTATAAAAATAAAATAAATCTAATTAAAATTTATTCTGAATTTTTTAAAAGAAATAAAAAATTTAAGTTAGTATTAGCCGGTGGTAAAAATTCAAAAAAAATTTTAAATCTAGTTAAAAAACTAAAACTTCAAAACGAAGTTATCGAAATTTACAAACCTAATTTTAATGAGCTTAAATCTCTTTATATAAATGCTAAGGCATTAATTTTCCCTTCTATTTATGAGGGTTTTGGAAGACCTATTATTGAAGCTCAAGCTTTGGGTTGTCCTGTATTTACATCTGATTTATCACCTATGAATGAGATTGGTTTAGATACTGTTTATTATATAGATCCCTTTAACCCAAAAAAAAGTGCTAGAATTATCAGCAATAAAATTAAGAGTAAAAAAAAAATAATTTTTAAAGCTTATAAAAATGCTAAAAGATTTGATGAAAATTTGATTAGTAATCAATTATTAAATTATTACAAAAAAATATATAAGAGTTGATGAAAATTTTACATGTCATTTCTTCTTGTAATCCAAAATCGGGAGGACCAATTGAAGGAATTAAACAATTAAATAAATATTATAATAAATATAAAATTAAAGCACATCTTTTATGTTCTGATAAAAAAAATGATAAATGGATTAAAGATAAAAGACTACCAAAAGTTTTTGCAATGGGTCCTAAATATTTTAATTATGCATACAATCCCAAAATGATT
>Ga0233427_10004130_pt1 | contig 12252 bp, 18 predicted proteins | sample SI_118_April2016_5_FD_179885 | JGI IMG/M metagenome (GOLD analysis project Ga0233427, IMG submission 179885) | Seawater microbial communities from Saanich Inlet, British Columbia, Canada - SI_118_April2016_100_MG | ecosystem: Environmental > Aquatic > Marine > Inlet | place: Canada: British...
ATGTGTAGAGTTGCGATTTTTCTGATTACATCCATGATACTCTCCTATATAATATATGTAAGAGATTATATAAAGGAACTACAAATATGAGCGAATGGGTCGTATATGTCATCCAGAGCCATCAGCCCAATCAGCAAGCCTTAACATCGGTGAGTTAGAAACTAAAATCCTCGACTTCAAGGGTATGAAGTCAGTGGCGATTGAGCGAGTCGAAAACGGTAAACTCTTTGGGTTAACCTACAGCCCTAAGTAGCGACTTGCGACTCGCTCTGCCCTCCTGTGAGCTTTCTTATCTGAGCTTTGTTGAACACCCTCAAGAATGCCTTTAGGCACTTCTTCTTCCCCTGTTAAGATAGACTGAAGCATATCAGAGACCTCATCTGTGTCCTCCATCAATTTTGCGATTTGATCCTGTGCGTCATATTGATCTTTAAGTTTCAAGAGCTTGATAAGAATAGGCGTTCCCTTTTTCTCTTCCGCACCACGCTTTAAGAAGTCAAGGGCTCCAGAACCCTCTGTCTTACCTAACTGATAAAGACCTTTATCTATGGAAGGTCTAGCATTGGTATCAAAATCTTCGTAAAGCTCGATTATCTTTTTTCTAGCCGCTGACTCATCTATTGATTCATCGTTTAGAATGTCGTCTAACTTTTTATTGTATTCTGCTTCAACGCTTTCGGGGGTTGCATATCCTGCATATATGTCTGAAGCTAGGTTGTCATAAGAATCTGGTAAGTCGCTTTTTGTAGCTAAAAGTTTTCCTTTAGCTTTCTTAGACCTCCCGTGGAACAACTTTTTATACATGACAGCACCAACTGCAACAGAAGCGATTACAGGTGCGACAGAAGCGACTGCACCACCAAATCCAACAGCCGACAAACCTGCCGTTACTAGACTAGAAACCCCTCCACCAATGCTAACACCACTAGCACCACCAAGTGACGAAATAACCATAGGTGCGATTGTGCTTTGAGTCCAATTAGAGGCTAGGTTCTTGGCGGCTCCTCCAACTTCGGGGTTGGACTCTTGGGCTTCTCTGACCGCTTCTTTAAAGTCATCGTCTTTAGATAACTTTGCACCCAATGCTCTAAGAGGTCTAGCTACCATCATAGCAGACCTATTAATCCACTCATCTGTCCCTAGAACATCTAAGTTTTGCTTGATCATACCACGATTGAAGCCTGGAGTTTTAAAGCTACCCCTTAAACTTTTAGCGAGGTCTTTAACATCTTGTTGTGATGGTTTCTTTACCTCTAAAGCAAACTTGTTTCCTTTGAATACCTTTTCTGGTAAACCGAGATTAGGTTTAGAAATCATATCTGCAATCGTCTTTTGGATTTCTTTATCACTAGACCCACCCTCTTCACCCCCATCTCCTTTTATCGCTTTCGTAAACTCCTTGAATACCCCTAAAGCATATTCCTTCAGATTTGACTTTTTGCTGTCTTTTGATAATTGCTTCTTAGTGATCTGCTTCCAACCCTTAACCGTCCAATAACCCACCTCATTGCCTGTATTGGGGTTCTTACCTTTCCAAGTCTTAAACTTCTCATCTATAAGTGAGTTGAGAGATTTCTCTTTTGCGACTTTGGTAATATAACGATTAACTACTCTTTGAATACTAACTTGATGTCTCATCTCACCAACTCCATCTATCAGACTATAAATACCTAAAGCAAGATATAAAGGAACTACTACAAATATGAGCGAATGGGTCGTATATGTCATCCAGAGTCAGCAGATCAGACGCTCTGCTAAGACAGGTAAAGAACTACCTGGTTTCTTTTATGTAGGTTGCACCACAGATGTTAACCGTAGGCTGAGACAGCATCAGGGTTTCATCAAAGGAGGCGGGAAATACACTGCAAAGCACCGACCTTGGAAGCTCATGTGTACTTATGGCACATACGCTAATAGATCAGAAGCCATGAAAGCTGAGATGGATCTAAAGAAAAAGCGTGGTAAGGCTAGGCTCTATTGGACAGAGCAAGAGTCTAAATGGTGTCGAGGTAGAGAACCTAGATTTTAGGACAAAGCATTGATCTCCTCATCGGACATCTCTTGCATGGCTTTCCCGATAGCCTCATTAACTGTACCTAAAAACTCAACCATAAACTTATCTTCATCATCGGATTCGCTATCCTCACTCGCTATAGTCGATAGTCCAGACTGTATTGCTCCAACCAAACCATTAAACAAGTCTGATGTAGCATACCCACCCACCGTTGAAGCAAATTCCTCTGACCCCATTGCTAAACCTCCGACTGTCTCAGTGGCTTCCAAACTAAGAAACCCCCAAAAGTCTGCACTTTGACTCACAGATCCTATTACGGCATGAGATGCAACACTTTTACCTAAAGAAAGTGCAGTTGTTTTTGCAGTCAGTAATGGTGCGGCTGCCCCTGCTGTCATAACTGTTACTACAGCACCACCATAATAAATAGCTGAACCATAAATGGTTTTCATGTCTTTTTTAAGTTGTTCTTTATCTTCAAAGTCATACTTACCTGTAGCCATTTTACCTAGTAGTTTTGGTGTTTCTATGAGCATATCGGCTACTTCACCCTTTGCGTTCTTTAAAACAGACTTAAAACTAGACCAAGACTTCTTACCGATAGCTTTACCACTTGACGCAAGGAGTTTACCTACCTTTTTCTTTGCACCTAGCATCTTCTTTGTCAGACCTTTACCTGTATTCTTAGATACCCATTTTTGATAGTCTGCTAGTGCTTGCTTGTGATTAGGGTGGCCTTTACTTCGATACGCAGTCGCCCAAGAGACTTGTTTCTGGGTTTTATTATTCTTGTAAGAAGGTGCGACTTTTTTATACACCTCAATAGCACTTTTCTCGGCTAACTTGACACTCGCTATCCTTAAAGCCATCTCTTTTCGAGCTAAGGTCTTTTCAAGGGTAGCTACCCTAACCTCAAGTTTTTTTAAGTATTCTTTATTTAACATATCTAGCCTCCTCAATAAGTTGCTAGATAAAGAAACTATTAAAGTTTAAGGAAAGACTCTACAAGCACCTCTGCGAGATCTTCCCCCTCAACCCCATGTGAACTTACCCATAACTCCCCTTCTCTCCTTACAGACCCATTATTGAGTGCGTATAGATGGTGGAGGTACGCAAGGGTAACTGTGTCCTCAAAATCGGGCAACCATGTTTCACTAGTAATAGTGTATCTAACTTTTTGTTTAGGTTTGAAGTGAGGGAAAACTAGGATGCCAGTCACGCAGACCCACTTAGGGTGTTTAACTAAAAGCCTAAGACGATCAATATCCACCAGAGTTAAACCATCCCTCTCCCTTTAATATAAAAGAACTCTTTGAGATAAGTTTCTGGGGGTCTTCTGTCTTACATTTAGGACAAGGAGGTGATGGGTCATTCATTTTATGCGTGGCTTCAAAGTCATGTTTACATTCTTCTTGTTTACATCTGTAGTTGTAAGTCGGCATTATTTGTCTCCTTCTTTCTTTAATCCCTCTTCTCTTTTAACCCTTCGGGCTTTAGATTCAAGCGTTTTAACATACTCTAATAGCCTACCAAGCTCTTTATCGACTTGCTTTAGTTTTTGTTGTAACTCTTTATCTGAACATATTGAGTCATCTTTCCTATAACTATTGTAAGATAGAATTGAACGAATACTTTCTTTGCTTGATAATAACTTTTGTTGTATAGATCGAGCGTGTCTTAATGAGGTTGTCATAATGGAACTTTCTTCTAATGTTTTTCATGCACAAGCATATCGTATTATTAACCAACTAGTCTCTGGGGCGAAAGATCATGGATTAGAAGTTTCAACCATGCCCCCACAGTTGTCCATCATTATACATGACGAGTTGGATATTGGAGAAGATTTTGGATCTACTGTTATCTCTTCAACATTACCTGATATTCTACAAGATGTAGATCCAAGCACTTGGTCTTGGTTCGCTAGGTGTAGAATGGAAGATGAAGATAAATCAATAGGTTTTATCTTTTGGTGTGTGGTGGAAAGCGATGATCAAGACCAAGTATTTGGAGCTTCTTATCTCAAAGGAGATGGTTGGTCGGGTTTTCTAAGCGACTTTAAGTTTGAGTCTGAACCTCTGCAAGTAGACCCTATGCAAGTAGTTCCTCCATTGTGCGATAACTACGAAGAAGAATATCTGGTTCATTAAATGAGCTATGTGATGCCAGTTATTCTCTTGTGTCTCGCTGATATCATTTTTTGGTTTAAGGGGAACTCAAAGGCTCTCTATGGGATAGATTGGGGGCCTTTAAAATGGTGGCTCTATACAAGTTTATTCACAAACTATATGACCCTATATGCGTGGTGGAAGCTAATAGAAATCGGAGATGTTTGGAAAGCTGGCGTAACTTGGGGCTTGTGTAGTTTGACAATAGACCTTATTCTCAACTGCTACTTCTTCGGGTTCAACTGGAAAGGGGTAATAGCATTATGTCTTTGTGGTGTTGCCGCTGTCATAGTACACACTTAAAAGGAACACAGTATGAAAGCTCTTTATTTCGCTTATGGTCTTTGTCTTGAAGAACACACAATGGTTGACTACCACCCTAGTGCTAGGTTTCACCTGTTCGCAACCTTGAGGGGTTTTAAACTCATCTTCTCTAGTGATGGAGTATGTTCCATAGATAAAGGGTCATTTAATGACATTGTTGAGGGCGTTTTATACACCGTAGATCATCAAGAGTTATCCGAACCCAGAGAGGGTTCTTCACTGTCTATACTCGACATTATGGGTCATGACGGAAACTATGTCTCAGCTCATGTTTATTATACGAACCGAAAAGATCTAGTAGCCCCAACTCAAGATTATCTTATGAGAGTACATAAAAAATATCAAGATTATGGCTTTAACATGACACCCTTAGAGAACGCACTGGATAAATCAAACTATCAAGATACAGAGCAAGAGGAGGACACAGTATGTGGGTCATTGCTGTCTTTATAACCTCCCTAATTCTCCTATATGTGATCGCAGAATATGTAGCCTAAACAAGCACTTCCAAATAAAAGCAAATACACATCATAATCTCTTCTGAGTAGATACAATCCATCATATTAACTTGTCTTTTTGTATGTTATATCGCATATCAGCCACCTTATAAGTTTAGTTCCTATAAGGTGACTGATAATAAATAAGGTATTAAGAGTTAGCCATTCGACACAAAGTCATTCAACTTCTTTGCAATAGTTAAAACTTCGTCAACACCCATAGGGGGCATCTTCAACCCCTCGATGTTTTCTTTCGCAGATGTAATCAACTCAGCGGCTGCAACACCAATCGTATCTTCATGTCGATCATAAAAGCTACCTGCAATGTCACCTTGTGTGTGCATATACTGAATTTGCTTTTCTACACTGTCTTCAACGATATGTTGAGCGAGATGTAAAATCTCTACACGAAGCTCATAGGGGGTCTTGTTTGGTTTAGGTGCAAGGTCACCTTTTAGACTTGACGACATAAGTCATCCTTTCTCTGTGTGTGTGTTACCCAAATGGGCGTTTATACTTTAGACTCTCTAATAATGAGAGTCAATAGAAATTAATCGCTATTTCTAGCTTCAAGAACCGCCTTACGAATCTCTTTAGACTGAGCGACTACATCTTGTAGTGATTTACGGACTCGTGTCCCTGCGGCTTTGTTTCCATCGTCAACTTTAGAAGCGTCTGATTCGAGGTCTGCGATTACTTGCTTAAGGGTGGCGATACGGTCTGAGATAGTACTCATATTGATTTCTCCTAATAAGGAAAGGGTTGATTAATTGTAGGGATGTCCTACACAACACTCATTATACTATGGGATTCTCTATTTCAGACCTTTTTTTAAGCTCTTCAAACATTTCTTTAACTGACCACTTTTCTTTTATTGCTTGTTGTAAAATCCCCACACTAATCCCTAAGAGCTGTTTCCTAAGCCAGGTTGCTCTAGGTATCCTTTCAGTCCCCATGTATATCTTGTTGTCCTTACCTAAATATACACTTTCATTCCCATAGGCTTCTCCAAGCGTGAATAAAATGGTCAATCCATTCTTCGAGAGCCATACCTCAACCTCTTTGAGACATTTTGGGTCTTGTGAATAATACCCACTTATCAAATCTGGAGGTAAAACCTTTGAGGGCTTAATCAGACGCTCATACTTCAAAGATAACTTCGCCATAAGGAACGATCCCCATCTGAGGCAGAGACCCAACCGATGAACTTAATCTTGTCTTGAGGAGATAGTTCTGACGGATTATATACAATACTTTTGGCGTACTTAGGTAGTAGTTTTACGCTTAGATTCTTAGGTAAAACTACTTTATATCCATTACGAATGTGGTTACAGATTACGAGTTCAATCATATTATTTCCCCATCTTAAACTTGCCACCCACGGGTAGCGTTTCGGTTACAGTCCACGGGTCAGATTGGAATCTTTTTGGGCGTGGTTTTGAGTGATCAGGTTTTGAGGATTCCCCTATAATTATTTCTTGGGGGATTGTATTTAGGGGGTTTTGGTAAACTTGAGGTTGCGTCTGAGGGGGCTGAGTTTCTATTGCCCCCTCAACCTCTGGAGGTTCAACAGGTTGTGCTGGTACTGTATCCTCTTCCTCCGAAACAATCAAAGGGGGAGTGTCAGAGGGTTTCTCCGAAACACCCCACACTTCAATCACCTGTGGCTCTTGAAACCCCTCGAAGTTAGAAATCCCATCCCACCTACTCGACTTATTCTGAGCAATTATATTAGGATTCACAAGCAATCTATCTGATTGCGTGAGGATACGCCTATCCCACTTAGTGAACGCCCAGTCTGCACGAACACACTCTCTATTTTTACATTGGTTGCAAAAGGTACGCTCAAACTCTGGCGGACTCATTAAACCACCCTCGTTGCACTCGATAAAGAAATCTTTAGTGGGCTTCATACTCATACCTCAAAAGTAGTATTGTGGGTTCTTTTTCTTGTTTATTGCATCCTGATAACCAGAGGTATACCATTTAATAGGTTCTACTAAACTGAGATCTCTACTTTTCATCCCTACAACCCAAAACAAATGGTTTAAACTTGGCTCTCTGTTCTTAACCATCCAATCCCATGCTTTCGACTCATAAGTGTAATCGAACATCGGGTAAGTCTTCAAAGACTTTCGGTAAGGGTGTTCTGAACTTACTAGATTGACCTCACCATCAAACTTTTGATCTTGAGGGAGGGGGTCATACCACTTTGACTTATTTGCCTCAGTGAATCCGCTCACATCTATTATATTCACTTCTTTAACATTAGACTTCCCATACTTTTTAACACCCATTAAAACACCTAGTGCAGAAAAGCCTGACCCCGCGATCACAGTAATTTCTTCTACCTTGTTAGGAATGTTCTGTACTTGGTATATGATAGGATCAAGAGCTAGATAACCTATATCCCCAAAGTTTATTTCATAAGGGTTGCTATTTTCTATGTGCCATTTAACATCGCATTTAGAACCCGAAGGTTGAGGGTTGCTCACACCAAAGATTTTCGCCCCCACCTTTTGAGCTATAGATATATTGATACGGTTAAGGTCTACCTTTGAGTTGTCGTATCTAGGAACACAAACGATACACTCTAAGTTAAAATGCTTTGCCACTTGAGCTACCGCAGATGTTTGAGCAGAGGGTAGTCCACCACTCACGATAAGAGAACCCCCATGCTTTTCTTTGATGAGGTCTAAGTTCTCACTGACTATGTTTATACTCTGCCGAACCTTAGAGCCGTTGACATATCCTAACTTAAATTTATCTCCACGCTTAACAAGATACCCCTCATGTTCTTCTATGGGGTCTAAAGTCTTTATTAGATCATACATGATTAAACCTCGAAGTATGTTTCTTTTTTAGGTCTGAATGAACTCCACATATCTGTAGTCATTTTAACTGTTGAGGGGCAAGTTACATTACAATATAAAGAATAAGAACCACCCCCCAACTTTGACTTCTTGAGGGGGTCATCTTTATAACCCCCTACAACTAAGTTTTGTAGGTCGGGCATAAGATTGAATATGTGTATGTCTGACATCCTTTGAAGACCACCAAACGGTATCTTATCATAATCACTTATTGCCCCTACACAAAGCCATGTGTGATCTGTATAACACCGATAAAGACTAGATGTGATGGGTTTATTGTCTTTCAGTAAGGTGAGGTTCTTTAAATGGTCGATACTAGATCGGTGTTTAATAGCGTACCCAAAGAGTTTACAAACACCCCCTTTTTGAACATTCCAGGTGTCATTGAGGTGAGATAGCCTCTCCAAAGGATAATCCACAACTACCTCAAGTTCATTGTTCTCTAAAGCCTTATTAAACCTGTTGATCTCCCACCTTATATTTTTGTTTTTATTACCACTAAAACCTTCGGGCCTGTGATAATTCACCTGAACACCACCCCTGAACTCACTAACTTTGCGATAATCTACTTTATACCTCTTGGCTTCTTCTAAACCTACCCATGCAGACAGACCCTCTCTTAAACTCCGAATGAGTGCTTCTTTCTCTTTATCTTCATCTCCACCAATATGTATCGGAGAAAAGTAGAGCTTAAAATACTTGGTGTTTATGATTTTTGAGTGCCGACCCAGATAGAGGACATCATCTTCTATCTTGAATAAGCACTGATTTTTATAGTTAGACAGATACTTCAGAGCTTCATAGTTATAACAAAGCAACCCTCTATCCAGAGCAGAAGACACAAATGGTGTTATCTCTTTCAAATGTCTTAACTCAAGCAACTTCCACATTCAGAGAACTCCAAAAAAAGTATCTGTTTGTCGATTTGGTTCGGGGGCGTATAAGCACCCATCTCTTACCCAAGTGTAATCGTCTATCTTCTTCTCTTCTTTTTTCCCATACTCAAAAAACATACTTGTAATCCTATTCTAACAAAGCATTGATTTTACGACCTCCATATACCACATCATACTCACCATCTTGCGACTTAATCCAATCGGCAAGGTCTTTTGCGATCTCCTCAGTTAGTTCCTCTACACAAAAAGTAGGAAGAGCGTGGGTTTTCTGAACGGGTTCTTCTACGACCTTCTTTTTAACTATGTTATCGGGGTTTACTCCATAGTCTGCATAAATTTGTTCTGTCTGCCTTTTGATCTTGGCGATGAATTCCTCTGTGTAATCACAATAGATGTTGCTAGAGCCACAGTGCATACATGAGGTCGGCTTAGGATCACGAGGTGTTTTTCCATCACAATCTACCTCTCTGCACTTGTACTTGGCATTGATGATCTTATCCCCTGCTTCTCCTGCAATCACATCTTTCTCATCAAAAGGCACTGTCCAATCTTTACCAAGCTCAACATCGACAAGTAAAGGAACTTGCCACCCTAAACGCTTAATGACTTTGTTGCGAGTCATTAATTCAGAAATGATGTCAATCGCTTCTTTCAAGATTGACTTATGAATCTCGAACACGATTTCGTCATGTACTGTTAAGACCATCATCAGTTTGTCTTGCCAGCCACGCTTCTTAGTCTCTTGATAGATGAAGCTCATCGCCAACTTAGTCACATCAGCACTTGTACCTTGAACTGGGCCATTCACTGCCTTACGCTCATCTTTGGACTTGAACCTAAAGTCATCAGATTTGATGTCGGGTAAAGGTTGAACCCGACCCATACCCGTCTTTACATAACCATGTTTACGACCAAAGTTGTGTTGCTTAGACCACCATTTAGTCAACTCACGATAGGTCGAAGTGAACTTCTTGAACTTCTCATCAGCCTCTTCAGAAGAGCAACCAATAGTACGCTGAACAGCTTTACCTGTACCTCCGTAGGACAACGCAAAGTTGCAACCCTTAGCATTCCCTCTTAATGCTTTCCAATCATCACGCTTTTTAGCTCCCTCACCATAAAATGCAACTGCTGTGATTGTATGTAAGTCTCCAATCTTGTCCGACCCACAACCAGTACAGTTTGAAGGAGGTGCTTTAGCGAACCCATCCTCTTGGAGTTCTTTAGGATAAGCTGTGCCACATTCAGAACACTCAAAGAAAGCCTTGATCCATTTAGGCTCAAGACTAAGGTTGGTTACTAACCGAAGCTCTACACCTGCATAGTCAATGGCCGCTAACCACCAATCATCATCTCGCACAGACACACATGAACGCATCTTAGAAATCGCTTCGGGTTTGTTTGGGTCATAGGTAGCAGGTATGCCTTGAAAGGGTACACGACACCCTCCATCTTTGACCTTCCAAGGCTTGCTATTCGTCTTACAGGAAAAACGACCTGTGTCTGCACCAAACTGATCAAACTTAGGTTTAAGCGTACCATCTGGTCCAACATCTTCTACAAATGGAATGAGATACTGACCCATTGCCTTCCCAAGCTCTCGAAAGGTCTTAACCTTAGCCATAAAAGGAAAGTCTTCAGCCGCATTTTTAATCACATCTTCAAGAATGTCCTTAGAAGTCACGACCTGCCCCGACTTTTCACTCGCCTTAAGCCCTGGTACACTCAACTCTCTAAATAACAGACCGAGCTTTTGAGGAGATAAAATGTCATAGGTTAATGGAAACTCCACTTCCTCAGTACCTACACTCTTACCGAGAACCGTTACAGCCTTAGTAACCACACCCTTTTCATCAGGATAAAGTCGAAGGGATTCCTTACGAGCTTCATCTACACGAGTTTTATAACTCATACCCTCCACTTCCATGTGATTAAACTTATTATCTCCCTTTAGACTCCCCTTGAGGACTCGCACATAGTTAGGTGTAATGTCTCGACCTAAGATCTCTTTCGCTCCATCGTAGACCTCAATCAAAGAGTCAAACCATAGCTTCTGCCCTTGCTGACTGTACTTCAAGGCTGTATCTTGATCAATGTACACACGATTTCTGTGCATCCACCGAGTCGAGAGTAGACACATACGCTCTAACTTATACATCGAGTTAGTGTGTTCTTTAGCTTCACTGTACTTCTTATACAAAACTTCCCACAGCCCAAGCGTACACATTGCATCACTAGCGGCATACCAAACACAGGGTTCCCAGCTCACATCAAGTTTAGAGTAATTCTTGTCGGGAGCATCGGGCATGAGGTCTGATAACTCAATCATCTCTCGCTCAAGGTGAACATTAGTTAAATGCTTTAGTCCTCGACCACCTTTTTCACGAGGGTTCAAGAGATACTGAATGATGTAAGTGTCATGCCATTTAAAAGAATCCCAACGCTCCTCTCCTAGACCCGACTTGTATTCATTAAACTCCAAGAACTCTTGATCAAAACCTGCGTTATGGAAGATTGGTTGTGCTTCTACGCTTGGATCAAGCAATCGCTCAAGTGCTGGGTGCATTAATCTCCAAGGAATGTTGTGTTCAACTCCCTCTTGATGACCAACAGGGAAATAATACCCCTTGTCCCTATGTGCTGACAGGCAAACACCAACAATGGAATCTTTAGTGCGACCATCGAATACACGATTATCAAGACCTGTTGTTTCAAGGTCAAGACCATAAGCACCAACTGGACTGTTGATACACTCATCAATACACTGATCAAGGTTCTCTTTAGTACCCAAGATCATTTCTGTGTCTTTCATCCACAACTTGGGTTGGATATTTGGTCGTCTTAATGACTCAAGCATATCTGCAAACATTCGTTGCACCTCCTTATAAATATAGTTCTCACCCTCCTATTATATGAGGTTGGGGCATATTGTGACCCCTTATTTATACCCTTATGTCATCAACTTTAACTCTCTTGGAAGGAGAACCTAATATGACTATCGCATCAATCCTCAAAACACCAACTACTCGTGTAGTCCTCAGTTCGGCTTTCAGCAATCGTATGCTAGCCGAGAACGCTCTTGTCCACAAGATCGACCTTGATGTCGATCAAGCTAAGGCTATCATCTCTCTCGCAGAGATGGCAAGCAACATCACCTTCGAGAACGCTATCAATCCACGCCACGAGTCCACTGTGGCTCTCGCTCAAGGACTTACCAAGTCCGAGTGTGTCGGTGGCAATGTGAGTCTCAACGATGGTGATGTGGTGGTCATCATTCAGCCCTCAGCATCGAGTCGAAACGACACCGAGTTCGAGGTCGAACACTTTAACGAGTGTATCTTCCAAGTCCTTCAATGTCTACCCCTCTCAATGCTCCAGAGTTAAAGGGAGGGTGTATGTTGATCTACACAGATGTGGATCAGTGTGGCTTATTCGGAGCTAAATACTTTGGTCTTAACGAGATGCTTGTCTGCTCTGCTGATG
>Ga0233427_10004139_pt1 | contig 12237 bp, 15 predicted proteins | sample SI_118_April2016_5_FD_179885 | JGI IMG/M metagenome (GOLD analysis project Ga0233427, IMG submission 179885) | Seawater microbial communities from Saanich Inlet, British Columbia, Canada - SI_118_April2016_100_MG | ecosystem: Environmental > Aquatic > Marine > Inlet | place: Canada: British...
TCCATTGTATAAGTAATGATATGCCTGGTCTTTTCCTAAAAAGGCTACTATTCCACACATGGTTCGTTATTATAATCCTATTTAAAAAATAGGATTATTTGCCCCAATTTCCGATTTTCTCGGAAAATTGCGTCCCTGTCATAATAAAAGGTATGAATTTTCGCTTTGTAGAATGGTCAAATAATCGCGCATAAAAACGATAATCACTACATTGTTGGTTATCCCATTGCGATGTTTCCTTTAAACGTTGATTAAAGCACACGCTCCCATTGGCGATTTCGCCTAAAACAAGTGGTTGTCTTGGATGTTCGGGAAAAATGAGTTTGTCTGCGCGTAGGAATTTCCAAAACACGATGTCGTTTTCTATTAGTTCGTTGTTTATAATAGTAAACACGTTTTCGTGTAGAAACATGTCGTCATCGTCTATAAACAATATATATCCTTGTGTGACCTTCTGTAATAGGAAATTGCAATACAAATTGTATTTGTAATGCTCATTGCTTTTGACGGCAATGGGATAATGATGGACGTTTTGCATGTGGCTATATTTCTCTAAATAATCCAGGCTTTCGGGTTTGTCATAACAAATGTGCAATTCGTAGTTTGCATAATTTTGTTGTAAAATACTTTGCATTAATTTTTCGAATTCACTTGGACGATTGCTTGTACGTATGAGCACGTTGATCTTGTATTCTTCTTTGTTGTCGCATTTATTTGAAATGTTTCGAATATGGGGTTGTAATGCCTGATCTAATGACTGTTTATGATGCTTGTCCATTTGTTTTTGGCAACATGCGCGCTTCTCTTGGAAACCAAACAAAATATAATGCATTAATGCCTGATTCGAAGTCGTTATTCCGGCTTTTCCTAAATCTTTGTACGTTTCTAAGTAAAAATGCGGGTCCAAGGAAAAACCATGTAAAAACCGGAATCTCCGTCCTTCTTTCAATCCACTTTGCATAAAATGGACAAAAGCATGGGTTTTAGTAACATATCCGTGTTGCAAAACATCCGGATGTTCTTCTAAATAGTTCAATCCGTCAAACAAATGTTCCGCCAAATAAATGTATTTTTGTTGTTGTTGTTTTTGTTGACGTTGTTGAAGAATCTCAGCCATTACGAAATTCTTCAATAGTTTAAAGTAAAATCCTAAAATCCATGTTGAATATATAACTCAAAATGGTTCATAATTCGTTATGTGTATTCATAATGGCTGGAGGCCTTGGAAAACGTATGGAATCAAATATGCCTAAAGTATTGCATCCTGTTTTAGGAAAACCCATGTTAGTAAGGGTCATTGAAAATGCGCTGAAATTGCATCCTGAAAAAATATACGTCATTGTGGGAAAATACAAATCGATTATTGAAGAAACTTTAGTCAGTTTTGACGTTAACAAACACGTCGAATATGTGATCCAAGAAGAACCTCGTGGAACGGGTCATGCAATTCAATGCGCGCATCCATTTTTGCTGAAACATCCTCAAAACCTTGTTCTTATTTTGTCGGGCGACGTCCCCCTTTTGCGCAGCTCTACCATGAAAATGTTGGTTCATACACATGGAGATGCATGTGTGTTGTCTTCGATTGTTAAAAATCCGACTGGATACGGTCGCATTGTCATGAATGAAAACACGGGTTTGTTGAAAATCGTTGAAGAAAAAGACTGCAATGAATTAGAACGTAATATTAAGGAAGTGAATTCCGGTGTATATTGTTTTAAGTGTTCGGCGCTGACCAATTATTTGCATTTATTAGAAAACAATAACGCCCAAGGCGAATATTATTTGACCGATATGATCGAAATTATTCAGAAGAATAATGAATCTGCTGTGGTTGATAAGCTGTGTTTGTCAGTTGAGCAAAACGTCGAATTAAGCGGGGTCAATACAAAAGAACAATTGGAAACATTGAATTTACATATTTTAGAAAGTGGATATCAATTTGACTAAATCTCGTGTAACTCCGTTGTTTCGTCGTGAACCATTTTATCCGGATCTACGTCATTGTACTGGATTTTACGTGTCAAATAGGCCGACAAAAATACGTTTCGCTCGGTTTCGGTGATGAGTTTCGTATCGTATAATTTCAGAGCCATAAATAGCGCGTTTGTAATAAACACGGTGATCGTTTTGTTGTCTAAATAATGAGTAAACACGGCATAACCACTGAAACCCAGATTGATTATAAACATTCCCATTCCAATTCTGCCAATGGTTTGGTAATTTTTATCCCAGTTTAAAATGAAGTCTTTTTTATGTTCAGGGAGTTTCACCAACATTTCACCGACGGCGTCATTGTCACGCGGCAATTCCGGGTTTACGTGCAAATAATTGATCATTGCATTTTCACGGGTCAATTCCGCATAATACATTGCCAAAAATACTCCAAAGGTTATTACATTAAACGCAAATGCCGTGTCGATTAATGGCTTTCCGATAATCACATTTTCAAACATACCGCAAATTTCTCCGCCACATTTCTGGGGGACGAAAATAAGCAAAAAGGATCCCATTAGCACACGATAGAATTCCATAATAAATGCACTATACATGCCGATTTTTTGTTTAAAATCTTGATCATTGAATTGTTCAATAAAAGCAGTGCTTTCTTCTTTTTCTGGATTTTCCATATTCATGGTATTATGTGTTACGATTTATATTATTTTTCAAAATAATATATCACTGTTCAAAGGTTTACATGTGTGTTTCAGCAAATAGCACTGCACTTAATAGCGCCAATGTTTTGAGAAAATTCATGCGTTCTCCTTTAAAGAATGGGTTGTGAATCAATAACATAATGCACACTAGCAAAAAAGCTAGACCATAAGCAGCCCATTTTCCGAATTGTCTATATTTCTTATTTGCAATTGCCAAGACCATTACTAAAGGTGCTACAATTTCGATGAATGTAGCAACCAATTCGATAAGTGTGTTGAGTCCTCTTGGAAAATAAGAAAATGGAACATAGGTTTGAAGGAAATTCGTGCTAGATGTCAATGTAAGGGCATGGTTTACACCAGCAACAATAAAAATAAGGGTTGCGCAAATTGTCAACGAAAGAACGTATACGTGATTCATTTATATATTAAAGTGAAAAAATACTTAAATATGAATAATGATAGTTGTTTGAGGAAAATATTCCTTGCGTCCAGATTTAGCTCAGTTGGCAGAGCATTTGACTGTAGTAGTTGTGGTTATCAAAGGGTCACCTGTTCGAATCAGGTAATCTGGAATAAGCATGTTTTCTATAAACATTGATTTATAGAAAACGAATTTATAGAGGCGTTCCGTAATAATCAAATGGGTCTTTGCCGTTTGATTCTAATGGAATTTGAATGTTTGTGAGGTTTTTGCTATTGTCGTCAATAATATTTTTATGAGAAGAATAGATGTTTATAGATCCATGTTGATTCATGCGCGATAAAAAACTGTCGATTTGTCCGTCGATTTTTTTGTTTTCCACTTCTTTGACGAGTTTTTCTGCACCTTTTTTACTTAAAACGTAAATACCGAGTCCCCAGAAACTACTGGGTTTTTTTATATAGTTGTTGACGGTGCTCCCTTCGTTGCGTATTGGGAAACCAATAAACATATCCCAATTTTCGGGTAAATGGCGCATATGTTCATCGAGTTCGGCTTTGGTGTTTTCTCTGCATTTACTATCGTCTTCAAAGATAATATAATATTGTATGTGCGGATCCTTTTCTTCGGCCAATTGTTTTGCTAATTTGTAGTGACTCATGAAACAACCGAGACCGCCTTTACTTAACTCATGGTGTTTCTCTTTTTTTCCCGTGGTTATATTCCGCTGGAAATCTTCTTTTGCGTGATGCGACACCCATGCATCACTATCTACATTGTCGCCGTTTATGGCTGGAATACGTTTAAAGGGGATGTTTATGAAATCGGAATGATTATAATTTTCCTGGAATTCCTTTAAACGTTGTTTATCTTTGTCTAAATTAATCAAATATACTTTGTATGTAGCACGTTGTTGGTCGAATCCTTCTTTTGTGAGTAGCACATTCGGAAGAACGGCTATAAACACTATAAATAATAAAAAAGCAATACATATGGAAACTTTAAACAAATGTTTCATTTGTATTATAAATAGAAAATTTAAGGAGACTCTCTATATTTTTAAGTTTATTTGATCGAAAAATATATTTTGACAGGGTTATGCTTTGTATTTGTGTTAAATGATATAAATATTTTGAGAGAATTAAAATATACCCAGTATATTATTTAGGGAAATGGCTTCCAAACCCACTGAACCGATTTTGGACGAAAATGATGATAAGTTCGTTATGTTTCCAGTGCAATACAATGACATTTGGGATATGTATAAGAAGCAAGTCGATTGTTTTTGGAGGGCAGAAGAAGTGGATCTGTCAAGGGATTTGACGGATTGGGATACGTTAAACGCAGATGAAAAGAAATTCATATCCATGATTTTGGCATTCTTCGCTGCGTCTGATGGAATTGTGTTGGAGAATTTGGCAGTGCGATTTATGGGGGATGTACAAATCGCAGAGGCACGTAGTTTTTATGGTTTTCAAATTGCCATGGAAAATATTCATTCCGAAATGTATAGTTTGTTGATCGATACGTATATTAAAGACAGTGCAGAGAAAAACAAATTTTTCCATGCAATTCAGAATTTTCCTTGTATTCAAAAGAAGGCCGATTGGGCGAAAAAATGGATCGGTGACAATCGGTCGTCGTTTGCTTCGCGATTAGTCGCCTTTGCCGCAATCGAAGGTATTTTCTTTTCCTCTTCGTTTGCTTCTATTTATTGGATCAAAAAACGCGGATTAATGCCCGGATTGACCTTTTCCAATGAACTCATTAGCCGCGATGAAGCTTTGCACACTGAATTCGCCGTATTACTTTATAGTAAATTACAGAAACAATTACCGAAAAAGCGCATTCATGAGATCATTCAAGAAGCCACGGAAATCGAAAAAGAATTCATATGTGACGCTATTCCTTGCCGTATGATCGGCATGAATACCAACTTAATGACACAATACATTGAGTTTGTAGCAGACCGTCTATGCACACAATTAGGCTACGATAAAATCTATAATTCCGCTAACCCGTTTGATTTTATGGAGCTTATTAGTGTGGAGTCAAAAGTAAATTTCTTTGAAAGAACCAACTCGGAATATGCTTTGGCGAATAAAAAGGTGGACGATGACGTATTTGATATGAACATGAACTTTTAGGCATTCTTTTAAAATATTGTGTATTCCGTTTATAACAGTGCATTATGCAGTGTTTATAATGAAAATAATATTTGCATATTATTTTTTACATAAAATAATATAGCACCTTAATGTAATATGAGTAAAACAAACACACAAAACCACGGAGGGGATAAAAAAAAGGGTCGCAAAGGACGCAAACAAAACGAGAAAGAGCTTCTTTTTGAACACCAAGAAGAGATCATCAGTGTAAAGGTCCAAAAAAACATTTACGAAAACATGCATTATTTATCCAACAACGAGCGAGATCAGTTTGAATCGAAATTCTGTAAGCCGAAAAACCGCAGCCAAGAGATTTACAGTTCTTTGTTACGATCGAAATCTAAAAAAATCGTCATTGCAACTGGACCAGCGGGAACGGGTAAGACGCTTTTTGCAACACAATGCGGTATTCGTCAATTTTTAACAGGAAACTGTGAAAAACTCATATTCACCCGTCCCTCTGTTTCTGTGGACGAAGACTTGGGCTATTTACCCGGAACTTTAGAGGAAAAAATGGCACCATGGATTCGCCCCATTTACGACATTTTATATCAATTTATTCATCCGAAAGAAGTGACCGAATTATTAGAAGAAAAGGTCATCGAAATCGCCCCTTTAGGCTATATGCGCGGACGCACCTTCAAAAACGCTTGGATCGTCGCCGATGAAATGCAAAACTCCACCATCTCCCAAATGAAAATGTTACTTACCCGTTTAGGAGAAAATAGTAAAATCGTCATTACAGGTGATTTAGACCAACATGACCGCAACGAACAAATGAATGGTTTAGAGAATTTCTTGGATAAATTTCGCGGAAAAAGATCATCGAGCATTAGTAGTTTCGAATTTGAAAGAGACGATATTCAACGCGAGGAGGTGGTGAAAGAAGTCTTGGATATTTATAGTCATGAAACACTACCCGATTACTATGATTCTTCTCCTTCAAACACTATAATTGATGGTTCTAGTGACGATGAAAAATCTACATAAATTATATATGAAATTTTTGAACAAGAGTCTGAAGTTAGACAAAATTTTAAAGAGCAGAGTTGTTTTATGGTTACTCTTTATTATTGCCTTGGTCAATATGTATGCTTATGTAATGTCTGCAAATGACTTGTATATTGCTTTCATGTTTTTGACCGGGTTTATTATTTCCTTCTTTTCTAAAAACATGGTTGTTATTTTGTTTTGGTCCATTGCGATTCCCAATCTTATTCGATTTGTATTGGAATGGAAATCCTTGATGACCGGATTGGATAATATCCATGTGCGAGAAGGTTTAGAAGGAAAAACGGATAGCGATGACGAAAACAATGCAGATTTAATCAAACAAGCAAACGACGAATTAATGGCGAATAATGGTGCTGATGCTGATGTCGAATTAGACGATAAAACGAGAGAAAGACTCGGCAACACCGTTGACAAAATGAATGTTACTCAAGATAAATTAAAGAAGATCATTTCAAAAGCAAAAGACGGGGTCGAGAACATCGAAAACCGTGAAAAACGCGATGAAATGAAAAACCTCATTGAATTGGAGGAAAACATTGTTGACCAAATCGGGGTCATTGGAAAAATGCTAACCAGTATTAAGAATAAAAACGAAGGAAATAGTTCCGAGACGATGTAATTGATTTTATTCCAAACACTTTAGAATAAAATCACAAATATATATAACTAATAAATAAATATGGCTGCTATCGCTGCTTTATTACCGCCTGATATTATGGCTGATATTTTAGATGGAGTCGCTGTTACCGAAGATACATTAAATACAGTCGATATTTTTATTAATATGGTTGAAGGAATTGTCAGTATGATGGAAGGCGCCATCAATATGGCCTCGAACTTCTTCAGTGCCTATATTAATGTTTTTTCTTATGTCATGATTACATTGTTTATTATAACGCTCATAGCGCTGATCATTTTTATTGTCGTGATGTTTGCGACGCAAGGGAAAAACCTCAGTAAGGGCATCAATAATCATGTTAAATGTGGTTCGAGAGAATACGATTATGGCAGTGAAAATTTCTTCTTTGTTGTCAATGTGCTTTGGGACTGTATGTGGCAGAAATTTGTATTGTTTATGAATGGCCAATGTACGATTTATTATATTGTAGACATTATTTTAGGCATAATCTACGCCATCTTCATTCAACTACCCATTGTATTAATACGCGCCATTTTCGGTATCAATCTATTCCCCTTTGTAAATGACATGTACAAGATCACCATCTTACCTCTAAACGATCTCATCTTCTTTGTTACGGGCTTTTATATTGTCGAATGGCCGAAATCTGTCCAAGAAAAATGCTTCTTATGTAAGGGAAAATATAAGACTTGCAGCAATGACACCGTTGTTTTATACAAAACATTTAACGAATGGACCCAATTGAACAAATGTAATTGGGCACAAATGAACAATGGTCTTAAGAAAATATTCGAATCCATTATTCCAAGCGACAAGTGGATCGCATGGGGCAACGGACAAGAACTATGCGGTGCAACAAACAAGCCCGCGTTTTAAACCGTTGAAGAATTATACGCCCGTCGTGCGTGCGTATAATTTTAAATCTTCATTGGTATAAATCTTCACTTGTATAAATGCCCTAGTGATAAATTTCCAACTATATACTATAATGCCCAAGAAAACGTGTATACCCGGATTATTTTGCATTGAAAATGTAACGTTTTTGTTATTAATAATTGTAGTGGGTGCTATGGCGTATTTATATTATTTGAATATTGCCAAGCAAGGTTTAGAGAAAACACCTTTAGGATATTCCAAGCAATATGGCGAAAAAATTGTCCAACCCGTTGTTTTTATGACGCCTCCTGTTACGAATTTACCGAGTCAAATTCATACTGTTTCTAGTAACCAAGATCCCCTCCAAAGTGAATATGCGCCTCCGTTGAAAAACGTGGAAGCTTCTTATGGATTACCTATAAACATGAAAACCCGGGGATATGAAACAAATTACAGCCAAGTCGGTATTTTGACCCGTAAAAATGGGAAAACGCTGATTTTACCACTTATGGGTCGAAGAAGCACTACCGGACGCGATAAATACCAATATTATGCTATGACAAATAGCGCGGGAAATATTCATACCAAATTACCGATTAGCGTAAACGGAAGGAGTTGCACATCGGAAATCGGTTGTGACGAAATCTACGATGGAGACAATGTTTATGTGGAAGGATATGATGATATTTTCCATGCCACTGTTTATGAAAATAGCTTACTTCATTATATTCCCTTTGTATAAACCCTTGTTGAATTAAAATGTCCCATTTTTAATTCATTAAGAGTCAGATGCCAGTAACGATTTGGATCTTCACTGGTATAAACCCTTGTATTAACGAGTATAAAAAGACTATACAAAATATATGTATTTTCTATAGTATGAATGACGAAAGCTCACAAATAACCAGCATTTTATCTACCTTGCAAAAGATAATGCCAACAATAATAGACGGTGAAATGAAAAAGGAAACGGAAAGTGAAACGGAAACGAAAAGTGAAACGAAAAGTAAAACTAGAGTTTTTTCTACAGTTGATCCAAATTCGAAAGTCCAAGTAGGAAAAACAGGCACAGATACAGAGACAGTCACAGTAACAAATAACGAAGCAGTAATAGTAGTTGATGGTCACTCATTTATGAATACGCCTCTTGCAAATAACGAAATACGAAAAGAAGAATATACGATTGTTATGAAGCCTGACGGAAAGAATGAAATCATCGATAGTAAATCGGAAAAAATAATACTATAACAATTTAGCACAGTCTATAATATTTATTGTCGTATACGAATATGACAATAAATATGACAGTCTACAATATTTATTATCATATTAGTATATATTTATACGAATGTCAAATATTTGTGGACCAACCGGTATATTTAATTTAAATAATGTAGCACCAAACGCAGCGGAAAGTGTAACACTGAATTATTTGCCTATGGGAATTAGCGCCTTGGATTACAATACAGAAAACAATTGGATTACGGGGTTATGTAGTCGTTCTTCTGCTCCAAACATTACTTATACCAATGAACAAAACCAAACCATTCATTATTATGCAAATAAATTGTGGATTGTTGGTGAAAACAATATTCCAGAGGAATCAACGTGTACGTTACACCGATTTTCAGGCGGTAACTTGCCTAATATGGTTACAGTATCTTCTTCGCCATCATCCGATTCGACTGGAAATCGACCTACAGGTGAATTAATTATTGAAAACTTTAGCGAAGATGGATCGCGGGTTTTATACATGTGCTTTTTGCTCATTTATGTTGGCGAAAACGCTCCACCTGGAGGACAAATTGACCAGATTTTCGGCGCAATCCAAAACAATCAAACCGAAATCACCGTCGATTTCAATCACGATATTTTCGGCAATATTGATCCCAATGCCAATTATTTAGAATACAAAAGCAGTCAATTAAATAGCGGGTCCGAAGTTATCGTATATATGAACCCAATCCGCATTGGAAGTGCACTCGTAAATGCATTGCAAAACAATCTCGCCGCGTTCGACATGTTTAATGCGAATTTTACGTTGATCCCGATTTCCGTTCCGGGCAATTGGATGGAATGTGAATACGTTCCGATTGATAGCGAAGAAGTCGCCGCATATAACCTGCCTTTAGCCAGTGGCATTTTAGAAACACAAAGCAACCAGAATTCCCTCAAAACAATCCTTATTTTCATTGTGTTTGCGATTTTAAGTGCAGTTGCTTATGCTGTTGTTCCCGATGGATACCTATTCTTAGTCGATATGACGATAGGACGCGAATACAAAACGCCTTCAGAAAAGGCACAAACCGTATTTTGGATAGACGTCGTTTTGTCTAGCGTAATAATGATTACGGCGATTACACTTGTGATGGTCGGTGCATTTGCGAACCCGGCTAAAGTGGCGAACACGGGAACGATCTTGACCGCGGGATTGACCATGTCCATTTTGTTCGTGTTGTGTTACATTATTATTCAATCGAAGAAGCAAGACGAAAAATTCTTGGATATTCCTCCAAACACACCTATTAATCTATAATTTCAATATACTCTTGCAGTCAGTATATTGAAAAGGAATTATACGGAAGATGTTCCGGATACATTGGTGCTAACGGGTAAATAGGTGGACTCTAGCACGGTGATTTTATTGCTTACACCAATAGGGGATTGGTCAGCTACGATTTCTTCTTCCAATGATTTGGGTTGACGAGCACGCAAGTCGGCATTGCGAACTTCGTGGTGAGGAGGTGTCGCCTTTTCCAATTCGTCTTGTGCGGCCTTCATTTTGTCCTTTGTGGATTGTGTTTCTTGGACATAAGCTACCTTTGGTTGAACAACTGCACTGCGTCTCAAGAGTGTATAGGCGACAAACATGAACAATACGGCGACAATGGGGTGACTATAAAGGAACAATGCTACGATCATGACCAACAATAACACTACGCCTAAAGGACTCTCAATGTAAGGGCTCAATTCTCCTGGTGTAGAAACGGGGAAAATCAAATACAATATAAAAATGACCAATACCACGATTTCGGGGATTTGCATATTTTTCAAGAACAGGGATTTTTTCATTTATTATAAACTAACAAGAGACTTTTGTCTTGGAAAATCACGTTTTTTCTAAAGTTCGTGTTTTGTCTTGGACTTTCATGTTTTGAACTTCCGATTAACAGAGTTCTACAACGATCGTTGTTTTGATTTTCATTTCTTTTTATAGAATATTTTTAGTAAAGTTCCAAGAGAAACGCCGAAAAAACGTCGAAAAACGTCGAAAAACGAGGTTTTATCTCTCTTGGAATGAAATGTCCAAGAGGGATTATAATTCGTGTATCATCGAACGGTCATATTCCAAGAGCAAACAATAAAAACCCATCGGAAATAGAACGTGCCATAATGGATGACCATATACCGTATTTTCACTGCAAAAATGCTCGCAAATAATCCAGGCCATTGCGCCTAAAAAGGATACAAATAAATAGCGTTTATAGTGAAGTCCGTATTTCTTCCCAACACTGCGTATCATATAAAGCGATCCGCCTACATAAATACCAAATATAGTTGGAAACAAATAATCATAATGGACCAAGGTATTGATTACTAAAAACAGATACATAAATGCTGTATTGTACCGGTTATATTTGTTTCTTAGTAATTGTGGTCCGTAATACATGTTTATTAATCCCCACAATCCGAAATAGTTTGCTAAAATCATGGATATTTCGTCGGCCTGCTTTCCAGTCCAATCCAAATAATAATGATAATGGAAACTGGCGAATCCGTTTACGGATAACATACACGCCACATTGTAAAAAAGGGGGTTTTTAGGAAAACCCATAACATATGGTACCACCGAAATAACAAGTGACGTGTATGCATTCCAATATTCCGGTCCGCGATTTCCTTTCAATTTCGATTCGCAAAAATAATGGGCAAATTCCTGGTTGTTCTTTAAAGGAGCGATTTCCAACCTTTTTTCGATTAATGTTGTGTTTTCATAAAGAGGACACACCGGATCCGTTGCACCAACTAAATAAAACAATACACAAAACGGCAATATACTGAAAATCATAGTTATTATTTGAAAACAATATAACTAAATGAATATAACGTATCTTATTATATTTTACCACAATCATATGTTAGTAGAAATCGTTTTTTTGATGAGTGCTATTGTCGTCTACGGTTTCACTGCAAATATCGTCAATGGAGACGATGATTCAGACGACGAATAAATTATATAGTTGAATAATTATGAAAGCATAAATGCTTAGATAATTGTATTTTTATTATATTTTTCGTTATTATCATAATGAAAAATCCTTTTATTTTCCCCCCGGAAAAACGCCTAAACTATTCCTCCTCGAAAGATAGGATTCTAGGAAATCCCGGAAAAACGCCTAAACTATTCCTCCTCGAAAGATAGGATTCTAGGAAATCCCGGAAAACGCCTAAATAATT
>Ga0233427_10004141_pt1 | contig 12231 bp, 10 predicted proteins | sample SI_118_April2016_5_FD_179885 | JGI IMG/M metagenome (GOLD analysis project Ga0233427, IMG submission 179885) | Seawater microbial communities from Saanich Inlet, British Columbia, Canada - SI_118_April2016_100_MG | ecosystem: Environmental > Aquatic > Marine > Inlet | place: Canada: British...
GTGGTAGTCGTCTGGGAAGAACTCGGCGAGGGTTTGGACGTCGTCGGGCAGCGGGATGTTGTTTTTGATGCAGCCGTTCGAGTGAGGCCAGAGACCGGTCATCTGTGTTGATCGCGAGGGAGTGCAAATGGGCGAACTGACGTATGCGTTTTCGAATACAAAGCTACTGTCGGACAGTCGATTGAGGTTCGGCGTATCGATCCAGTCGTTGCCGTAGGCCGCCATTGTGTCGGCTCTTTGTTGATCGGTAAAAATGTAAACGAGATTCGGCCGCGTCGACTCAGTCATGCGAACTCCAGTGTTTGATTGGTTCCAGACGCTCTGGGCGCGCCTATAATCGCCCGATCTTCCATACATAGCAAGACATGACGCAGGTTTCTTTTGAAATACAGGCATCTCGGAAAAACAGGGTTAGAAGTTTCTGAAATCGGACTCGGTGCGAATAGCTTTGGCGAGCCGGGTAGGCGCGATAGGCCAGAGTCGGCGAAGATCATTCATTCTGCGATCGACTACGGAATCAACTTCATCGACACGTCGAATGTTTACGGCAAGGGATTGTCTGAGGAGTACATCGGTCACGCCCTTAAGGGACGCCGTGACGAGATGCTGATTGGTACGAAGTTTGGAAGCATGCGGCGGCAGGGTCCGAATAATTTCGGTGGTGCTCGTGCTTTTGTTATCAGGTCGGTTGAAGAGAGTCTGGCTCGGTTGCAGACTGATTACATAGATGTGTACATGATTCATCGTCCCGATACTCGAATACCGATCGAGGAGACTCTGCGTGCTCTCGATGATCTGGTCCGAGACGGAAAAGTTCTCTACACGATGGCCTGCAATATCGAGGCATGGCGATTGACCGAAGCCCATTGGACCAACAAAGAGAACGGACTAACCCCGATCGCCGCTTCGGAGTTCGCTTATTCGATGATGGCCCGTTCGGCCGAAGCAGAAATGATTCCTGCTTGCAGGGATTTGGGAATTGGAGTTGTGCCTTATTTGCCTCTGGCTGCTGGCATGCTTTCGGGCAAGGCTTTGGCGACCGGGACGGCCCCCGCAGGTACACGTATGGCGCTTGAGCAGGTGACGAGCGATCGCTGGATCACTCCGCATAATCTGGAACTTGTTAGAACGCTGGACAACTGGGCGAAGGAACGTGGGCACAACGTGCTTGAGCTGGCGTTCGCTTGGTTACTTGCGGAGCCGATTGTGGCGTCGGTGATTGCCGGAGCCAGTTCGCCTGAGCAGGTTAAGCAAAACGTCGATGCAGTTGAGTGGGAGCTGACTTCGGATGAGTACGCGGAAGTGACTGCCATTCTCGATGAGAATCCAGCAGAGAACTCTGGAGAGTACTTTTCGACGGCAGGGTATTTTTACGAACCGACAGAGATGACACCGAAGCCGTAGGTGATGGGCTGTTCTGGGTTCTTGTTCCTTCTCCCGGTGGGAGAAGGTTGAGGCATGTACTGAGCCTGTCGAAGTGTTGAGGGTGAAACCGAGCGACGAGAAGGGTTGTTGCCGTTGGCAACTTCTCCCTCACCCCAACCCTCTCGGAAGGTGAGTCGCGTGAATGGAGTTATTTGGTGGGTCATTGGGACCAAGCGGAATGGACAATGGTAACACTCCCTCCAACTCGGCGTGATCGTCAAACATCGTTATCTTCGCATGTAAGCGGTCGAGGAACTCGTTGAGGGCTATAACCAGCCAATCGTCGTCGTCGAACTTCTCTGGCTCCCCTATGAACCATTCCGGTGAAAACAGTGTCAGCATCTCGACGACATCCTGCTCAATCAATGGCGGGCTGGTTGGAGCGAAACTCTTGATCGTACCCATTCCTATTATTGGCATAGGTTTGTTGTAAGTTTCAGCCCAGTTCAGGAGGTGACTGATCGCGGGTAACATGCCACGCGCTTCCTCCAGTTCGGTGATCCTCTCAGGATCCAGTTTAGCCAGACGACCTTCGAGTTCGGCTTTAGTCCGCAGAAGTTCCTTCTCTTTGGCATCGAGTTCCTCCTCAGAGAGCCTGCCATTGATCCGCACTCGGTCAACTGTCGCGAGGTTTTCGTCGATGTCTCTGACAGCCTGCTGAAGAGGTGCGATCTCGACTCCGCAGGTTTCTATCCGCTCCGCCGCGTACTTCAGAGAGAGCTCGAGGGTCGCTGCAAGGTTGTCAGGGCTTTTTAGGGCTTCGAGCAATCTGATGACGATGGCCAATTCAAGTTCGTTCTGTCCGCGCCGTCGTACGTGACACCTATCTTCACCCCTTAATACGCGCGGCCCATCGGCATACCTTTCTCGGCAGAAATACTCGGCATTGGTCTTGCCTTTGCGCGCCGTCTGAAACTTCCAGTTGCCACCGCATTGGCATTGGACACGGCTTTGGAGGATCGTTTTAGATTTGCTGGCTTTCTTGATCCTCTTGTTGGTTCGAAGACGCGCTTGGACCCGCTTGCCATGTTCATCGTCGATGATCGGCGGGCAAGGGACACCGTCGGTAATCCCCATCGATATTCCAAGGTGATGACGGCCAGACCAGTAGAACTCACTCCCTAACATTCTGCTGAGGACGCTCTGTTGCCACTGCGTCTTACCTGAGGGAGACGGGACTGATCCGGTCAAGCGAACTTGGATTTTACGGACCCCCAGTCGTTCTCTTTCGTACATGTTGAAGATCATCTTGACGATCTTGGCTTCATCCTCATCAATGGCCAGCCGACCCTCGGAATCCTTGCAATAGCCGAATGGTGGGTTGCTAGTGAACTTGCCCTCGGCTATTCGTGCCTTTGTGCCCCGGCTTGTTCGTTCGAGAATTTTCCGTCGATCTGATCCCGCCTCCATTGTTTTTATGAACCCCATAATGGCAGCGCTATCGCCTGACTCGGGAATCGAGTCATCTGCGTACTCAATCGTCACACCCAACCCACGTAACTGGGCGGCGAACTGTTGCAACATCCACTCGTCGCCCGCCTTTTTCGGGCGAAACATCCGATCAACGGTGTACGGAATGAGTACGTCAAATTGACCTGTCTCGGCCGCAGAAACTAGTTGGGCGATTGTTGGACGATCTAGCGTCGTACCCGTGAAGTCTTCTTGGAGTACGAGCGACTCAACGATCTCGTAACCGTGACGCTTGGCGTACTCCCTTCCAGCAGCTTCTTGTGTGCCTTGTGAAGTTCCATGATCAGCCTGCTCTTTGGTAGAGACTCTGGAGTAAATCGCCGCTCTTTTGGTCATCAGTCACCTCCTTGAAATGTTAGCTAGGCCCGTTTCCATCTGCTGGTAACTGACTGACCTAAAACGTTCAGTGATCTTCTGTCTATCCGATTGTGCTAAACCGAGTATCTGGCACATGATCTGCATTCACCCGGTAGAACGGTGCTCAACTGCAACACCGCTGATTCGTTGGCCAGGGTTCTCGCTGTTGCCGTGATTTTTGTCGCGGCCGTTAGCAATCCCTTCCACGCTTCTTTACCGCTTAGATCTTCAATGGCCTTCTCAATCACCGCCTTAAGGGACTCGGCCGTGGAACCGGTGGGTCTGGCTATGAGTGTGTTCTGAAATGAGACAGCACCATCCTCGATTTTCAACCGAATCCTAGTGGTCTCATCTTTTATTGCCTGGGCTTCCAACCACTGGCCAAGACGAGCGAGCCCCACGAGCACCAGGCCAGGTTCTGACTCTTCGTTTACAACCGTCAGCTTTGTCGAATCTTCAATGCTGGAGATAACGGCTGTTACAAGGGCAAGTCGTGCCTTCAATGCCACACCCAGTTCCCGTTTGAATGTGGTCACTAGTGACCAAAACGCATCTGTCGGTAAGTGCTCCCTTAGCAATTGGGCTTCGATCGTACTTTCAAACGCCAGGTCGACTTTCCAATCAGTCTGCTTTCGTACGGCTGACCATGCCTGCCCATTCAACTTGAAGGCCTTTAGTGCGAACAAAGGGCTCTTGTCGAAATCCATCCAATCGAACTCCCGAGTGGGAAGCAAGTCAAGTTTGTCGAGCAGTAAATGCCAATGTTCCTGGAGGCCTTCTTTCAACGCGGCCTCACGGGCTAACGCTCGACGGCGCTGACCGTGTATCTGGTTAATCGCCTTCTCGATGGTTCTTGGATCAGGCTTACCCTGGTCCTGAGCGCGGATCTCAGCGGTCGACAACCCAGCGTCGGCCAATTCAGTCCACTCGATCTTTTTCCTGAGAGGGGCCTGGCGTGGCAATGTCGTTTACCTTTTGGAAAATCATAAACAATTATGAACATTTTGTGACTATTACATACAGTGTTGATCTATATAAACTGCCTGATATCACGCCTATGAATTGTAGCATGGCTGCTGCAAAGTGTTCCACCCTCGATAGCGTTACCACGTACTATTTCGGATTTGTAACCAACCGCAAGCTTGGCAATATCACCTCAGGCACTGTTGGACGGTTCCACCTACCTTCAATCCATATCCGTCGGGTCGATAAGAATCTTGTCGAATGCTGGTTGTCTGAAGTTGAGGTCGAATCCTTGATGAGTGTCCTAACAAAGTTGCCTGATCTTTAGGCGATGTTTTCATCTGTCCATGAGCAGGGCATAAAAATCGTCGACGACATTCTCTGGCACAATCAGGGGATCGATTTTGGTGGGTTGATCCAGCTACTTGAAAACACAAAACCTGAAAGTCTGGAGCTATTTGAGCAGGGTGCATTCGAACTCTGGAATCGGTATAAGTCATTTGGAAAAGAGTTGAGCAAATTCAAGCGAAGATTTGAAGAGTCACAGTCTGTTGACCCGGCGTTCGGGCAGTCCTAGCCTCGTTTTGAGGTGCTAAACCAGTGATGCGCATCTCTTGGCACATGCGCGCCTGTGGGGCAGTTCAAAACCGGATAGTTATGATGTGTCTTGCATCTCAGCCTCGCAAGCGAATTCGCACGTGTAACACATGTGAATGCGTGCGCGAGAGACGGTTTCTAATTTTGGATCTGCCAGAAGTCAGCGTACGAGGTCATAAAAACGCCTCAGCTGTCCCATGGACTTTCACCTTCGAAGTATCAGCACTGGATGCCATTTCTAGGGCTTGAAACAGGCTCATGTGTTGAGTTGTGACAGAGCCTCGATCCACGGTTCAGATCGACCACGCCCCAACTAATATGACGTCTCGTCTAGTGATCGGGCTGGTGCCTTCGGTCGTTCCAGTAATAAGTGCTTATCTCACGTGCGCGCGCATTGGACCGCCATATTCGCCCTATTCAGCGCAGTCTCTAAGTTCAGCCAAGTATGATTTCTCACGTCATGTGCGCGTTAACGTGCGCGAGAAAATTCCGGCAATTGAATACGTAATTTCTTCGCTGAAGCTTGGCGATATTAACGGCCGCAATGGTGTTTATAGGGATGGCATCAAAATCGTCGGATACGTACCGAGTCACGCCGCTGAATACTTGGTCGGATACGGTTGTGAATCGATGTTTCGATGCCGTGTCAATAACCTAGGTGCAAATCGGTTCTGTCAGAACTCAACGTCGGGGCAGAATAGCATCATTCCTCATTTACTGAGGATATCTATTAATGTCCTGCCCACATTGCATGTCAACGTCCGTATCCAAGAGAAAACATCGAACCTCTCTAGGCTATCGAACTTTCTATTGTGCGGACTGCGATAAGCGTTTCAACGAACGTTCAGGTACACCCTTCAACGATCTCCAATTCCCGACAAACCTCGTCTTGCTCGGTGTTCTCTGACGATTGAGTTACAAGCTCGGATTCCGTGACGTTGCCGAACTTCTTTTGCAACGAGGATTCGATGTCAGTTACGAGACGATGCGGGTATGGGAGTTCAGGTTTACACCGATGGTCAGTGAGAATCTTCGAACCAAACGTCGAGGTCTAGCCGGTCATTCCTGGTATCTGGACGAGACGTACATCAAGGTCAGTGGTCGTTGGCTATATCTCTACAGAGCCATAGATCGAGCAGGAAACCTGCTCGATTTGATGCTTAGTGAGCACAGAGACAAGCATGCTGCACGACGTTTCTTGCGACGTCTGATCGATAGAGCAGGGCGTAAGCCACTACGGATGACGACTGATAAACATCCTGCCTACACGAAGGCAATTCGTTGGATCGTCGGTCGTAAGGTCTTACATCGACACAATCGATACCCGAACAACCGAATGGAACAGAATCATAGATCGATCAAGCAACGCTATTACCCGATGCTCGGCTTCGCCAAGTTTGAATCAGCCAACCGATTCTGTTCAGCATTCGACGAACTACGGAATTATCTTAGAGTTCGGTCCGTGGATGGTGAGCATGTACCAGCATCTAGTCGAAGAGAGATCTTCACCGAAAAATGGCCAACTCTAATGACCGAATTGTCGGCTTAATTACAGAGTCCGATCATGTATTTAGATCGACTGGATTTCATGGTGAGCGCTGAGTTCTGACAGAACCAGGTTGTTTGTATAGCGGTCTATCCTAGTTACGTGGGATAATATCGATGATGAGAGCATTTACATTTAACTCAACAACGGCCATGACAATTGGATTATTGGCTACGGTTATCACGTCATTATTTGTATTTAGACTCGACGGAGACCGGAGAGTTCTCGAATTCCAGAAGATGAGCACTGAGGTCCAAACTGATATTCAAAAATCGCTGGATATCTATCACGAACTGATAGCAGATTCGGCAGCCGCAATCGGGATCACATCTTCAATTTCTCGGAATCAGTTCGCATCATTCGTTCAAGCGATTGAAAATGAACACCTGCATCCGGCAATGAGAGCAATCTCCTGGATTCCGATAGTTAATGATGAGTCACGTGACCAGTTTGAAAACCGTGCCAATTCTGAAGGTTTAGACAATTTTCAGATCACTCAGCGCGATACAAATGGTCAGCTAATTCGCTCTGAAGAACGAGCGCTGTACTATCCGGTTTTTTATATCGAGCCGTTGGAAGGTAACGAACCCGCGATAGGTTTTGATCTTGGCTCGAATCAACACCGACTTGATGCCCTGTCGATGTCCACAGCAACAGAGTCGACTGTGGCAACTTCACCGATAGAACTCGTTCAACGCCAAGGTTCTAGTTTAGGATTTCTTATATTTAGCCCGGTATATGTTCAAAATACGGGTGTACTACGCGGATTCGTTTCCGGCGTGTTCGATATCGATGTCTTGGTTCAGTCCTCTTTGCTCAGTAACCAATCAAGCGATATCGATATCGCTCTGATTGACGAGAGCCACGATCCGTTGATCCCAATATTAAATGGAACGATTGACGATGGAATATTCGAAGAACGAGATCTTGCTCGACCCGTCTCACATGAAAGTGTTGGCGAAATAGTGCTACCGAATCGAGTCTGGAAACTCGTAATCGGCAAGTCTGATGGAGCGTTTGAACGAAGTACCTGGCTATGGGCCGTACCGCTCCTTGGAATTATTACCAGCATCGCAATCGCAACGTCCATCCTGGCAATCGAACGACGTCGCCAAGCATCCGAGGCGTTCAATCTAGAACTTGAAGCAGTTTCGGAAGATCTGGCACGATTAATTGATACAGCAAATGCTCCGATTTTCGGTGTAGACATTAACGGGAAAATAAATGAGTGGAACGCTAATATCGCAGCAACTACCGGCTATTCGCGTGATGATGTAATTGGTAGAGATCTTGTCGATGCATTGATCCCAGAGGAAAACCAATCGCAGGTCAGAGCAGTGCTTGAAGCAGCTCTAGTAGGTGAACAAACAGAAAACTACGAAAGCCCTGTTGTAACTAGCGATGGACGAACTTTGCAGATACTTCTGAACTCAACCACTCGCCGGAATGGTCAAGGGGAGATCATTGGTGCGGTTGGAGTGGGACAAGATGTAACAGAGCGTGTCCGGACGGAAATCGAACGGAACAGGTTGTTCACAGAAAAGGCCGACCTTATTCGCCAACTTCTGGAAACGCAGGAAGAAGAACGTGCAGCGATCGCGTACGATCTTCATGATGGACCGGCGCAGCAACTGAGCGGCGCTTCTATGTTTATCGAAAGCTACATCGCTGTAAAAGACGAAATCGACATCGTTGAAAGCGACTCGATTATTTCGAAAGCAAAGGACAGCGTGGGTTTTGCGCTTGAAGAGATACAGCGTATTATGGCCGGACTGCGACCATCGTCACTGGACGATCTCGGACTTGTCCAGAGTCTACGTGAATCAGCAAACGAGGTATCCCGACGAACTGGCCACTCAATAGAATTCATCACGCAACTGGACGAACGTACTCGGTTTGACGAGACCATCGAGATCGTTCTGTACCGGATAGCTCAGGAAGCCGTCAACAATGCGGTTAAGCATGCAGGTGGTGGACGAGTATCAGTCGAATTGATTGATAGGGATGGAGTTCTGGTTTTGAAAGTCAAAGACAGCGGGGCCGGTTTCGATGTTGATTTGATGATGACCTCCGCTGATAAAAGGGGAATGGGATTGGTGGGTATGCGCGAGCGGGCAGCTATGATCGGAGCAGGCCTGACCGTTACTTCCAGGGCAGGTGACGGCACATTAGTTACTGTCGAGCTCGTGAGCTCGACACATGGAGAATTTAAACATGTATGACTCAGGTAACAACACTGATCTCATTCGTTTGCTCATAGTGGACGATCACCCGGTTGTGAGAGACGGTCTACGCACCATGTTCATGCGTAGCAACATCGAAATTGTCGGTGAGGCAGTGGATGGCCTGAATGCGATCGAGCTAGCACGTGACCTCAATCCGGATGTCATCCTTATGGATGTTCGGATGCCAGATATGGACGGTCTTGTTGCCACCCGACTGATCAAGGAAGAAAATTCTAGCGTGGCGATCATTATGCTCACGAGCTTCCAGAGTAGCGACTACCTGGCCGAAGCAGTAGAGGCCGGTGCGGCAGGTTATCTGCTTAAAGGGATGGAACGGGCGAAACTGCTGTCAGCAATCGGAGATGTTGTAGCTGGCTACACATTGTTCGACCCAATTGAATTGGTGAGCATACTGCGGGAAATGAAAAAGGCCCCGGATCCTTTAGATGCAGTAGTCGAGTCACTGACCGAACGGGAAGAGGAAGTTCTGAGTCTCGTCTCTGCTGGAAAAACAAACGGCGCAATCGCTGAAGACCTTAGTTTTTCGATTAGTACGGTCAAAAATACCGTTCAGGACATTATTTCCAAGTTCGGAGTTTCGGATCGTACGCAGGCCGCGGTTATGGCTGCTCGACAGGGCTGGAATCCCAAAGACCGGACTGAACAGTCGTGACCCGGCTTGATTTAGAGGTAGCGTTAAGCGCGCGTGATGTGTGCATGGAGCGCTTGGGGCAGGCTATCGATGCCGCTGGAAAATCATCCGACACCGCCGCACTTGTGGCGATAGATCTGGACGGCGTCAGCGATCTCGAAGTCGAGTTGGGTACAAAGGACGCTGCTGCTGCATTGGGGCAATTAGGGCAATCGATCACCGAAGCACTTCCAGAAAATTACGACAACTGGTTTGTGAGGGCGGACCGTATATGGATAACGATGCCGAGTCCTTCGAGTGCTGCCAGTGTTGAAGCTTTTGCACTCAAGGTATTGCAAGTCGTTTCTGGCCTCGCCGGCTTTCACGATGGGGTAACTTCGATATCCGGCGTCGCTGGGATAGCTCTTTATCCGGGTCATGGTGACACTCGATTCCAGATCGTTGCAGCAGCTGAGGCGGCAATCAAGGTCGCTCATTCAGAGGACCGACAAGTGGCCCGAGCAGATACGACTGTGGTATCGGAAATGGCATTCGGTCGGTGGGTCCTGACAGAATTTCCGTCGGCTATTGAAAACCATCAGATATCTTTCGTACACCAACCGATTGTCGATCTCAGAACGAATCGTATTAACAAACTCGAGGTGTTAGCACGCTGGCAGCATCCGGTGCGTGGAGCGATCGGACCCGGCATATTCGTCCCGCACATCGAAAATACACAGTTCGGAGATGTTCTGTTCGATAAGTCATTGAGCACCGCACTCCGAGATCAACGCTCATGGACAGCCGGTGGATTGGACGCGATTGCAGCGGTGAACCTCTCGGCAACAAACCTCGAAAGATGGGATCTTGCCGATCGTATTCTTGCAGCAACAGAGTTGTGGGGGATTCCGCCCGACAATTTTTCTATCGAGATCACAGAAACCGCATTAATAAAAAACGGCAGGCGCGCAAAATCGAGTCTTGCTGAGCTAGCTGCATACGGGATGACAATCTCTCTCGACGATTTTGGAACGGGATACTCGTCACTATCTCAAATAAGTGATTATCCGATCTCCAACGTAAAAGTGGATCGGTCCATAACAAGCAGACTCGTTTCTTCCGGTCGGCACCGATCGATCGTCAGTGCTCTACTTGTCATGGGGGAAGAATCTGGATTCACGGTCACGGCAGAAGGGGTTGAGACCGAAGATGATGTCCGAATTGCTACCGATATCGGATGTGATCTGGCACAGGGCTACGCATTCGCCAAGCCCATGCCAGTGGAGTCGGTGCTATTGCTTCCACCTGTCTTACCGGCTGCTTCCTAGTTAGCCATGTGGCGAATGAGCTCCGCCCGGACGGTTGAAAAGTATTGGCTAGTTGGATCTAGTTCTCATGGGTTGGCGAGTTGAAACTCGAGGTGCCTGATCGGCTGTACCCGAGGACATTTCAATGACTATCACTGCTAGCGTAAAAACTGCCATCGCCAACCCGCGGATTATGGTCGTAGATGATGACCCGCTGATAACGGAACTGATGGACATCGTTTTTGGTATACATATTCCTGAAGGAACGGTGACGTTGGCACACGACGCAGAACATGCTCTGACGCAAATTGGGCAAGCGGAATTCGACATCTTGATCACCGATATTAATATGCCCGGGATGTCCGGAATCGAACTGGTAGAACGGATTCGCAGTGAAAACCCCGAATTCCGTATCGTCGTCCACTCCGGTAGCCGAAGTGATGAGATTCAGGCTCTCCCGTCAGACATTCCAGTAGTCGAAAAGGGGTCAAGTATCAAATCAATCGTAGAAGCCGTTATGCGGGTGTTGGAATAGGTAAAACGTTGAAAAGTCTACGCCGTCGGCATCAGCTAATACCTGGATTTATGTGAAAGCAGTAACCCGCCTCAGATAGTGCCCCCTTTGACACCTATGATCGTCGAGCCAATCGGGTCACACGGAATCGGCAAATTGCCTATACGCGATGACAGAGTTTTCATTAACAACACGTTTTCGAACTGTATGTCCTCAGTTCAAGGTCAATATAACTTTTAGTCTGTAACGTATCGATTCGTCCCATTTTGGGCAACTGATAAACAAATTAGGTGGTGTGTTGATGGGTACTAGACTGAAATCGTCGCGAAGACAAATATTCCTTGGATTCACGGTGTTCCTCCTCATAGTCGCTGCAGTCGGTTGCGCCTCCGGTGGATCAACCCCGGCGGCACCAACAGCGAAAGCTGAAATTTCACCTCCACCTACCGTGGAGAAAATCGAACCAACAGTGACGACTGCGTTAGCTGATCCTGAAACTCAGGTCGCTTCGCCCACTGAAGTTCCTTCGCCTGTAACTGAACCAACTAGCGCACCTGCTCCAACAGCAGCGCCAGCGCCAACGGTCGCACCGGCGGCTACATCAACGCCTGTGCCAACTGCCACGCCAGAGCCGACCGCTACTCCAGTGCCACTTACGAACGTCTACGACAATTACGGATTCACCGTCGAGTTGGACCAAGACGCCACCTTCGCCACTTCAAACCTGAGCATCGATGGTTGGTCGGGAACTACCGCCGACTCGTCGCAGGGCTTGATGACCTTCAACTACAACGGCGCCGACGTCGTTCTCTTCTGGCAGCCACAGGCTGATACCACCCCACAAGAAACTATCGATCTGACTTACCAGCTTCAACAGCTGGGTAATCCTGATCTGTCGTTCGCATCGCTGAGCGACGGTGACATCACTGTCGATGGCAGTGCTGGCAGATTCACAGGATTCCTGAGCACTGATTCCTTGGGTGGTAACGCCACCGGAGGACTTATCGGAGCTTGGGCGTGTGCCGATTCAGGCACGCAGCTATCGATGACCGCTACGGGGACGGATTCTACTGCTTTGCAGATCAGATTCGATCGAATAATTTCAGGATTTAGCTGTAATGCAAAGTAGTAAAAATAAGGCGATTTACGAGATGTTTGCAAAGATGCTAATGGGCCGAATGATTGCGCTTGTCGCA
>Ga0233427_10004144_pt1 | contig 12229 bp, 14 predicted proteins | sample SI_118_April2016_5_FD_179885 | JGI IMG/M metagenome (GOLD analysis project Ga0233427, IMG submission 179885) | Seawater microbial communities from Saanich Inlet, British Columbia, Canada - SI_118_April2016_100_MG | ecosystem: Environmental > Aquatic > Marine > Inlet | place: Canada: British...
CAACTATTAACCGTTAATGGCCTTCCGATATTACCTGGCCTCCAACCGGGTAATAGTGGATTATCAAAGTGTGACGGTCCTGTCTCAGACAAACCATACAAGTTAGCTACTTTAACATTAAATCTTTCAAAAAACTCATTCTGTGATTCAACGGATAAAGGTGCAGAACCACAGCCGACATATTTAAGCGTTTTGTTAGATTTATAATCGGATTCATCATATGGAGTTGCTAGCATAGCGAAAAGCACCGTCGGAACAACTTGCAAATAATCAATGTCATGCTCCTCAATGATTTTCCAAATACTGGCCCTTACAGAATTAAAATTTTCAGCTAAGAAGATTGAACTACCAGCATACAAAGAGGGCAGAAATTGGTAATTAGTGATTGCAGTATGGCCTAACGGAAGAACACCTAAATGCTTTGTGTTTTCACTAAATTTAAAATCATGCACAATCGAATCGATGAGTGAAATCATATTCTTGTGTGAATATAAAACATATTTAGAATTCCCTGTAGTCCCAGAGCTATAATAAATACACACTATATCGTCAGGCGAAATATCCCTGTTAATCTTGTCAGTGCTATATGATTCAATTTGTAACAAAAAATCATCATCGTTAGTGAACGCTACACTAGAAAAATTAGAATGAAGATTCTTTTGAGATATATGGTACTTTGATATAAGTACTTTTGTTTCTATATATTTAATATGCAAAATTAACTCATTTTCCGAAAGACTAGACGGAGATGGGTTCATCTTAAGACCACTTCTTATTGCCGCAATATAAAGTACGATTGAAGAAAGCGAGTTTGGTATATTTATAGTCAAAATGTCGCCAGGTTTTAAACCCAATTCCTCTAAAAAATGACAACATTTGTTAACATAATTCTCGAGCTCTAGAAATGAGAGCCCTCGACCATTTATTTTCTGGCAATAAATCTTATTGGGATACAAAATTGAGTGGTCAGTAAGTATAGTTGAAAAGTTTCTATCAGTTTTCATTCAGCTTCTCTTTAATAAGATCAATTAATGATGCAGTATCGATGATTCGGAAAATTTCTTCAAACTCCAACACAATGCTAAATTCTTGCTCTAAAACCACAACAAGATTCATTTGACCAAATGAATCCCACCCTTGAACATTTTCAGGGCCCGTGTCATTAACTATATCTGCATAATTCAGCTTAAATATATCTGCGACTTTTGTCTTGATTATTTTTTCGGTATCCAAAATTATCTCCAGGTTAATATAGGTATGGTTTAAAACCGTGTTAAGGGAAGCTAGATGGCTGTTATCTAAATCCTTATCAGACTTAATTTGTAGCAGAAATAAAATTAGTCAAGTCAAAAAATCTATTAACAGAATTTTCGTTATCAAAATAACCTTGGAGATATACATTTCCATTCAGGCACTTGATACCCTCTTTTATGAAAACTGTAGAAAATGTAGTGCAATTGTGCACTTCAGGGCCTATGTCTTTTTCATCTATTCCATATAAACCCTTTAGCTCTCCATGATTAACAGCATCTTGGATATCAGTTAGAAAATCATCCAGATCGATACTGCTCTTTAACCTAAACCTCAAATCAATCGTAGAGACTCCGGTGTATGGAATAACCGTATAATTCACAATAAAATTATCATCATTGATAGAGGGCATCATTAACTTAGCACTCTTCTCTAAAGTGCAAAATTTTCTATTCAAGGTATTGTTTTCATTTAATCTGTATTCCTGAATATTATGAATTACATTAACATCACTATCTTCAATGCCATATTTCTGCTCAATCCAGCTGGCGAATGGTACGTATGCATTTACGGTACATGAGCCGTAGGAGATTATCTTCAAATTAGAGTTATACTCTTCATGGTTGAATCCATATACAAGAGTCATGTCAGGATCCCAAGAGGTCGCTGATATTAAGACTAGCTTTGTATTTTTCTTTAGATAGATAGCTGAATTTTTGGATTCAGTGTATTTGCCAGTGCATTCTAAAAAGATATCTGGCTCACCAATCCAAGGAATAGATTTTTGCTCACAATTGGTATATAAAATTTCGTGCCTTATCCCATTGGGTTGAAGAATAATTAAGGAATCACCCAAAATCTGAACCTTATATTTATAAAATTTTACATATTTATCGTTAGTAATTATCTGGTAAGCCTGATTTATACTAAGACAATCATCATTGATATAAGAAATTTTAAAACTGGCTTGCTCACTTCTATCTAGCCAGTACTTCAATAAATGCAGACCAAATCTGCCAAATCCATTAATGCCTGTTTTTAATACCATTGTTAATACCACTCCTTATTACGGCCTAGGTTTTAGGCCAGTTTAGTTAAAAATATCTAGCTCTTTGCTTTAAGTCTTATTCAAAGTAATTTTTTATGTTTAGTTTTCCTCTTAAATAAAGAATTTAATTAAATAGTTTTTCTACGCCCCCATCTGAGATGGAGTTGTATTAATGTTGAAAGGTACACCTTCTAAGAACTCAAAATTAAACAAAGGAATTATAAGCGTCCCTTCATTCCCTAGTGCATAAAAAAAAGAATCTAAAATATCATCAACAGAAAGTATTTTCTTTTTCTTTTTGCCGCTTGGTTGGTTGAAATAATTATAGTGCATCAATACATGTTTAACATCACTATGCAATAGCACTAAATCTCCCCTATTAATGCCGCATCTTCTCCACACCTCTGATAATTCTCTGATAATCGAATTCGAGTTTGTTACTGACATAAAAACTCTACAACTTCTTTATTTTTATTGTAAGCAAAAACCACATCTGCTTGAAGTAAAGGTGCATATACCCAGTCCAAAACCTTAATCATTCTTTTTTTTCTAATAATTTCTTCAGCCATACTCTTGCTAAGCACTTTATAACATAGGTGATGATAACCCCCACCTTTTTGTAAAAAATTATAAGTAAATGAACCTTCCTTTATAGGTTGTATTAATTCAATAAATACATTTTCAGTCTGAATTAAGGCTAATTCCGCTTCCTGTGTTTCGTCATAAAGTCTTTTCACAATAAAACTTTTAACTAAATTGCCAGCATATTCATCAATATCCTTGACAACATATCCAACATGATGGATATGTGGCATTAGTTGATTTTTTTTTCTAAAAATTCAACTAATGTCTTGACCGTCTTAAAGGGTGTCTTAATAGTATCCATCATTGTATCGTCTGCAACTTGCACATATTTCCCAAACTCTTTCTGTATGCTGCTTTCGATCTCTAATATTAGATCCAATACTGCCATCGAATCTAACTTTTCAAACAAAGTATCATCTTCATAAATCATTTCCAATTCTTTATTTTTAAGCTCTTCATTGACAACTTTAATGGCTTTTAAGACTATATTTTTTATCATTCTTTCTCCGTGATGTAGTTTATATCAATCATATTTATTCTGCTTAAATGGTAAGAAGTTTTACTGGCTTGAGGCTCAATAACAGTAGAAAATTTGTTATAAAAACTATTTACTTGAGTATTTTTCTCTGTCTTAACGTAACTCGAAATCAATTCACCCTCGGTGTTTTTAGCAATTAAATGCAGAATTTTATATTCCAAATTCCTTCCTAATGCACGACAACTAATTAAAAAACTATCTATATTATTATTCACCAAAATTACAACTGCAACCAAACCAAGATCGCCAAACTTATCAACCAGATTAAAGCTGAATATAATATGATTCTCCATCAAGGCAACAACTTCTGATTCAGAATATCTTTTAGTAGTTAAATTAAATTGATTGGTTTTATTAATTAACTGCGCAATGCGCTTAACTTTTCCTTTGTTATTAATAGACATACCCACAACCATATCGATACTACTTAAATAATCATCAATAGATTTAAAATCACTCTTATCTTTTTGTCGTTTTTTTTGAGTTTGATATTGATGGTTTTTCTTCTTATCTTCTTCCGTTATAGTTAATGTTTTTGTTGATATAAGGCAATCAAATATTTTCAAATTTTCAATAGGGTTATTTTTTGATATTTTTATTGTTTCAATGTTAATAGCACTTTCAACTTCAGCTAATTCAAAAGAGTTATCATCTAAAAATATAGCGCTATCCATTCCAATATTTAATTCATTCATTAATTCATTAATATTTTGACTCTTGGGACCCCAATTAATCTTCTTAACAATGAAATCATCCCATTTAAGTGGCATATCTTTAGTCTTAAACACTTTCCTAATATCATGAAAATTATTTTTACTTACAATCGTCAAAAGTAGTCCGCTATTTTGTAAATATTTTAACTGTTGCTGAAAATTACGAAATATTTTACCTGGATAGTTTTCATCTATATCAATATTATTAATGCCATTCTCACCAATAATCCCACCCCAAAGGGTATTGTCAGCGTCTAATATCAAAACTTTCTTTCTAGTAGTTTGAAATAATTGCAAATTCTCATTAATAGAGGTACTTAAAACTGTATAAGCTAATTTAGTCCAAGGAACTTGAAACAAAAATCCATTTTTTGTATTAATAAAATTCTGATAACCGTGCAAAGAAATTAAGTGATAGACATTCAATATTGCAACATCGCTAATTTCGGCAAATCTATTAATCTTACAATTTAGGTTCAATAGCTTTTGATGTTCTTCTATATTTAAAGAAGTGTTGATATCTAAATAAGTACCTGCAATATTAGAAACTATAACTTTAGTGCTGTTATTCTTACGAAAAAACTCTAATAATCCAAATAGCTCATCAAAAATTTCATTTGATTTGTCATTCAAAAAACCATCAAACGCAAAATAACTAATATCTATAAGCAAGACAAGGTAATCAGCATCGACCTTTCCACTTAAAACTTGAGTTATATTGTTTACTTCAAAATGTGAGCACTCATGGGCTTCGAAATACCGATCAAATGGCTTTGTAACTGTATTTGATAAAAATGATATCTTACTCATACTTTATAATGAAAATATTTTCTTATAGTAAGTCTTTCGCTCAATATCATACAACTTCAAAAGGGAGTCAGTAAATGTATTTTGTGGTAATTTTTTATGCCGTAATTCCATTTTCTCTAATGAGTCCCATAAGCCTCCACCTCTATTTTTTGCAATTTTTTTGAAATTATCATATGCATATGATAATGAGATAGTATCCCCAGATTCATGCCCTTTGATAAAACCACCTTCATGAAGCCCTTCTACTTTATAACCAATAAGCTCCATTCTCCTCCTCCATCTCCATAGGTCAATATGCTGCAAAGAAGTAATTCTATTCAAGCCAAGATTTGTAAAAGCATATTCTGTAATTCTAGCAGCCGCCTCGAGTGCAATACTTGGGGCCATTCTAATATCTTTCAATCCGTTAATAACAAGTGAAAACTCACCTGTTTTATTTATTAAATCAATTTTCGATATTGACACTACTCCAATGTATTTTTCTTTATTAGAGACAATTAAAATTAATCTATTTCTTTTTTCCGTTTCAAAAAAAGATTCTTGCCCATCTGGTGTGTTGGGAAAAAAACCTTGTCCATTTAAATATTTAGTGATATGGTTCGAATTAAACCAGCTATACCAGTCAGACTCTCTTGCAAACTCTATAGTAGGAATACATAGATCCATAGTCTCCCCCTCAATAAACACATCTAGCTCTTTCACTTGCAACCTCCTTTTAAAGCAAAAATATACCTTATATTTTTTCTATTTGTTCCCATTTTATGGGGGTCCCACAACTTATATAGCACAATGACTTTGAAGATAAAACCTGATTTAAGTTTTTAGGGGGTAGCCCAAATCCAGGGCGTATTGACCGAATATTATACTTAGTAAATCTCTCACCTTTCTGAATGTCTTTAGTGGCATATAAAGAGCGACGAAACTTCACATTTCCTTGCTCACTTGATTTCCTTCCATAATCAACTCTCCCAAGAGCTTGCCAAGCAGTTTTTGCACCCACACACAATTCCTTTAATCCTTCTCCTTCCAGCGAAAAAGAATCATCAGGTCCGCCACCATTGGAGTCCAGTGTTACATGTTTTTCGATAATTGAAACACCCAGTGCAACGCTGCTAATTGCAGTTATGTTGTCAATTGTATGGTCTGATAATCCTGTCACTAATCCAAACCGCTGTTGCATATCAACTAATGTCCTTAAATTATAATCACCAGGTGGTGCAGGGTATCCACTTACACAATGCAGTATCGCTAACTCTTTGCACCCGCCTTCTCGTGCAGCTTCAATCGCCTCTTGAATTTCTTGTACATCTGCCATACCTGTTGAGATAATCATAGGCTTCCCAGTTTGAGCTACATATTTTATCAAAGGTAGATCTACCGCCTCAAAAGAAGCAATTTTGTATGCTGGGGTGTTTAAATCCTCTAACAGGTCAACCGCCGTATTATCAAATGGGGAGCTGAATATTGTAATACCAACTTTTTTTGCATAATCAAATAAGAGCTTATGCCACTCCCATGGCATAAATGCACCCTTATACAACTCATACAAACTTTGACCTGCCCAAAGACCTTCTGTTAATTGAAAATCTGGCAATTTACTATCAATTGTTAAAGTGTCAGGAGTATAAGTCTGCAACTTAACCGCATCTGCTCCAGATGCTTTGGCCATATTAATAATTTTATAAGCATTGTTAATGTCACCATTATGATTTGCTGACATCTCAGCAATAACGTAAGGAGGGTGTTCTTGACCTATTTTTCTAGTATTAATGGAAATTTCTTGCATTATTTTTCTAACTCCATGCAGACTAATGATTTGTTATGCATATTTTCCGTGCCTATCTTTCTAAAATTCAATTTCTTGTATAAATCTATAGCTTTAATATTATTAGAAAAAACCTCGAGTTTAATTTTTTTTAAACTTTGATAAGCCAAGCACATATTTTCAAATGGATTTGCATACAATCCAAAATAGTTAGACTGTTTATCAAAAAAATCAATTCTATCCCCCACTGCTCTGCAAATCTAAATCGATCTTAATAATATAACGAATACCGTCTAACTCAAAAAATGCTGGATATTCATTATTATTAACCGTTCTTAAAAGATTGAATTGTTCTCTAATGGTTTTATCTACATCCAATTCGCTATCCTCTTTGCTTCGCTTTAAATAGAAACTCTCATCACCACTTTGTTTAATGGGAGTTTTATATTTTTCATAATTATTTACAAATTCTACACACATTTGCATAATCATTTTTGCCTGTTTATCTCTTAGCTCTTCATGTAACTCATGATTAGTTAATTCAAGCATCTCTTTCATATAAATAACTCCATTATCGATCTTACTACTCGCCTCAATCATGGTGAATGGAATTTTATTTTCTCCTTCTAAAACTTGCCAAAAAAGTGGGGCCCAGCCTTTTCCTTTTGGTAATGCGCTAGCATGCACAACTAAATTATGTTTACTTTTTTCAAGATATTCTTGTGGAATAATTTCGTGATAACTTAAAATAAAGATAATGTCGTATAAATTGTTAATATCGAAATGATTTTTAAAAATTGGAATATTTCCTAGTTTTTCCGACAAAGCATCTGCATATGTCTCAAACCATTGGTTTTTAGTGGTTAGAATTGCTACTTTCATGATAAAAACTCCAAAAGACGCTTAACTCCAGTGCCATTTGTGACTTTGCTGGCAATTTTTCCAACACTTTTCATCCAATATTGAAAATTTTCTAAATTTTCAATAACATCATCAATCTCAACTAACTTAATTGCATTAATTTCGTTTAATTTCTGAGCAATAAATTCTTGATTATAAGCAGTAATTAGCTGAATAGTTGGCAAACCCAAGCAGCATCGTTCCCATGTAGTCGCCCCTGATGCGCCAATAGCAATATCAGCATTAGCCATTAATTCAGCCATATTATTTACATCAACTTTAACTTCTGACTTATATGGTAGCTTGTTTACACTAGTTATGACTCTCGTAAGATGTGGTGCTGTTTTTCCCATTACTATGGTAATCTCTACATCCTTGGGTAGTTTGGCAACTTGCAATCTATCTATCACTTTTCCCGTTATATTGTCTGGATCAGCACCGCCCATATTAACTAACAATTTCTTAAATTTTTCATCTTTACGAGAATTTAAACTATACCGCCTATACTTTTCAAATTCAGGTCGAAGTAGGGCATATTCCGATCCCATTATCAGTTTGGTTGACGTCGGCACAAGATCTTTATAATCTTGATAACTTCGCCCAAAATTCTGATCTAGTAAAACATCGCACTGGTGCTTGCGATCTGCTAAATCATCAATTACCATTAATTTTTCATAATAAGGATTGAGTCTCTTTTGCCACTGATCATCTAAAGCGTAATGATCAACAATCAACCAATCAATTTTTCCCGGTTTGAATATATCAATACAATCATTAGCATCTTGCTGTTGGGTTGCGCCCAGCCAGGGAGAATGTGCTAATCTAGTATCAACTTTAATCTCTTTATACATCTCTAGCTCATGAACAACAAATCCACTTGAGCGAATTTTGCATATTAAATTTCCTTCATGCTTTCGACAAATAAATTCTACATTTACTCCGTTTTCTTTGAGTGCTTGAGCCAAGGTCAGACAGCGCATCACATGACCCAAACCTATTACTAGAGAAGAATCAACTCTAAAAACTATCTTCATCTCACTGAAAACAGTGGCTGTAAAATATCGCCTTGTATGTTCTCCAGTAGGGTTTGATTTTTTATATTTTCTTTAACCATTGGTAGCACTTCTGTATAAACATCTAGCAACTGATCAACGATTTCTTTTGTATGAGAGAAGCTTATATTGTGCGAGCCTAGGGTTAATATTCCTCGTTTAAACATTTCTTGCAAGAAAAAAGTTTTAATTTCATATGTATTGTATTTTCCCTGCTCTTTGATATGTAAAAAACTCCAAGATGGGTGTCCAGAAGTCCAAAAAATAGCTCCCAACCCTTTATTGTTAATAAGTTGATTTAATTGCGACAACAAGTAACTACCAACCTCAGAAAAGTGCTCTATCACTTGTTCTCTCTTATATTTATCAATGAGTTTACTTGCTGCAGCAAGTGACAAGGTTTCGCCACCAAAAGTACCTGAGAAGAAAATATCCTCCACTTTTTGCATCACTTCGTTACTACCAACAACAGCAGAAAGTGGGTAGCCATTTGTCATGCCCTTGCCAAAAGTTGCCAAGTCTGGCATGACACCAAATAATTCTTGTGCGCCACCCAAAGAATAGCGAAAGCCGGTAATAGTCTCATCAAGAATGAACAAGGCATTATTCTTTTGCACTAATTCCTTCACATCTTTCAAGAAGCCATTTTTTGGATATTCAATATTCATTGGCTCCATGATCACACAAGCCAACTCATGTTCTTGAAATATCTGTTCAAGTGTTTCAATGTTGTTGTACTCAAATTTATGTGTTAATTCTTTTACACTTTGAGGCACGCCCAAATCTCTCTCAGTTGAGCCAATATACCAATCTTGCCAACCATGGTAGCCACAGACCGCAATATGCTCTTTACCTGTATAAGCCCTTGAAATACGAATAGCTGCGCTAGTAGCATCAGTACCATTCTTGGCAAATCTCACCTTTTCAGCACAAGGAATGATTTCAATCAACTTTTCAGCTACCTCCATCTCTAACTTGTGTGGCAATGAAAAAGTAACGCCACTCTTCATCTGTTCTTGCACTGCTTCATCAACATCTTTGTCACAATACCCAAGCGTAACAGCTGCCAATGAATTGACAAAATCAACATACTCATTACCATCTACATCCCATACTCTTGCACCTTTACCTTTTTCAATAAAAAAAGGAGAGACGCCTCTAGGATATTGCGTCAAACTTTTACTAAAAGTTTGAGATGCTAAAGGAATGGACTTTAATGCTCTATCCAATAATTTTTCTGATTTTTTATACATTTTTTTCTAAATTAAAATTATAAATACATAGTCTTATAGCCTTCTTCACAGAATGGTGAAGTTAGGCTTAATAGTTGTGGATTTCTATCTAAGAAATCCACAACATCTAACAATGGTATATTTGGCTCAAAAGATTTAAAATGTTCATATACCGCTCTACAAACAACCAAATCTTCAGGATAATCTACTGTTAGTCTAATATCCTTTCTTGATAATTTAATGGGTGGATCAATATACTCTATCTTGAATCTATCCTTGTTTTCTCTAATATACAAAGTACAAAGTTCAGAGCGATGTCTATCTTCACCCTCAGCATGAGATTTTTTTAATGCATCTAATGTCAGCATCTCAAAACCACAGCCGTCAATAACATTGTCAAGAAAGGTGCCATCATTGCCCCGCTTAACATGTTGTTCCCATGCTGAATCTATAAAGTCAAAGTAAGGGAATGGAGATTCACTGGTTGTTCGAAGAATGTCAGTTGCATTACTAATATCTCCACACTTAATTAAACGCTCTAAAACATCCTCTTCATTTCCACGGATATACTTAATATCATTATTGTTAGCATATTCAACAAATGCATCGTTTTCAACACCATCGGCAATACCCAAAACAACATCATCTATTGCAGAAATCTGCTGTAAACAATTAATAATATTATCAAGGATGGTAATACCGTTATCTATATCTAAATTTTGTAAAGGCTTGCCATATAATCGACTCCCTTGATTACGACAAGCCAATGCTGCAACTAATTTTTTCATATGTCGCCCTTAGCAACAGGTGAATCAGTTTTTATATCTACCTTTAAAGTTTTCCCAAGTGCCCGCTCAATCTCAAGAGTAGAGTGCTCAGTAATCGGTTTAGAGCAACGCTTTAAGGCAACTGTCTCCAAGGTTAAAACATCTCCTGCTTTTAAATCAGTCAACGCGACAACTGACTTAGTGGCTTTATTGCGGTATGCTTCTTCTTGCTTAGTAAGCTCTAAAGAGTCCAGTCCCAACACAGGCTCAAATCGACGAACTAGCCCGACAAATTTAATAAATTCACTTGGAGTGACGCCTGAAATATAATCCTCAATTTCAAGCTCTCTATCTAAGGTAATATGTTTTTCAATAGCGTTAATGCCAGCACCCATTGCCACTAGAGGTAAATGAAATGCATCATCTAAACCACCGTCAGAATGATCCATAAAGCCAATTCTAAAATCTGGGTAACGGGTTTTAAAGATATTCAACTTGTTTAAATTATTTTGATCTAATGGCGTAGGCTCAGACTGGAAACCATACATTAAACAAATCTTGTTTACTTGTTCTACGCTTAGTGCTGATAATTTTAGATCAATATCCTCAGCAGGGATACCGCCAATTGATAAGTAAAGCGTATCAAATTGAGCAATAGCGCGATCAAACAAAGCATTGTTGTAAAATTCAGTCGTTGATAATTTGACACCATCTGCATTAATCTCTTTTGCCATGTCTAAACTAAATAAACCAAATACATCAAAATAAACTTTCTTACCTGCATCATGTATCTGATTGCACACATTAACCCAGACATCTTTATCCATTTCCAAATCTTTAAATAAGTCGTAATATTCATAATCTGGTGTTGCTAATTCATCCGCATAAACCAGTTGAAACTTTACTGCATCGGCATTTGAAGCAATTGCGCCTTTAGTTAATAAGTTAGTTAACTTCTCACTACCTTCGTAACCTTGTGCTATTTCCGCAATAATTTCTATTTTATTTTTCATATTTTTTAAAATTTTAATTCAGGTTGTTTAATAAATTTATAAGTAATACACGCCAACATGATGGAGGTAATTGTGTGCAATACAAAACTATCTAGTAAAAAACCATTTTTTGCGAGAAGCCAATGTCAAGCATAAGTGCCATAACCTAGCACACCTAAGATCATCAATATTTTTATCTCCACAAGTTCGGATTTAACAAATTCATATCGTTAATAGGGGTGCCAATTAAATTTTGTTTCTTTTTTATTGATTGAGTGATTTCTCTCAGTTGATTTTCATTATCTACACCCACTAAAGCCTTATCTATTTCTTGAATATTTAACACAAAATTAAGTGCGTACTCCAATAAGGACAGTCCACTCTTTTCAACAACCGCCTTATATTCATTAAACTGATTTCTCCAAGTTAAAAAATAATTTGAAAGATTATCAAAGTCTAACAACACACCTTGCAGGAAAACACTTCTTGCATGGATTTCTATATTTTTTTTCTTTAGCGCTTTTAACTGTCCGCCTCTAATAAGGCGAGCGTCAAATACATTAAACGGCACTTGAA